>Ga0182739_1005147_pt1 | contig 10470 bp, 6 predicted proteins | sample eDN5th30CBELigBY_FD_128873 | JGI IMG/M metagenome (GOLD analysis project Ga0182739, IMG submission 128873) | Enriched backyard soil microbial communities from Emeryville, California, USA - eDNA 5th pass 30_C BE-Lig BY (version 2) (version 2) | ecosystem: Environmental > Terrestrial > Soil >...
GCATTTCGAAGATCGAAATCATCGGCAGGACTCGGATGAAAATGAACAGCAGCGACACAAACAGTCCAATCGTCCCGATATAGGTGGACCAGTCCCAGAAGGTCGGGTAGTACATATCCCAGGACGACGGCAGGAAGTCCCGGTGCAGACTGGTGATCACGATCACGAACCGCTCCAGCCACATTCCAATGTTGATGATGATCGAAATGATGAACAGCGTGTATGCGTTCAACCGGATCCGCTTGAACCACAGCAACTGTGGAATCAGTACGTTGCACAGAATCAGCATCCAGTACGAAATCGCATATGGGCCAAACATCCGGTTGGCCATCATGTATTCTTCGTAGTTATGGGCACTGTAGAACGCAATAAAGTGTTCGACCATGTAGCCGTACGCCACGATCAGACCGGACGCCAGCATCACCTTGGCCATGTTGTCAAAGTGCCAGTCCGTCAGGAAGCTTCGCAGCCCATAGGCGTATCGCAACGGAATCGCGATTGTCAGCACCATCGCAAATCCGGAGTAGATGGCCCCCGCCACGAAGTACGGCGGGAAAATTGTCGCATGCCATCCGGGAATCTGAGCCACGGCAAAGTCGAAGCTCACGATGGTATGCACGGAAACCACCAGCGGCGTCGCCAGGCCCGCCAGCAGCAGGTAGGCATCCGTATAGCGTTTCCAATGACGTGAAGAGCCACGCCACCCCATCGCCAGAAACCCGTAAATCACGCGGGTGTACCAGTTATGCGCCCGGTCCCGCAGCGTTGCCAGGTCGGGAATCAGTCCGATGTACCAGAACATCAGCGAGACCGTTGCATACGTACTTACCGCGAAGCAGTCCCAGACCAGAGGGCTGCGGAACTGCGGCCAGACACCCATGGTGCTGGGATACGGAAAGAGCCAGTAGAAGTATTGCGGCCGCCCCAGGTGAATCAGCGGGAAGATCCCGGCACAGGCCACCGCGAACAGCGTCATGGCTTCGGCAAAGCGGTTGATCGACGTTCGCCATTCCTGTCGAAACAGCAGCAGCACCGCGGAAATCAATGTTCCGGCGTGACCAATCCCGATCCACCACACGAAGTTGACAATGGCAAATCCCCATGCCACCGGCACATTCACCCCCCAGATACCAATCCCTTTGATCAGTAGCCAGGTCACACTCATCATCAGCAGAACCAGCAGGGCGAAGCCGATGCCGAATCCGACATACCAGCCCACCGGAGTCCCACGCTTCAGCACGATGGAGCTGATCTGATCCGTTACGGAACGGATTTCATGCTGCGTCTGAGCATGCGCCGCAGTGTGACTGGGAGGATGCCCTTGCAGTTCATGCGGCAAAGAGGAAGGAGTGACGTCGCTCATGCCTGCTCCTTCTCGGCAGCCAGTGCTGGATTTGGATTCTTCACGGCAGCATGGTACGAAGTTCGAGGCCGGGTGTTCAGTTCTGCCAGCATTCCGTAATTCAACGGATGCTCTTTCGTCTTCGAAACAACGCTGTCGGGATCGGCAATGTTTCCGAAGCTAATGGCCTGGGCCGGACAAGCCGACTGACAGGCCGTGACCACTTCACCGTCGCGAATTTCCCGCTCTTCAATTTTCGAGCGGATGCGCACATTGTTGATCCGTTGCACGCAGTACGTGCATTTTTCCATCACGCCCCGGCTGCGAACCGAAACATTCGGGTTCTCATGCAGTTGCAGGACGGGAAGCAGTTTCTCTTCCGTGTGGTAATCCAGGAAGTTGAACCGCCGGACTTTATAAGGACAGTTGTTCGAGCAGTACCGTGTTCCGATGCAGCGATTATAGGTCATTTCATTCAGACCCTGGTCGCTATGCGTGGTCGCTCCCACCGGACAGACCGGCTCGCAGGGGGCGTGTTCACAGTGCATGCACATCACCGGCTGGTGGTAGACTTCGTCCGGCGATTCCGCATCGCCGACAAAATAGCTGTCAATTCGTAACCAGTGCATTTCACGGCCACGGGAGACCTGATCCGGCCCCACCACCGGAACATTGTTCTCGGACTGGCAGGCGATCACACAGGCATTGCATCCAGTACAGGCGCCCAGGTTAATCGTCAATCCCCACTGCGGACCTTCCGCTTTCATGTCGGGATAAAACGTCGGCAGATCCGAACCGGGAACCCGGGAATTTTTGTCGCCGGCCACCCGGGCTTCACCAGCGTCATGATCATGATCATGATCGTGGTCGTGGTCGTGGTCATGATCCGCGGCATGTCCGCCGCCATGGTGATGACTTTGGGCGAACTCCGGCCGTCGTGGATTTTCCTGAACCTGTTGAATCGTCCCGAACCGCAGCAGGTCACGACCTTCCAGGTAATGATGATGCTGGGTGGCAGGCAGCACGACCCGTCTGCCAGCGGCCTTGACGTTCGCAGTCGTCCGCCATGGCTGCGAAGACTGCCGCAGCACGTTGACGTTCACCCCCACTTCCGGAACATCGGGAATCTTCCGGCCGTGTCCGATTGCCAGAGCAACCACCTTGTCGGGCATTCCCGGCTGAACCCAGACCGGAATTTCAATCGAAACTCCGTCACGAGTCACTTGAATCACGTCTCGTGTCTGAATTCCCAGATCCCTGGCACTGGTCGGGCTGATCCAGGCAGCATTCCCCCAGGTTAATTTCGAAAATGGTTGCGGAAGTTCCTGCAGCCAGCCATTTGTGAAGTAGCGTCCATCCTGCAGGCATGGATCAGAACGAAAGACCAGCGTGTAATCGCCGAACGATTTGTCATCGGCGACTGGGAAACCGGCCAGTTGACTCAATGCTGCCGACTTGAATTCGACCTGCTGGGCAGGAGTGGCCGTCTCTTGCACGAGACCGTCATGCAACGCACGATTCCACTTGTCTTCATCCTGAGCACCGAAGCGCTCCCGCCAGTAGCCGCGAACGCTGTCGTATCCGGATGCCGTCGTTTCTTCAGAGAAGAGATTCAGGATTTCATGCGCGGATCGCCCCTGATACATCGGGCGAATCAACGGCTGCACGATACTGATCGTGCCATCATCAGCCTGAGTGTCGCTCCACTCTTCCAGGTAGTGCGTGGCTGGCAGATGCCATTCACATAAAGCGGCAGTCGCATCATGATGCAGGCCATAGTGAATGACCACCGGAACTTTTTCGCGGCTGAGATGCCCCGCCAGATCGAGGTCGGCCGGTGCGGCGAAGACCGGATCGCCCCCCAGAATCAACAATGTTTCCACGTCACCGGCGTCAATTGCCGAGACCAGTTGCGGTAAAGTCCCCGCAGTCACCCCTTCCACAGCACCGGCAGGAGCCTGGAAAGTGACCGTCTTCCCCAGACAGCCCAGTGACTGTGAAATAGCATATCCCAGCACATGCAGTGCAACTGGTTGGTGCGGCCCGACCATCACCACCGCACGCGAGCCGGCAGCTTTCAGGTCGTCAGCCAACACCTCAATCCAGCGTTCATGCTGCTGAATACTGGCGGGATCAACACCGGGAATGGAGACATTTTCGATTCCCAGCTTCCGAGCCACGCCGACCAGAACCGCAGCCACCCCCTGAGGAGTCAACCGCAACCAGTGATCCGCTTTGCTTCCCGTGATTGTCGGAGTGGTCTCAACGACATACAGGCGATTCATATTCGCCTTGCCGTCAGCAGCAACAATCCGGCGAGACACAAATTCCCGCCCCAACCGAACACGGGACGCCCCTTCACTCAGGAAGTCGTCGCCAATGGAGAAAAGAATGTCCGCATCAACCAGCCGATAACAGGGAGTCAGCCTGCGACCAAATGCCAGTTCAGTCGCCACCGGGACACTGACAGACGCCGTCGGCTCGAACTCGTACCACTTCGCCTGCGGGAGTGCCGTGAGCAGTTTTTTCAACTGGGCACGCAGAGTCGGAGAGAGAATCTCCCCGGTCAGCAGCGATAACCCCTTCCCCTGCTGCTGACGATGAATTTCCAGCCGAGGCGCCAGCTCCGCGAGAAATTCCGGCCAGTCGCTGATCCGATGATTCCGCTGCACCACGCGGGAGCGATGCGGATCATACAAATCCAGGACACTCGCCTGCGAAAAAGCATCCGTCGCCCCCAGACTGACGGGGTGATCCGGATTTCCTTCAACTTTTGTCGGCCGACCTTCGTGGCTTTCGACCAGCAGGCCAATCGCCCCTCCCGGTTGCGGCATCGCAGTCGCATAAAACTGCGCCTTACCCGGAACCATATTTTCCGGGGTCTCCACATAAGGGACAATCTTCTCTTCCGGCTGACGGATTCCACATCCCGTCAATCCCGCCAGAGCAAAAGAGGCCCCCATTGTCTTGAGAAACTGGCGACGGGAAGGTTCGTCGAGCCACCACTCATCAGCAACGGCGTATTCACGCTGCACACGCGAGAGGAATTCCGGGTCACCGGCATACTCCTCCAGCGTCCGCCAGGCGGGCTGGCGAGCAGTAGTCAATTCTGGCGGCTGTGTGCCCAACGGCTTCACTGTGTTTCCTCGGGATGAGTAAGTTCAAGCAGCCCGACAGGGCCGGAAGCTGGACCAAGTCCAACAACTAAAGAAACCTAACGATGACAGACAGAGCAGTTGGTCTCGCTGCGGATATGATGAGCAGCCACCAGCTCCGCGCCGGTGGGAGTCTTCTCATTCGGCTTCCAGCCCATCGCGAAGACATCCCCCTTGGGGCGGACATGCTTCTCAGGATGACGATGACATTCCAGGCACCATTCCATATGAAGCGTATTCTGCCGCCACATCAGCGGCATCTGATCCACCTGTCCGTGACAACGCTCGCAAGCAATCCCCTTGCTGACGTGAATCCCATGATGAAAGAAGACATAGTCCGGAGAGTCATGCACACGGGTCCATTCCAGCGGCTTATTGGTCCGAAAACTCTCCAACACCGGCTTCAGCATTTCACTTTCCGACCACAACTGCGAATGGCAGTTCATACAGACTTCCGTCGACGGAATTCCAGCGAAAGCTTCCGTCTCCACACTCTGATGACAATACCGGCAATCCAGCCCCACTTCACCGACATGATGCAGATGACTGAAAGGAACCGGCTGCGAGCGAATCACCCCGGCCTCTGTCATATACGGAGAACGGACCAGACTCCAACCAGCACCAAAGATCGCCGCAACCAGGAATGCAGCACCGAAAATGCTCACCCGGGCGAAGGTATTCATACTCGGATGAAAGACCTGTGGCATGCGTTCGTCTGACTCTTTCTGGCGGAATAAAATCAAATCCGGACACCCCTCGTCTCCGGAGCTTCATGAGGATAGAAAAACTCCCCAACAACGGAAGCCACATCGCTTTAATTTCGAGAAGTGAGATCGAAGATCCCCGATCTGAGAATTTCTCGACATAAGTCCTTTTTTCTGCTTCCCAAAGAGAGCTCCCCCCTCAAATGTGACGCCACAAAGACCAACCATTCAGAATGCTCTCGACGCAGGAACATCTCGAAAAACGTGAATTCCCCGGGCCGCTGCGGGAGCAAACCGGCGGAGCCGGATGTTTCAGTTTGACTCGGAATCTGCGAATTTCGAACGACAGGAATAACTTTACACCGGGCCGATTTTCTCCGAAAAACCTGGCAAGTCCATCCTCATGGCATTGACCAGCTCAGCTCCCCCAGACAAACCGGGAAATTTGCCCTTTTTCAAATGAGTTGAATGCCCTGATGCCCTGCCAGAGGAACGCGGTTCCATGGTATTTATTGCCGGTCGGCTGTATGACATGCCCATGCCTCCTCACATTCGCAGTTGTCTGACTCAAGCAGAAATTGCTGCTGCCGTCGCAGAGCTCGCGAAACGCATCAGTTGCGACTACGCTGACCAGAATCTGACGGTCGTTGGAATTCTGACGGGCAGCATCGTTTTTGTGGCGGACCTGATGCGACAGATTTCCATTCCGCATCAGATCGGCATGATTCATGCCAGCAGTTATCGCGGAACCGCCACGTCGCCCGGAGAACTTCGGATTGAACTGACCGGCTTACCGGAGATCTGGAACCGGGACGTGCTGCTGGTCGACGACATCTTCGACACCGGACACACGCTGGCCGGCGTGATTGCCCGGTTGGAGGAGAAACAGCCACGGTCGATTCGTTCGGCTGTTCTCCTCTGGAAAACCGCCCGTCGCACGGTCGAGATGACTCCCGATTTCTACTGCTTTCAAATCCCGGACGAGTTCGTGGTGGGCTACGGGCTCGACTTCAACGATCAGTACCGGCATCTCCCTTATCTGGGAGTGCTGGAACAATCGCCACAATAGTCGCGAGACCACTTTGACTGGACAGATGACCGGGTCATTCGTGCCGGCATTTCAGCTATTTTCGCTGTTTCAACGGTTGCAGCATGGTCATGACATCCAGAATGACGGAGCGGGGTGTCAGGCGAACGCTGAAGGAAAGCAACCGGTTGACAAACCCCGGCATGACGAGTCGTTTGCGTCGTCGCACGCCGCGAAATCCCGCCCGGGCGACATCCTCCACCCGCATGGCATTGTGCTTGAAAACAGGCGTATCGTGCATGGCAGACTCATCACCGAACTCGGTGCGGGTCGGGCCCGGGCACAGGCAGGTGACGCAAACTCCCGTTCCCCGCAGCTCTTTCCACAAGGCTTCTGAAAACGACAGCACAAACGCCTTGGTGGCATAATAGACGTTCACGTTCGGCCCCGGTTGAAAAGCGGCGGTCGATCCCAGATTGAGCACAGCCCCGCGCTGGCGCTGGAGCATTCCCGGCAGCAACAGGTGCGTCAGCGCGACCAGCGAAGAGACGTTCAACCGAATCATCTCCAGTTGACGTTCGAGAGAAATTTCCACGAACGGCCCCATCTGCCCGAAACCGGCATTATTGATCAGCACGTCCACCTGTTTTCCCGCCGCTGTGATCTGATCGACCAGCTCCCGCGGAGCCTCCGACCGGCTGAGATCGAGCGGAACAATCGTGGAAACGGTTCCATGCTGCTGCTGAAGTTCCGCAGCCAGTTCCCGGAGCCGTTCGTCACGGCGGGCTGTCAGGATCAATTCCGCTCCGTCCGCAGCAAAGAGCCGGGCCAGCTCCCGCCCGATTCCCGACGATGCTCCTGTAATGAGGACAACTTCACGCGACATTGATTGATTCCGATCCGGCAGTTCAATAATAAAAAAAGGCTCAGACGCACTGTCATCATCTTCAGTAATCCGCAGTCCGCGTGGGCTCCGCTGGTGATGCGTCACGAACGGGAAATGCTTTTCCCCCCAGCGAACTGAGCCGGGCGACATCGTGCCGTAAATGTTCGGTCTGGGCCAGCAACCGGGCTGCTTCGTCCTGTTGCCGCTGAAAATCGCGAATGGCCTGATCGAGCCGGGGAAACAGGCTTCCCCCCAGTCGGGCGTCGATGAGCGCTGCAACCAGTTGCTGAATGCGTCCCCGAAGCCCCCGCTGCAATCGGCGGGTAAAGGCGGTCACCAGCACCGCGCACAGCAGCAACAGAAAAAGTCCGGCAGCCAAGTAGAAATCGGTCGTCAGCAGCGGCTGATCGTGCAGAAAAGAGTCATAAAAAAAATTCTTGCCGACGCGGATCAGCACAAAACCCAGATAGGCCGTCAGGAGAACTTCATAGCCAATCCGCCCCCACCATCGAGAATTGCGACGGGAAAGCTCTTCGATCACCGCGTCAATCTTCTGGCTGGCATCACCGACGAACTGCTCTTCAACAGCCACCGCCTGCTTGCGGACTTCATTCAATGATCCCTGCTGGAGCACTTCCGGATCAATCCCGGCGGCCTGCACGTGCCCGCTGATGACAATCTCTGCTTCGCGGAGCAGGGCATCATCCAGTCCGAGATGGCTGACCCGTTGCAGCGAAGACTCCGCCGCCTGCTCTTTGCGTTTTCCTTCCAGCCAGCGAACTCCCTGAACCGTCCCCAGCAAGGCCAGTTGGGCGGTGCTGCGAACCCGAAAAAATGCGGTCGAGGCGAGAATGCCCCCTAACCCCTGATAAATCCGCAAGACGGCGGCAAACGGACTCATCCCCCAGTTCTCGATGACCGCAGCCACCAGTCGCCGTTCCCAGAGACGATGACTCCCGAGCAGTTCCGCCTGCAACTGCCGGGCCATCTTCTGCCGCACGTTCTGCTTCTGGGCCGTCAGTGCCCGGTTGAGCTCGCTGAGTGGGGCTTCGTTCTCGTTGAGAATTTCCCGACAGCGGGTCAGCCCGGCAGTGAGCAGTTCCAGCACGTTCAACCGGCGGACACGGACCCGTTCCGAAGCTCCCAGCTTATTGCGCAGCAGGTTCAGAAGCTGGCCCATTTCTCCTGACGGCGCCATGTTCTGCTGTTGTCTGAGCAGAGCGTTTTTCGAATCGACAAAAAAAATCTCCGGCACGGAATACTCACTGGCCAGAGTCCGTCGCCAGTCGTCCCGAATGTCTTCATCCAGGTCCGCATGGGTTTGCACAAAGATCATCCGGCAACCAGCAGCAGCAGACCGAAGTTCTTCCGCCACCCGTGCGGAGCGGTATTTCTGTTGCGTGGACACATACAACAGGACATCGCAGTACGGCAGAAGCGTCCGCAGACGGTCGACGTTGCTGCCGGGAAGATCCTCTTCGCTGGTATCCGGATCGGGGCAATCGATCAGCAACACGTCGCGCAGCAGGTCCGCGTCACGCTGAACGATCTCGACTTCTTCCAGCGGAATTCCCAGTAACGACAGATCTGTCTGAGAATGAGCGATCAGCACCGGGCGATGTGTGGTGGGGCGCTGACGTCCAGACCGGCTGACATCTTCCCCGACCAGCGCATTGACCAGCGAGCTTTTGCCGGTCCCGGTCCCTCCAAACGTGGCGACGACCAGTGGCGCTTCCATTCGCACTCGCAACGTATCGACCCGATCCGTCACACGCTGAAGCAGAGACTGGCTGCGCCGCACCTGTTCCCAGGCAGCAGGCTGCCCGATCCAGACATCAACCCGCCGTCGCAGGTCGTCGATGGAAGCAAGCAGTTCAAGCTGGCGGACTTCGGAATCGAGCATGTTTGATCAACACGGATGTGAAGGTTCGAAGTCTTTCCGGCCAAAGGAGCGGAGATGATCCTGAAAACACGGCGGAGAGGGCCTCAGGCCGTCGGGGAATCAACATCGAGATTCAATGCGACCCACCGCATCGATTCATTGGACGTCAGTACGGCATCCGCAACCGCCTGGGCCTGGGCACCATGCTGAAATCCGGGAACAGCCGGACGATCTTCCACAATCGCGGAGACCAGTTCATAGATCAGATCATAGCGGAACACCGTACTGGGGATGCCTTCGTGCGGGTTGCGGGGACTGCCGGGAATCACCAGAAATTCCTCCGGAACAGGCAGCGGCTGCATCGTTTCGCCCCCTTTTCCAACCATAATGACATTCGGTTCCTGCAGACGATAAACCGCGGATGCTTCGGTGCCGTTGATCTCGGCCCATTCGTGACCAACGCCGTGATGGTGATACCCTTTCATCACGGTGCTCCCTTCCCAGACCCCGACAGCACCGCTTTCAAAACGCCCGATCAGCGAAGACCAGTCGTCCACTTCCGAGGGAGGACAACTCTGGCCGTCGGCAGTCCGGTCGCGCGGGCAGAACTGTGCGACCGCCCCGCAGACCGATTGCAACGGCCCCAGCAGATCCATTGCCAGATCGATGCGGTGAATCGTCATGTCGAACAGATCCCCCGCGCCGGCATTCTTCTTGTATTGCCGCCAACCCCAACTGGTCTCCGGCCAGTCCAGAAAACGCTGGCTGCGAAAATGTCTGGGTTCGCCCAGCACGCCGGATTTCACAAGATGCCGCAGATAACGCATGGACGGCGCAAAGCGATAAGTGAAGGCTGTCAGATGCTTCACGTTCCGGTCGCGGGCGGCCTGGTACATTCGCCGGGCTTCCGCAAAGTTGAGCCCCAGCGGTTTCTCGCACATCAGGTGCTTTCCCTCTTCGATACAGGCCATTGCAATGGCATAATGCGTATCGTTCGGAGTGGCGATGATGACCGCGTCCACGTTCCGGTCGCGGGCCAGATCTGCATAGTCCGTATAGAGTTTGTCCACACTCCAGTCCCGCCGCCGCTGCTCCAGCAATTCGCGATTGGGGTCACAGACCGCAACCAGCTCGGCCCGGGGATCAACGCGAATTCCAGGAACATGGTGGAAGTCCGAAACTGCTCCAGCTCCGACAATTCCAAACCGGATTTTCTGCATGTCAAACTCGAATTCAAGCGGGAAACGGACAGACAGGCCCCAAGATAGCGGAGCAGCCGTGCGAAAGGAATCCGGCCCATCCGCTCTCCGGACGGACACGCGCAGCTGGCCCTATGAGGGGGCGATCTGTGAATCGGAAAGGTCGGTGTTATGTGCGGGCTCGTCCAACACGGGTACGGGAGTTTCCACAGTGCCGCGCTGCTGGAGAAAACGGGCAGTGAGGGAACATAAAATGGCCCAGATCAACCCTGCCA
>Ga0182739_1005148_pt1 | contig 10468 bp, 10 predicted proteins | sample eDN5th30CBELigBY_FD_128873 | JGI IMG/M metagenome (GOLD analysis project Ga0182739, IMG submission 128873) | Enriched backyard soil microbial communities from Emeryville, California, USA - eDNA 5th pass 30_C BE-Lig BY (version 2) (version 2) | ecosystem: Environmental > Terrestrial > Soil >...
AGAATAAATCTATCCAACTAGACTTTGTAACAGCAGACCCAGAACTGATTAGCTTTATACAACAGAATTATTCATCTGCAGGGGTTTTCCCTTCAACAGAAGACGTACTTAAAGCGTTAGGTGTGGGGCGCGGAAATGGAAATCCGCAAGTAAATTCAAGCGAACATACACCTATGATTGAAATCCCACCGTTAGATGAAAATTACAATTGGTCAGAACCCAATAAAGAAGAACATTTAGATTCAACCGAATCATCTGATTTACCACTTGAACAGCATGATCATGTTGGGAAAGAGTCAGAAAGTGCGGAGAACAGCACTTTTAACGATCTTAGTGATGAAATATTAGCACAAGATAACATTGAAGAAGAATTACCAATAGATGAATCTATAACTGTATCAACTGAACAGACTGAGGACATTCCGCTTGAAACGAGTGACGATATAAAGGTAAATGTCGTGCAAAACCACAATCCCTCAAAAGAATCTGTTCACACCCAAGTTGAATATGAGGAAGATCCAATATACACACGTACCCGTCAAATTCAAAAGAATCTATTTGCTCAGCAACAGTGGGCTGACCACAAAATAATCGGATTATGGTCCCCAATTGGGCGAGTAGGGGTATCTACATTTACGACGAACTTTGCTTTATATCTTGCAAAGAACCGTGTCTATACAACGGTATTAGAAGGACTCACACCGATTCCGCAACTAAAACAAACTTTAAGTCGCTTTACAAAGCTCCCAAAAGGGTGGGTAAGTTACGCAAGTACCATTCATGAAGATCATGAGCCGCGCAATGCCTCATGGATTTATGAGAATGTGGTTTTTTTACCATGTGCAAAATCAGACTTACAATATACATGGAATCCAGCTTTGATTGAAGCCTATATGACCACAACGAAGATTGTGGACGTCACATTAGTTGATTTACCATCTGGCCACTTACAAGAATATTCAAGGGATGCCTTACATTACGTGGATGAACTTTGGATTTTGTTCGACGATAGCTACCATGAACTCATGAATTGGAAACAGTACATTCAAGAATTATCGCATAAACTAAAAATTCCTGTTCATCTCATTATGAGTCGGACATATCCATTCTCTCAGGCTTCTAAAATCAGCAAAGAGATGGAGTTACCTTTAATTTCGAGTATTCCAGCAATGGATGAACTTGCTATGCAAAATCAGTATCAAAACATACCTCTTTACTATGTGGAGGAAGCACAAGGAAAGCTAGATACCGCTTATTTCGAGGTTGCCAGTCACTTATTTAAGGAACCGTTTAAACCACGAAAAGCAGAGAAGGCTAGTCTAAAATCTAGCAATATTTTTAGAAAACTTTACTCTTCCTTCTTGAAAGCCTAAGTTGAATCAAGTAATCTTAAGGTATATTATTTTATTTTTTATTGTGACTTGTTCAATATGGAACAACGTCGGGGAACAAATTCAGGTAGTCTTTGGACAATTTATAGGGAAAGTTATGCCCTATTAATTGTGCGAAGACTACCTTTTTTTATTTAACTAAGGAAAGGTGTGTTAGATATGCAAACAGTTATTGGGGCAATGGAAAAGCAAATAATAACTATTGAGGCAATTCGAGAAAAATTATTTTTACAAAAAGTGAAAGTGTTACCTCATGCGATTGAAAGTATGTTTAAGCGCGGGTACACAAGAGAGGATCTAATCCATGCGATTATGTACGGTGAAATTACAACCGAACAATTCATATATGGACAAAATCGTTACGTGGTGGAAAGTGTTGATGTAGATTTTAATCCGATTGTATTAATCGTGACACAAGATCGAGAACAACCAGATTTCTATGCGGTGATAACTGTATTTCCTCCAATAAAAGAGAAATTTAAACATCGAATAAATGAACAAAGAAAGGTAGTGGCATAAAGTATGCAAACATTAAGACCAACAAAAATTCCTGGATGGTTTGAATATTATCGAGAATATTGTCCGATTTGTGGTCATACGGGCGGTTGTATGAGAAACGAAGAAGGTGATACAGCTGTCTGTATTCGTGTAGAAAGCGATAAAGTCTTTAGTCAGAAATTTGTTAGTTACCTACATTTCTTAGATGAAAAGAAAGGGCAACGTATAACTGGTAAATGGGAAGGGATCAAGCAACATAAAAAGTTGGATGACCAAAACCTAAACCAACTCTATCGTAACTTACTATTAAATCGTCTAAGTATTTCCTCAAATCATCTAGCTCATTTAACTGCTCCTAATCGTGGATTAACATTAGAGCAAATTCAAGTGCGTGGGTATAAGTCGTTAGAATGGGGAGCAATCAAAAACTTATCGTTTCCCAATCTAAATCTAGGTGGCTTACCGGGACTTTACAAAGATGAACAAGGTCAGTGGAAACTTCATGCAATGGAAGGGATTTTAATACCTTATCGTAACCAGTTCAATGAGATTATAGGTTTTCAAATTCGTGTCGATAATCCGCGCAATTCTGTTTCTATTGAAAAAGGCAATTTCCCATCATTGAACGCTTATGTCAAAAAGGACAATAAGACAGTTCAAATTTTAGTGAATGGTGAAATTATTCAAGAAATAGAACTGCAAGTCGGTCAAGAAGTGCCGATAAACTATAATGGTCAAACTGGTTCGGTCAAACTTAAAAAAGGATTGCGTTACTTCTGGCTATCAAGTGCTAATAAAAACGAAGGTTGTGGGGCGGGTGATCCTACTCCATATCATGTTTCAATTCCTTCGAATCGCCTTGAAATCATTGAAAAAACAGAAACAGATATACGCTCTTCACTAAAAGCAAAATCAGTTTGGATTACTGAGGGAGCTTTGAAAGCTGACATAGCAGCTGAACATATTCATCGTGCATTTACTTCTGAACAAATCTCATTTTTAGGAGATACATTCATTGCCATTCCTGGTGTGAATACATGGGCTAATGTGATGTCTGTGTTGAAGGATATGGGTGTAGAGCAAGTAAACGTAGCATTCGATATGGACGTTTTTTCAAATGAAGATGTGAAGCGTAATCTACTTTCCTTTGTGGAAGCATTAAAGGCTGAACATTATACGATTAATTATGTGGTATGGAATCAAAAAGACGCTAAGGGATTGGACGACTTATTTGTTTCCTCACTCAAGCCCCAAGTACGGAAAATAATTTATTAATCTATAGGGTGCACTCAGTTGCATCTTTATAGATTTAGAGAGGAACATATAAATGACAGCAACTGAAACATCTTTGGATTTACTAAATATTATGAGATTCATGGATTTATTTAATCCATTTTCATACTCATTTGATGATACATTAGCCTACAACGTAGAGGATATGTTTTATCTAGAGCAAGTAGCAGGACATTGGCTTCAGGTAACAATCTTATTGTCGGGAAGCTACTTTCGCATTTGATATGAACTATAAAGGCATTAATGAACTAAAAATTAAAAAAGCAATCAATGAATTGTTCGAAGGAGTCACTTATGATATTGACAAATTAGAAGAATTAAATGAAAAAGGATTGCTAGGAAATTTAATTAATCAATACATTTAATAAATAAAAATATCTGAGTCGTGCTACTTTTTGCGCGGCTCTTTTTTATTAAACCTGTAGATTTACGTGTGGAATGGAAAAATAGGGGTGATAAGGCAAACACCTTATAAACAAATAAACCCACTCGTATGCTGAATATAATATACGAGTGGGTTTATTGTTTGTAATTTTAGCAGTCATTAAGGATTTTTTACAGAATTCTTATAGGAACTTATTATATATTCACTATTCATATTCCATAAATCCTCGATTTCATCAGGCCCAAACTGTAAGCTCATATGAAAATTGAATTGTCGTTGAATCATAAAATCAGGTAACATTTCTTTATATCGGGAACCTGTAATATCATCTATGAAAGTCGCGATCTGTTCTTTCGCAAATTCTGAATCTGCAATAAGTCCTTCTTTTAAGGATTGATTTCTTTCGTATTTCGTTTTTAATACCTTTTCAATATAAGCAGCAGGATGCTCCATCTTTCGCTCTTTTACTTCCTCAAAAACTGCACTTAATAATTCGATACCGTATTTAGACCAAGTTTTTAGCTTTGTTTCTGAAATATCAAATGGATAATTTTCAAGTAAATATTTCGCTTCAGTTACAAAAGAAGATTCCGTAGTTAATTCCGGGAGACGCTTAGAATTTTTCGGTTTAGTCGTCTTGATGTAGAAAATTAGTTCTACAACTTTCCGCCCTTTTTTAACTTCCTCATAATCAAATGTAAGCCCACCCTTTGCATCTAATTCTTTTTTAGCTTGACCTAGAACGCGCAATTTAAATTGGCCGTATTGTTTGTATTTATCAGGAACACCTAGCATTTTTTTTAGTGTTTCCAATTCAATTTTTCGATGTCCAATTGGTGCATACTGCTTCAGGAGTTCAAACAGTCGGATTGTATAGCCACTTTGCATGTCACCTATGTATCTATAATTATATTGTGTAAATGTTCCTTCTAATTGAAGCAATAGAGGCTCTATTAAAGTGTTAAACACAATATAAACATAACCATCATCGTAGGAAACTCGTTGAAACCAAGGAATATAGTCAGTTCGTTTTCCTATTTTTATTTTCATACGTTTCTGTGAAAGACCATCTGCCAACTTATCTACTTTTGAATGATAAGCATGTCCTTTAATACCACAAGCTTGCAAAAATTCAGAAATAGAAAAGCTTACGTTAGGAAAATCGTAAGGATGACTTTTCAATTTAGTGGCCGAATATCGCAATAACTTATGTTCAGTAGCTGATAGGTCCGTATCGTAGAATGCTTCTACTAGTTCATTCGATTGAACAACTAGTAAACTTTTAGCTTGGTCTTTATTTGCACTCTCTTTAACCAAATCAACTGCAACTACCTCTACTACATCTACATCATTGTTGTTTAAATCTTTCGTTACCAAGTATCGCACACCCCACTACTTTCTAGCTTTGTAAACAAATTATACCATAATTATAGACTGGTAAAGTAGGTGGAGGGGTAATACTTTCAAAGGAAATCTAACTATTGCAGATGTAGGACAGGACATAAAATATCAATTGGATATTAACTATTGCAAATGTAGGACGGGTGCGATAGTTAAACCAATAAAAACTAAAAGGAACACGATATTCTATTAAATATCGTGTCCTATCCTACATTTGCAATGTTTCATTTTATGATTTAAAGAGTAACGTCCTACATTTGCAATAGTAATGTCCTATATTTGCAATATTATCATCCTACATTTGCAATATTTCGTCCTACATTTGCAATGGTAGTGTCCTATATTTGCAATATTTCATCCTACATTTGCAATAATTAGCTTAAACAAATCTAGTTGTATCAAGGGTTCAAGCTACCCGTAAAACTATAAAAGTTATTTAAAACTATAAAAGTTATTTATTAAAACTCTTTTAAAAGGGAAATATAGAGTAATTTATAATTTATTAATTTATAAATCTTTAAAAGAATAACCATTCTTATATTATGAAATGTAATGCGGGAGTATTTCTTAAATTCGTTAATTTAATTGGAATGATATTTTTGAACAAACTAAGTATGCAGTAAATTACCAGTTTCAGCATCAAACACCCACCAGGTAAATAGATGCGTGTCCTTTGAACGGAAATTGATAAGTGATGTATCGCCATGTTCTGAACGATCTTCAAAATAAATGTAATAATCATCACTTAATAACATGTCCACCTCGTTATCAAAAAATGTTCTAACACGCTCCAAACAACAATCAACCACTGCCATGATTGCGTCGTTTGGTACATGATTAGGTAATGATGTTCTAAATCTTTTAAAAGTTAATAAGACTTCCTGTGTAAAACCCATTTTAAGTTCTCCCCTTCATATCTAGATTAGTAGTAACAGTATCATCTCAAAATCTCTGTTTTATACATCTCTTAATACTTTTATGAAAACTACTAAGATATTCTAATAAACTATAAAAGAGAGAAAATAATAGTGGTAACGAGAAAATGACAATATCCCTTATTAATTGTAAAATAATACTATATTTAATTCGAAATTATGATTTGTGAGGATGATTGCAATGGGATGGAATGATTTTCTTAATAGGAACCCGATTGGTAAAGCTTTTAGCAATGTTGCAAGTTCTACTATTGATAGCGTGGATAACGTTGTACAAAAAGGCTTTACTCAAGTAGAACACAAAATTGATTCGTTTGATAAAAAGGGGCAGGCATTAGGTGGAGCAATAGATAATGTCTTTGTTAATTTTAAAAGTATAAAAAGTCATGGTTTAGATCGTAACCATCTTGATGAAATATATGAAAGTAAAAAAGTTCTAGATGAAACTTTACCTAACTTTATAAAGACTTCAAAGCCATATAAAAACGTTAGTAATGTGGTTGAAACATCTAAGAAAATTACCAATGCAGTTGATATAATTCATGAAATAAAATATAAATAAGAGTGATAGATTGCAATTTATTATGCACAGTACATATATGAAGTTAATAAAAACTATTGCCAAAATTACTAGATATAATATAGAATGTAATTAATTGTATAAACGACAAAAATGGGACCACCCCAAATAGTAGAAAAACAGGACAATTTCTGTTCTGTTTCGGCTATTTGGGGTGGTCTTTTTTCGTTTATATAAACTTTTACATTATATACACATAGAGAGGTGAAAAAGTTGTCACACATTCTAAAGTTAAAAAACTCGGTAACTGTGAAGGCTGCTTTACTATTCGGGATTGCACTCGTATCTTTCTTATTCTTCTACGATACACCTGAAGCAGCAGCTTCTGTACAAGATGCAATTAATAAAGCCGGATTATCCAGTGGAGCAAATCAAGCAGACGGCTTACTAAAAGAAGGTAAATCATTAGTTTACACGATTATGGCTGCGGGTGGACTTATTATCGTTGGGTGTTTAATTATTGCAGCTGTAAAGTTCGCTGGTTCATCAGGTAACTCACAAAAACGTTCGGAAGCAATTATGTGGATCGTTGGATGTTTCATCGGGGTTTACATAGTTTACAAGGCATTTGATCTAGCAAGTTGGGCTATAAACATAGGTTCATAGATTAATAGAATCAAATTGTCTACCAAAATATATAAATCAAAAAGAAGAACACCTTCATTCTGTAAAGAGAAGGTGTTTTTTTAGAAAGGAAGATACTTGTGAGTAGAGTTGTCGAACTTCAAGTTGACATGGTGAGTGAACAAAAGAACCTTCTCGGATTTATTTCAACTCGACAAGCCATTTATTTAGGGGTAGGTCTAGCCGTTATTTATGCGATTGTTCCACCTATATTTATGCTGATTAAAGCACTAGCTGGATTTATACCTGCATTAATCGTAGGAGCAATTCTTGCAGCACCGTTTGCTGCGGTTGCCTTATTTTTAGCGTTTGCCAAGAATCAAAAAACAGGCATGTTCCGAGATAAAGAACTATTTATTAAATTCCGAAGTACTTCACAAGTCGGTTTTTGGCGAAGTGGCTATGACTACGACAAATAGAAGAAAGGTAAAGGTGTGAAAGCATGGGCGATATTCTCTTTTTATTATCGGCGGGTCTTGTATTTTACATAGCTTATTGTTATGTGGCAAAACGACCGCTCATTCCCACTAAGAAAAATCTCGATAAAGCCAAACAAAAGAAGAAAGATCAGCGCAATCAAGCTAAGCAGAATTTTTATGATGATATTTTGGAAGAAGATGAAGCTGTTCCATTCGATTTCTTTTTTCCAGAAGTCATTGATATTAAAGATGGGATGATTATCCAAGAAGATTATTGGTATTCCATGGTTGCGAAAGTTATCCCTGTAAACTACTACCTTCTTGATGAAGATGAGCAAGCAAAAATTGATAAAGATTTTGAAAGTTGGCTTTCTCAATTAGATGGAGCCTTGCCTCGTATCTACGTTCAAAATCGCTTTATCGATTTAACAGAAGATATTGAACGACTTCAACAAACGTTGGTGGAACAAGAAGATTTAAATGAAGCTGCCCGTCAATATGGACAGTACATGCTTGATGATTTAAACCAATTCCAGATAGAGCGTCCTCGGTACGAACAAAAATTTTATTTAATCTTTGATTACCAGGTAAATACGAATGACTTACGTGTGGAAGATGGAGAAGATTTAGACGAAAAAGCATTAGAAAAAGCAAAAGCCGAAATGACAAGACGTATCTCTACAGCACAGATTCATTTATCAAAAGCACAAAATGAAGTAAATCGAATCGGAACAGCAGAGGTTATTGAAATGTTGTATCACCTATTTAACCGAAGAAAAGCACGTAAAAATAGATTTAGAGATATTAATAATCATGAATTAATGTCACTGTATTCAACAGCGAATCAAAGTGCGGGACATATCGCGGATGTAAAGGAGGCAATCGATGATGTTATTCGGAAACAGAAAGAAGAACAAGCAAGAACAAGAGGAAATCAATCAACAAGCAACCACTCCGAAGAGAGGGAAGAAAAAGAAGTCGCAGCAACAACCCACTAAAACTATTGCAGAAGAAATGATTGATATGGAGCAATCTCCCAATATGTATCCTGATTTCTGGAACATTATTAGTCCGGAAGGGTTAGGGATACAAAATCGTGATGATGATTACTTTACGGTTAAGCAATCAATGGGGACAAAAACTTATGGACGTCCTTTCTACATACCTCCATCTGGTTGGCCTCGTATGTTACAAACAACTTGGTTCCAGAAAATTATTAATTCGGGCGAAGTTGACGTCATGGTCGATATTCACAAGTTGACGAAGAACGATGCTTTAAAAATGTATCAAAAACAATTAACAATCTTGGAATCTAACTTAATGATTCAATTACGCCGTGGTAATAAAAAAGTCATTGCGGATACCAAAACCAAAATGGCTGACTTAAATCAGTTAATGGAAGAAGTACAACTAGGTTATAACGATGCGTATTATATGGGGGTCAACGGAGTTATTTATGCAGATTCTTTAAAAGAACTAAATAACAAAAGTGATGCATTGGAAGATGAAGTTACCCCAATGAAATTAATTACAACGTTCAGAAGAATTAAAAAGGGACTCCGTTCAGTAACACCTTTAGCACGTAATGAAATACCTGAGTCTCTCCGAAATATTGATAGACGAGCCTTAACCACTCTATCACCATTCATCAGCGGTAGTGGTAGATTTAATGGCGGTGTCCCTATCGGAATTAATAGAATCACTGGACAAAAGGAATTTTTTAATGCCTTTGGAACAGAAGCATATCGTCCCAAAAATATGAATATGGCGACGTTCGGTCTCGCTGGTTCTGGAAAAAGTTTATCCATGAAATTGTTAATGGCTCGTGAAACAGTCGGTATGGGTGTTTACACCAGACAAATAGATGTTGAGGGTGAGTTTGTTGACATTACCAGATTACTAGGTGGGATCAATATCACTCTATCAGAAGAAAGCGACATACGACTCAATCCACTCGATATTAATGTCTCACTTATTCCGATTGAAGAAGCATTAGAAGGTAACGACATTGATGAAGAGTTAGAAGAACTTGAAGATAGCGACGAAAAAGAAATTATTCAAAAGGATGGCAAAACTTATATCCAATTCGTGCCTATTAGAGAAAAAATTAATGAAGTATTAGACTTCTTTGATATTATCATGCGCGGTAAAAATCAAGAAAGTCGAGGATTGAATGTATATGAGCGTAACTATTTAGAAGAAACGTTGGATTACTTGTATAAAGAAGATGAACGTTTCCAATTTACGACACATCCATCCTCACTTTACCGAACTGGTGCAGTGGAAAAGGATGGTTATATCAACCAAGTAAAAGTGAAAAAAGAGATGCCAACGCTTTCGGACGTGTTTAATTATTTAGTAGCAACATATAAAACAGAAGTCGAGGCGAAGACACTTATTCATTCCCTTCGTCCATTTTTAAAAGATGCGTCAAAACCTGTTTTTGACGGTCAAACATATTTCGGGAAAGGAGTACCAACAGATCTAAACTCGGCACGTATCGTTAACTTCAACCTAAAGAATATGGAAGAAGGTTTTTTACGCCCAATAGCCTATCACGTAATCTTGAACTATCTGTGGGAAGATTTTGCGAAAGCACCTGAAATGATGTACAAGAAGAAAGTTATAAATTGCGACGAATTCTGGACTCTGATTGAGAATGAGCAAACCGTTTCCTTTGCGGAGAAATTAGCAAGACGCTGTAGAAAACGAAATTGCGGTTTTAGAATCGCAAGCCAGGATTTTGTAAAAGTTGCAAAATCTCCAAAAGCTAGAGCCATACTTCAAAATACGCAAACGTTCTTATTGTTTGAACAAAACAAAATTGACTTAAAAGAATTAGAAGAAACATTCAATTTATCCCGTGGAGAGTTAAACATCATTTTCGATTCACCACAAAAAGGGGAAGGCATACTGAAACATGGTAGTTCCTCCGTATGGCT
>Ga0182739_1005150_pt1 | contig 10466 bp, 8 predicted proteins | sample eDN5th30CBELigBY_FD_128873 | JGI IMG/M metagenome (GOLD analysis project Ga0182739, IMG submission 128873) | Enriched backyard soil microbial communities from Emeryville, California, USA - eDNA 5th pass 30_C BE-Lig BY (version 2) (version 2) | ecosystem: Environmental > Terrestrial > Soil >...
CAATTCACCAGTGACGGGAAAACTCCGGTCAATAAAAATGGAGAGGCCATGCCCAGCCCCATCATCCCGAACATGGAAAAAACAATGCTGGCCGGCTGCGTCAATGTCCATGTGAAGACCGGCGCAATGAACGGACCGATGCACGGAGTTCCCAGTACGGTCGCCAGAATACCGGTATTGAATGCTCCCAGATAACCTTCCTGATGATGCCCCGCCGACGGAATGATGCCCGGAACCGGCAGCTCGAATACGCCGAACAGGCTCAGCCCCATAAGAAAGACCACACAGGCCATGGCAATCATGAAGGTTTCGTTCTGAAACACGGAGCTGAATGAATTCCCCAGTCCCCACGACAAGATGGCAAATCCCATGAAGACCGCCATCACCCCGGCGGTATAAGCCAGATTCAAGGTGATAATGCGGCTCCGACTTTCGCCCGCCTGCTGGACCAGACTCAGGATTTTGATCGCCAGCACCGGCAGTGCGCAGGGCAGCACGTTCATGATCAGCCCCGCCAGAAATGCCGTCAGAAACGCTCCCGCAAACGACAGATCGCTTCCCGAGGAACTGATGTTGAACCCCGAAGGATCACCGGCAGCAGCCACCGGCGTCTGTTCGGCGGTGACGTTCGCAAACGACTGGGAAATCGGACGCGCACGGGCCACGTCTGCCGCCTGCTGACTGGCTCCTAGTGAAAAAGCCACTCCCAGCGGTGCGCGACAGGACTTGCCTGTTTCACAAATCTGATAGCGGACTTCCCCGGAAATCCCATAAGGAGCAGCATCACTCACTTTGAACTGCTTCAGCCACGTCACCTGATGGGTATGGGCATTCGAATGCAGTTCTTCTCCATCCAGTTCGGTCGTGTGTCGTTCCGGCTCCGGTACGGAAACAAACTCGGAAAGCTCTTCCAGATGACTTGGCTTTAATTGAATGACGGTCGGCCGTTCGGTCTGGTTTTCGTCGGCTGGAGTGAGCCCGTATGTCGTGAAATTGTCTTCCAGCGTCATTGTGATGGCGAGCGTCACAATTTCGCCGGGAGCTGCATTTTCAGGGGTCAGTTCGAATTGCAGACGAACCGGATCTGGCACGTCCTGATTACGGCTTTTTCGTGTCGGCGTCATTTCATAACCGGCACTCACCGGCACCCCGTCCGGTTTCAATGCGGAAACCTGCGTTGCCGGAGCAGCGGCGATCTGTGTGTCTTCCTCAGCTTGAACGGCCGCCGTCTGGTCGCGTTTCAGGCTTTTGACGGAAAAGGCGGCGTCAACGTCGGCTGTTTTGGGAACACAACTGTCTTTATCGCAGACCAGAAACGAGATCTTCCCGGTCAGACGCGCGGTTTGTGGATTGGTGTTTCGGGGAAGGGCATAGCGCTTCGAAAAGACAACGGCGTCATAGAACTTTTCCATCTCCTGACCGAAGACTTCATCAAAACCTTTCTTCGGCGGCGGATCGGCAGTAAAGCCTTTATCGAGTTCGGACCATCCGGCCGGCAGCGTGATTGTGATCCGCGTCGGCTTGGGCAGGCTGGGATCCATCGAATAGGTGTTGACACCTTTGGGCAGGTCGAGTCGAACTTGCAGCGTGACAACACCCGGTTCCGATCCCGCGACCAGTACCGATGAAACTTTCGTTTCCGGCTGGGCCTGGGCCTGGAGCAGCGGTTTTGAAAACAGGCTGGGGCGGTCTGCCTGGGCAAAACCCGAAGAGCAGCAGATCAGGCAGGCCAGACTCATCACCAGTGAGGTGAACAATTGATGCATGGTTCATCCTTTTACTTCGATTCCGCAGGAGAATGCTGTCACTCGTCGTCCATCGCCGCTCACTATTCGGTTCGAAAAACAGGAAGCGAGCGACAACGGAGCGGAATTTTCCACAAACCGGCCTGAACACCAGGCTGAGGGGCAGCACTCATCCTTGAGCGGTCCCGTCCTGTTTTGTTCACGGAGCGTGTTGATCAGGGACGGCATGGCAGCTTCGTGTTGGGCAAACAATCAAAATTCTCTCAGCATGTGAGGATTTTGTACAACATGAATTCCATGATTTGCGACCGAGACCAAACGGCCGTGCCGACTCCATCCGGGAGATTTTATTTGATCCGTTCGGGACGAAAGCATTGCGAGGCCGGGAATTATAATGAAATTCGCAACTGGAGCGATATGCCATCCGGCTCATGCCGCCGCCTCTCTGATTCTCTTCTCACAAAATTTCTGGTATTGCCTCGATTCCATGGCCGGTGATAATACTACCGGATGAAGGATCCCCCGCATTCTGGAGGAATGCCATCCTTGACCCACCTGGCCGGCAGGAGCAGTTCATCCCGGAAGGAATGGCGTTCCGCCGTCATCGAACTGTGAAGTTCTTTCGATTTGAAAGAACTTCACACACCTGAAGACTTGAGTTGTGGCTGAAATTTCATCAGTTGCCTCACCCTGCAAACGATCCAGGTTCATTCGGGACGTCAAGATGATCGACACCTGAATAACTTTGATTGTGGCCGGGACAAAACCGGCCATGCCGGGGTCTCTCCGTTCCTTTGGCAATTCAGCAACTGGCCCTGGACGGCTTTCGTCCTTGCTCGCGGCCTTCGATTTCCGGCCTTTTTTTTCAATCTGCTGTCCGGGAAGAAATTGCCGCCATGAACAAGGTGCTGTTCTGTTCCCTCGCCGGTTGCCGTGATTGCTTCACCTGGAGGTGCTGCCGTGACCACTGGACAAGCCCTGCTTTCACAAATTTCATCGCGTCAGAATACGAACCGTTTCCGAGAGGAACACTGGCAAGGATCGTTCGCTGACTATCTGGATCTGGTGAAGCACCATCCTGCTGTTGCCCGGACGTCCTATCAGCGCATCTACGATATGATCGTCGCGGAAGGAACGTATCCGGTCGAAGGCAGTAAAGATCAGATTCGTTACCGCTTTTTCGACGATCCGCACTTTGACGGAGAGGATGCGATCTTTGGTCTCACGCACACGCTGACCGAACTGGTCAACGTCTTCCGGTCCGCTGCCCTGAAGTACGGGACCGAACGCCGCGTGCTGTTGCTGCATGGTCCCGTCGGGAGTTCGAAATCGACCATCGCCCGCCTGTTGAAGCGCGGAGTCGAACGCTACAGCCGGACCCCCGAAGGGGCGCTCTACACGTTCGGCTGGAAAGAGGACGACGGCACCATCACCTGGGACCCGATGAACTGCGAACCGCTGTTGCTGATCCCCAATGCCGCCCGCGAGGAAATCACCGGGTTCCTGAACCGGGACCGGACTCCTCATGAAGGGTATGACATCGAGATCGAAGGACAGGTCTGCCCGCTGTCCCGCTGGTATTTTCAGGATCGGCTGACGAAATTCGACGGCGACTGGACCAAGGTTCTGGAAACCGTCGTCTGCAAACGCGTCTTCCTGTCTGAACAGGACCGCGTGGGTATTGGAACCTTTCAGCCCAAAGATGAAAAGAACCAGGATTCCACCGAGCTGACCGGCGACATCAACTATCGCAAGATCGCCCAGTTCGGCACCGAGTCCGACCCCCGCGCTTTCAACTTCGACGGGGAATTCAATGTCGCCAATCGCGGCATGATCGAATTCATCGAAGTCCTTAAACTGGACGTCGCCTTTCTTTACGATCTGCTGGGAGCGTCCCAGGAGCACAAGATCAAGCCGAAGAAGTTCGCCCAGACCGATATCGACACGGTCATCATCGGACATACCAACGAGCCGGAGTATCGCAAACTTCAGTCCAACGAGTTCATGGAAGCCCTGCGGGACCGCACAATCAAAATCGACGTCCCATATGTCACCGTCCTGAACGAAGAAGTCAAGATCTATAACAAAAGCTATCACCCCAAACGGGTACGCGGCAAACATATTGCTCCGCACACGGTCGAAGTGGCCGCCATGTGGGCCGTGCTGACCCGGCTCGAAACCCCCAAGCATCACGGCCTGACCCTGCTGCAGAAGATGAAGCTGTATAACGGCAAATCTCTGCCCGGATTCACCGCGGAAAACATCAAGCAGTTACACAAGGAGTCCCGTCGCGAAGGGCTCGAAGGGATTTCGCCCCGCTATGTGCAGGATAAACTCTCCAATGCGCTGGTGGTCAACACCACCGCCACCAGTCTGAATCCGTTCATGGTCATGAATGAACTGGAGGCGGGGTTGCGGCATCATTCGCTGATCGGCAGCGATGAACTGCGTGAACACTATCGTCAGCTCATTTCCATCGTGAAAGAGGAGTACACCGACATTGTCAAGAACGAAGTCCAACGGGCCATCGCTGCCGATGAAGACGCCCTGACACGCCTGTGTTCAAACTACATCGACAACGTCAAAGCCTACACGCAGCATGAAAAGGTCAAAAACCGCTTCACCGGTGATGATGAACAGCCGGATGAACGTCTCATGCGGTCCATCGAAGAGAAGATTGATATTCCCGAGTCGCGCAAGGATGACTTCCGTCGGGAAATCATGAACTACATCGGCGCCCTGGCCATCGATGGGAAGACCTTCAATTACAAAACCAACGAACGCCTGCAGAAGGCGCTCGAAATGAAGCTGTTCGAGGACCAGAAGGATTCCATCAAACTCACCAGTCTTGTTTCACAGGTCGTGGACAAAGACACGCAGCAGAAGATCGACATCGTCAAGGAACGCCTGATCCGCACGTATGGTTACAACGACGAATCCGCTACGGATGTGCTCCAGTACGTCGCCAGCATCTTCGCCCGGGGAGACACGAAGGAAAACTGAGAGTGCGGCCATCGTGGTGCACGATCCCCGGAGTGATCCTGATTCGAAATTGCCAGCGGAAATGGGATCGTCTCCAGATCTTGCTCGATCATCCAGAGTGAGGATCTTCCGGCAGAATCGCCGACAACCTGTCACGAACTTCTTCAATCGAGATTCCCTGCACATGAATCGATTTTCGTGGTGATGTTTCGCCCGCGGAAATCCTAAGGGACGATTTCGGAAGGTTCAGGAGTTTCGCCAGGAGTTTGATGATCTCCTGGTTGGCCTTCCCCTTCTCCGCCACCTGCGTGACAGCGATCTTGATTCGACCGTCATGCACGCCGGCCACTCCATTTCGTCGAGCCCCGGGCTGGGCTTGCACGGCAATCACCACTCCATCAGAAACAGCACGCAGATCAATGCTCATCGAGGTGGGCTTTCAACGGCAGAAGGCCAGTCTTCCCCAATATACCGGATTTGTTTTGCTCATCCCAACCATCGACAGCCCTGCTGGAAACTGTCCGTGCGGTCCATAAAATGAGGATGTCCACAGGAGTTCTCACTTGATAAAACAGGGGGCTGCCGGAATTGTTTCTGACCCGGCTCCCGTTCGTTTTCCCTGCTGTTTCCACTGTCCGATGCCTGATCAGAATCGTATTGTTTCCCCCGGCCCCGATGAAACTGTGGTACGCCTGCCCAATGGTCAGTTGCTTCCTGTGCCGGAAGGCTGGGATGTGCTGCCGCCGGGAGATGCGGCTTTAACCCGTCGCGTCAAAGCTGCCGGACCTGTCTGGGTCATACAGAAGAAGAAAGGCCGGAAGACATTCTCCCTGGGGCTGTGGGCGCCGCTGACCCGAATTACGAAAATTCGTGAAGACCTGCAGCGTGAACGGGCGACACCCGCCTATGCGAAACGGCAGGCGTCCAATGCTGTTCGGCGGGAAAAGAAACAAGCTGCCTATGTCGAGGACTTTCAGGAAGCAGTCTATCTGTTCTTGAACTTTCATGCCGACTATGAAACCCTGGCACGGCAACTGGCGCAGGTGGTCTCGGAACATGCGACGCCCATCGGGAGCGGGACGGTCGCCCGGACGGAGAGAATTCCCATCGGGCAACGAGCCGAAGCGGCCGTGATCGCCTGGATGCGGCACCAAACCACTGGCTACGATTTGATGCCGATTGCCCGCGTGAAAGGCCGCCGCCGCGAAGTGCGCCGCACCCTCGCTCAGCATTCACGGCGACTGCTGGAGAAATACCGGTCCGGCAACTCTGTCGATGCAGACAGTTGCCCGTTGCGGCAGGGACTTCAGAGTTATTTGGCCTCTGTCAGAAATGCCGAGGCCGAATAGGGCGCCGAACGCTCTGGTGGCGTGCTGCGAGCCGTGTCGACTCCCTGTTGTGCCAGTGCATCCGCGAGGAAATGACTGTAGATCTGGCTGGCTGCGCTGGTCATATGCACGCCGTCCGGAAACATCTCGGGAACGATGCCGGGGATGTTCTGGCAGTCGATCAACTGCACCTGTTCTTCACGGAGCACCCTCAGTAGCTCCGGATCGAGATCGTAATGCTTTGCGATCGGCATGGAGGCCAGCATGACAGACACATGCTGATCACGAGTCATCCCCAGGAACTCCCGGAGCCGGTTGTAAGTCGGCGGGGGAAGCTTGCGTTCTGCCAGTCGGGATTGCCGGGCATTCAATTCCTGACTGCCGTCCCGGTAACCGGGGATCAGTGTGTCGAGAATCCGGCGCTGCAGCCGGTCACGGTTACTGCACATTGCCGAAGCGGTACACACAAGGTAGGCAGTCCGGTCTTCCAATGTCTTCAGATCGTATTGGCATAGCTCTGGCCAATCGCCCAGGTCGCAATAATATTGTGCCAGTCGTCCGGGGTGATTGGTGGGCTTGTCACGCAAGTGTCCCCCTTCGAAGCCGATCACCAGTACGTCCGGTGCGTGTCCGTTCTCGAAAAAGTAATTGCGATAGGCATAATACCAGTCCGCCAGGGCTGTGTTGTCCGGATTGATTTTCATGGTTGCCGGCTGCACGCCGGTCTGATCCGCGAATTCCTTCGAAAACGTTTCTGTCGAGATCCCATAGCGCGTCATCGAGTTCCCCAGAAACAGAATATGGGGATGCTGCGGGGCGCTGTTCAGCTCCTCCGATTTCTGATGAAAAGATTGCAGATGTCCCACGTCCACCGAGAGCCGGTGCTGGACGCTGCGCATGCCGGATTCCCCCAGCAGCAGGCCGACGACGACCACAGCAATCACCTTGGCTTCTGGGCCGACAATTCGTTGTATCTCCCGAAATGTATTGAGCATGTGGCGAATGTTTCCGGTCGGGCCAAAGGGCGGGCTCCCTGGGGGAGCCGTCTGGATGTCGCTGCTGGAGAAGTCTTCAACTCTGATGGGGCCATACCCGTCGTTCTTCCGCACGTGGAGGCGGGGTTCAGCAATCAATAGCTCATTTTCCCTGATCATGGCGGATGGAAATTCTGAAATTGCAGCGACCTGCGGGAGTTCCTGCCGACGATGCAATGTCGGAGGAATTGTTGCTCAAACAGGACATTCGCCCTTCTCCGGAAAAGTGGCGAAATCCCGGGAGAGATGAGTTTTGGGATGTTCCTGGCTGCACCCTTCCGCCTAGAATTCCAACTCCGAACCCGATATGACGTCACCGTGGAGGTTCCGGGCAGAGCGGGCTTTGCCTGTCCAATTCGTGTGCGAACGGGGGGGGCGGGAATGTCGCGGAGGGTTCCGCGTCCTGATTGATGGAGACCGAATTCATGGGAACTGAGCCTCGCCGTGAGGCGCGACTGCTGATTGCCGATGACGACCGTGCCTTTCGCGGGACGGTTGTGGAGATTCTCTCTCCGTATTTCAACGTCATTGACGTTCCTTCCGGAGAAGAAGCCATCCAGGTCGTCGAAACAACACTGGTCGATCTCGCCCTGTTCGATCTCAACATGGACCTGCTTTCGGGTCTGGATGCGATTCGCTGGGTCCGGGAACACCAGTTGGAAATTCCCTGTATCCTGATGAGTTCCGAAGTGACGCTGGAAATTGAAGTTCTTGCACGTGAGCTGGATACGTTTTCCGTCATTCGCAAGCCGCCTCGCCGGGCTCATCTTCTGGATACCATCCATTGTGCGTTGGAGATATAGTGCCTGTGGTCACCTGAACTGGCAGGTGACCGGAGCACAGGCCCTGGCGGTTGGTGTCCCAGATGGGCTGTTCTTGAACGAACGGCTTCTGCCTGGCTGACACAACTTCGTTCGATGAAAGAAACCCGGTCGGCTGATGTGGCAGCGTGCGGGCCAGAATCAGAAAATCCGCGTCTTATAATTCCTCAACGCGGAGCGAACCGATCACTCGGGCGGGTCGGAGTCCGTTTCCGTCCCTCTTCCAAGATGTCTCAAATGGCTTTACTGACGTTTCAAGTTGTCGAAGGTCTCGAAGCGGGCCGTATCTTTTCCAATTTGTCGACACCGTTGACGATCGGGCGGGAAGAGGACAACGATATTCAACTCAATGATGAACGGATCAGCCGGTTTCATGCCAAAGTCCAGGAAGATGGCGGTCGGGTCATCTTGACGGATCTGGAAAGCACCAACGGCACCCGCGTGAATGGCCATCCCGTCCGACTCCGGATCTTGAGAAGCGGTGACTTGATCATGGTGGGACGGTGCGTCCTGCTGCTGGGCGGACAGGAAGAACTCGAAAAACTGCGGGAACGCCTGCGATGTTCTCCGCAAACCCGTCAGGCCGCCGTGGAATCCGCAACAGAAGCATTCGGTCAGGGGCTGGACGCCAGTGATCTCAGCGTGGCCTTCCCGGATGGTGCTCCCCCGCTTCCCGGCAGTCTTTCTCCTGTGCAGACTGCGGAACTGGTCGACCTGCTCGAATATCTGCGGACGGAACTGATGAGCCTGATGTCGTTGCCGATTGACGAATTTCACACCAGCGAAGGGGAATTCGTGCGGATCGACCGGAAAGTTTGGCAGGGGATGGAATCGCTGATTCCGGAAATGGCCCGCATGCTCAACCGGTTGACGAATTCCGAAGAGCAGGATCACTGAATCTTCTGCCGGTCCTGAAACTGCAATTCAATTTTCTGTTCTTCATCCGTCAACCGGGTGGAGACGGTGATCGTATCTTTCACCGCGACGGTCCCCGCCCCGGGGACACGAATCAATAGTTCGGCGGTGCCGTTGATCACGGGAATGCTACGGCCCGTCCGGGCACGGACCAGATCGCCACTGCCATTATAAAACCAGGCGTCCTGCGGGATTTTCTGGACATAGCTGTCGCTTCCCATGACTCGTCCGCTGAAGTCCGCCAGGTTGACGTTTTTTTTGCCTTCCGGCACCTTCAGGCGAATCACGATATGGTAAGGCTGGAGCACTGCGGGAGAACTTCCCGCTTCGCCATGCAGCAACCGCCCCTTGATGTCCTGCCCGATAATCGGCCAGGCCCAGACGGAGAAGCTTCCCGCCCGGATCGCGTTGGGCGGTTCGATGAGCCGGATTCCCCCTGTTCCCCCCATGCCATCACCGAATCCGGTTCCCATCCCTTTCCCCTTTCCCCCTTTTCCGGAAGCGGGTGCCGAGGGAAGGTCGCTGGGATTCAGGCTGGGAAGCATGCTGATGGTTTGAGCCGGCCCTTCGATCAACAGGTTCTGAAGTGGATTCCCTTGTGGGGGCTCGATCTGGGCGAGGGAAAGTTCCATCCCTCCCGGGTCGCCGATGGCCAGTCCATCTCCGGAGTCCCCCTGAACAACACTGGTGATGACCTGTTCCTGTTTCAGAATCTGGAAGACCGGAATTGCCAATAAGGCCAGCAGAATGGCATGCAGGATGCCGGAGATCATCAGGCTGAGCCCGCCACCTCCCTGAAGGTATTCCAGAACCTGCACCCAGTAGGTTCGTTCAATCCCCTCCGCAACGGCAGGAGAAGGTGGAGGAGCCAGTACCGGTTGACGGGCCTTCTCCCCCTCGACGGGAAGTCGGCGTCCTCGAACAGGGACATGCTGCGGGGTCGGCATTACTGGAACAATTTCGAACAGGGGCTTCAGCAGGGCCATCGGCAACCTTGCCGGCAGTTCCGCAGGCGAACATTCAGGGATTCGCCCGCCCCATCAAAATGGTCTTAAAAACGAAAGTGGCGGATTGTCTTCGACAATACGTCGGCCAGAGCGGAGGAAATACCCCCGCGTTTCTTATTATCCCAAGACTTCGAGAGCAGGGCAATCGGGAAAACACGGAGAAACCCGGCGAGGCTGGTTTGGGAGTGTCAGCATACCTTGGTTGCCTTCATGATGCCGGCAGGAACTGGCGCAGAAAATCATGACTTTCCCGGAGAGCCCGACAGCGTCCTTCGAACGATGTCTCATACTCCCGGTCTTCAACTTCCACACAGACCGGACCACGATAATCGATCTCTTTCAACGTCTCGAAAAAAGCGGGCCAGTTGACCTGGCCACGACCGGGAATGCGGCCGTCGGAGTACAAAGACGGCAATGCGAGAGTCCCCACGTCATTCAAAGCATCGCGATCCACCAGCATGTCTTTGGCATGCACATGAAAAATCCGGGACGCGAATTCCTGTAATGGCCGGATTTCATCCATCTGCTGCCAGACCAGATGGCTGGGATCGTAGTTGAGGCCAAAATGTGGGCTGGGAATTTCCTGGAACATGCGCCGCCAGATGGCGGGGCTTGCTGCCAGGTTCTTTCCCCC
>Ga0182739_1005151_pt1 | contig 10464 bp, 8 predicted proteins | sample eDN5th30CBELigBY_FD_128873 | JGI IMG/M metagenome (GOLD analysis project Ga0182739, IMG submission 128873) | Enriched backyard soil microbial communities from Emeryville, California, USA - eDNA 5th pass 30_C BE-Lig BY (version 2) (version 2) | ecosystem: Environmental > Terrestrial > Soil >...
GAAGCAGAGAAAGAGAAACGCGCGCGGGAATTCTCCGCGTTTCAAGTCACGAAGAAGTTGCTGGACGCCGCCGGCCCCAAGGTCCTGTTCATGCACTGCCTGCCCGCCCGGCGCGGACTGGAAGTAAGTTCCGATGCCATGAACGACCCGCGCAGCGTCATCTTCACCCAGGCCGAAAACCGGATGCACCTGGCAAAAGGTTTGATGGTCTGGTTGCTGAAACAGGCTCGTAATTAGAGCGCATGCACCCCGTACGTATCGGCCGCGGCTCGCCATGCGGCATTCGACATTTCATCATTCAAAACCCATTTCCCGCGGGCACATGATAGACCAAACTGGTCTAAACCGACGATAAAAGCTGGCCTGCACCCTTCGCACCGGGCCAATATAAACACATATTGTGTTGTTTTTTTCGAGGCCCTATCATCCTGCCTCAGGATGACCCGACATGCATGCACTCCCATACCTCATCGACCTTCCGAAGATTCTGGACGACCGAGGAAACCTTTCGTTTCTGCAGGAGTCGGATCAGATTCCTTTCGAAGTAAAACGGGCTTACTGGATTTATGATGTCCCGGGAGGAGAAGTTCGAGGAAGCCATGCCTTTTATCGAAGTCATGAACTCATCATCGCCCTGTCTGGCAGCTTCGATGTCGTCGTACACGATGGCAGTGAGGAGCATGTATTTTCATTAAAACGGTCCTATTATGCCCTTTATCTTCCTCCGATGAACTGGAGAACGCTGCGTGATTTTTCGACCAATTCATTGGCATTCGTAGTAGCGTCAACAGAATATCATGAGAGCGACTACATTCGATCATTTGAGACATTCCAGATGGCTGCAGGATCTCCCCCCTGCCCGAATGGCCACTCTTCGTGACTGCCAGGTTGTGAAGTTGCCCAAGGTTCACTCACGGTCAGGAAATCTGACAGCGATCGAACCCGGAATCAATTATCCAATTGAGATCAAGCGTGTCTTTTATCTCTACGATGTTCCCAGTGGATCTGATCGTGGGGGGCATGCCCACAAAACACTGTTTCAGTTGTTAATTGCAGCCTCCGGAAGCTTCGAGATCGTTCTGGATGACGGTCGTGAGCATCAGACCTTTTTTCTGAACCGTCCCGACCGCGGACTTCTCGTCACTCCCGGAATCTGGGGAGAACTTCAGGAGTTTTCTGCCGGGGCAATTTGCCTGGTCATGGCCTCCGATGTCTACCTCGAAGAAGACTATCTGCGTGACATGGATAATTTCAGGCGGTTTAAACAATGATCCATCCCAGCTCGGACGTTCAATCTGGATCGATCGGAAACGGGACTCGCGTCTGGCAGTATGTTGTCATTCTTCCGAATGCGGTAATCGGAGAAAGATGTAACATCTGTAGTCACGTGTTCATTGAAAATGACGTGATCGTCGGCAATCAGGTGACAATTAAATGTGGAGTGCAGATCTGGGACGGATGCCGAATTGAGGATCACGTTTTTGTCGGTCCCAATGTGACATTCACAAACGATATGTACCCTCGATCGCAACAGCATCCGGAACGATTTACCGAGACACATATTCGGCATCATGCGTCTATCGGCGCCAATTCAACGATCCGCTGCGGTGTCACGATCGGGGAGTATTCGATGATTGGCTGCGGAAGTGTCGTCACCAGGAATGTCGGAGCATACGAATTGTGGTACGGAGTTCCTGCGCGCCACTCCGGATATGTCACACCATCTGGCGAGGTGCTGGATCTGTCGCTTTGCAGCCGCTCTGGAAAATCATTTCGGCTGACCGCGAATGGCCTTGAAGAAAAGTGACCTCGTCCCTTTCATTCGAGTCGGACTTTGTGTGAAGACCTACCCGAATTTTTGAAATTGACAAAGCACTAGTGCCCTGTCAGGGCTTGGATTTCGGGGACGTGATCGCGAAACGTCCTCCGTTGTCGGACTTTGTGTGAAGGCCGACCCGAATTTTTGAAATTGACAAAGCACTAGGTCGTTGCGATGCGTTAATCCGCGCCGTGCATTTGGCGGGGTGGATATCCATGCCAGGCCAGCGGTTTGGCGATTCGATCGGTCTGTTTGGTTTCCAGAGCTTTCAGGATTTCCTGAACGGTACGATTGGTGGCCAGTTCCCGTTCCAGCTTTTTCAGAACATCGCCGGGGACCTGGAGGGAGCCGGCACCGGGGCCACCGGATTCAAAAGTTCCTTTCTGGTTGAACACGGCCCAGAACACAGCGCGTGGGTGGGCCTTGGCACCATCACGTGCTTTTTCTGCAGCAGCCCCTTTCACCCGCTGTCCACTGACCTGATACAAGTCCCGGCGTTCAAAGATGACCGCCAGAACATTCCAGTCTTTTCCACCAAACAGGCCAAACATAAAGAGACCTTAGCTGAAAGAATGCGTCGTCAAAATCGAAAATAAGAGAGCGAATCATCAAGTCCAGACCAGTTTGGTCTCTCATGTGCCCGCATCAAAAGGGTTTCACCTGATGAAAAACTGAATGCCGCGAGGCAAGATGACTACAAGATTTACAAAAACGCTCTAATAAGGTCTATGCTCTCTCTTGCGGGGATTCTCTCACGGATTTGAAAGCCCGCCGGTCCATCCAAAAAAATACATAGCCCGGGGAACGCTGGCATCCAGCAAGCGCGAGATCGGATCTGGGCTCTGTCGTTTTGCGGAGGCACCGATCAGGGTTTCGGTGAGACTTTTGGGGTAACTGAAATCGATCACCTGGGCGCTTTTCAGGTTCAGTTTGGATTTCAGTGCATCCAGGACATCTTCTTCATAGCCAATGGAATCGATCAATCCATTTTGCAGTGCCTGATCGGCTGTATAAACCTGTCCGGTAGCTAATGCCTGGACTTGCGGCATATCGAGATTTTCGCGGCTGTCGTCAATCACTTTCAGGAATCGCTGGAAGGAATCGTCCAGGATCACGTCCCAGACTTTCTTTTCCTCGGGTGCCATGGCTTTGAGGGGATTCAGGGTTTCTTTCAGTGGTCCGGTGACCAGAGAATCGGGTTCGATGCCCACTTTTTTGGCCAACTCACTGGCATCGTATCGAGGCATGATCACGCCGATCGATCCGGTCCAGGTGGTGGGCTGAGCGTAGATGGGAGCGCCAGCGCCGGCGCCCATGGCAATGTAATATCCTCCCGAAGCAGCGATCCCTTTCATCGAGACGAAAATCGGTTTCTTTTCTGCCAGTTTGAGCAGTTCATGGTAAATCTCATGGCTGTCGGACACCAGACCGCCCGGACTGTCAATCACGAGGATGGCCCCTTTGTAGTCATCGGTTTTGGCAACGTGCTTGATTGTTTCCAGAAACCGGTTGGTATGGGGAGGCATGATGGTGAAGTCAGTCACCAGCCGGGCAATTTTCGCAGTGGCAAGCTTATCGCCGGAGTGGAACTTCTCGATGGGGCGATCATTGTCCGCCAGAAAAGTGGCACCCAGAAAAGTGGCACACAGTGCACTGAGCATCAGGTTCAACAGAACAGAACCTCCCAGCAGCAGTAGAAGGATCCACAACACCCAGCGGCGACGTGGCGGATTGACAATGGCCGGGGCCGTTTCATCGAAATGGGAGTTGTTCATGTTAAAGCAGGTAGTTTGGATTAGGTTTTCTAATGTTTTCGGCTATGCGGCATTCAACTGCTCTTCGGACTGAATCGATTGCCAACCGGCGAAGCGCGGTCACGACATCTTAATGGGTCGGACGATATTTCCAAAGCAGCCAATTGTAGCGGCTGTAGTGCTCGGGTCAGTGATTTGGTTTCGGGCGCAAATTCTGGCTGCACGGGGGCCCGTGGAGGATCGGTGGCGGACTGACCACTTTGAAGTCAGGAATGTTCGGACAAGTGCTCGTACGGTCCTGGCTGTACTTGGCGTGTCTTTGCCCATCCACTCTTCAAGTCGAACTCCACAATCGATCATCACCACATTTTTAGATGGACAACTTTGGAACTGCTGGAGCTGCCCTGTTTCCGCTCTGAAATTTTGAAGTGTGTCGTGGAATCCTGAAGATTCTGTGGCAGGCCTTGGTGGAATCGCCTGTTGTATTGCATGCGATCCTCCATGAGGCATCCTTTTCAGAGCAGAAGCAAGCACCCTGAATGATCCATTTCCGGGAGTAGACATACAGATGACTCTCTATCGCAAATTCTTCATCAACACTCGTCCGTACTGGCTGGCAACGGCAACAGGCGCTGTCTTGTGCTCGTGTGCTGTTTTTGCCGAAGCACAGCAGTCAGCAAGTCCTGCCTATTATCCACATCCGCGGGCCAACAATCGAGTTGAGCCGCAACATCTCCCGCAGAGCGTCGCCCCTGTTCGAGCCTTGCCGGAGACGCTGCAGTTGATCGCTGCTGAAACGCCTGCTGCGGCAACTGGTCAGCCGTCTTCCCGGTCGCAGATGCAACAGGCAAGCTCTCAGGAAGAGCCCCGTTCCGGTGGATTTGGCGAACGGCTGAGCCGCCTGTTCCGTGGTCGACCGGCAACTTCTCCTCCGGTCGATCCTGGAATGCATTATCCCAAAGCTTCCGACGTGGTTGCGGGACCACCTCCCGCTCCAGGCGCGTCTGGAACCGTCATCCCATCCATTCCTCCCACATATGGCAATCCTTCAGGGCAGCCCGAGCCATCACAGCCAGCATTGTTTGCGCCAGCAAATACTGTGAATGCAATCGGGACCAACCACATTCCGCCCGCCCCCGGAACGGAAAGAGTTGCATCCCCTCCTCAGCAGGTGGCGAATACTCCGCCGGCCACAGAGATACCATTGCAGAATATTCCGGAACTGAAAGCACTGATGATGTCTGAGGATGCGCCGGTTGCTGCGACACCGAAGATCGCTCAGGAACCGCACATTCCCAACTTGAATCTGGATGCCCCACTTCCAGGGACCATTCCGCAGATTGCTCCGGGAGAGCCTTCCGGTACCGCGGCGACACCTGCTGCGACCACTGCATCCGCCGCTCCCATGGCACCCGCCATCCCTGCGGCACCAGAGGTCAACGTGGCCCAGGAAACTAAGAAAAAAGATCCATTTGCCGACTTGTTCCCGGAAGACCAGGCATCCCCGGCGGCAGAACAACCAGATGCCATGGTCCAGGCCAAGACACCCTCACAGGGACCATACACCGGGCTCTCTCTGGAACCCAACAACGACATCCCGGCATTGGAGATTCTGCCGCCACCACCGCTGGAAGAAGAAGTGAAAGTCGCCACGAAACTGGCACCCAGCACGAAGCCGGCGCCAAAACTGGAGATCAAATCCGCCAGCCTGCCAAAACTGAGTGGACCTCCCCCCGCACCGGGTGTTCCCCCGGAAGAGCTGAAAGCACCTCAGGATCTGCCGCAAGTGGCTTCGAAGGAGATCAAATCCATTGAAACCCCCTCGGTCAGTCTGAAACCGGTTGATCCTCAACCCGCACAACCCCAATCGCCCCCGTCCACCACGGAGAAAGACCAGAAGTCTAAACTGGAGCGCATTGCTGCCAGAAAAGGCCTCAAGGGGCTGAAAGGATTTTGTCCAGTGGTCTTGCGTGATGATCGGGATCTGGTGGACTCGTCCGCAGAATACACCGTGAGTTACAATGGACGCGACTATGCTCTGTCCTCTTCCGAAGCCAAAATCAAGTTCCTTGATGATCCGGCCAAGTATGCTCCCGCAGCCGCAGGATGCGATGTCATTCATCTGGCGTTGACAGGTGAACGGCAGGAAGGTTCGCTGGAACACGCGGTCTGGTATAAAGGACGGCTGTATCTGTTCTCCGGAGTGGAGACGATGGAAACCTTTGTGGCTGCCCCCAGCAGCCATGCGACGGATGAATAACGCATGACAGGTGTTTCAAGACTTTACAAAAACGCTCTAGTGCCCTGACAGGGCACTAGTGCTTGAAATCTCGATGAGATCCCCCGATGTCTTCTTCGGGGGATCTTTTTTGTGTCTGGGACCGTGTCTATGTATGCGGAAGCTGATCGAAGCAGTATACTTTCACGTTGTTGGATCGGCCTGACTATGATGCCGTTCCGCTTGTCGTCAACGAAAGCAAGTTTCCCAGGCTGGGATTTGTGTCACGCGGGGTTCGACTGATGGGGAGCTGTTCGCGGCGGACAAGTCCATCCACGAGGGGTGTGTTTCGGCTTGTCAGCAGTTTAGAATTCGTCGAGGAAACACAACTGCTCTCCCAGTGGTGAAGAACGGTTGCGAGAATGTGGAACTGGCTCAGTATCTTTGACACGTCAGGCTATCCGGCTCGATGGGATTGCGGCCCAGCTTGGACCAGCGAGCCAATCTGGGGTTGGGTCCATATCGTTTCAGACCTGGCCATCTTCGGTGCATATACGGCCATTCCGTTCCTCACGATTCGTTTTCTCCGGAAGCGGCCGGATGTTCCCGTCCCCCGGCTGTGGTGGCTGCTGGCGACATTTCTATTTGCCTGCGGAACGGTCCATCTGCTGGATGCCATTATTTTCTGGTGGCCAATCTATCGTCTGGCCGGGATCGTGAAGTTTTTGACAGCCATGGCCTCCTGGGCCACGGTGCTGGGGTTGCTTTCCGTGTTGCCTGTCATGCTCCAGCTTCCCGGCATGTCACAGACCGTGCCAGCAGAGCCGGTCGAGAACGATGAGGAAAGCAAATCCCGCATCGCGGAGCTGCGGATCGTCAATCATCGTATTCGAGCAAGTGAAGAGTCACTCCGGCAGTCGCTTCAGGCGGCGCGTCTGGGAACCTGGAGCTGGAGCCTGAAGAGTAATCTGGCCTGGCTGGACCAATCTCAAATGCAACTCACCGGCATGGGGGCCAAAGCAGGAACGATCCGAATGGAACAGTTTCTGGAACGAGTCCATCGCGATGACCGGGACAGTCTGAATCGTGCCTTGAAGCAGGCCATTGAGACCGGCCAGCCTTATAATTACACATTTCGTCTGTATGTGCCGGGGCGCGGATATCGCTGGCTACAACACCGGGGAGCCGTGTCCCCCAATAGCCGTCATGCTTCGGAAAGGCTGGTCGGAGTCTGTTATGACATCACCGATCAAATGGCCGAACAAGACGCCATGCGGGTACGTACGCGCGCCATCGAATTTGCCACCAACGGAATTCTGATCACCGATACCCGATCTGCGCTGCAACCCATCATTTATGTGAATCCCGCTTTCGAAAAACTCACCGGATACCGTGCTTCGGAAGTCATTGGAAAAAACTGCAGTTTTCTGCAAGGGCCCGGGACAGATCCCGTGACCCGGCAGCATCTGCGTGAGGCCATTCAGCTTCGCCAGAAATGCCAGGTGACCATTCTGAATTACCGCCGGGACGGCACTCCGTTCTGGAACAGCCTACAGATTTCGCCTGTCGAAAATGACGAGGGTGTCGTCGTACATTACATTGGCGTGCAGACAGATGTCACGCAAAGTGTCGAAAACGAACGGAGACTGCGGGAAGCTCAACTGGCTGCCGAAACGGCCAGCCGGGCGAAAAGTGAGTTCCTGGCCAACATGAGCCATGAAATCCGCACCCCCCTGACCGCCATTCTGGGATGTGCTGATAGCTTATGCCGTGACCTGGCCAGCGAAGAACCGCTGGCCACGGCGAAAACAATCCGCTCGCAAGGCCAACTGCTCACCGGAATTCTCAACGATATTCTGGATCTTTCCAAAATCGAAGCGGGGAAGCTGGAAATTCATCGGGAACCCTGTTCGGTACTCTCCGTGGTCCATGATGTCTGCTCCCTGATGGAGCAGCAAGCCAACGACAAAGATTTGAAACTGGTCACGAAATTCGACTCCATTCTTCCAGAAAATATTCTCACGGATCAATTACGTTTCCGGCAAATCCTGTTGAATCTCACCAGCAATGCCATCAAGTTTACAAATGTCGGCAAAGTCGAAATCTGGGTCTGCTGCGACCGCACCGGGCCTGAATCGAAACTGACGATCTCGGTCCAGGACACCGGGATCGGAATTCCCAAGGCCCACCTGGATGCAATTTTTGAAGCATTTACTCAGGTGGATGGTCCGATTGTCCGCCGCGTCGGGGGAACCGGTTTGGGACTCACAATCTGTCAGCGACTGGCCCGCATGTTGAATGGGGAATTGACGGTTGTCAGCGAAGTCGATCGCGGCAGCACGTTTACTCTGACCTTGCCTGTCGACAACGAAGAACTTCTCAGCCTGGAAGAATTGAATCAGCGGCGAGTCTTGAAGGAGTCCCATGCATCGATGGACGTCGTCATTCCCGCACGCATTCTGATTGCCGAAGACACCATGGCCATTCAATATATGCTGAAGAGAATCTTAAGTCCGATTGTCGACGAAGTTGTCGTCGTGAATAACGGCGCAGAAGCGGTGGAAGCCATTGTTCAGGCCCAGGAAACGCGCCCGTTCAAACTGGTGTTGATGGACATGCAGATGCCGCAGATGAACGGGTATGATGCAACCGCACGATTACGTCATCTGGGGCTGGATCTTCCGGTGATCGCGCTGACCGCCGGAGCCATGGCCGGAGATCGGGAACGCTGCCTGGCGGTGGGGTGTACGGACTATTTATCGAAGCCAGTCAGCCGTTCTCAACTTCTGCATACGATTCAGACATATTGCTTCAGTACTCCAGAAAAAGTGTGACACACAGTCGTTCCCAGCCAGATCAGCCTTGAAGTGAGTGAGCAAAGAAGCAGCCAATCGAGTTTGAACAACGGTCACACCACAAAAATACGGGAAAACACTGCAACTCCGCTGCGGAAGTGGGATCAAGCTCTTTTTGACGACATTTTGGTCAACACCACCTTCAAAATAACAGCCAGTGCCCTGCCAGGGCTTGGATTTGTGATCCGTGATTGCAAAACGTCCTTCGTTGTCGGACTTTGCGTTCAGGCCGACCCTGAATTTTAGAAGAGACGAAGCACGAGGAACATCTTCTTCCGCAATGAAAATCGAGGTCTCACAAGCACTTGTCAGAGCGATTTGCTCTAATGATCTGCAAAAGTTCATTGCACACATGAGATGGTCACCATGCCGTCAGATTGCCGGACCAAAAAGACATGTCGCTCGTATTGATAATCGATGATGATCGTTCCGTGCTCCATCTGGTCCAACGATCACTGGAGAAAATCAACATTGAAGTCCTTTCTGCTTCGTCGGCGGATGAAGGATTGAAGCTGGTGCAGGAACGCCATCCCGACGTAGTCCTGCTGGATATTCTCATGCCGCGCATGTCGGGGCTGGAAGTTTTCAGCAGAATCCACAATCTGGATCGCCGCCTGCCGGTCATTTTTATTACCGCTGATGCCGGCAGCGAAACCGCCATCGAAGCCATGCAACTGGGAGCCTACGATTACCTGGCCAAGCCGCTCGAATTGGCCAAATTGAACAATCTCGTCTTGAAAGCTCTGGAAACCCGGAGACTCATGAGCGTGCCGGTGGCCGTGCCGGTTCGCGAAGAAGAGCGCCCCAACTCCGCAACCGGAGACCTGTTTATCGGCCGCAGCCCCGGCATGCTGGAAGTCTTCAAATCCATTGGCCGCGTTTCCAAACAGAACGTTACGGTACTGATTCGAGGAGAAAGTGGCACCGGCAAAGAATTGGTGGCCCGCGCACTTTACCAGTTCAGCAATCGTGCCAATAAGCCGTTTATGGCCGTGAACTGTGCCGCTTTGCCGGACACCTTGCTGGAATCTGAACTATTCGGCCACGAGAAAGGCTCATTCACCGGAGCGGAACGGCGACGTATCGGAAAATTTGAACAATGTAACGGGGGAACCCTTTTTCTGGATGAGGTGGGGGACATGTCCCCTCTCACGCAAGGCAAAGTCCTTCGACTTCTCCAGGAACAACGATTCGAACGTGTCGGCGGCAATGAGACCATCGAAACCGATGCCCGACTGATTGCTGCCACCAATCGGCCGCTGGAACAGATGGTGGAAGCCAATACTTTCCGAGGCGACCTGTTTTATCGGTTGAATGTCGTGACAATCACACTTCCACCATTGCGGGAACGGCTGGCCGACGTGCCATTGCTGTTGCAGTATTTCCTCACACGCATCCGCAAAGAGCTCAGCAAGCCAGAAATCGAAGGGATCTCTTCAGAGGCAATTGAGATTCTGCAAAGTTATCAGTGGCCCGGAAATATTCGAGAATTGCAAAGCGTAGTGCATCAGTGCGTCCTGAAAGCGACTGGCCCGGTCATCGTTCCAGATTTTCTGCCAAGATCCGTTTTTGAATCACATCCTGCAGATGCGAACTCTCTCTCTCACGAAACACCCCTTCCACCTCCCGCAGGAACTGCCCGAGAGAGCACAGAGCCTGCTGTGGACATGAATGCTCAAACGAACGGAACGGAATTACATCCAGGAATTCGACTTCAGGATTTTGTGGAAGCCCGGCTGCAAAGCGGATCCACCAATCTCTATGCGGAAGCCATCGATGTCATGGAACGCTATCTGTTTACCCGGGTCCTGCAGGCCA
>Ga0182739_1005152_pt1 | contig 10464 bp, 10 predicted proteins | sample eDN5th30CBELigBY_FD_128873 | JGI IMG/M metagenome (GOLD analysis project Ga0182739, IMG submission 128873) | Enriched backyard soil microbial communities from Emeryville, California, USA - eDNA 5th pass 30_C BE-Lig BY (version 2) (version 2) | ecosystem: Environmental > Terrestrial > Soil >...
CCGAGCGACCTCGCCTCGACGCTCGCCTCAGCCGACGATGCCCGCGCAATGGGCCCCTCGACCGTGCTCGTCACGAGCGTCGAGAGACCGGATCGCCCCGTCCTCGCGGACGGTACGGAGACGATCGAGATGCTCGCCGTCACCGACGAGGGCGCGTGGATCGTCCAGACGCCGCGCATCCCGATGAAGGCGAACGGCTCGGGCGATGTCACGGCGGCGCTGTTCACGGCCCACTACCGCGCGACGGGCGATGCGGCGACGGCGCTCGCGAGGACGACGTCGAGCGTGTACGACCTGCTGCAGACGACCTTCGATTCGGGGCAGCGGGAGCTGCAGCTGGTCGAGTCCCAGGAGTTCTACGCGCACCCGCGCCTGCAGTTCGAGGTCACCCGGGTCCGCTGAGCGGCGGCTGCGTTTCGTCTCGTCGCTGCGCTCCTCGCTCAACGCCCGGGTGCGCCCCCGGGAGGTCGTGCGACACCGCGGGCGTCGAGCGAGCGGGGCCACCCCCGGGCGTTGAGCGAGCGGAGCGAGACGAAACGCAGCGGCGAGCCGACTACGCGGGCCAGGCGGAGGCCACGGCCTCCCGCACTTCGCCGAGAAGCTGCGGCAGCGCCTTCGTGCGGGCGATGATCGGGAAGAAGTTCGCGTCCGAGCGCCAGCGCGGCACGATGTGCTGGTGCAGGTGCTCGTCGACCCCCGCGCCGGCCACGGCACCCTGGTTCATCCCGATGTTGAAGCCGTCGCAGTGCGAGACCTCCCGAAGCACGCGCATGGCCGTCTGCGTGAGGGAGCCGATCTCGGCCACCTCCTCGGGTGTCGCCTCGTCGTAGGTCGCGATGTGACGGTACGGACACACGAGCATGTGCCCCGAGTTGTAGGGGAAGAGGTTCAGCAGCACGTACGACGTCGCGCCCCGGTGCACGATGAGCCCGTCCTCGTCGGACTTCTGCGGCGCCGCGCAGAACGGGCATCCCGCGCCCCGGTTCACATCGGCGCCGGCGCTGATGTACGCCATCCGATGAGGCGTCCACAGGCGCTGGAACGCGTCGGGAACGCCGGCGAACCCCTCGACAGGCTCGGGGACCGCGGACCGGTCGCCCGCGTCCGGTCCCTGAGCCTGTCGAAGGGTCATCCCAGGTCCTCCGCGGTGTTCACGAGCGCCCGGTCGGCGATCGCACCGGTGATCTTCGCGATCGCCTCGTCCACCGGGATGCCGTTGGTCTGCGACCCGTCCCTGAAGCGGAACGAGACGGTTCCCGCCGAACGGTCCTGCTCCCCCGCGATCAGCTGCAGCGGCACCTTCTGGGTGGTGTGGGTGCGGATCTTCTTCTGCATCCGGTCGTCGGAGTGGTCGACCTCCGCACGCACGCCGGCCGCACGCAGGCGGGCGACGATGTCGTCGAGGTACGGTGCGAACTCGTCGGCGACAGGGATGCCGACCGCCTGCACCGGTGCGAGCCACACGGGGAACGCCCCCGCGTAGTGCTCCAGCAGGATCGCGAAGAACCGCTCGATCGAGCCGAACAGCGCGCGGTGGATCATGATCGGCCGGTGCTTCTCGCCGTCGGGACCGGTGTACTCCAGCCCGAACCGCTCGGGCAGGTTCGGGTCGACCTGCACGGTGGACAGCTGCCAGGTGCGGCCGATGGCATCCTTCGTCTTCAGGTCGATCTTGGGACCGTAGAAGGCCGCCTCGCCCGGGACCTCGGTGAGCTTCAGCCCGCTCGCGAGTGCGACGTTGCGGAGCGCGTTCGTCGAGTACTCCCAGAACTCGTCGCTGCCGATCCACTTCTCCTTCTCGTCGTCGCGCATCGACAGCTCGAGCTCGAAGTCGTCGAGACCGAAGTCGCGCAGCATCGAGATGACGAACTCCAGGACGCGGGTCGCCTCGACCTCCAGCTGATCGGGGGTCACGAACAGGTGGGAGTCGTCCTGCGTGAAGCCGCGGACGCGAGTGAGCCCGTGCAGGGCGCCCGACAGCTCGTTGCGGTACACGGTGCCGTTCTCCGCCAGCCGCAGCGGCAGGTCGCGATAGCTGCGGGCGCGCTCCTTGTAGATGAGGATGTGCATCGGGCAGTTCATCGGCTTCAGGTAGTAGTCCTGGCCGTGCTTGGTGATGTTGCCCTCGGCGTCGCGCTCCTCGTCCATATGGATGGGCGGGAACATGCCGTCCTTATAGGTGACGAGGTGGTTCGAGGTGAGGAACAGGTCCTCCTTGGAGATGTGCGGCGTGTACACGTAGGTGTAGCCGCCCTCGATGTGCCTGCGCCGGGCGTGCTGCTCCATCTCGCCGCGGACGATGCCGCCCTTCGGATGCCAGACGCTCAGGCCCGACCCGATCTCGTCCGGGAACGAGAAGAGGTCGAGCTCCTTGCCGAGCTTGCGGTGATCGCGCTTGGCGGCCTCCTCCAGGCGCTGCTGGTACGCGCGCAGCTCGTCCTTCGTGGGCCAGGCGGTGCCGTAGATGCGCTGCAGCTGTGGGTTCTTCTCGCTGCCGCGCCAATACGCACCCGCGATGCGGGTGAGGTCCCAGCCGTTGCCGACGAGGCGGGTGGAGGGCACATGGGGGCCGCGGCAGAGGTCCTTCCAGGCGGTCTCGCCGTCGCGGGTGACGTTGTCGTAGATCGTCATCTCGCCCGCGCCGATCTCCACGGATGCGCCCTCGGCCGCGTTCGCACCCGATCCCGGGCCACCCGCCAGTCCGATCAGCTCGAGCTTGAACGGCTCATCCGCCATCTCGGCGCGCGCCTCGTCCTCGGTCACGACGCGGCGGACGAAGCGCTGGCCCTCGCGGACGATGCGCTCCATCTCCTTCTTGATGGCCTTGAGGTCCTCCGGGGTGAACGGCTCCTCGACGCCGAAGTCGTAGTAGAAGCCGTCGGTGATCGGCGGGCCGATGCCGAGGTTGGCCTGCGGCCGCACCCGCTGCACAGCCTGAGCGAGCACGTGCGCGGTCGAGTGGCGCAGGATCGACAGGCCGTCGGCGCTGTCGACGGTGACGGGCTCGACGGCATCCGTCTCGATCACGACCGTCGCGAGGTCTTTCAGGTCGCCGTTCACGCGCAGGGCGATCACGGATCGGTCGGGGAACAGGGCGAAGCCATCGGCCGGATAGGACACGTCCGATGGGATGTCGACGTCAGTCAAGGGAACTCTCCACAAAGCGGTTCGGAAGGATGTGCTCAGCTTCGGACGCAGGATGCGTCCCGCCCGCTCAGGCGTGAAGCGTTCGCGTGCCGGCGTGCGTGACGATCGTCGCGGCGACGTTCCGGCGGTGTTCCATGTGTCGAGTCTATCGCCGACGGCGCGGCGACCGACGGCGCTGTGTGCGCTGTCGGTCGCCGGCCGGCGCGATCAGAAGAGGTCCGTGATCAGGGCCGCCCGATCAGGAGTTGCAGAGCGTGGCGAGCTTGGTGCCGGCGTCCTGGACGCCCGTCGCCGCCTCCTGGAACTCGTCGGCCTTGTCGGCGAGGGCGGTGAGGTCGCCGTCGCTGACGCCGTCGAAGAGCTTCGCGAAGTCCGACACCTTGCCCGAGAGACCGGAGAGGGCGGACTTCACCTCATCGTTGCTGACCTTGCCCGCCGCCTCATCGAGCTTGCCCTTCAGCTTCGAGAACGCATCCGTGACCTTGGAGAAGTCTCCCCCGGATGCGTCGACGGACACCTCGGCCATCTCGGTTTGGACATCGGCGACGACGGTCTGCGCCGTGCTGCACGCGTCGGCGACCGACTGTGCGCCGCCGGCGCAGCCGGTCAGCGCGGCGATGCTCAGGCCGGCGATCGCGAGGGAGAGGGTGGTCTTGATGCGCATGATGATCCGTTCGATCTGTGGGTGCAGAAGGTGCGGTCCGCGAGAGTCCCCCATGAACCGGCTATGAGCCTAGACGCGCCGGCGTCGCGTTTATGACGCCGATTCAGCGACATGCACATCGCCGACCGGCACCCGCGCCGACGTCGAACCCGCTCAGCCGAGGTTGAGGTCGACCTGGATCTCGTCCGCGAGCCGCTCCAGCGCGGCGACGATCGGCCCGGCGTCGGCGTTGTCGGGGACGCGCACCGACACGGTCGCCTCGAACAGGGTGCCACCGGCCATCGGAGCGTCCATCGTGCGGCTCGTAAAACTGTCGATGCTGAGCGCGTGACCGCTGATCGCCGACGTCACGTCCCGCACGATGCCCGGTCGGTCGTTTCCGAGGACCGTGAACGTCAGGACGCGTCCGGTCGGGGGTGACGTCGTCGACCCCACGTGGGTCGTCACGCGCAGGAGGCCGTCGAGTCCGCGCAGCGCGGCGATGAGCTCGTCTGCGCGCTCTGCCGGCACCGTGACCGAGACGATCCCCGCGAACGCTCCCGCGAGCTCGGCGAGCTCGCTGCGCTCCCAGTTCCCGCCGTGCGCGGTGACGGCGTCGGCCAGCGCGCTCACCAGTCCGGGACGGTCGTCGCCGACGACGGAGAGCACGAGGTGCGACGTGGTCACGCGTGCGCCCTCATCGATCGTGGCGTTCGCGCGCCGCCGGCAGATGGAGCACCAACGCCAGTGCCGCGGAGACCGCGAGGATGCCGGCCGTGAAGACGTAGCCGGACTCGATCGTCATCCCCAGGCCGAACAGATAGAACCCGAGCACGAAAAGTGCCATGTAGAGCAGGAACATCGCCACTCCGTTTCGTCGTCGCATCTCGATCGTAGCGCCGCGTTGCACGCGGAGCGAAGCCGTGGCCCCGGACGCACGAAACCCCCGGCGGGACCGGGGGTTTCAGGTGGTGCGCGATACTGGGATCGAACCAGTGACCTCTTCCGTGTCAGGGAAGCGCGCTACCGCTGCGCCAATCGCGCCCGTTCGGGCTATTCAGTTGTGCCGGAGAGGTGGCGACGGGATTCGAACCCGTGTAAACGGCTTTGCAGGCCGGTGCCTAGCCGCTCGGCCACGCCACCGTGTGTGGTTCGACCCACGTGTCGTGATCGCTCCGAAGAGAGATCCTCGCACTCGAGCGGATGACGAGACTCGAACTCGCGACCCTCACCTTGGCAAGGTGATGCGCTACCAACTGCGCTACATCCGCGTGCTCCCTGGTTGCCCCGGGCGCTTGATCGACTTTAGTCGACTAATCGCGAACTGCAAAACCCGCACACCGCCGCGCGTGTCATGCGTTCGATTCGGCAGACCTGGCGACATCCGGTAGCATCGACTGTCGGTCCCGATCCCTGAAATCGGGGCCTTGGGCGATTGGCGCAGTTGGTAGCGCGCTTCCTTCACACGGAAGAGGTCATCAGTTCGAGTCTGGTATCGCCCACCACTTCAGCACCCGCCTCCCGCCTCCCCTCCGACGGCTGAGGCATGTCCCACTCTCGTCGGGGTATGTCCCACTTCCCGTCGCTTCCTAGCAACGTAAACCACCGAAAGTGGGACATGGACGACGAGCGGCGACTGGCCGCACTCCGCACTGAGCGCCCTGGCGCCCACGGAGCTACGGCGATCCCGCTGCGACCAGCGTGGCGGAACCCTCGCCCGGCCATGTCCCACTCTCGTCGGGGTATGTCCCACTTTCCGTCGCTTCCTAGCAACGGAAACCGCCGAAAGTGGGACATGGGCGCGGTCACGATCATCGGGCGCACTGGGCATCGCCTGCGGTCAGTGCGAGCCCGGCAACCCGGCGAGGAAGGCGCGGAGCGTCGACGCGGCGTCGGCGCGCGCGCTCCCGGCGATGCGATCCAGCAGGAGTCCGTCCAGCACGGCGATCAGATCGGGGGCGTGCACGCTCGGCTCCGGCACTCCGAGCCGCCCGAGGATGAGTTCCGCCCCCTGCAGGAGCTCGGCCCTGATCGGCGACGAGCCGCTGAGGAGGGCATGCAGCTCGTCGTCCTCGCGCAGCTCCAGCAGCAGCGCGAACCGTGCGCGATGGTCGTCCGGGCGCCGACTCATGCCCTCCAGCAGCGCCGCCATCATGGCGGCGGCGGTCGGGATGTCCAGCACGGGCGGCAGCTGCGCACCGGCGAGGTCGCCGCGGGTGCGGTGGGCCAGGCGGTGTGCGATCAGCGCGATCAGGTCGCGCCGGGTCCGGACGTAGTAGGAGGTCGAGCCCGCGGGCAGCGCGAGCTCGCCGTCGATCGCTCTGTGGGTGAGCGCCCGCAGCCCGCGGGTGGCGATCAGCCTGATCCCCGCGTCGGCGATGTCCTCGCGCCGGTCGGCCATTGCCTCTCCCTTCGTCGGCACCTAGAATCCTAAGTACTCTACATTCGTAGAGGGGGGAGGAATCATGCGGATCGCGATCATCGGCGCGGGGATCGGCGGGCTCGTCGCAGCCGTCGCACTCCAGCAGGACGGGCATGCCGTGACGGTGTGGGAGCGCCAGGAGCGGCCGGGGGCGATCGGGGCCGGGCTGTCCCTGTTCGGCAACGCCGCGGCCGCGCTCGACGCAGTGGGCCTCACCGACCTCGTCGCGCCGCTCACATCGGACGAGGTCTCCACGTTCGCGGCCGGGCAGCGCTCCCCCTCGGGTCGATGGCTGGTCCGGATGCCGCCTGACGCCGTGGCGTCGCTCCGGATCCTGCACCGGGCCGACCTGCACGACGCGCTCTCCCGCGCGCTGCGACCCGGAACGCTCCGATCGGCGTCCGCCGCCTCGGTCATCCCGGACGGCACGCCGACGGTCACGGTCGCGGGCGCCTCCGAGGAGTTCGATCTCGTGGTCGCCGCCGACGGCATCCGCAGCGACGCACGGCGATCGCTCGGGCTCGACACGGGCGTGCGGTACGCCGGCTATACGGCGTGGCGGGGAGTGACCCGCGCTCCCGTGAACGTGCAGGGCGAAGCCGGGGAGACGTGGGGACGCGGCCGCCGGTTCGGCATCGCCCCGCTGCCGGATGGCCGGGTCTACTGGTTCGCGACGCAGACCGTCCCGCCCGGAACCGAGTTCGTCGATGACCGGCAGGCGGTCATCGAGCGCTTTCGGGACTGGCACGCCCCGATCCGAGAGCTGGTGGAGGCCACCGATCCGACCGCTGTGCTCCGCCATGACATCCACGACCTCGCCCGTCCGCTCGCGTCGTTCGTGCGAGGCAGGACCATCCTCGTCGGCGACGCCGCGCACGCCATGACGCCCGATCTCGGACAGGGGGCGGGCCAAGCCATCGAGGACGCCGCGAGCATCGTGCTCCTCCTGCGCCGCCACGGCGTCGAGGATGCCGTGCGCGCCTACGACGAGGTCCGCAGACCCCGCAGCCAGGCCGTCGCCCGTCGCTCGCGGACGACCGGCCAGGTCGCGCAGTTCGCCTCTCCCCCGCTCGCCTTCCTCCGAGACGCCGCGCTGACTCTCGCGCCGGCCCGTGTCGTCGGCAGCGCGGCGCTCCGAGTGCAGGCCTGGACGCCCTCGCAGTAGGCGGTATGCCGCCCGGCCGCGCACGTTTTTTCCGCTGACCGGCCCGAAATGACTTCCGCCGAGAAGTGGGCTATGGTCGGCCGGATACCCGCCAGCTACACAAGGGAAGCGAGTATCACGATGGCGAAGCAGTCGGAGAAGAAGCAGGCGAAGCTCTCCCTCAAGGAGAAGCGAGAGCTCAAGCGCGCGAAGTCGGAAGAGGGTTCGGTGCGGATCCGCAAGGGCATGTGAGCGAACCGCACCGAGTCGGGGGCGACGGGGCCTCCGTGTGGCCTGTGCCCGGCGTTCTTGCCGCCGGGCACAGGCGTGCCCCGCTCACGTCGCGATCGTCCAGCCGTAGCGCTGCCGGAGCGCACGGGCGACGTCGCCGAACCTCTGCGGGTCGAGTTCGGAGGCCTCCCTGCGCATGCCGTCGGCATGCACACTGTAGAGCTGATCGACGTCGACCCACGACGGGCGACCCGCTGAGTCCCAGCCGCCCGGGCCGATGAAGAGGAAGTCCCGATCTCCCTCGTGCGATTTGCTGGTCAGCCGGACGGCGTACACCCGCTCCGCGCTCTGCCTGCCGATGACGAGGACGGGGCGATCCTTCCCCCGGCCGTCGTTCTCGGCGTAGGGCACCCAGGTCCACACCACCTCCCCCGCATCGGGATCGCCGTCCCTGTCGGGCGCATACTCGATCGTCAGATCACCGGCGGCGGGCGGCGCGACCGCGACAGTCGCCGAGCGCCCGCCGTTTCCGGGCGACACGGCCTGCTTCCGCGAGGAGTCGGCCTCACCGGGCAGCGGACGCTGGAGCTGCTCGTCCAAGACGGCGGCCCCGCCCGTGAGGACGTTCACGACGCCCTTGAGGAGTCCGGCGACGAAGGTGTCCTTCTTGGGCGTCGTCATGGCGCCAGGGTAGCAACGCACGACGCGGGCCGCGGACTGCGGGGTTTCCCCGCGGCCCACGGCCCGTATCTCTGCGACGGAGGTCAGTCGACCAGCGCGTAGCCCTCCTCGCCGTGGACGACGGTGTCGATGCCGGCGATCTCGTCCTCGTTCTTCACGCGGAAGCCGATCGTCTTCTCGATGCCGAGGCCGATGAGGTAGGCGACGACGAACGAGTACGCGGCGACGGCCACGGCCGAGACGGTCTGCAGCGCGAGCTGCGAGAAGTCGCCGCCCGTGAACAGTCCGACGCCGGTGCCGACGAAGCCGATGAACACCGTGCCGATGAAGCCGGCCACGAGGTGGATGCCGACGACGTCGAGCGAGTCGTCGTAGCCGAGCTTCCACTTGAGCTCGATCGCGAACGCGGCCACCGCACCGGCGATGACGCCCAGCACGATCGCCCAGCCCGGCGTCAGCGCACCGGCGGAGGGGGTGATCGCGACCAGACCCGCGACGGCGCCCGACGCGGCGCCGACGGAGGTCGCCTTGCCGTCCTTCAGCTTCTCGACGAGCAGCCAGCCGAGCACGGCGGCGGCGGGTGCGGCGATCGTGTTGAGGAAGGCCAGGCCCAGGTCCTCCTGGGTGCCGGAGAGGCCGGTGTTGAAGCCGAACCAGCCGAACCACAGGATGGAGGCGCCCAGCACGACGAACGGCACGTTGTGCGGCTTGTTGATGCCCTTCTGGAAGCCGACGCGCCTGCCGAGCACGAGGGCGAGGGCGAGGGCCGCGGCACCGGCGTTGATGTGGACTGCGGTGCCACCGGCGAGGTCGATGACGGCGTAGTCGCCGATCGTCCAGGACTGGATCCAGCCACCGCCCCAGACCCACCCGGCGACCGGGAAGTACACGAGCGTGGACCAGATGCCCGCGAACAGCAGCCAGGGACCGAACTTCGCGCGGTCGGCGATCGCTCCGGAGATGAGCGCGGTCGTGATGATCGCGAAGGTCGCGCCGAATGCGACGTCGATGAGGTCGATGCCGTCGGCGGTCAGGCCGAAGCCTGCGAGCGGATTCCCGACGAATCCGGGGATGAGCCCGGCTGCGCCGTCGAAGTACGCTCCGTCGCCGCCGGCGCCGGTGTACATCATGTAGCCGTAGAGGATCCACAGCACGCTGATCAGCGCGATGGCGCCGAAGCTCATCATCATCATGCTGACGACGCTCTTGGCTTTGACGAGGCCGCCGTAGAAGAAGGCGAGGCCGGGGGTCATGAACAGCACCAGCGCGGCGCTGGTGACGATCCAGATGGTGGACGGTTCGAGGTCCATTGCTACCTCTCGGGGTGTGGGACAAGGTGCCCGCGCATGGCGACCGCTGGCGGAAGCACTGTTCGGGTATCGCTCAGTGTCCACAAGCACGATTTCCCGGACGGTACGAGCGGTGTTTCGGCTCGGTTACGCCGGCGGCCGCCACGTAAACATCACGTTTCGCGCAGCCGCGAGTCCCCGCCGTATCCGCTCAGCCGTGGGTGAGTGCGACCAGGCGCGAGATGGCGCGCAGGTACTTCTTGCGGTAGCCGCCGGCGAGCATCTCGTCGGAGAAGACGGCGTCCAGCGGCAGCCCGGTCGCCCGGATGGGCACCTGGGCGTCGTAGGCGCGATCGACGAAGGCGACGAAGCGCAGCGCAGCGGATTGGTCGTCGAGCTGGAAGACGTCCCGGAGGCCGATCGCCGCGAGACCGTCGATGAGGCGGATGTAGCGGGACGGATGGACCGTCGCCAGGTGACCGATCAGGGCGGAGAAGGCGTCGTCAGACGCGGTGCCTGCGATTTCGCCCAGCGCCCGCTCGTAGTCGGCATCCGTCAGCACGACGGCGTGCCCGTCGACGGCACGCTGCCGGTAGTCGGTGCCGTCGATGCGCAGCGTCTGGAAGCTCGCCGACATCGCGTGGATCTCGCGGAGGAAGTCCTGAGCGGCGAACCTGCCCTCGCCGAGCGCGTTGGGCGGCGTGTTCGACGTCGCCGCCAGGCGCGTGCCCGACGGGACGAGCTCAGCGAGGAGCCTGGTCATGACCATCGTGTCGCCCGGATCGTCGAGCTCGAACTCGTCGATGCACAGGAGGTCGGCGCCGCGGAACAGCTCCACGGTCTGCTGGTATCCGAGCGCGCCGACCAGCGCCGTGTACTCGATGAACGAGCCGAAGTACTTCCGTCG
>Ga0182739_1005154_pt1 | contig 10462 bp, 10 predicted proteins | sample eDN5th30CBELigBY_FD_128873 | JGI IMG/M metagenome (GOLD analysis project Ga0182739, IMG submission 128873) | Enriched backyard soil microbial communities from Emeryville, California, USA - eDNA 5th pass 30_C BE-Lig BY (version 2) (version 2) | ecosystem: Environmental > Terrestrial > Soil >...
AACACCAGATCGAAAAGCCGCCGCGCCGACCCGGCGGCATGGTTGGCGGCCGCCACCGCCAGCCAGTCGAACAGGCCTTCCTGACGGGCAACCTCCGCCACCAGCATCATGCCGATCAGGAACAGATAGACATCGGTGCCCTCGAGGATGGCTGCGCCGGCCTGTCCGGCAGGCACCAGCCCCAATGCCACCAGGGCGATGGCGCCGACGCAGGCCCACACGTATTCGGGCAGCCGCCATGGACGAAACAGGATGGCCATGGTGGTTGCGGCGGCAATCAACCAGATCACGGCATGGGATAGCGACATGCTTTCAACAGGGAATCAAGGAAGGGAAGAAGAGGCCCTCAGGGAAGTCGCATGTTAGAGCACAACCTTTCCAGCGTCAGCGACCACGCGCAGCCGCCGCGCCGACGTTCAACGGGATGACAGCTTTGCGGCCCGGCGAAGGCGCCGGGGCTCTCCCGATGCCCTATGCCCTGCCCGCCGCCACGTTCACGCTGATCGCAATGATGAACACATTGAAGAAGAAGGCGATGACGCCATGCGTCATGGCCAGCCGCCGTACGCGCCGGTTGACGATCTGCACGTCGGAGACCTGGAAGGTCATGCCCAGCACCACCGAGAAATAGGCGAAGTCCCAGTAGTCCGGATCCTGCGTGCCCGGAAAATCCAGGCCCTTGTGCATGGCGCTGTCGTGCCCGTAGTAGCCGTGCGCATAGTGCAAGGCATAGATCATGTTCATGTAGAGCCACGACAGCACGATGGTGACCGCGGCCGCCAGCATGTCCACGACGGCGCCGCCGCTGCCCTGGGCGCGCAGTTCGACCCACAGGGCGACCAGGACCATGCAGGACAGGGCCACGCTGCTCCAGAGCACGCCCGAGCGCCCCACATCGTGCTGGCGCGCATGCAGCCGCATCTGGGCTGGACTGGTGCGGGCGAAGACGCGCGCGGTGAGCACCAGGAAGACCAGCGCGCCCGCGTCGAAGCCGAGCAGGATGGACAGGCTGGGCGGCAGGCCGGCGGCGTCCAGCACGGCCGTCACCGCCAGCAGCAGGCCGGCGCACAGCATCAGTCTGCGGTGCGCGTGCAGGAACGGCAGGCGGTCGGGGAGCGACGCGTCGCGGGTGTCGGCGTCGCGGGTCCTGGCTTGCCGGGCGTTGTGATGCCGGGCCGTGTGGTTCCGGGCATCTTGATCCCGGACCCTGTCATCCTTGGGCGGCTGCATGGCGGGCTCCTGTCCGCGGCGCGGCCCCGGGCTGGTTTCGCGCCCGGTCGCCGCGCAGGTCCTTACGCTAACCGATACCGAGCAAACCGGCCAGCGCGCCGCCGAACAGCAGCCACAGGGGATGGATGCGCGTGACGCTGCCCAGCAGCGCCACCGTGGCGGCGATGGCGCCGAGCAGCCAGGAATGCACCGAGGCCTCGGTGATGAGCGCCGCGCTGGCCGCGACCAGGCCCACGGTCATGGGGAAGATGCCCGCCTGGATGACGCCGCGCCACGGCCGGTCCTTGAAGCGTTCCCACAGCCCCAGCGCGAAGATGGTGATGAGGGACGACGGGCCGAACTTGGCGATGGTGGTGGCCAGCATGCCGGCCCAGCCGGCGACGTGCCAGCCGACCAGGGTGACGACCATCAGGTTGGGACCCGGTGCGGCCTGGCCCAGCGCGAAGAGCGCCGAGAAGTCGGCGGCCGTCATCCAGCCATGCACGTCGACAACCTGGCGCTGCATCTCGGGCAGGATGGTGTTGCCGCCGCCGAAGGCCAGCACGGACAGCTCCGAGAAAATCAGGACGAGGGCGATCAGGGTGTGGATCATCGGCGTTGCCTCCAGACCATCAGGATGCTGAGCGGCGTCAGCACCGCCATGGTCGGCAGGAGCGGCACGCGCAGCACGGCGATGGCGATGAAACAGGCCGTGGCGACGACGCCCGCGCGCCAGTCGCGGCGCTTGACGACGGGCATGCCGATCTTGACCGCCATCGAGATCAGCAGCCCCGCGGCCGCGGCGGCCAGGCCGGCAAAAAGATGCTGGATGTGGGGGTCGTCCTGGAAGCGGTCGTACACCATGCCGAGCATGACGACGATGAGCGATGGCGCCAGGATCAGCCCCATCAGGGCGGCGAAGGCGCCGCGAGGACCCCGGAATTTCATGCCCAGGGCCACGGACAGATTGATGATGTTGCCGCCCGGCAGGAACTGGCACAGGCCCAGCAGCTCGGTGAATTCGGCGCCGCTCAGCCAGCGGTGTTTTTCGACCACCATGCGGCGCGCCAGGGGCAAGGCGCCGCCGAAAGCGGTCAGGCCGAGCATCAGGAATCCTTGGAACAACTGGCCGCAAGTGGGAGGCGGCGGTAACCCCGCCGGCGGGGTGGTGGGTGCTGCATTCATGTGAAGTCTGGCCGGTCGGAGCCGGCAATCGGGGCGGGCGCGGCGGCGCGCCAGGGGTGGATATCAGGATCGCAGCCTACGCTTCGTTCAAGATAATGTCTAATATATGGACGACTCAATATTCATATCGACAAAATATGGCATCCGTAGACCTGCGGCTTTTGCGCTATTTCCTGGCCGTCGCCGAAGAAGCCCACCTGACCAAGGCCGCGGCCCGGCTGGGCATCCGCCAGCCGCCCCTCAGCCAACAGATCCGCGTGCTGGAAGCGGAGCTGGGCGTCACGCTGTTCCATCGGCTGCCGCGCGGCATGGAACTGACCGAAAGCGGGCGCGCGCTGCTGGACGATGCGCGCAACATCATCGCGATGGTGGACCAGGCCGTGGACGGCGTGCGCCGCGTGTCGCAGGGCGAAGCCGGCCGCCTGACGGTGGGATTCACGGGATCGGCCGCGTTCCACCCCTTCGTGCCCGCGGTGATCCGGCGTTTCCGGGAGAGCGCGCCGCAGGTGCGCCTGGTGCTCGAAGAAAGCAGCACGGGCGAACTGCGCGAGGCCGTGGCCGAGGGGCGCATCGATGTGGCGTTCATCCGGGGCGCGCACGGCACGGACCGCGGCGTGCAGATGGAAACCGTGCTGGAAGAGGCCATGCTGGCGGCCTTTCCGGCGGACCATCCCGCGGTGAAGGGGCGTACGCGCACGCACATCGCCCTGTCGGAGCTGGCGGATGAATCGCTCATCCTGTATCGCCGCCACAGCGGCCCGGGCCTGTACGACGCGATCATTACCGCATGCAGCGCCGAGGGCTTCAGCCCGCGGGTGACGCAGGAGGCGCCCCGCATGCTGTCGACGCTGAGCCTGGTGGCCGCCGGGCTGGGCGTGTCGCTGGTGCCGGCGTCGCTGCGCCGCGTGAACATCGAGGGCGTGGTGTACGTCAGCGTCACGCATCCCGCCGCGCTGCGCGCGCCGCTGAACCTGATCTGGCGGGACGAGCCCCTGTCCGGCGCCGCCCGCAAGCTGATCGACCAGGCGCGGCGGCAGCGGGACGAGCCGCAGGCAGGCGAAGGCCTCTGAGGCGCGCTCCCGGCGCCGGGGCGGCACGGCACCTGGAACGAGGCCCGGCGCCGGCCCGCCCAGCCCCGGCGCTACACTTGCCGCCACCGCATTTAGCACCCGCCTTATCCATGCTTTCCGAATCCCCCATCGGCGTGTACGACTCCGGCGTCGGCGGCCTGAGCGTGCTGCGCGCGATCCGCGACGCGCTGCCCCATGAGCCGCTGCTGTACGTGGCCGACGCCGCCCACGTGCCCTACGGGGAAAAATCCCAGGAATTCGTCGAGCGCCGCGCTTGCGCGATTGCCGACTACTTTGTGTCCCGCCAGGCGCGCGCGATGGTGGTGGCCTGCAACACGGCCACGGCCGCCGCGATCTCGCTGCTGCGCCAGCGCCATCCCGGGCTGCTCATCATCGGCGTCGAACCGGCCATCAAGCCCGCGGCGCACCTGACGCACACGGGCGTGGTGGGCGTCTTCGCCACGACCGGCACGCTCGCCAGCCCCAAGTTCGCCGCGCTGGCGCAACGCGAGGCGCCCGAGGTGCGCATCCTGCTGCGGCCCTGCCCGCAGTGGGTGCGGCTGGTGGAACGGGGGGTGCTGTCCGGACCCGAGGCCCAGGCCGCGGTGCACGCCCCGGTGGCCGAGCTGCGCGAGGCCGGCGCGGACGTGCTGGTGCTGGGCTGCACCCACTTTCCTTTCCTGCGCGATCTGATCCAGGAGGCGGCCGGGCCGGGCGTGCCGCTGCTCGAGACGGGCGCCCCGGTGGCGCGCTGGCTGCGCCACCAGTTGCAGGAACGCGGCCTGTTGTGCGGGCAAGGCCCCGGCACCCTGGCGCTACAGACCACGGGCGAGGCTGCCGCGCTGTCCCGCCTGGCAAGCGGGCTGCTGGGCCAGGACCTGGTCGCGCACGCCGTGCCCGAGCGCTGGCGGGGAACGCCCGCAGCTTGATCTGGCGCATCTTCCGGGCGGCGCCGGCGGGGCGAATGTGAGATACATTGGCAAGACCGCCCCACGGCCCGCACAAGGAAATGCCCATGAAACGCATCCTGATCCCCGTCGACGGCTCGGAACCCGCGCTGAATGCGGTCAAGGCGCTGCTCGACGCCCGCCGCTACGATCCGGTCGAACGGGTCGACCTGCTGGCCGTGCAGCTTCCCCTGCAGGCCGGGGCCTTCGGCAGCGGCCTGTCGCAGGAAGAGATCGACGCCTACCACCAGGAGGAAGGCCAGGCCGCGCTGCAGGCCGCCCGCGACCTGCTGACGCAGTCGGGGGTGCCGTTCGAGACCCACATCCTGGCCGGCTCTCCCGCCGAGACCATCGCCCGCGTGGCGGATGAAACCGGCGCCAACGAGATCTTCATGGGCACGCGCGGCCTGGGCTCGGTGTCGGCGCTTTTCATGGGCTCGGTCGCCACGGGCGTCCTGTCCCTGACCGACCTGCCCATCACGCTGGTCAAGTAAGGCAAAGGAGCTTCCATGCTGAACATCCTGGTTCCCGTCGACGGCTCCGAGAACGCCGACCGCGCCGTCGTGTACGCCCGCCGCCTTGCCCAAGGCGCCCAGTCCGCCCGCATCCATCTCCTGAACATCCAGACGCCGCCGCGCGGGCGGGCCGGCGTGTCGCGGCTGATCACGCAAGAGATGATCAACGACTTCTACGCCCGCGAGGGCCAGGAGGCCACCGAATCGGCGCGCAAGCTGCTCAATGCCGCGGGCGTGGATTACGTGAGCCACGTCGTCTTCGGGCACGCGCCCACCGAAATCGCGGGCTATGCGCAGGACCATGGCTGCGCGCGCATCGTCATGGGCACGCGCGGCAACGGCAAGTTGCTCAACATCCTGATCGGCTCGATCGCCAACCAGGTGGTGCAGCTGGCGCAGGTGCCGGTCACGCTGGTGAAGTAGGCCAAAACCCATGCACCCCCTGCGACTCGTGCTGGCGGCCGGGCTGGCGCTGTCGATGCTCAGCGCCTGCGGCGAGGTCGCCAAGCTGCCCGTCGAAGCCGGCATGGGACCGAACCCCCAACTGCCTGCCCCGAACCCCACCCTCATTCCCACGGTGAACACGGCCAAGGCCGTGGGCTGGGCGCCGGGCGCGCAACCGATACCCGCCCAGGGCCTGGCCGTGACGGCCTTTGCCAGCGGACTGGACCACCCGCGCTGGCTGTACGTGCTGCCCAATGGCGACGTACTGGTGGCCGAGACCAACGCGCCGCCCAAGCCCGAGGACGCGCCGGGCGGCATCAAGCAATGGGCCGCCGGCCTGGTGATGAAGCGCGCGGGCGCAAAGACCGTCAGCGCCAACCGCATCACCCTGCTGCGCGATGCCGACCACGATGGGGTGGCCGAGACCCGCACGGCGCTGCTGGAAGGGCTGAACTCGCCGTTCGGCATGGCGTTCGTCGACGGCCATCTTTACGTGGCCAATGCCGATGCGGTCGTGCGCTATCCCTTCGAACCCGGCCAGACCCGGATCACGGCGCCGGGCGTGCGGGTCACCGACCTGCCCGCGGGCCTGAACCACCACTGGACCAAGAACCTGATCGCCAGCCCGGACGGCGCCCGGCTGTATGTGTCCGTCGGCTCCAACAGCAACGTGGGCGAAAACGGCCTGGACATCGAGGAAGGCCGCGCCGCGATCTGGGAACTGGACGTCGCCAGCGGGCAAAAGCGCCTCTACGCCACGGGCTTGCGCAATCCGGTGGGCATGGCCTGGGCGCCGGACGGCAAGACGCTCTGGACCGCCGTCAACGAGCGCGACGAACTGGGCAGCGACCTCGTGCCCGACTACATGACCTCGGTGCGCGACGGGGGCTTCTATGGCTGGCCGTACAGCTATTTCGGCCAGCACGTCGACACCCGGGTGCAGCCTCCGCGGCCGGATCTGGTGGCGCGGGCGATCGTGCCCGACTATGCGCTGGGTCCGCACACCGCGTCGCTGGGGCTGGCCTGGTCGGGCGGCGCCGCGCTGCCGGAACCCTTTGTCGACGGCATGTTCGTGGGCCAGCACGGTTCCTGGAACCGCGATCCGCGCAGCGGCTACAAGGTGATCTTCGTGCCCTTCGACCAGAACCAGCCCAGCGGACCCGCGCGCGACGTGCTGACCGGATTCCTGGACGACGCGGGGCAGGCGCAAGGCCGGCCGGTCGGCGTGGCCATCGACAAACGGGGCGGCCTGCTGGTGGCGGACGACGTGGGCAACGTGGTCTGGCGGGTAGCGCCCGCGCCCTAGGCGCCGCCCCTACAATGGCCGCTCCCGAATTCCAGACTGGAGCGAGCATGAGCACGGAAAAAGTGGCGATTCTCACGGCGGCCGGCAGCGGCATGGGCGCGGCGGCGGCCCGCAAGCTGGCGGCCGACGGTTACCGCATTGCGATTCTGTCGTCGTCAGGCAAGGGCGCAGCCCTGGCGCAGGAACTGGGCGGTCTGGGCGTCACGGGTTCGAACCGCTCGCCCGAGGACCTGTCCCGCCTGGTGGACGCCGCGCTGCAGAAGTGGGGCCGCGTGGATGCGGTGGTCAACAGCGCGGGCCACGGCCCCAAGGGCCCGCTGCTGGAGATCAGCGACGACGACTGGCACCTGGGCATGGAGTTCTACCTGCTGAACGTGGTGCGCATCACGCGCCTGGTCGCCCCGGTGATGAAGCAGCAGCAGTCCGGCGCCATCGTCAACATCTCCACCTACGCCACCTTCGAGCCGGAAGCCCTGTTTCCGACGTCGGGCGTGTTCCGCGCCGGGCTGGCCGCCTTCACCAAGGTGTTTTCCGACGAATACGCGCAGCACAACGTGCGCATGAACAACGTGCTGCCGGGCTTTATCGACAGCCTGCCGGAAAAGGACGACCGCCGCGTGCGCATCCCGATGGGCCGCTACGGCACGGCGCAGGAGGTCGCGGACCTGATCGCCTTCCTCGCGTCGGACGCGTCTTCCTACATCACCGGGCAGAACATCCGCATCGACGGCGGCATCACGCGCTCCGTGTAGGACGCCGCGGCGCGACGGCGCCGGCGCCATGGGGATCATGCATTTGGCGTAGTCCCTCGTCCGAATGACGGTATTGAAGCCCGCCCCCGGCCTTTAGTACCGTAGGTGTTCGCATTCGACGAGGTGCCTGGCGCATGTCCGCTCTGCCGTCAGCGGCTGCGCCGCAGTCCGCATCCCCCACCCCGGGCCAGGCCTCGCGCTTTCTGGCGCAGGCCACGTTCGGCCCCACGCCGGCCGATATCCAGGCCGTCGTGCGTGACGGGTACGCCGCCTGGCTGGACGCGCAGCTGGCAATGCCGCCGTCGCAGTCGCATTTCGACTGGCTGCTGTTACAGCAGAAGAACACCGAGGCCTTCAAGGGCAACGGCATCAACGCGCCGCTGGAATCCACGTTGTGGCGCAAATTCATCAGCGCACCCGACCAGGTTTGCACGCGGGTCGCGTTTTCGCTGTCGGAGATCTTCGTCGTCGGCGTGTCATCCATCACCGCATCGTGGCCGCTTTTCGGCGCGGCGGGCTTCATGGACCTGCTGGCCGAGCACGCGCTGGGCAACTACCAGGACCTGCTGACCGCCGTGACGCGCAATCTCTCGATGGGCTGCATGCTGACGTATCGCGGCAACCGCAAGGAAGACCCCAAGACCGGCCGCCATCCCGACGAGAACTACGCGCGCGAGGTCATGCAGCTTTTCAGCATCGGCCTGCTGGAACTGGAACAGGACGGCACGGTGAAACGGGTCAACGGCGCGCCCGTGGAAACCTACACCAATGCCGACGTCCAGGGCCTGGCCAAGGTCTTCACCGGCTGGGACATCAATGGCCCGGAAACGGACGTGGAGTTCCACCGCCGTCCCATGGCGCTGAACAACGCCCTGCACTCCCTGTCGGAAAAGCGCTTCCTGGGCGCCGTCATCCCGCCCGGCACCGACGGCCACCTGTCGCTCAAGCGCGCCATGGAGGTCATCAGCGCCCACCCGAACGTGGGGCCATTCATCGGCATGCAGCTCATCCAGCGCATGGTGACCAGCAATCCCAGTCCGGCCTACGTCGGCCGCGTGTCGGCCGTGTTCAACGACGACGGCCGTGGCCGGCGCGGCAACCTGAAAGCGGTGGTGCGCGCCATCCTGCTGGATCCGGAGGCGCGCCAGCCGGACCTGGGCTCGCCCTACTGGGGCAAGGTGCGCGAGCCTATCCTGCGTTTCTCGGGCTGGGCGCGCGCCTTCGGGGCGACATCCACCAATGGCGAATGGGCCATGCCGGACACCACCGACAACACCATCCGGCTGGCGCAGAGCCCGATGCGGTCGGCGACGGTGTTCAACTTCTTCCGGCCGCGCTACGTGCCGCCGGTGACCGAACTGGCCCGGCGCCACCTGGTCGCGCCGGAACTGCAGATCACGGACGAGACCAGCATCGCCGGCTACCTGAACTTCCTGGCGATCTACGCGGACCGCGGCTGGGAAGACCTGCAGACCGACTACGCGCCGGAGATCGCGTTGGCCGGGAACCCGGAGGCGCTGGTGGCGCGCGTGGTGCTGCTGCTGGCGGGCGACGCCTTCAGCCCGCGCACGGCAGCCGCCATCGCCCAGGCGGTCGCCACGCTGCCGCCGGACCGCCCGCGCGACCGGGTCCGCGCCGCCATCATGCTGGTGGCCGCCACCCCTGAATATCTGGTGCAGAAATGACAGACCGCCGCGGTATCGACCGCCGCGACTTCCTGCTGCGCGCCTGCGCGCTGGGCGCGACCGGGGCCGCCGCCCCGCTGGCGCTGAACCTCGCCGCGATCGGCGCGGCGGCGGCGCAATCCGCCCCGCCGGCGTACAAGGCGCTCGTGTGCGTCTTCCTTTACGGCGGCAACGATCCCTACAACACGCTGGTTCCCTACGATCCCTCGTCCTACCGCGCCTATGCCGCGGCGCGCGGCGACATCGCCCTGCCCCGCGACGCGCTGCGCGCCACAGCGCTGCGCGGCAAGGCGGAGACTCAGGGCGGCATGCAGGGCGGCATGCAGTTCGCCCTGGCGCCGGCGCTCGCGCCGCTGGCCCCGCTGTACGAGCGCGGCGAGATGGCCGCGCTGCTGAACGTGGGCCCGCTGATCGTGCCCACCACCAAGGCCGAATACATCGGCGCGCGCGTGCCCCTGCCGCCCAAGCTGTTCTCGCACAACGACCAGCAATCCGTCTGGCAGGCGCTGGCCCCCGAGGGCGCCTCGTCGGGCTGGGCCGGCCGGCTGACGGACCTGTTCGCGGACGCGAACGCGCAGCGCACCTTCACCGGCATCACGGCCGGCGGCAGCACCGTGCTGCTGGCGGGCCGCAAGGTGGCGGGCTATCGGGTCGGCATCAACGGGTCCACGCAGATCGACCTGCTGCAGCGCGACATGTACGGCTCCAGCGCCTGCACCGCCCTGCTGCGCGCGCTGATCACCGAGCCGCGCGAGCACCTGATGGAGCGCGAAATGTCGCGCATCGCCGCCCAGTCCATCTCCGCCGACAAGCGCCTGCGCGCGGCCCTGGCCGACGTGGCGGTCCCCGGCGACTTTTCCTCGCCGCTCGCGCAGCAGTTGCGGATCGTCGCGCGCATCATCGGCGCCCGCGAGGCGCTGGGCGCGCGCCGCCAGGTGTTCTTCGTGTCGCAGAACGGCTATGACAACCACACCGGCCTGAACGACACCCACCCCGCCTTGCTGAAGGAGCTGGGTCAGGGGCTGGCGGCATTCCAGCAGGCACTGTCGGCGATGGGCGTGGCGGAACAGGTCACCACCTTCACGGCGTCCGAGTTCGGCCGCACGCTGGGCTCCAACGGCAACGGCTCGGATCACGGCTGGGGCTCGCACCATTTCGTGCTGGGCGGCGCGGTCAACGGCGGCCGCTGCTACGGCGCCCATCCGGAGATCGCCCTGAACGGGCCAGGCTTCGTCGACAATGGCCGCCTGCTGCCCACCACGGCGGTCGATCAGTTGGGCGCCGAACTGGGCGCGTGGTTCGGCGCCAGCCGGGACGACCTGCGGACGGTGTTCCCGAATTTGCGGCAT
>Ga0182739_1005155_pt1 | contig 10462 bp, 11 predicted proteins | sample eDN5th30CBELigBY_FD_128873 | JGI IMG/M metagenome (GOLD analysis project Ga0182739, IMG submission 128873) | Enriched backyard soil microbial communities from Emeryville, California, USA - eDNA 5th pass 30_C BE-Lig BY (version 2) (version 2) | ecosystem: Environmental > Terrestrial > Soil >...
CAGATGGGCTGATCATGATCATCGCGAGTTTTTCCTCCCAGGAGGATCGTCTCGCCCGTTTGGATTTCTGCTGTGGTGGCGAAGCTTTTAGAGGTCAATCCCGGTATCTGCTGGCCATTGATCTTAACGGCGTGACGCTCATCACGGACAGACTGTTCCGACTGGAGTTGCACTCTTAATTTTCCCTGTTCCAGCGGAGTGATTTTGGCGGTCACAAAATTGCCGAATTCGCGAAAGGCGACCTGTTGCACACCGCCGGCCGGCGAAGGAATCGGGAACTGGCCGCCGGATTTGGCGGTCGTGGATTCATTCTCCGTGACCACCAGAGAGGGCTTCATCAGGACTTTAAGGGTGCTGGTTGTTTCCAGACATTGTTCGACCGCACGAAATTGTTGCGTGGGGAGTGTCCGGACGTTGTGAGCATCTTCAATGAGCTTGACGACTGAAAGATGTTGCTGATCCGACTGGATCTCGGGGTCGAGTTGCCGTAGTTTCTTCAAGGAGACTTCTCCCAGCAGACACTCCACCTGATACTGCTCGGCGACTCCCAACCGCTTACGCAATACGCTGATTTCCGTCTGCAGGACCTCCAGTGCAGCCTGCTTCTCCTGCAACTGCTGGAATGTGGCAGAATTTACCGGTTCCAGAGCAGCGGTCTGGTGGATGACCAGGCTGCGAGCCGGGGTCGGTTGAATTTCCAGAGTGGCTGGCTCCGCTGGCGCCGGAGTGGCCTCTGTCGCCGTTAAGGCTTTGCCGGCAATGGCGGGCAACGGTTCTATTCTGCTGGTTTCGACTGGTAATTCCGCCAGTAATGAAGAGCCCGCGACGACCATGAAACAACTGTAGAGGAATCCAAAACGGATCAGCATCGCCGAACCTCCATGTCCGGAATGAGGAGAGATCAAGGGCAGCGCGCGGAAGATACCGGCGAATCCGCTGTCGCGTCAATCCGAATCGGTAAGAGCACAAAGGCCCAACGGGGGCAGGGCTAAGAGTCTGTCCCGAAAGGTGCATTGTCAGTCGAGATCGAGCGATTTGCGTTCTGACAAGGAAGCCGAAGCAGGCGAATCCCCAGGATTCGTCGATGCAGGCTGACGAAGTTCAGAACACAAAGACCTTCAGAACGCAAAAGAGTCGATCGCAGCACAAATTGACCTTTCGGGACAGACTCTAAACGACCGCCCAGGAAAATACATTTCCTCACCACCGGGGCTCAGCTCAGGTCTCGAAAGACCGTCCAGCCCAGATAAATGACGATTCCGCTGCAGAGAATGAAAATCACATCCATTACCTTGGTGTGTGAAGATCCTGAAAAGGGAACTCCCACCACCAGGTCTGCGATGGCTGCGACTGCCACCAGTCCCGCGACAGCCATCGATCCAATGACGACTCGTTTGGGCGTGTCCTGCATGTTGTTCTCAGTCGAAGATGTCAATTCTGCGATGTGCGTGCGGAATGCAAGAAATCCCACAACAATTTTTCCAGGCCAGGGGCCTCCTGATCGAGGTCCGGGAACCCGGAGTCAACTGGGAGAAAAGTGGAAGTATAAACAGCTTGGTATAAACGGGCCAGCGCAACAGCTGTACTCTTCCCACTTTTACCTCACCCCCTCATTTTTCAAACGATCCTCTCCCATCATTGCTTCCACTCGACCGGGGTCCGGCGTGACTCATTACAAAAGTTGGTCTCAACCACAATTTCTGATGAAAGCTTTCATTTTGCAGTCATAACCCGCAGGGTCATTAGACTGGTTTGGTCTCTCATGTGCCCGCGTCGAAAGGGTTTCACCTGATGAAAGACTGAATGCCGCGAGACAAGTGTGCTAGACCAGTTTGGTCTCTCATGTGCCCGCGTCGAATAGGTTTCACCTGATGAAAGACTGAATGCCGCGAGGCAAGTGTGCTACAAGATTTACAAAAACGCTCTATGAGATTTACAAAAACGCTCTGAACAGGCCGAGGGGGCGGCAGGCAGGGGTTTTGCGGTCTGCCATCAACCTTGTTTCTTATTCCACATTCAGAATGATTTCCCGCATCTTTTCGATGGCAGCCTTCATCTCCACCACGCGGTGGGAAATCTCAATATTATTGGCTTTGGAACCGGTGGTATTGATTTCCCGGAACAGTTCCTGTCCGAGGAACTCCAGTTTGCGGCCATTGACTCCGTCCCCTTCCAGCAGTGATCGATACTGCAGCAAATGTGAACGCAGACGCATCAATTCCTCGGTGATGTCACAACGATCGGCAAACAGGCTGACCTCACGAATCACATCGTGATCGCTCAGTGTCAGGGAATTGCTCCCCAGCATTTCGCTCACCCGATGTTTCAGGCGGTCACGATAATCCAGCACAACACCGGGGGCCTGCAGGGCAATTTGCTCCGCGTTTTCCTCGATCAACAGGCACAGCGACCGGAGCTCGGATGCCATGATACTTCCTTCCTCGCGGCGGAAGTTTTGCAGATTGGTCATGGCTGCTTTCAGAACCTGCTCGATCAGCGGCCAGTCCTCTTCCTGAATGGCCCGCCCATCTTCATCGCTGACAATGCCGGGCAGGTTGAGCAGGGGGGAAAGGTCAGCGGGAGGCTGAGTTCCAAGAGCCTCGGCCAGATCTGTGATCTGACTCCAGTATTGTCGTGCCACGTGGCTGTTGAGGCGATATGCCGTCAAATCACCCAGTTGACGGACTCTCAAATGAATCGTCAACGTGCCTCGCGAGACCATTTCGCGAACCAGCCGGTCCACATTCGCTTCCAGTGCGAGAAACGGGTCCGGGCAACGCAGCATAATTTTCAAATGGCGGTTGTTGACGCTCCGCACTTCCGCCGTCACGCTCATGCGGTCGTTCTGGCCCGTTGCGTCCCCATGACCAGTCATGCTCAATAGCACTATCGACCTCGACTCTTACAAAAATTCAAATCGACGGTTTCCAGGAACCTTGCCCCCCTGAGTCGCATCACACTTCGTGGAGTTGCATTCTGAAATCGTTTTCACTTCGATATCGTTTTCACTTCGACTCTGTGAGAAGAGATGCAATTTCCCGTTACTGCTCCGAACCTGGATTGACAGGTGCGGCGGGCTCAGCAGAGCCTGCTTCTGGAGTTGCGGGCGTGGTCGGCTTCTCCGGGGCTGGTTCTGTGACAGGCTTCGCCTCTTCGGTTGGCTTGGCCTCTTTTTCTGCGGGTTTCGTTTCTGCAGCAGATTTTGCAGACTCAGAGTCAGCAGACCCCGGGGCCGACTTCACTTCCGGAGCTGGTTCGGGCGCTGACAGTTTTTCGGTTTTGGGGGAAGCTGGTGTTTCTGCGGCAGGCATCTCTGCAGCCGGGGTCTTGACGTCGGACTTTCCAGTTGTGGATTGTTCTGCTGCGGGCTCTGTTTCTGATTTTTCTGTGGAGGGAACTTCCGGCAGGGCGGGAATCGTGGTCTCGGGGATATTGATTTCGTTGTCGCTGGCTTCTGGGGCGGCTGCGGTCGATTCCGTGGCATCCTGAGTGGACTCACGAGCAAACTGCGAACGTGCAAACGAACTACTGGCGTGTCGCATCACACACCCGCTAATGCCTGCCAGTGCAATCCAGACCGATGCCGTTCCCACGGTGATCCAGGTGAACATATCGCCAGCTTTTGTCCCGAAGGCGCTCTGTCCACCTGTTCCGCCAAAGGCGCCTGCCAATCCGCCGCCACGTCCCCGTTGAAGGAGGATGATCAACATCAGAAACAGGCCAATAAGCAGCAATAGAATCTGGAGAATCAACGCAAACACAACCGATCCCTTTCACAAAGCTGGGCCATCCTGACGCCAGCAAATATTCTGTTCCTTCTGACACCGTGAAAAATACCAAATCGCATTCTGCGGTGGACAGATTTGTTTTCTGTTGAATTATCTTTGGGCTGCCTGGGCTCCGGCTTCGATAATCGGAAGGAAATCGCTGGCTTTCAGGCTGGCCCCTCCGACCAGGGCTCCATCCACGTGGGGCTGGCCCAGCAGCGAAGCGGCATTTCCTGCCTTCACACTTCCGCCATACAGGATTCGCATGGCGTCGGCAACTTCCGGAGTGTAGCGATTCTTCAGCCATGTGCGAAGATAAGCATGGGCAGAATCGGCCTGTTCTGGAGTGGCCGTCAGTCCGGTGCCAATTGCCCAGACTGGTTCGTAGGCGATCACAATCTGCGACAATTGTTCCGCCGTCACGCCTGCCAGCCCACCTGCCATTTGACGGTCTAGAACGGCTTCCGTTTGTGCCCCTTGTCGTTCTTCCAGGAGTTCACCCACACACAAAATGGGACGAACTCCTTTATTCAATGCTGCCAGAACTTTACGATTAATGATCTCATCAGATTCGCCCAGCACATGCCGACGTTCGCTATGTCCCAGAATGACGGACTGACACCCGATATCCAGCAGCATCTCCAGCGAGACTTCTCCGGTAAACGCTCCTGGTGCTTCAAAATACGCGTTTTGAGCCCCTACGCTCACATGACTTCCTTTGACAGCATCCAGTACCGGAATCAGATAAGGAAATGGAGGGCAGATCAGGACGTCCACTTTGCTGGCAGCTTCCTGTGACCCTGCAGCAATGGCTGCAGCCAGTTCCACTCCCTGTTCGCGAGTGGTATTCATTTTCCAGTTGCCGGCCACCAGATAACGCCGCATGGCAAGTCCTTTATCAACTCTAAAAAATCTAAAAACGCGAACAAAACATGCAGCGAACCTGCTCGTGGACAGGGAATTTTCCCTGGCGCGAGTCCTTGGATCCCGCACATCAGTTTCTTGTGCCGGACCATCCCGGCCAGACTGCCGGAACGTTCCGATCGCTCAATATTCACAAACGGGAGCGGAATCGTAGCAGGCGAAACGGCAGCCTGCGAGCGTCAGAGCGTCTGCATTGCTTTAGATTGGAGGGAAGGGCCGGAAGGCGTACTGCGGCCTTCCGGCCGATGGGGCATGAGTTAGGGACCAGTTTCTCCGACATGTCAACTCTGTTGGCGGGGTTGGGTGAACAGAGGAACCACAAACATCAGAAAGCCCAGAACACCCCCCAGCGGAAGCAGGATTTGTGGTCGGCGAATGAGAAAAAACAGGGCTGCAATCACGCCAATTGTCATCCATGGGGAAACATTTGCCCAGGCAGCGGCCCGTCCCCGAGTCGGCATGCCCACCCAGAACGCCCCCAGCAGCAGTCCGGACCGGATAAAACTGCCGCACCAGATGTTGTCGTTCCAGGAATCAAAGATGCCGATGAACAGGCCCGCGCACAGGCATCCAATGGCCAGGACTCCCACGAGTGCGCGATTCAATTGTTGCCGCGTGAGTGAAATCAACGATTTTGCCCCGCTTTTTTCAAGTTACTCATACGTGCCGGCATTTATGGATAAAGGCAGGCGAGAGGCACCAGCAGCGACCGATACTATTCGACCGAGGGCCTGCGCAAAATGTCTGCGCAGCCTCGACAGATGATTCTCGTTGGTATCGTGACGGATGCGATTTTTCCAGTTCCTGGTTGTGTTCACGTTTTTCAGCAGCGGCTGTATTCGTACCGCCATTGTGAAATTTTACGAACCGGCTGCCATTGATGTCAGCAGCATGAACCGTATTGTCGTGCTGGAATTCGAAGGAGAGCAGGGTAAGTCTGTCGCCAATTCACTCTCCGGTCAACTTTGGCAAAATGAATTCTACACTGTTGTCGATCGAAGCGAACTCTCACACGAGTTGCAACTGGCAGCCTTCGAGCAGAGTGACGAGAAAGTTCATCGCTATCATGAAATTCTGGCTCCAGCCCGCAGCAAAGGGATCGATGGAGTCATCATGGGAGAAGTACGAGAGTATCGCTGCGAAGACAAGCAAGTCCGACGCACTTCGTTGACCGCTTCAAATGGAGGCGGAATGATCGGCTCGAACCGGGCGACGGGTTCCGGAATCGGGCTCGAGTTCCGGGAAAACCTGGTTCGTGAAGCAGTCGTCACGGTGGCCTTTCGGCTGGTGGATGTCGAAACCGGAGAAATTCGTGCTTCGCGCGAGGTCTCTCATAAACTTTCCGAGGAACATGAACTCGCTTCCGGAAAGCAGGTGTCCCAGTCCGAAGTGCTCCAGCGTCTCACCCAGGAATGCCTGGACGAAATCGTGGGCATGCTGGCCCCGCACGAAGCCACCAGCCAGATTCAGCTGGCGGTTTGTGACGTCTGGACCAAGGGCCGCCGGGATGTGAAAGAAGGAAACCGGCAAGCCGTACTCGGTCGCTGGGAGCAGGCAGAACATCACTGGCAAACCGCCTTGCAGATCGAGCCGAACAATCATGCTGCCCTCTTCAATCTCGCCGTTGCAGCGGATCATCGGCACGAATATGCGATTGCAGAGGAGTTCGCCATGCAGGCTTTGCGGCTGCAACACAAAACCTGCTATACCGAAGGACTCGACAAGATCCGCACACATCGGACAGCCACCGAAAAAGCGGCCGAACAACGTGACGCCCGCGCGGTCACCACTCTCGAAGAAGCCTGGTAATTGCTTCTATCGTTCTGGCCACGAAAAAGGCTCTTATGGCGTCACAGGTTCAAATTGACCCTGAAGTCGTTCGACTGCTTCAGCGGGCCGCATGTTGAAGAGTGCCTTGCCGCCGGTTCCCCAGACTCCATTCTGATAATGAAAGACAGCAGAGGCTTCGCGGAAGTGCTCGACGGCATCGACATCTTCCATCTCCCCTCCCGGAATCGCTTCAAAATGAACCTCCACGCCGACGAAGGCGGTCAATAATCCGCTGGCGACGTCCCGGGCAAAGTTCACATCCGACCGCCATTCACAGTGGACCCAGGTCAGCCCGCGCGGGATGCCCCGGATGATGGCGAGGTCCAGGAACTTCGCTTCGAGGACTTCGCGTCGTAATTTGAACAGCCGGAGTGCCCGTTGGACCTCGTTCACTCGTCGCCGGCGAAAGACGAGCATTCCCAGAGTGACCACCGGGATCAGAATCACGCAGAGAACCAGGAATGTTCTGGCAGGCAAAAGTTGGAGATGTTGCACGATCATCTTCTCATTTCAGAAGTTCAGGGCGTGACAAAACTGTGTCCTTCCGGTCGCACAGTCAGAACAGGACAACTTGATTTACGAACAATTTTATCCGCCACGCTTCCCATTAAAACATGTGCCAGCCCCGTCCGTCCATGAGTCCCGATCACGATCATGTCGATCTCGTTTTCGCTGGCATAGCGCACAATCTCCACGAATGGCACTCCCGTCACAACCTCCCGGACAACAGAAAGCGATCCTCGCAAATCATCCGGCGGCAAAGTCTGAATCTGCTTCTTCGCGACTTCCTGTGTCTCCAGCACATAAGTGTCCGGAGGGGGAAATGTCATTCCCGGATCCGGAATCAAGGGATAGATATCTTCCACCACATTCAACAAATGCAGTTGTGCAGAGAATCTTTGGGCCAGTTCACACCCATATCGCAGGGCACACTGGCTAAACTCGCTGAAATCGGTGGGAACCAGAATTCGTTGAATCTTAATCATCGGTCTTTCCTCGCTGTTCCCGGGGATCGCGTTCAGGGCAAGTGCGCTTCTGATCCTCTCTCTTTGATGATCTCTTCGAATCGCGAATCGGCAAGCCAAAAACGGCCGTTCGCATTAGCAATTTTGAGTCCCATGACATTTTGTCCCTTTGCAGCGCACAAAATCGAATAGAGAGAAAGAGAGAAATGGAGACCATGAAAATACGCGGGAAGGGCAGGGGGAAAGCAAAGACATTCCCCGATTGCTTCGTCGATTCTAAAATTTGGGATAGGTCTTCCTATAAAGTCCGACAACGGAGGACGTTTCACGATGACGTACCTCCAAATCCAAGCCCTGACAGGGGACGACGCCCTGTTCTCTTGTTTTTCACTGTTTTCGTTGCGACCTTTGTCTCTTCACGTGATCCGCTGCACTCCACTTCGTCCTGATCAACTTCGTCCCGATCAACGACACGGGATCGGGGCGATGTCAGTCTTGTGGGATCCCAGCAAACCGGAGTAGACATCGACGTGGCCAGTCTCAAAAAAGAGAAGGGGAGAGCAATTCGAGAATTGCTCTCCCCTCTCATTTGGGACCGCTCGGACTTGAACCGAGAACCAAGGGATTATGCGTACCACTTCAGCTTTCGCTGCCCCTTTCGGGTTTGTGGTCTGGACCATCCCTTCACTTTACGTGTCTGCCGTCTGGCCTCTACACCTTCTGCCCACGGGCAGCTTGGCTCGGGATTAGCCTGTCTCTGGTAAGAGTTAGCCTTCCCCGAATTTGACAGATTCTACTGCCTTCCTCACTGGAATCATCTCTGTTGCGCCATCACATTGCCGTAATAGCTCGTTCAGTCATATTCCTGGAGATGAAGATGACAGCAACCCAACTTGAACAGGACCCTGCATGACTGTTTAGGTCCCGCTCACGCCAAGTCCCCTGCTCTAACCAATTGAGCTACGGTCCCGAATTGCAAGGATTATAGCCGGATCCAGAAAAATTGTCCTCAATCAAGTGAAAAAGGAACAGGTCCGTCGCCGCATTTCGGAAAAAGGGTTTACCCGATTCGATTTCGAAACGCAACTTGCCCCCTCACCATTGCCCCCTTACCGTTGTCATCCTGTCACTCCTCTGCATCCCGCCCGTAGAGGTGGACGTGAGATGAATCTTGCTGCCCGCCAGTTCCTGATCGAGCCCGCCAGAGCCTGTTTAGAAATTCCACGAAACACCACAAACTCTAACGAGAGTCACTTGAACGAGAGTCACTTGCTCATTTCGCACAACAGCAGCAAATCGTGGGTTCACTTTGAATTTTCTTCACGAATAATAGAACGTTTTAGTCAATCTTGTGGCGGACTTGCCTCGCAGCATTCAGTCTTTCATCAGGTGAAACCTTTTCGACGCGGGCACATGATCGACCAGACTGGTCTAGACAGATCCTCTTCTGGACACTCATGATTGTGATATGGCGTCTCTTCCCGTTCATCTCCCGACTCTGCAGAACTGGAGCTGCCACAATTGCGGTGGTTGCTGCCGGCAGCATGCGATCATGATTACTCCAGAAGAAAAGAGCCGGATCGAAGGGCAGAACTGGACACCCGCCGACGGCATTCCCGCATCGCAGCCGTTATTTGTGGAAGAAGGAAGCTGGCTGCAGGGCAAACAGATCCGCCTGTCGCATCAAGCGGATGGAGCCTGTGTCTTTCTCAATGAACAGGGGCTCTGCCGCATTCATGCCAAATTTGGTGAATCCGCCAAACCGCTGGCCTGCCGGATTTATCCCTATGCGTTTCACCCTCTCGAAAAGCAACTGACCGTCAGCCTGCGTTTCAGTTGCCCTTCTGTCGCTGCCAATCGGGGAAAATCGCTGATCTCTCAGAAGCAGGATCTGCGACAACTGGCTCAGCTGGTGGTTCCGGAGTCCTATCAGGGGGCGCCGCCTCCCCTGTTGAAACCGCAGACCAGATTGAATTGGTCGGATACAGTGCAAATTGTGGAATCGTTAGATCGAACGCTGTCTGAAGAAGAGGCGCCGGTGACGGTGAAGCTGACCCGAGCCCTGTTCTGGCTGGATCTGATTGCACAGTCTAAGTTCACAAAGATTCAAGGGGAGCGGCTGGAGGAATTGCTGGAACTGCTGCGGGATGCCTCTCGGGTGGAAGTTCCTGATTTGAAGGCGGCCTCACCAGCCCCCACACGCATAGGAATGGTGCAGTTCCGCCTTCTGGCCGGGCTTTACGCCCGCAAGGATACCGCCAGTTCCATCGACACCTCATTTCGAGGCCGTTGGCGGCAATTGCGGCATGCCACCCGATTGGCCCGGGGAACAGGAATGCTGCCCGCACTGCATGCTGGTCTGCTGGAGATTCCATTTTCCGCGCTGGACCAGGTGCGATGTGAACTGACGACGGAATCCGAAGAGATGTTGACTCGCTATTTCAGGGTGAAGTTACAGGGGATGCACTTCTGCGGGGCAGGGTATTATCACATTCCGGTCATCGAAGGATTTCAGGCACTCGCGCTGACCTCTCCGGTCGTGCGCTGGATTTCCCGTTGGCTGGCTGCTTCTGCATCTCGCGTCAACGTGACTCATGAAGACGTTTTAACCGCTCTGACGCTTGTGGATCATCAGCATGCTTATCACCCTGCACTGGGCCAGTGGCCCGCTCGCCGCCGTGTCAAAAATCTCGTCGCCAACGGGGATCTGCAGAAACTGATCGCCCGCATCTGAAGCACTCGCCACCAAATGACATCGCCCGACACGATGGCCGGGCGGGTGATGAGTGAAGTGCACCCGGAGGGGTTCGAACCCCCAACCCCCGGTTCCGAAGGTCGGCTCTGGGAACTGAATCTTGCTCGGGAGCACTCGCTGCAACTCAATAAGGACCGTCCTAAGTATTACTGTCATGTTTTCGGGATGAGTGTGTAGTTCCATTTGGGCAGGAGGTTTTCGTATTGGACGACGTCCGCCAG
>Ga0182739_1005159_pt1 | contig 10453 bp, 12 predicted proteins | sample eDN5th30CBELigBY_FD_128873 | JGI IMG/M metagenome (GOLD analysis project Ga0182739, IMG submission 128873) | Enriched backyard soil microbial communities from Emeryville, California, USA - eDNA 5th pass 30_C BE-Lig BY (version 2) (version 2) | ecosystem: Environmental > Terrestrial > Soil >...
CGCATTGTGTCCATTGTTGATCCCAAGTTCGTTTCCCACTTGGAGCGCGCTCCCCAGCCTCGCCCCAGATCCCACGAACAATAGGGACCGGCATTAAATTGCGGGTCCATTGCAACTATCCCAAAACGGTTGCGAAAATTTGGGCAGTTCATGTGGCTTGATCTGCGGCCGAACCCGCTGAAGCTTGGCGGATTAACCGCGAGCGTCCTGCTAACTGAGGTTCTGTTTGCCGGATTCGACCGGGTTGGTGCCGCTCCAAGCCCCCACCACGCCACGCCAGTGATCGATCGCGGTCTGCAGATGTTTCAAGCGCTCGTCGGAGGTATCGTCCCGAAACTTCGCAAGCTCATCGATCACGCGCTGCTTTGCAGCGCGTACCTTCTCGGCATGGCGATCCGACATGCATCCCCAACCAATCTACCCTCCTGCCAACTAGCATTTTAGGTGCATATTTTCAACGCGGTGCCGCAATTGCCTGAAGCTGAAAGGCCTCCGCAAGCGGCGCCTCGGGCCACTGCTCAGCCTCGTCCTTAGGTGCAGATCACCACTGGCATCGCCTTCTCATGAAAGGACGGCATGGCGAACGTGCCGGCAGTGGAACGGCGAGACCTCAAGCCGCGATAGATCCAGCAGCACGTAGCTGCAGCGTTGCGTGTTGTTCCTGCATTCATAATTCGGAAAGCTCTTGTGGCAATACTGGGGCTGCATTTAGCAGCCCACCTGCGAAGACGGCGTTCCCGGTTTGACTGTCTATCTTCAGTCACAGCAACCGGAGGATGTCATGGCGGTGCTCTCGGCGACAATCGATGCAGTCTCAACCGATACCGGTTCAAACGGCGATTTCAACACTTCGGACCGCACGCTGACCATCAGCGGAACGATGCAATTGAATGCGTTGCCTTCCGTATTGGGTATCTGGCTGGTGGGCGGACCGTTCGGCGAGGGAACGCTCGTGGGAACAGTCTCCACGGGCTTGTTGAACCTCAGCACGCCGTGGTCGTTCGATCTCTCGACCTCAAGCAGCACGGCGGCGCGCAATATCGAGGAAGGAAATTACACGATCGTTCTGACCGACAACGTCCTCTTTCCGTTGCCCCTCTTGATTCCCCTCGATAGCCAGTCCCTCAAAGTTGACCTCAGCGCACCGACGGCTGTCGCATCAATCACCGGTCTGAGCGACGATAGCGGTACGGCCGGCGATTTCATCACTAACGTCCAGATTCAGTCGGTCAGTGGGAGCCTCACCGGTGTACTTGCCATCGAAGAACGGATCGAAGTCAGCGCCGATGGTGCGACTTGGGTCGAGGCTTCGCTCAATGGCAACGCCTGGACCGCCTCTGGCGTCGAGCTGAAGCCCGGCGACGGTCTGCTCCAGGTCAGGACCGTCGACGAGGCTGGGAATGCGACGAACGGACCGAGTCGCGCATATGTTCTGGATACGACGCCGCCCACCTCTCCGACCGTCAACGCGCCGGGTGGCGCCGACGGGATGGTCAGCGGGCAGCCGGGTGATTCGACTCTGACCGGAACTGCGCCTCCGAACTCAGTCGTGACCGTCACAACGGGTGGGACGATCCTCGGCACGACGACGTCCGATGATAGCGGTCAGTGGAGCTACCCGCTCACCCCCGGGAACATCGGAACAGTCGGGCAGGGCGTCGGAAAAGTAGTGAGCGTGACGGTTGCGGATGACGCCGGGAATACGGCAACCTCAACCTCCGGGCCCTTCACGGTCGACACGATCCCGCCTACGGCCGTCGGGTCCGTGACCGGCCTTAGCGAAGATACGGGTGTACCCGGTGACTTCATAACGACGGTCCAGACCCAGACCGTCTCTGGTTCATTGTCAGGCTCGCTCGGTGCGGGCGAAGGTATCCAGGTGAGTACGGACGGCGCCTCCTGGATCGATGCTGTCGAGACTGGCAATACGTGGAGCGCAAGCGGGGTCGTGCTCCAACCGGGAAGTGGCATTCTGTCGGTCCGCACAGTCGATGCGGCGGGCAATACCACAGACGGCACGGACCGTGCCTACACGCTGCAGGCCGAAGCAGGAGGCCGAATCGTCTCCATCGCGCCGTTCGCCGCCGACAGGAACGAAGGCAACAGCGGTACCACTGCATTCACTTTCGTCGTGAGCCTCGATGCGGCGGCAGAAACCGCCCAGAGCGTCAACTGGTCTGTCGCGGGCAGCGGCCTCTCTCCGGCGAGTGACGCCGACTTCCAAGGCGGGTTCGCGTCCGGTCAACTAACCTTTGCGGCCGGCGAGACGTCCAAAGTCATCACCGTCAATGTGACAGGCGACGGCCAGGTGGAGGCCAACGAAACCTTCACAGTCTCGCTATCCGGCGCCTCGGCCGGCCTCTTCGTTGGCAACGCAAGCGCGGTCGGCACCATCCGGGATGACGACGGAGACACGCCGGGCGGGCCCCAGAATCCGAGCGAGCAGGACATAGGCAATGCTGGCGACCATTTGGGAGCCATCAATGACGCGTACGTGGTGCTCGAGGGCAAGCAGTTGGTCGCCTCCGGCACGGCCGGGGTGCTCTTCAACGACGAGTTTTCGCCTGTCTCCGCGGCGCTGATCCAAGGCGCCCAGCATGGAACAGTGCAGCTCAATGCAAACGGAGGGTTTACCTATCAACCTGTCTCTGGCTTTGCTGGTATCGACTTTTTCACCTACGAGGCCACCTACGCAAACGGCGTCGACGACGTCAATCAGGCCCTCGTCTACGTGGTCCCGACGATCGAGGGTCCGATCACCACGACGCTCGATCTCTTCGCCCTGACGCGCGAAGAGCAGGTGGCGACGGTGTACACCGCATTCTTCGGTCGCGGTGCCGACGCAGACGGGTTCAATTTCTGGGTCAATGAGTTCCTGGTCAATGAGTCGACCAAGCCTCAAAATGAGCTGTTCGCAGGGATTGCCAGCTCTTTTGGCATCAGTGACGAGGCAAAGGGTATCTACACGTTCCTCCAAGACCCGTTTGATGCCACCGACCCCGAGATCCACACATTCCTCGATGCCGTCTACAACAACCTGTTCAATCGCACGACCGATTCTGAAGGACGTGCCTACTGGACGAATGAAATCAAGGAAACGCTGGCATCGGGTGAATTTGTCGGCTCGGTGCTCATCGAGATCATCGGCGGATCGCAAAACACGGCTACAGGCCTCGACATTACGACCCTAATGTCCAAGGTGGCGGTCAATCTTGAGTATGTCCAAGTCCAGGAGCAGTTCATGTCGCAATGGACCTTCGCAGACGATCGCGCGGAAGCTGTTGCATTGTTGGACCCCGTGGGCTCGGATCAGAAATCCGTTCTCATTGGGTTGGTTCAGGCAAGCGAGTACGTCCAGGCAGACGTAGCGTAAACTCTCGGCGACACCGACATTCGATCCCTCGGCGCGGCGCGATGGCCGAGGGATTGGCAGCATATTGGAAGGACGATAGAGGACACGCACTGGACTCGGCGAGCCCACGAACGCCGAAGTTTGCGGGCAGCGCGGTTGGCGCTCGGTCGACACCAGGGGCGGGATCGCCAGGGGTGCCCGCCGTTCTGTCATTCGGCTAGGCGCCGGCCTCGCCAACGCTCTTACTGGAGTGACGCAGGCCCCAGCCCGCCGACCATGACCCGTTTCATCGGATGGCCGCCGGTGATCTTGTAAAGGTCGTCGCGGAGCGTGCGGGCGAGCTCGAGGGGTGGCTTTCGGGTCGGCATGGCCAGGTAACGGCGCGAGTGGTGTTAAGTTTCTCGACAGCGTGGGAAGCAATCTGCCGTCGCCGCTTTCATGTTGCTGCGCGCTTGAGATCGCCGGCTACCACAAGGTCACACGCCTGCGCACCCGGAGCCATTTTTCCGGGAGGCCCCCGAAATTTCTTTCTGGCATCGGCCCTTCACATCGAGTGCAATGAAAATGAGAAACGTCAGAATGTTAATCGATCAGCTCCACGCCCGCCTCAATCAGGGCTGCATGACCGAAGCTGAATTCACATCAGCCGTTGCGGAGATTCTGGCCGCGACCTCGGAGCACCTCAGCGGGCCTGACAGCCTGTTGCTCTCTCAGCAAATTCGCGAGCTGCAGCAGGCATGGCAGGCCAGCAACAAGCGCCCTGTCATGTGAGTTGCTGGGCGCGCTCTGCTGAAAGAGCCTCGTTCCAGGCTTCCACCGTAGCGTGCCAGTTTTCGATCGCCGCATTGAGGGCCGCCAAGCGATCCTCGGAATTGTCGCCCCGAAATCTGGCGAGTTCGTCGACGACACGCTGCCTCGCCGCGCGCACTCTTTCGCGATGGCGCTCTTTCATTTTAACCCCAACGATCCACTCCCACGCAACCAAGTTAGCACTCGAAATGCAGTTTTTCAACGCGCTGGGTAGAATGGAGTGACCAACGTTCCGGGAGGGACTCAAGCGGCCGGGTGCACCACCAGGACAGCCATCATCCTCTACGCTGAGCCTGACGGGGAACCACTGCAGTGCCTGCGCATTGCGACCCTATGTCGACCGATGATCCTGAGCTGGTGCGTCTGCGGGCGGTCGCAAAGAGAGCCCGTGCGCTGCGTGATCGGCTTCGCGCCGACCACGGCTTTCTCAGCGATCCAGTGATCGTCGATCGGGCTGAAGAGCTCGATCGCGAGGCGCGTGAGGCAGTCGAGGCCCACATGGCGCGACGCGGCTCTGTTGGCTGAACGATTTGCCCCGACGGTTTCCACCGGCGGAGCTGGACGATCTGCTAGGCGAGCGCCGCCCCTCAGCAATCGTGATCATCGCCTTAGGCGCGGCCTCCGGGGAGCCTCCCCCCCGCCACTCATCTCGAAGTGTCCTTTCGTCGATCGTTCGAAACCGAACTTTGCACATCGCCTGCGAAGCCATAACATTGCGGCAGGTCGAAGCGCAGCAGCCGGCGCTCGGCTCGGCCCTGCGGTCTTGTCCCCTCAAGATAGCCGCAGGGCCTTTTAATTCATGCGCCCGTGAAGGCGACTTCGACGACAGGGCTATCAGGGCAGCTCCCCGCGACGCTCCGCATCAGCGCGACAGGGCAATGTCCGGATGCCAGAGCGTCGCCGGCGGCGCTGGGTCTGCTGTCGCACGGTCCCGGCAACCATACGTCCCCTGCACCGTTGTCATGCGACAACACCACCCTTGGGGGAATCTCCGTGAAGAAACTTGCCATTCTGACTGTTGCTGCCTGCTCGCTGGTTGCGGGTTGCGCCTCGTACAGTGAGCGCGTGATTGAGAAGCCCGTCCCAGCTCGGCCGGTCGAGCGGACGGTCGTGTACGACACCACCCCTGGCGCAGCGCCGACCACGACGGTTTACACAACCCGATAGGTCCGGCCTGGCCTGTCGAACCTTCCATATTTAGCTCCGCACGCCCGCCAGCGCGCAAGGTGGCGGGTCGAGTCTGCGGAAAGGCCGCCTGAGCAAGGCAGGCCAACATCGCAATGGGCCGTCGAGGCGTGGTCGATATGGGAGAAAGCGGCCCCGCCCGATTGATGTGGTTCCGTCGGACGGGGCCTCGCCGCCGGCTGAGATCGGGGGACCCCACCAGCGGTTGGCAGGAAACTACCCGCGGCGCCGGCTCGTGCCAGCCGGATCGCCGAAAGAGCATTGCGGTGCCCCCGGTCGAGGTAGGTGCCGCGGCGGAAGACCGGCGCAGCCCGCCGTGACGTGCTACCGTTGCCGCACTATGAGCGAAAGCCCGGACAACCAGCTCGTCCTGCGTGGGACTCTTAACCCCTATGGGCTGAAGCACATGGCGGAAAACTGACGATGTCCCCGATGAGGCACAAGGCTTCCCGGCTAATGTTGATTCACTTCACTGATAGGAGGCGCGCCGCTTGCCACGGAGGAACGCCGTTCGAGTCCACAGAGGACACACCTTTTAAAAGAATTGCTGGCTCAGGAAGCGCGGCAACGGTGCTGTTAGCCCCCTGAACACTCTCTGCGCTGCCACATGTCAGAAGCCTTCCACTGGCTCCGCATAGAGATCGATATGATCAACACCACTCTCCACATGCGCACGCAGCAGAACGTCGGCGTTTTGCGTGAGAGGCCCGACACTTCCATCCTTAGCTATGACGCCGATACGATACTCGGCTCGAAAGAGCTCACCACAAAGGTCGACACCACGTGCACCATAAGCTAGGCCGTTCGGTGAGAATTCGAGTATGACGCGAGGGCGGCGATCTTTAAGAACATGGCCGGCGCCAACCAACACCTCATGCTCGTATCCTTCAACGTCGATTTTGATGAGGTCCACAAATTCGACACCGGCCAGCAAACCATCGAGTGGCACCTGGGCGACGATGCGGCCCCCTTCACCCTTATTCGACACCGAGCCATTACTACCGCCGGCGAACAGACGGAGCGTCCCAAACTCTCTTCCTGCAGCCGCCGCGACGATCTGGACATTGCGCGCGTCGTTCTCACGTCGAGCAAGCTCCAGCAGCTGCACATTGTCCGGGTTCGGCTCGATCGCGTAGACACCACCCCCGGCCCCAACACAGGCAAGGGCAAGCGAGGTGAAGTACCCGCAATTAGCTCCAACGTCGACGACCGTCATGCCCGGCCTAAGCACTTTTCGGAATAGCGCGGCGATATGCAGCTCGTGCGCACCGTTTAGGACATGTTTGCCGACGTCGATGTCGCTAGCTCGCGCGGCGACCACTTTGCCGAAAACGTCGGCAAACTCGACGTCGCCATCATCGAAATCGCGCGCAAATAACAGCCGATCCGAGCACTCCTTCGAATTTGCAAACGAGCGCACGACATCGATGAGTGGCTGCCCAGCTCGGGAGCTGTGACCAGGCCACTCCTCACGATTTGGCTCACGCCCAAGGAAGAGCCGGAAGCAGTATCGAATGTCGGCTTCTGAAGCGATCATAAACTATCTTCTTCCCACTGCCGGAATAGTAGGCCGTTAGACGTTTCCAGAGTTAACCGTGGTTACCCTTCCTAAGGTGTAAGTTCTAGTCTGATCGTTGGGCGATGCGTTGCTTAGCAGAGTGAAGCCACCGGCACACGATTGCGAAACAAACCCATATGCGCCGCGAATGTATTGCATCAGTGGGTGCTGATGCCGTGCATTTGCGCAACTCACGATCCGCGAAAAATGCCAAACCCTGACTACGGAACATTGTTTGCACGATTCGGTAGCAGCTTTCCGAAGTGCTTGATGCCTACTGCCCCGGCGTGAGCCTCATGGTTCCGCTCCAGATGCGCCAGCGCCCATCGAGAGGTCGAGCTCCTCGACCAAGCGACCACAGATCGGACAACGGGTGTGATGTGCGCGACTGTCCAGGTGTGCTTCGACGGCGTAGCGCGGCATCACGATACGCCCCCCCCCCCGCCGCCTTGAGGCAGACCGAGTGCGGCGGACTCCCTTCAGTCACGAGCAGGCCCTTCGCCTCGGCTTGGCGGACGGCAGCATCGACGGCGGCGCCATCAAGCTTCAACCGCCGGGCAACCTCGTCGACCATCACCCAGCGTATGTGCCGACCACGGGTCACGCACCTGATGTCGTCGATCATCGCCTCGACGGCGACGGCGCCCATTCGCCGACTAGGCATCCTCGATCTCATGCCGGTAGCCGTTCTCGACCTCCCACACGAGGTCGCTGATCGTGTCGTCGACATGATCCATGGCGCGATCGATCTCGCGCGGCCGGACGCCGAACTCGTCGATCAGCCGGGTGAGCACCTTGCGAATCTCCGTTCTCGCGGAAAGCTTGGCATGATCCAGGGCATCGCGCCGGTCGCGCGGATCCGGCATGCTGGCATATTGCCTGGCCCAGCCGGCCGGCAGCGGTAGTTGTGTTCCCATGTGACCCCTCACGAGCGGGGACTCAACAGAATGGGGCGCCCGTTGTTGCTGGCGTTGTCGGCCGGCGGGACGATTTCAATTAGTGGGGTGGCGTTCTCGCTCTGCCCTACAAGGACTAGCCGAAACCAAACTTCGATATCTCGCCCTGACGAAGCTGCGAGGCCGTGCGAAGCGGGGCCATAGGAGTAAACATGGCCAGAGACCTATCACTGAAGCAGATCAACGGGCACGCCTTTAACGATGGTCGGTGTGAGCGATGCGACATGACCCGCAAGGACTTCGATGACCGAGGACGACCCGTTTGCACTGGCAAGAAAGACCCCCACCAACGGCACGGGCGCATTCCCATTCCGGACTAGAGTGCTGGACTGGCGAGGACGTTGTCCGGCTAGGAGTCGACCTCGTTATCCCAGCTGGGTAAAGGACATTGCAGGAACCCCTTGGGGCGCCTTGTGAGACTGAACGGCTGGTTGAGGATAGGCATTGTTTTATCCGCGCTCTGGATGGTCGGCAGCTCCGCCTATCGCTTCTCCCAAGAAATGGAGGTGCAGCGAGGCTATTCCAACTTCATGTACAATGATCGCGCTAACTGTCTCGGCCAGAATTCGCTGCGCCGTTACAACAATCAACCGGAACAAGTCTGCACGACAAAGGCGGCCGTGGACGCCACTTACAAGCAAGATGTTCCATGGTCGATGATCCTGATTCCGCCGACCTTCTGGTTAATTCTCGCGTGGCTAGGGATCGGGATCGCTTACGGAGCATTTCGCTGGATCATGCGTGGCTTTAAACCCCGAGCCCGTAAGTAGACAAAGGCAGGATCCTGCGACCGCCTACCTGAACTCAAGGAACCTTCGTCATACAGGCACCTGGGCCGACATGGGAAATCCAACAACGAAGTAAAGCCCGCCCCAGCGAACCGTACGATGAAATCGTACAGTTGCCGGAGCGGCAAAGGTGGCGCACGGAGCATGGGACCGTGCGCTGGGAGGAGATACGCCCTCGTCGGGCATGTCGGCTCCGGACGGATCCAGACCCCGACCTCGTGTGCGCCTCAGCGCGTATTCGTCATGACTGCCCACGATCCAAGGCGGCGAAAGCGAGCCGCTGATCGACTATTTGCGACAAGTATTTTCGCAATGGTTTGCACGCGAATGCAGACCCTGCCAGCGTCCCACGAAGAGGTGTCAGATGGCGAGTGATCCCGTCAAGGCGGCTTGGGGAGACTTAGCTGACGAGCTTGCGAATGCAGCGCAGGCCTTTTCAGCGATTACCAGCAACTTGGCTGGGCAAGCCTGGCAAGGTCCTGCAGCCCAAGCCCTTGCTTCTGCTGCTGCTCCGTACGCGGCATTTCTACAGCAGGCTGCGAATAGAACCCTTCAGGAACTCGGCGGGAGCGGCCGCGACAGCATCGAAGGCGGCGCGGGCCGCGACCTCCTGTTTGGCGGAGCTGATAACGACAAGCTGTCTGGCGGAGCCGGCGACGACCGGCTTTACGGTGGCTCGGGCAACGACAAACTGGAAGGCGGGAGAGGCAACGATAAACTATACGGCGGCAAGGGCGACGACAGGCTCGAGGGCGGCAAAGGGAATGATCAGCTGACCGGCGGCGAGGGTAATGACGCGTTCGTTTTCAAGGCTGGCTGCGGCCACGATGTCGTGAAGGACTTCAGTGCCGGCGACACGCTCCAGTTCGATCCAGCCCTGTTCGCTAACATGGACATCGTAAAGGCCCATGCTGCGCAGGTCGGCGCAGATACCGTTATCACCTACGATGCCAACAACACCGTCACGCTGGTAGGTGTGAATCTCTCAACCGCTTTTCCCGGCGAGCACAGCGGCGGCGCCGGCGGCTTGCAGTAGGTGCGAGGCCGGTTGCGCCTCAGCGCATGTTCGTCAGCAGCTGTAGAGTTCGCCATCACGGACACCGCTGCTCAGGCAGCCGATGCAACGCCTTCAGCGCGCGCCGCTCAACGCGGTAGTCGTCCATCATCGTGGCGAGCATCGCGCCGGCCGGCAGCGTGTCGAATTCACCGGCGGCGCGGGTGAGCTGCGGACAGGTGTACGCCACCGGCATCGGCGCGACGACGACGGGCGGCGGCACGGGTGGAGCGGGCGCGCACGCAGCGAGCGCCAAAGCGAGAACAGCGACACTCGCAAGCGCCACCAGGGCGAGGCGAACTCGGCGCCCGGGTTCAAAATGATCCATCGCGCATCGCCCTCCCCGTCTCTTCCGGGCCGCGTGGCCCGGCCTGTGCCTTGTGCATGCGGTCGGTCGCTTCCTCGGCGGCCCGGTGCTGAGCGATCTCCTGGCGCTGCTGGCCCTGCTCGATGTGGTCGGCGCGCTGCTGGCGGCGGGACCACCACTCGACGGCCGCCTTGAAGACGCCGCCGACCAGGCCGCCGAGGAAGGACCACATCACCCGTTCCCCCTCACCTGCGTCACCCCGAACTTCGTGAGGTGTCGCAGCACCTCGGCGATGACGGTCTGTGCGACCCTGGCCGCCTTGAGGCGCGCTTCCTCGTCGGTGTTCGCGGCGGCGAAGATAGCCTCGCTGGATTCGATCGCCGAGGCCGCTGCGGCGAGGCCCTTGTTGAGGATGTCGCCGACCGGCTCACTGTAGCAGAGCG
>Ga0182739_1005161_pt1 | contig 10451 bp, 10 predicted proteins | sample eDN5th30CBELigBY_FD_128873 | JGI IMG/M metagenome (GOLD analysis project Ga0182739, IMG submission 128873) | Enriched backyard soil microbial communities from Emeryville, California, USA - eDNA 5th pass 30_C BE-Lig BY (version 2) (version 2) | ecosystem: Environmental > Terrestrial > Soil >...
CGACCGCCCCGAGCGATTCGGTCAGCTCATCGGCGAATGGACGACGTGCCTGCTCGCGAACGGCGCGACGGGCGGAGAAGGCGCAGGTCCCGGCGCAGCCGGACCCGACGGATCGAGCGCGATCGTCCTCGACGAGCCCGTGCCGCAGACCGCGCTCGACGCGTGCGCGCACAAGCTCCCCCGTCAGCCTCCCGAGCTCGACCCCGCACTCAACCCGGACTACCGCGACGACTTCCTCGCGATGGTGTCGTGCATGAAGAAGGTCGGGATGCGCATCCACGTCGTCGAGGACCACTCGACGGGCCAGAGCCTGCTCAACTGGACCTACGACGACAGCACCAGTCCGTCGGATGCCGATCTCAGCCGGCGCTGCCAGCTGGAGGCGTTCGGATGACCGGACCACAGCCGGCACAGGTCCGCCGCCGATGGTGGCTCGCGGGCACGGCGGTCGTCGCCGTCCTCGGGATCGCCGGCACGCTCCTCGCGATCGGAGCCCCGCGGTCCGCAGCGGACGACGTCCCCGACGCGGATGCCGACGCGCGCACCGCCGTCGTCTCCGTCGAGCGCACCGACCTCGCCGAGCAGGAGACCTTCTCCGGGACGATCGGGTTCGGCGCGACGACGACGGTCGCCGGGCCAGGAGACGGCACCGTGACCTGGCTGCCCGGCCCCGGCGCCGAGATCGCGCGCGGCAAGCCCCTCTTCCGCGTCGACGATCGCCCCGTGGTGCTGTTCCTCGGCGACACCCCTTTCTTCCGGACCCTGGAGCTCGCCTCCCCCCGCCTGCACGGCAACGACGTGCGCGTGCTCGCGGAGAACCTCCGCGCGCTCGGATACGAGGTCGGCCGGCTCACCCCGGCTCCGGGCGTGCACGGCAAGCATCCCCGCGACATCCAGTACACGCCCGCGCTGGCCGCCGCCGTCGAGAAGTGGCAGCGGACCCTCCGGCAGGAGCAGACCGGTGTGTTCGATCCGGCGTCCGCCGTCGTCCTGCCGGAGGTCGTGCGCGTCGAGGCCCCGGTGGCGCGGCTCGGCGACAGCGCGGACGGCGACGTGCTGCGCGTGTCGTCCACGCACCGGAGCGTGCGGATCGCCGTCCCGGTCGGTCAGCTGAGCAGGACGGCGGTCGGCGACGCCGTGCGCATCGCCGCGGGCGCGGACGAGGTCGCCGGCACGGTCGCGGTGATCGCGCAGGGCGAGTCCGACGGCAGCGGCGGCGCGCCCCCGCGCATCCTCACGATCGCCCCCGAGGATGCCTCCGCGCTCGACGCGGTGGACGCGGAGACCGTGCGCGTGACGTTCACGTTCGAGACGCGCAAGGACCTCCTCGCGGTGCCCGTCGAGGCGCTGCTCGCCCTGCGCGGCGGAGGGTACGGCCTCGAGCGGGAGGACGGCACGCTCGTCGGCGTCACGACGGGTCTGTTCGCGAACGGACGGGTGGAGGTCTCCGGCGCGGGTGTGGAGGAGGGCCTGCGCGTGGTGAGCGCCTCATGACGGGGCCGACCGCACCCGCGGCTCTCGAGCTGACGGACGTCTCGAAGGACTACGGGGCGGTCCGCGCGCTCCACCGCGTGTCGCTGCGGATCGACCGCGGCGAGTTCGTGGCGATCATCGGGTCTTCGGGCTCCGGGAAGTCGACCCTGCTCCACGCGATGGGCACCCTCAGCATCCCGAGCACGGGTCACGTCACCCTCGCGGGGCAGCGCTGCGACCGTCTCGACGACGACGCGCTGTCCGCGCTGCGCGCACGGCGGCTGGGGTTCGTCTTCCAGCAGTCGCACCTCGCGGCGAACCTCACCGCGACGGAGAACGTCGCGACCGGGCTCCTCTACGCGGGGGTGCCCCGCGCGCAGCGGCCGCGCCTCGCGCGGGAGGCGCTCGAGCGGGTCGGCCTGTCGCACCGGCTGACCCATCGTCCGAACGAGCTCTCCGGTGGCGAGCGCCAGCGGGTGGGGATCGCGCGGGCGATCGTGAACCGGCCCGAGCTGGTGCTGGCCGATGAGCCGACCGGCGCTCTCGACTCCGCCAACTCGGCGGCGATCCTCGACCTGCTTCAGCGCCTCCACGACGAGGGCACCACCATCGCCCTCATCACGCACGATCCGTCCATCGCCGCGCGCGCACCGCGTCGCATCACGCTGCGGGACGGCCACGTCATCGACGATTCGAGGAACACATGATCCGTCCCCGCTGCGCGCGCCGCCCCGACGGGCTGCGTCCTGCGCGGCTCTCCCTCCGCGACGCGCTGACCCTCGGCATCCTGGGGCTCACGCGCCGACGGATGCGCACCCTGCTGTCCGCGCTCGGCACCGACACCCTGCAGGCCCAGCTGCAGCAGACGCAGGGCGCTCCCGCAGCCCTGCTCCCCGATGCCGACGCCATGGTCGCGCGCATCGGCCCGGTCACCGACGCGACCGCGGTCGCCAACACCAACAGCTCGGTGCGGCGCACCGATGTCGCCGATCCGTCGAGCAGCGCGGGCATCAGCGTGCTGGCCTCGCGGAGCGGACTGCTGTCCGCGATCAACGGCTCGGTGGCGTCCGGCACCTTCCTCACCCCGGCCACCGCCGATCTCCCGACCGTCGTCCTCGGGGCCCAGGCCGCGCGCTGGCTCGGCATCCGGACGGTCCCGCGCGGCGGTCCGAGCATCCAGGTGTACATCGACCACGTGTGGTTCACCGTGATCGGCATCCTGGATCCGACGCCCCTCGCCCCCGGCATCGAACAGGCGGCGCTCGTCGGCTGGGGTGCCGCCGAGCGCCATCTCGGCTTCGACGGGCGCCCGACGGTGCTCTACCTCAAGGCCGAGGAGCGCGCGATCGACGACGTGCGCGCGGTGCTCCCGGCGACCTTGAGTCCGCGCACTCCGGGGCTGGTGCAGGTCAGCCGCCCGTCGGACGTGCTCGCCGCCAAGCAGAAGACGGATGCCGCGTTGGACGGCCTGTTCGTCGGACTCGCCGCCGTGGCGCTGCTCGTCGGCGGTATCGGGGTGGCCAACACGATGATCGTCTCCGTCCTCGAGCGGCGCGGCGAGATCGGTCTGCGCCGCGCGCTGGGTGCGACGCGGGGACAGATCCGCAATCAGTTCGTCATCGAGGCGATGGCGCTGTCGGGCCTCGGCGGGGCGGCGGGGGCGGTGCTGGGTGTCGCCGCGACAGCCGCGTATGCGGCCGCACGCGGGTGGCCCGTCGTCCTTCCTCCGCTCGCCCTCGCCTCGGCGCTGGTCGGCGCCCTGCTCGTGGGCGGCGTCGCCGGTCTCTACCCGGCGATGCGCGCATCGCGTCTGGCGCCGACCGAGGCGATCAGCCACTGAGGCCTCACGGGATCAGCGGGATGACCTGCAGCGCGAGCCACACGGACACCGTGCCCACCGTCGTCCACAGCGCGATCGCGACGGCCTGCCACAGCAGCACCCACGCGCGCGACGTCCCGCCGGCGGTGAGCGTGGCGGCGATGAACTGGGTCGGGATGGCGAGCGGACCCAGGATGCTGGCCCCGGGGACGCCGAACCGCACGAGCATCTTCTTGAAGCGGATGCGGCCCTTCGACTCCGGCTTGTCCGCCATGGCAGGCGGTGCGGGCGGCGCCTCGAGGGTGAGAACCGATCCCTCGGCACGAGCCGTCGCGGTGCCGACGCGGCGACGGGTCACGACCGCGCTGCGTGCGCGGGAGGTGGCGAGGACCACGACGAGCACGCCGAGGAAGTTGCCCGCCGCACCGGCCACACCTGCCACGATGGGGTTGATCCCGCCGACGAGGCCGATGATCGCCGAACCCTCCCCCTCGATGAAGGGGATGGCGCCGGCCAGCATGACGATGAACGGCTGGATGAACTCGGGCACGTGCGCGACGAGGTTCTGGAAGTTCTGGATGAGTTGCTCGATGGGGTTCATGAGGACGCTCCTGTGGGGATGGACGCCGAGGGGATTCTCGACGGTGCCCCTAGTAGAAGGCGTGTTCTCAGAACAGGGTCAAGCGCTGTGGGAAAGGTGTCCTCACGGGGTGTTCTCCGCACCGGCGACGTCGTCGTCGAGCAGCGCGGTGGCCAGTGCCGCCGCGCGGGCGAGCACGTTCCGCTGGGCGGGGTTGTAGAGCTCCATCATCGCGTCGACGAACATCTGCTGCGTCTCGGTCGGGCTCTTGGACAGGTGCGCACCCGGCTCGGCGAGCCAGGGATAGTCGGCCATGTTCTTCGCGAGGACCGGTGCCAGCATCTTCGCGACCGCCTGCCGCGTGGCGTCGTCGGCGTCCGCCGGCAGGGCGTCCAGCGCCGCGCTGACGGCGTCCGTGTCGCCATCCACCATCTTCCGCAGGTCCGCGATGGCCTCCTCGTCGTAGAACCGCCGGTAGAGGTGGAGCATCGAGCTGTCGGCCTCCGAGAGCCGCGACGCCACCGGTTCGAACCCAGGCGGCACGTCGGCGGGCGCGTGCTCTGCCAGGATGGCGGCGATGTCGGCGCGCGCCTGCTCGCGCCGTCGGATGTCGGCGGCGAGCTCGGCATCGATGCGCAGCAGCGCCGTTGTCGTGTCCTCCCCGGCTGTGACCGCGTCGAGCTCGGCCAGGGGGACGCCCAGCTCCGTCAGCCGGCGGATGCGGAGGAGGCGGATGAGGTGGCGGATCTCGTACTGCTTGTAGCCGTTGTCCTCGCGCTCGGGCACCTCGAGCAGACCCAGCCGGTGATAGTGCCGGATGGTGTTGACCGTCGTTCCCGCCAGACCGGCGAGTTCCCGCGTGCTCCAGGCCACGTCGACTCCTCGTGAGACCCCCACCGTACCGGCACGATCGCGGGAGCGGGAGTGGGTGCCCCGATCGTCGTCACGCCGCCGGGCTGAGCCGGCGGACCATCTCCTTGAGCTCGAGGACTTCCGCGTGCAGCTCCTGCACCTGTCTCTCCGACGCGGCTGCCGCGCGCGTGGACTCATCGGACACGCGCTCGACGATCCACGACGTCAGCGTCGCCGTCACCACGCCGAGGAGCGCGAGGCCTCCCACCAGGAGCCCCGCGGCGACGAGGCGCCCGCCCCCGGTGGTCGGATAGAAGTCTCCGTACCCCACGGTGGTCATCGTGACCATCGACCACCAGATCGCGTCCCCGAAGCTCGTGATGTTGCCTTCTCCGTGCTCGGCGTCGAAGATCGCGAGCGCGGCGATGAAGACCGTCAGCGCGGTCGCGCCGAGGGTGTAGGCGATCACCCGCCCGCGCAGCATCGTCCCCGTCTCGCGCCCGAGGATCGCCAGCACGGTGAGGAAGCGCATCAGGCGGAGGGGACGCAGCATCGGCAGCACGACGATCGCGAGATCCAGGAGGTGCCGGGAGAACCACCGCCATCGGTGCTCCGCGAGCACGAGCCGGACGATGTAGTCGACGAGGAACACCACCCAGGTCAGCCAGAGGACGATCTCGCACAGTGCGCTGAGCGCGCCGTCCGGACGAACGATGATCTGCACGGCGAACGCCGCGAGGAAGAGGACGGCGGCGGCAGTCAGCGGCCACTCGACGGCCTTCTCCCACCTGGTGACTCGGATTCCGTACATGCGCCTGATCATCCCCCTCCCCACCGACGGACCTGCGAGGCGAGGGTTTTCGGGTCGCCGAACCGCATTCGGAGCGCCGAATCGGGCATGCTGGACGGGCGGGAGGAAGCGCCCTTCCCGCGCGTCGGCTCCCCGGTGAGGTGGATCCGCCGACGCGCCGCCGTCCGCACCGCGGACCGTGCCCCGCCATGATCGTTGTGTCGCCCTCGCGAGCGCCGGCACAGGGAAGGCTTTCGCGTGTCGTTCTTCACCCTCCTGGTGGTGGCTGTCGGCGTGTCCGCGGACGCGTTCGCGGTCTCGCTGACGCAGGGGGTGGGCCTGCGTCGCCGAGTCCACCGGGACGCGCTGCTCATCGCGCTCCTGTTCGGCACCTTCCAGGCGCTCATGCCGCTCATCGGGTGGGTGCTGGGCGCCCAGTTCTCCGCGTTCGTCGCACCGGCCGATCACTGGGTCGCCTTCGCTCTCCTCCTGGTCATCGGCGGGAAGATGCTGTGGGAGGCGTTCCGACCGGACACCGACGACCCCGCGCCGGCGGAGCGGCGGGGACGGACGCGCCGACTCGTGCTGCTGGCGATCGCGACGAGCATCGACGCGCTGGCCGTGGGCCTCAGCTTCGCCTTCCTGGATGTCGCGATCCTGCCCGCCGTGGCCGTCATCGGCGTCGTCACCGCCGCACTCGCCTACGTCGGCGTGCTGTTCGGCTATCGCGTCGGCACGCGCTTCCAGAAGCCTGCGGAGATCCTCGGCGGTCTCGTGCTCATCGGGATCGGGGTCAAGATCCTCGCCGAGCACCTGCTGGGCTGACGCCTACTTGCCCGCGCCCTTCTTCGGCGGGGCGGGCGTGCCCTCCCCGCCCGGGCCCTTCTTCTTCGCGGCCGGCGGCTGCTTCTCGGCGGCCTTGTCGTGCTTCGGCGCGGCGTGCTGAGGCGCCGCAGCCTTCTTGGCCGCGTGCGCGTGCTTCGAGCCCGGCTCGGCCTGGGCGGTCTTCTTCGCGGCCGGCTCTGCCTTGGCCTGCTTGTGTGCGCGCGCTTCGGCGGGGGAAGGCTTGGCGTGCGGCGCCCGCGGGCCGGCCTTCTGCGCGGGGCGCGGCGCGTGGATGACGCCGGCAGGCGCGAAGACGAGGGTGTCGACGAGAGAGTGAGCGGGGTCCCGCGTGGCCGCGTCTTCCGAGAATCCCGCCGCGCCGGCATCCGCGGACTCCTCCGTCAGCATGCGGATCTCCGGCATCGCTGCGACGTCCACGCCCCCGAAGGGGGAGCTCCCCCATGCGAGGACGGAGGCCTGGATGGCGAGGAGGCACACCACCGCCGCGGCGGACAGGAGGACCGCGCGGCGGGCCCACCGGCTCCGCGGCGCCGTGAGGGCGCGCATCCGGCGGGGCGCGGCCACGTGTCGCCCCATCTGACGGCGCGGTGCGACGTGCGCACCCGCGTGCAGCGACGGCGAGGGGCGGAGGGTGCGCGGCACGCCGAGCGTCTCGACCCGACGCGCGACGTCGAGCGCCGTGGGGCGCTGGTCGGCGTCCGAGGCCGTCATGGCCGTCAGCAGTGCCGCCCATCCCTCGTCGAGATCGTCCGGGATCACCGGCGACTCGGTGAGGCGCGCGAGCACCGCACCGATCCCGGTCGTGTGGGCGAACGCCCGCTCCCCCGTGAGGGCTTCCAGCAGGACGAGCCCGAAGGCGTAGATGTCGGACGCCGGTCGGCTTCCCATCCCGCGGACCTGCTCCGGGGCGAGATACGCCGCCGTGCCGAGCACGAGACCGGGGGTCGTGGCCTGGTCCGAATCGCTCATCTCGGCGAGGCCGAAGTCGGCGAGCTTGACGTGGAAGCCGCCGCCGAGCGCCGTGCCCTGCGCCAGCAGGACGTTGGACGGCTTGACGTCGCGGTGGACGAGACCGGCCGCGTGGACGGCATCCAGCCCTGCCGCCAGCTGGGTGGCCAGGTGTGCGACGTCCCTGCCGGGGAGGGGGCCTTCGGCCATGCGGTCGGCGAGGGTGGGGCCGTCGACGTACTCCATCACGAGGTAACGGGACTGCCCGTGCTCGACGCGGGCGTCCAGCAGCGTGACGAGGGACGGATGGTTGAGCGTCGCCAATGCGGTGACCTCTCCGCGTGCGCGGGTGTCGCTGGCCAGGAGCGTCGTGTCGTCGCGCATCATCTTGATGGCGACCGTCCGGCCCAGCAGGAGGTCCTCGGCGCGGTAGACCTCCGCCATGCCTCCGGCGCCGACGCGCTCATGCAGCTGATAGCGGGCGTCCAGAAGTGCGATCGTGGGCGTCTGCTCCCGATCTGCGTTCACTGTGCTGTCCTCTCGTGGCCTCGCGCACGCAGGGTGGCGAGGACTTGTGACGGTAGTCGGGAGGACGGATCCGAACCTCGGGGTTGACATTTCCGAGGGTCTGAGGCATCGCGCGCGGGCTCGCGCCGGCGTCAGGACGGGCCGGGCGCGGTCAGCGGGCCGGGGCGACGGGCCGCGCGGTCAGCGCGTCGGCGCGACGGGCCGCGCGGCATCCGCCTCGCCGGAGACTCCCGCAGTCGGCCCCCGCAGCCACAGCGTCGTGAGCAGCGCAGCGACGGCGATGAGTGCGAGGACCGCGAGCGCGACGCCGTCCCACCCCGCGGCCGCGAACACGAAGCCGAGTGCCCAGCCGAAGACGCTCGACCCGCCGTAGTAGCCGAGGTAGTAGAGCGAGGATGCCTGTGCGCGCGCTTCCGGCGATGCCGCCGCCGGCGCCCAGCCCGACGCCACCGAGTGGGCGGCGAAGAACCCCGCGGTGAACAGCAGCAGTCCGGCGAGGATCACCGCGACCGCCGGGATCAGGGTGAGCGCGGCGCCCGCGGCCATGACGACGCTCGACAGCAGCAGGACCGGGAAGCGGCCGAACCGGGAGGCGAGCGTGCCGGCGATCGGGGAGGTGACGGTGCCGGCGAGGTACGCGAGGAACAGCAGGCTCACCACCCAGTGCGGCAGCGAGTACGGCGGGGCGACGAGCGCGAAGCCGAGGTAGTTGTAGAGGGCGACGAAGCCGCCCATGAGGAGGAATCCCTGCGCATAGAGCGCAAGCTGGCGGGGCGAGCCCAGGTTCACGGCAAGCCGATGCCGCAGAGACGACCCTTCGTGGGGACGATGCCGCAGCGCGACGAAGCCGCGCGCCTTCGGCACGAGGAGCAGGAACACGACCGCGGACACGGCGCAGACGAGAGCGACCGCGAGCACGCCCATGCGCCATCCGCCGAAATCGCCGACGGGTCCGGCGACGAGCCGGCCGGCCAGTCCCCCGATCGTCGTGCCGGCGATGTAGCTGCCGGCGGCGGCCGCGGTGTGCGCGGCATCCACCTCTTCGCTGAGGTAGGCGAGCGCGATGGCGGGCACCGCGCCGAGGCCCACACCCTCGAGGAGTCGGCAGACGAGGAGGACGACGATGTCGGGGCTGAACGAGGCGAGGAGGCCGAACCCTGTCGCCGCGGCGATGCCGACGGTCATCGCCGGAACGCGCCCCACCCGATCGGCGACCGCTGACCACGGGATGACGCTCGCCGCGAGGCCCAGCGTCGTCACCGACACCGCGAGCGCGGCGGTCGCCGGCCCGACGTCGAAGTGGGCGGCGATGAGCGGCAGCACCGCCTGGGGCGAGTAGAGCTGGGCGAAGGTCGCGATGCCGGCGAAGAAGAGTCCGGCGATGAGGCGACGGTAGGCGCGGTCGCCGGGCAGGTGACCTGTGAATCCCGGTGCCGACATCAGCTCCACGTTACCGGCGGGCAGGGGGCGGCACGGGCCGGTGGCGTGTCCCACCCTCGTGGGAGAGTCGGCGTCATGATTCCAGAGACCGGGCGGCGCGAGCCGGGCACGCACTCCGCACCGCAGCCGTGGGGTGTCCTCGGTGTGCCCTCCAGCGTCGCCGCGCACTGGCCGGGCATCGAGAAGGGCCCGGCTGCGCTCCGGCGCGCGGGCCTCATCGAAGAGCTCCGAAAGGGAGCGGCACCGGTGCAGGACTTCGGCGATCTGGCGGTGGCGGCCTGGGCTTCCGTTCGCCTCGGGGGGCGCCCGAACAACGCGGACGGGGTGCGTGACGTGCTCGTGGCGGCACGAGGTCGCATCGTGGACGTGCTGCGGACCGGGGCGCGGCCGTTCGTCGTCGGAGGCGAGTGCTCGCTCGCCATCGCGATGGTGAGCGCGTTCGCCGACATCGGCGAGGATGTCGGACTCGTGTACGTCGACGGAGGTCAGGACCTGGCGATCCCCGCTGATCATCCTGAGGAGCCGATCCTCGATTCGATGGGCGTGGCCCACCTGCTCGATCTTCCCGGCACGGATGCCGCCGTCGCCGCCATCGGCCCGCGCCGTCCCCTCCTCACGGACTCCGACGTGGTGTTCCTGGGCTACTCCGAGCCGGAGGAGGACCTCCACCACCAGGTGGGCAGTGTGCGCATACCTGCTGCGGAGGCGTCGGCCGAGCCCGAAGCTGCTGCGCGTCGGGCGCTCGCGGCGCTGGAACACGATCGGGTCGTGGTCCACGTCGACGTGGATGTCCTGGACTTCCTGGAGGTTCCCGCCGCGGACATCGCCGTCTACGGACGCGGGCTTGCTCTCACCACGCTCACCCGACTTCTCCGAGTGCTGCTGCGGGATCCCCGCTGCGCCGGCGCTCTGCTGGTGGAGTACAACCCGGATCACGATCCCGAGGGCCGGGCGGGCCGAGACCTCGTGCAGATGCTGGGCGACACGCTCGCGTGAGCCTCTCGCGCGTGTGGCGCCCCTGGAGGGACTCGAACCCCCAACCCTCTCCTTAGGACGGAGCTGCTCTTCCATTGAGCTACAGAGGCAGGCGGCCTCCAGTCTATAGACCGCCCTGTCCGGCGGCCGCGTTCAGCCGACGCGATGGAAGAGCCGGGTCACGCCCGCGGCGTTGCTCG
>Ga0182739_1005163_pt1 | contig 10447 bp, 9 predicted proteins | sample eDN5th30CBELigBY_FD_128873 | JGI IMG/M metagenome (GOLD analysis project Ga0182739, IMG submission 128873) | Enriched backyard soil microbial communities from Emeryville, California, USA - eDNA 5th pass 30_C BE-Lig BY (version 2) (version 2) | ecosystem: Environmental > Terrestrial > Soil >...
GATTTAGGGTACGTGATCGCGAAATGTCCTCCGTTGTCGGACTTTGCGTTAAGCCCTACCCGAATTTTTTAAATTGACGAAGCACTAATTTAGGATTTAGGAATTAGATTTAGGAATTAGGAATCAGAACCACCAGTAGAAACCAAGTCCTGGCAGGGCACTCCCCAGGCGAACAACAGACCCGGCGCAGATCCTGAAGGCGAAAAATGCAGACTCACTGGAAAATTGTGACCATGCTGGGGCTGATTCATTGCCTGCTGGTTCCGCAAAGTTCCGTGGCGGAAGTGCGGATCAATCTGGCCCAGAGCGAATTGAGCCATGAATTCGAATTCGCGACGGTCCCCCGCCCATCCAACAACGATGCGGGAACATCCGCAATCTGGAAGCTGATCACGGGAACCCGGGACAAGAAGGGAGCCGGCTTACAGGCACTGCATGATGGAAAAATTCCACAACACTCCGATGATCCTTCTGCCAACTTCTTTTTCACAGCCGGCACAGATGGCGGACGTTTGCTGGTGGATTTCGGAAAATCGATTGCCATTAAACAAGTCAATTCGTACTCCTGGCATGTTGGGAGCCGTGCCCCTCAGGTTTACCGGCTTTATGTTCCAAAAGAAGTTGGAAAAGATCTCAACCTGTCTCCTCAACGCCCTGTCGATCCGGCCACATGTGGATGGCGGCTGCTGGCCGATGTCGATACCCGTGTCCAGAATCTCGATGGAGCTGGTCAGAACGCAGTCGGGATTTCGGATTCCTCCGGTGCCATCGGAAATTTTCGTTATCTGCTGTTTGACATCAGGCAGACGGAGTCCACAGACCCGTTTGGAAATACTTTTTTCTCCGAAATCGATGTCGTCGATGCAACTGGTCCGCCACCGACATGGATGGACCGGGGTGACACAAAATCAGTTCGAAAAACTTTTGAAAGCATGGATGGCCAACTGAGATTGATCGTGGATGCCACCGTTGCTCCAGATCTGCTGGACTGGTCTGAAAAGAGTCTGGTGCCGATCGTGATGGACTGGTATCCGAAAATTGTGGAGTTGCTGCCGAGCGAAAATTTCCAGGCACGCAGGGAAGTCCTGCTGAACTACCGCGATGACATGGGCGGAACTCCGGCCTCAGCGGGCGGGGGCCGAGTCAATTTGAACGCCCGCTGGTTTCGCAGCGAACTCGACCGGGAAGCCAAGGGAGCGGTGATTCACGAACTGGTTCACGTCGTCCAGGATTATCATCGTGGCCTGCGTCTGAATCAAAACGCAGCACGTACTCCCGGGTGGATCGTCGAAGGCATCCCGGACTACATCCGCTGGTTCCTGTATGAACCACAAACACGGGGAGCAGAAATCACCCGGCGTCAATTGCTCAATGCGAAATATGACTCCAGCTACCGCATCACTGCCAATTTTCTCAATTGGGTCACACAAACCTATGACAAAGACCTGATTCGCAAACTCAATGCCGCCTCTCGTGAAGGACGGTATCAGAACCAACTCTGGAAAGACTGGACCGGAAAATCACTGTCTGATCTGGAGACGGAATGGAAACAATCGATAGAAATCGAACTGAATCAGCGATGAAGAACAATCTCTACTCCCCCGAGCCAAGAAAGAGTTGAAACCATGAAGATCGTCGTTATCGGAGGCAGCGGCCTGATCGGTGCGAAAGTTGTTCGCAGACTTCGGGAACGGGGTCACGAGGTGATCGCCGCTTCGCCGTCATCCGGTGTCAATGCGGTCACCGGACAGGGATTGCAGGAGGCGCTGGCTGGCGCTCAAGTGGTCGTTGACACAGCGAATTCTCCATCGTTTGAAGATCAGGCTTCCATGAAATTCTTCGAAGAGTCGGGGCGAAATCTGCAGACTGCGGAAGCTGCAGCAGGGGTGCAGCATCACGTGGCACTCTCGGTTGTCGGCACCGAGCGACTCCTGGCCATGGGTTACTTCCGCGCGAAACTGGCCCAGGAGGAATTGATCAAAGCCTCAACAGTCCCCAACACGATTGTTCGCGCCACACAGTTCTTCGAATTTGTGGAAGCGATTGCTCAATCCGGCACCGAAGGAGAAATCATTCGGCTGCCCCCTGTCATGATGCAGCCCATCGCTTCGGACGATGTCGCAGCAGCTCTGGCGGACGTTGCGCTCGGAGAACCACAAAACGGAATGGTGGAAGTCGCCGGCCCGGAAGCCATTCGCATGGATGAACTCGTGCAACGGTTCCTGAATGCCACCCATGACGCGCGGCAGGTGATTCCAGATCCCCGGGCTCTTTACTTTAAAACGCCGGTGGATGATCAAAGTTTGACGCCCGGTGAAAATGCCCGTCTTGGCCCGACGCGTTTTGACGATTGGTTGAGTCGTTCAATCTCGCAGACGGAGCGCGGGAAGACAGACGCGAAAAGCAGATCTTGATGGCAGAAGTTTCCGGACACTGTAAACTTCTGTGGAACCGATGTTTCTGTGCTCGACTTATGAAAGAACTGAATGGCTGACTTTGAACGTGTTGCCGGTCTCGATGAAATTCCCGCACTGGGAAGAAAGCCCATCATTATTGATGATGAAACCCCCGCACTCCTCCTGCGTGTGAACGATGTCTATTACTGCATCGAAGATGTCTGTACACACGATGGACAGCCATTGACAAACGGGTTGCTGGATGGAAAGGAAATTGTGTGCCCCCGGCATGGAGCAAGGTTTGACATTCGTTCCGGAAAGGTGACCGCCATGCCCGCCACGGAACCCATTCGAGTCTTTGAAGTGGAAGTGCGGCAGGATGGCGTGTATGTCCGGCAGGATGGATGATATGCATGATGAGGATAACGTTCGTACATCCCGAATGATCGGTGGATGATTTCTTGTGAATTGCTTATTTCCAGATAGGCATGGCACATGGACAGGCCGATCATGTATGCTGACTGTTGATGGATCTTGTGATGGATCTTGCTTGAACAGGCGACCCTCAGAGGGCCTGTCAAGATTCTCATCTTCCCGGAAATCGCATTTCCTGATCTTAAAAAATAGAGGAATTTCCTATGGCCCGCTGGAATCGGCGCAGCTTCCTGAAAGCATCTGCTGCAGCTTTTGCTGCTCCTTATATTGTTCCCGCCAGCTGTTTTGGTGCGAACGAGCGAATCACGATCGGAATGATCGGAGTGCGAAATCAGGGAACGGGAAACCTGAAGCATTTTCTGGGAATTGGCTGCAACGTGGCGGGCATCTGCGATGTGGATTCAGCAGTGCGTGCCAAGGCCATGCCGCTTGTCGCTGCCAAAGATCAGAAGGCGGAAGAATACGAAGACTATCGAAAAATGCTCGAGCGGAAAGATCTGGATGCCGTCGTTGTGACCGTCCCGGATCATTGGCATGCACTCATCACCACACATGCCTGCCAGGCGGGCAAAGATGTCTACTGCGAAAAGCCTTTAACACTGGCGATTGCGGAAGGTCGTCGCATGGTCAATGCAGCACGCGAAAATAAACGCATCGTGCAGACCGGTTCCCAGCAGCGTTCCAGTGCGGAATTCTGGCGAGCTGCTTCACTGGTGAGAAATGGTGCACTCGGCAAGCTGGAACAGATTCTCGTGGGCATTCCCGGCAATAACCATCCCGGCGCCCTGGGGCCCGATACCAATCCGCCTGAAAACCTGAACTACGACATGTGGCTGGGGCCGGCACCACTCAAACCCTATAACGAAAAACGTGTCCATTATAACTTCCGCTTCTGGTGGGACTATTCTGGCGGACAGATGACAAACTTCGGAGCACATCATCTGGATATCGCACAATGGGCAATGGGTATGGACAACAGCGGCCCCGTTGCCGTGGATGGCACTGCCACCTTCAATGCCCAGCATCTCTATGAAGTCACCGAAACCTGCCGGATCGACTACACCTACGACAATGGGGTGAAAGTGACCATCGGACAACTGCAGAAAGATATCCCAGGTGGCGTCACCTTCATCGGCAGCGAAGGTCAGATCAAAGTCAACCGGGGCAGTCTGGCCAGCACTCCCGAAGAGATCGTTGGACCTGCAACTAAAAAAGGTGAAGACCCCAAAACCCGTAAAGAACTGAATAAAAAGCTGGACGAAAAAATCCTCGCGCTAAAAGAGCAACTCCCGCGCAGCACCGGACACGGACGAAATTTCCTCGAGTCGATCAAGTCCCGTGAGTTGCCCATTTGCGATGTGGAAATTGGACATCGCTCCGCGACGGTCTGCCACCTGGGGAATATCGTGGCTCGGCTGGGGCGTGGGGTCAAATGGGATCCGCAGGCAGAAAAGATCATCGGCGATGAAGATGCCCAGCTGATGACTGACCGTCCTTATCGGGCTCCCTGGACACATGATCTGCGATTTACCGCCCGATCATGACAGAGTGAATAGACCGATTGAAGACGATTGCCGAAGATGATTGCGAGCCTCTCCCCCAGGGATTCCATGAGCCGATGAGCAATCAACGCCGCTGATGGAGGCAACGCCGCTGATGGAGGAGAAGGAGAGTCCAGCAGGCATTTCTCCTCTCCTCCCGCGTTGCGTCTTAAATTCGGCATTCGTACTTTCTCAGGTTACGAAAAGGCCAGGTTACGAAAAGACGTCGGTCAGGCATTGCCTGACGTGAGAGGGGCATGACGATCACTTGCTCTATGCGGAGGCTTTTGCTGCCGCCAGAACGGCATCGTAATTGGGATGAGCAGCAATCTCCGGGCAGTATTCGACGTACTTGAGTTCGTCATCCGGGCCCACCACAAAAATTGCTCGTGCCAGACAGCGGTCCAGCCCCCCGCCGGAGATCAACACTCCATAGGCTTTGCCAAATTCTGCTGTGCGGTGGTCGCTGAGTGCGGTGACCTTGTCGATGTTTTCCGTTCCGCACCAGCGTTTTTGTCCAAACGGCAGATCCATGCTGACGACCACAACGTCCACGCCATCGAGTTTGGCAGCTTCTTCATTGAACCGTTTGGTTTCTAAAGCACAGACGCTGGTATCCAATGAAGGGACCGACGCAATGATGCGAACTCTGCCCGCGGATTGTGCCAGCGAAACATCTTCCAGAGCATTATTTTGCAGCTTGAAATCCGGAGCTTTCTCTCCCACTTTCAATTCCGGACCGGTCAGCGTGACAGGATTTCCTTTGAGAGTCACTTGGGGCATGAGCATTTTCCTGTTGTAGAAGGAAGAAGTATCGCAGGCGGCGAATGCAGTTTCACGGCAACGCACACAAGAGTGCATTCACCCCGGGCCAGCCGCATTCTTCATGCGGAAGGGAGCGCTTGATGAATCGAAACCACGCTGTGCAAGCGCAGGCCAGAATCACTTGCTCTCGCCGGCAAGGGCAGAATCAACGGCTCCCTTTCGGAAGTATCCCGGATTCAGGACAACATGCAACCATCCGGGGCGAATTCAAATCGAAGCGAATTCAGAATTCCCAGACACACCTGGACAATCTCTCATTCTCTCACTGCACGAGGACTCTCGTAGCACGAGGACGCTCACCGCATGGTGCCTTTCACCGCATGATGACTCTCACTGCATCGGGGTGACACAGTCCCTATGGGAACAGGAAGATCAATCCGGTATAGACACCCCCAGCCGCGGCAGCAGCCTGCAGATTGAAGGGGACCTGGTAGATCAACTCAGGAGCATTATCACCGGGACGATAATATCCCAGGTCATAAATATCCCGGCAGATCGGATCGATCGCCATTTGATAAGGCAGACCAATTCCCTGGACGCCGAATTTCGCAATCGAAACAAACGGCTGGATGCCATACGGATATTGCTGGCCATATCTTTCCAGCGCCACATCTTCAAAATACAACGGTTTGTGATGCAGATTTGTCGGAATCCACCGATAGTCGATGAGAGCAAAGTGCCGATCTGTTGTTCCCTGAGCGGGAAGCAATTGAATATCGGGACAACGTGCCCGCTGAGTATCCGGCACATTACTGGACCGGGAACACAGATATTCGTCCGGGGTTTTTCCCGTGGGAGAATAGGTGTAATAAGGCTGAATGCGGGAGATTGGACGGAAGATGGTCTCCTGTTCTTCCGGAATCCCATCCCGCATCCCATCCGGTGCCGACAATTGGACAAAATTTTCTTGCGGCTCCGGTGGCAACAGGCTGGGTGAAGCGGCTTCGTCAATAAGTGGTGGAAGCGGTGATGCGGGGTCCAGAAAATCAGTCAGCGTGATGAGTGGTCCCGGAGTGGATTGTGCGATCGATTGAAAATCCAGGTGACGAGCCGCCAATTCCCCGGACGCAGCACGATTTTCTATGCGCGAGGTCATCCCGGAGTTGCGACCTCTGGCGAAATCGGAAAGTGGCATCTCCAGCGGTTGCAAAGCCGGCGGTAAAGGAGCCCGTGCTGGCGGCTGAGTGACTGAAAATGCTGTCTTCTCCTCAGGAAATGGAGCTGCTGCTGGAACGTGCGAAGCACTTTCAGGCTGATGTTGCAGCGGCGCCTGCATTCCATGCGAAGAAGAAAGTGGAGCCTTGATGGGGGCTGCGGAGTCGGCCGCCATCAGGTGGGTGCTCAACAGGGCAGCCCCCACACAGACCGTCCCCCATCGGCGGATTCCGCCGAAAAGGGATTGAGTCTGTGACTGGATGGATTCAGTTCCCGTCGACGGGTGCATATTCCGTCGTGTAATTCGGGGCTTCTTGTGTGATGGCAATATCATGCGGATGGTTCTCCCTCACCGTTGCTGCGGACACTCGCAAAAAATGTGCGCGCGTGCGAAGCTCGTCGATATTGCGTACTCCCAGATATCCCATCCCGGCACGCAATCCCCCCACGAGTTGATAGAGTAAAGTGTGCAAGTGTCCCATGTACGGAACACGGCCTTCGACTCCCTCTGGGACTAGTTTCGGCGTTCCGCGCCCTTCTTCTTCACTTTGGCTTTGTCGATAGCGCTCGCTACTTCCTTTCACCATAGCGCCCAAAGAACCCATTCCCCGATATTGTTTAAACCGACGGCCCTGATACAGAATCAGTTCTCCCGGGCTTTCGTCAAGGCCGGCCAGCAGCCCCCCCAGCATGACTGTAAATCCACCAGCAGCCAGTGCTTTGGTAATATCTCCACTATAACGAATACCGCCGTCCGCAATAATGGGAACACCGGCCCTGTTGGCCGCCCTGGCAGCATTGGCAATGGCAGTCAATTGTGGCACTCCCACACCAGAAATGATGCGGGTGGTGCAGATCGAACCGGGGCCAATGCCAACTTTCACAGCATCCGCTCCGGCATCAATCAGTGCTTCCGCCCCCTGTTCGGTAGCGATGTTTCCCGCGATCACGTCGATTGTCCATTGCTTTTTGAGCGTCTGGACAGTTTCAATCACATTTTGTGAATGGCCATGCGCACTGTCCACGGTCAGAAAATCGACACCGGCATCAATCAGGCATTCAGCCCGTTCGAAATCATGCACGCCAATGGCGGCTCCCACTCGCAAACGCCCCCTCGAATCTTTATTCGCCCGCGGAAATTGCAAGTTCTTATCGATATCTTTAATGGTGATCAGGCCTCGCAGCTGGAAGTTTTCATTGACCAGCAGCAGTTTTTCCACCTTGTTTTCGCGTAGAATACGTTCAGCGGTTTTCAAATCGGTCTCTTCGGCGGCAGTGACCAGATTTTCATGAGTCATCACTTCCCGCACATGTGTCTGGTCCGAATCCAGAAAACGAAGATCACGGCGTGTCAGGATTCCCACCAGTTTTCCAGCATGGTCCACAATCGGGACGCCACCAATATTCCGGGTGTCCATAATTGTGGTGGCTTCTCGGACCGTGGCATCCGGTGGCAGGGTGAGAGGATCGACGATCACGCCGTTTTCACTGCGTTTCACACGATCCACTTCCATGGCCTGCTGCTCCGCAGTCATGTTTTTGTGAATGATCCCAACCCCCCCCTCCTGGGCCATGCCAATCGCCATGTCACTCTCCGTGACGGTATCCATCGGGCTGGAGACAATGGGAAGGCTGATGGAAATATTGCGGGTCAACCGGGAGGTGACGTCCACTTCGCCCGGCATGACATCACTATAATCCGGAACGAGCAGGACATCGTCAAAAGTAAGGCCGGTATCCAGAATACGATCGTGCATCATCAAGCTCCTTGTTTCCCTCTCGCTATAGACTCATGAATCCGATATCAGTTTTGTTCCATCACGTTATGAACAGCTTTTCATTCACGTGACGCACGGCCTAATCAGGCGTGCGGTTCGAAACTGCTTCCGCTTTTTCCAGCATTCTATTTTGCAGGGCTGTCGATAGCAGCAGGTGTTGGTCTCGATGAAGTTCTTCCGCCCGGGCCGATTCGATCAGGCCAAGATAATGGAGGATTTCTTTAATCTCGGACTTAGTTAAAAAATTGCTGTACATTGCCGTTAAGACGCCCCGCAACAATTTACGGCGATGCAAAAATACGCGGCGGATATAATCATGGAAGAAACGGCGGTCTGGTATCCGTGCGCGGGCTGCTGGATCTGGCGTAATTTTAACGATTGCGGAATCGACCTTGGGGCGGGGCCAGAAGACTGTCGGCCCCAGTTTGCGAAGGATTTCCACATCACATTGAGACTGCAACCAGACCGATAACGCCCCGTAATCCGGGTTGCCCGAAAGGGCCTGCATCCTCAACCCCAGCTCATATTGAATGGTCACCACCATGCGAGAACAGGGCAGGTCCGTCGCCAGCAGGTTCGAAATCACCGGAGTGGCCACGCTATAGGGCAGGTTTGCCACCAGTTTTAATTGTCGCTGAGGATCTTTCGCCAGTTCTGCCCGAATGGTTGTTAAAACGTTGTCTGCCAGGTGATTCTTGTTTCGCAGGGCGTCCTGATTTAATAATGTGACATTCTGATAATGTCGTGTGGCTTCGCGTGCCAGTTGATACATGCCTGGATCGAGTTCCACGGAGATGACATGCCCCGCTTCTTTCGCCATGAAGGTGGTCATGCCTCCGGTCCCGGGCCCCACTTCCAGCACGACGTCATGGCAGGTTAACTCCGCTTCACGAACAACGAATTCGAGAATATTCAAGTCGATCAGAAAGTTCTGGCCCAGCTTCCAGCGCGGATGAATCCCCTGCCGTTCAAACAACTGCATGAGATAACGACGTGTCTGGCGTTCATTCTGTTCCGACATCACATCTGCTGTGGCGTATTTAGTGCCGCGAACAAAACTTCCTGGACAAGGAAAATTTCCTCTCCGCGAGCAAATTCGCTGCAAGTTTCGAAAGGGTTTCTCAGGGTCTGTCCGGCACATTGACCTTTCCGGACAGGCTCTCAGTCGCGTTTTCAGTAATCTCTGGATTGTTCACTGGATTGTTCAACGGGGAGGCAAGTCTGGCGAAAGCCCCGTCAACATCTTCTCCATGTACTTTCCAATCACATCCGTTTCGATATTGACGATGTCTCCCCGTTTTCGTTGGCCGAGCGTGGTGACCTGCAGCGTATGCGGGATTAAGGCCACGCTGAACCGGTCATCCTCGACATGGACCAGTGTGAGCGACACGCCGTCGACCGTGACCGAGCCTTTAGGAACCATCTGCCTCGTGAGGCGTTCGGGAACGCGGAACCAGATGCTGGTCCATTCGCCATCCTGTGAAACCGTGTCGACATAGCCCACATCGTCCACGTGCCCCTGGACAAAATGCCCCCCCAACCGGTCGCTCGGCCGTAGAGACCGTTCCACGTTGACTGCAGAACCAACCTCCAGGAGTTTCAAATTTGTACGGGAACAGGTTTCTGTTCCTGCCTGAAACGTCCAGCAAGGCCCCGTTATTCGCACAACCGTCAGGCAGCATCCATTCAGGGCAATGCTATCACCCAATCGGGCAGTGTCACGTTCTGGAAGCGTGTCGGGAATTTCCAGCGTTAAATCGAGCGCAGGTCCATGAGGTTCCACCGCGACAACGTGAGCGAGAGCTTCAATCAATCCTGTAAACATATGATTTCAAGTTGACAAAGCATGAATGAATTCATGCGGGATGAAACGCATTCAGCCCAAAGCCTCGTTCGCGCAAGTGCGAATGGAGCTTCGGGCTGAAAATTCCAATACCAAACGTTTCCATCGGACGATTATGACGATCGTCAGTCGGCTTGTCCATTCATTCCGAGAGGGATTTCAGGAAATAGAGTTCCAGCTCCCCGCCGCGGTGCTCAATCCGTATCGGCAGCCCGGACCAGTTGAGTCAGGTAGTCGCGCACTCCCACGGTGTCGACTTCGGTCAGGACATCGATATTGGGTTGGCGACTTTCAATACCCCGGCGGTCGAAAACTGTCATGCCACGTGTGAGTTCTCCCGCAACTTCAACATCAATCCTTAAGGACTTCCGTTCGAAAAGGCGGGGGCGGGAAATGGCGGCCAATGCCACCAGTTCCGGAAGAAACGCCCCTTCCCGGCCCAGTTGATTCCTGGTTTCACGCAGCAGATAAGGA
>Ga0182739_1005164_pt1 | contig 10447 bp, 7 predicted proteins | sample eDN5th30CBELigBY_FD_128873 | JGI IMG/M metagenome (GOLD analysis project Ga0182739, IMG submission 128873) | Enriched backyard soil microbial communities from Emeryville, California, USA - eDNA 5th pass 30_C BE-Lig BY (version 2) (version 2) | ecosystem: Environmental > Terrestrial > Soil >...
CAGCGACCCCATACCTGGGCGGGGTTGCCGGCCCCCGAGGCCCGCACGCGATCCCGGCGCAATGCGTACCGTGGCCATTGCCGTCCTGGACGTCCTCGCCGTCCACGAACGAACGGGAGACGATCTGGCGGTCGATGAAATCGGGATGCCGCAGGTCGATGCCCGTATCGAGGACCGCAAGCCGTATCCCCTGGCCGGTCCACGCCGATGCATCGGCCTTTGTTGCATGGATGCCCCAGGTGGAGGTACTGTCATCGATCTGGGGTGTCGGCGTGCGCGCCACCGCACCGCCTTGCGGCACATTCAGGCGTGCGGCGAGATCATTGATCGCGTCGCGGTATCCCCGCACGTAGGCAAGGCTGGCGGCATCGTCCGGCACGGCCGGCAGTTCGGGAATCCCGACCTTGCGCGGTGCAACGATCGCATGCACGGTTCTTTCGGGCTCGACCGCCATGATGCCGCTTCGGGCGTCCAGCGACGCCGCGTCCAGCCGTTGTCGCTCGCCGTCTGCGCAGCTCAGCAAGGCAACGCCGATCCGGTCGAAGACGATGACGCAGCGCCGGGTGCTGGAGCCGGTGTCCGGAAGACTTTTCTTTCTGAGCTCTGCGGCCGTCATGACGCGCAGGCCGGTCAGTGCAGAGAGTTGCTGCAGGCCTTCCCGCGTGCGCTCGGGGCGTAACAGGACGAGGTAGCGGCCGGTTGCAGGAGCATCGATGGTCATTCGGGCCTCCTTTCAGCGTTGCGAAAGGTCGGCGGCGTCTAGCCGAACCGGCCGGTGATGTAGTCTTCCGTTTCCTTGCGAGCAGGCTTCACGAAGATCTGGTCCGTTTCGCCATATTCCATGAGCTCGCCCAAATACATGTAGGCCGTGTAATCGGAACAGCGCGCCGCCTGCTGCATGTTGTGCGTCACGATGACGACGGTATAGTCGGACTTGAGTTCGGCGATGAGCTCTTCGATCTTGGCGGTCGAAATAGGATCCAGCGCCGAACAGGGCTCGTCGAGCAGCAGGACTTCGGGCTTGATCGCTACGCCGCGCGCAATGCACAGCCGCTGCTGCTGACCGCCAGACAGGCCATTGCCGCTCTGCTGCAGCTTGTCCTTTACTTCGTTCCACAGGGCTGCCTTGGACAGCGCCCATTCGACCCGCTCGTCCATCTCGCCTTTGCTCAGACGCTCGAACAACCGGACGCCAAACGCCACGTTGTCATAGATGCTCATGGGAAACGGCGTGGGTTTCTGGAACACCATGCCGACCTTGGCACGGATCAGCGAAATATCCATCTTGGAGGATAGCAGGTTCTCGCCATCGAGGATGATCTCGCCCTCGGCACGCTGCCCCGGATACAGCTCGAACATGCGATTGAAGGTACGCAGCAGCGTCGATTTTCCACAACCCGAGGGGCCGATGAATGCCGTAACCTTGTTTTCCTTGATGGATAGGTTCACGTCCTTGATGGCCTGGAACTTGCCGTAGTAGAAGTTCAGGTTCTTTACTTCGAGCTTGACGCGCTCGGCAGATGCAGTCGTGGTAGGAGACATGGTCGGTTCCCGGCAGGGGGCTCACGCCCCTGCCACATTATTTACGGAAGAGGCTGCGGGCGATGATATTGATGCCCAGCACCAGCAATGTGATCAGTACGGCGCCGGCCCATGCCAGGCGGTTCCAGTCCACGTAGGGGCTGGCGGCATACTGGAAGATCACCACAGGCAGGTTGGCCAGCGGCGCGTTCATGTTCATCGACATGAACTGGTTATTGAGCGCCGTGAACAGCAGCGGCGCGGTCTCGCCCGAGATGCGGGCGATCGCCAGCAGGATGCCGGTCACGATGCCTGAACGCGCCGCGCGGTACGAGATGAACATGATGATGCGCCACTGCGGGCACCCGAGGGCCGCAGCGGCTTCGCGCAAGCTGTTGGGCACCAGCAGGAGCATGTTGTCCGTCGAGCGGACGACGACCGGTATCACGAGGATGGCCAGTGCAAAGGCGCCCGCCCATCCGGAATAGTGCTCCACCTGCGCCACGTAAATGGCATAGATGAACAGGCCGATGACGATGGAAGGGGCCGATAGCAGCACGTCGTTCAGGAAGCGCGTTGCGGGCGCAAGCCAGCCTCGCTGTCCATACTCGGCCAGATACGTTCCGGCAAAGACACCGATGGGCGTTCCGATGGCCGTCGCGACGACGGCCATCATGATGCTGCCCACGATGGCATTGAGCAAGCCTCCGTCGGCCCCCGGTGGTGGCGTGCTTTCCGTCAACAACGTGAATGACAGTGCGCCGCCGCCCTTGACCAGCAGGGTCAGGATGATCCAGCAAAGCCAGAACAAGCCGAAGAAGACGGCGGCGGAGGACAGGCCCAGCATCAGCTTGTTGAATCGCTGGCGCCTGCGATACAGCGGGTTCGACAGATTGACGACGGAATCGGGATTGAACATGGGTTCCTGTTCGCCTAGTGAGCGCTGCCCTCGCCCTTGGACAGGCGAAGCAGCAGCAGTTTGGAGAAAGCCAGCACCACCGTCGTGATGAGGAAAAGAATCAGGCCGAGCTCGAGCAGAGCCGCCTTCTGCATGCCGCCGGCCTCGTTGAATTCGTTGGCCAGCGCCGATGCGATGGAGTTGGAAGGCGAGAAGATCGACGAAGGCAAGTTGAACGCGTTGCCGATCACGAACGTGACCGCCATCGTTTCGCCCAGCGCCCTGCCCAGACCGAGCATGATCCCGCCGATCACGCCGCTGCGGGTGTAGGGAAGGACGACCTTCCAGACGACCTCCCACATGGTGCTGCCCAGGCCATAGGCCGATTCCTTCAGCAGTGGCGGGACGAGCTCGAACACATCGCGCATGACCGCCGTGATGAACGGAATGATCATGATGGACAGGATGAGCCCGGCGGTGAACACGCCGATGCCAAAGGGTGGCCCGCCAAAGATGACGCCAAGGATGGGCACGCCTTCGAAGAAATCGATAACGTAAGGCTGTATGTACTGCTGGAAGATGGGGACGAATACGAACAGCCCCCACATGCCGTAAATGATGGACGGTATGGCGGCCAGCATCTCGATGGCTGTGCCGAGCGGCCGGCGTAGCCAGGTCGGCGACAGTTCGGTAAGGAACATCGCTATCCCGAAGGACACCGGCACGGCAATCACGAGCGCGATGGCGGATGTCAGCAGGGTGCCCGCGATGGGCACCAGTGCACCGTATACGTTCTGGACCGGATCCCAGTTGTTGGTCCACAGGAAGGCGATGCCGTGTGCCGCGATCGATTCGCGGCTGCCATACACCAGGGACACCATGATGGCCGCAAGCAAGATGAAGACCAGAAACGCAAAGCTACGCGTCAGGTTCTTGAACAGGGCGTCCATCAGCGCATTCTGATTATTTCGCATGTCGGTCTTGCTGCATGGGCTTAAACACCATTCGTATTAATACAGGGCCCCGGTCGAATTACACCTTCCGGGGCAGAATTACCGTAATTTTTGCACAACAAGGACGGCGCCGCTTGAACGGCACCGTCCTGATGTGCTGCCTGGCCAATACGGCTGCCTGGCAGGCCGTGCTTACTTCCAGATTGCAGCGCCGTCGGCTGCCTTGATTTCCGTCTTCCAGGCGTTGGAGATTTGATCAGTCACGCTGTCAGGCATCGGCACGTAGTCCAGTTCGTTGGCCATCTGGTCGCCTTTCTTGAAGGCCCAGTCGAAGAAGGCCAGCACTTCCTTGGCGATTTCCGGCTTGTCCTGCTTCTTGTGCACCAGGATGAAGCTGGCCGAGGTGACGGGCCAGGATGCCGCGCCGGGCTCGTCGGTCAGGACCACGCCCATGCCGGGCACGCTGCTCCAATCGGCATTGGCGGCCGCCGCAGCGAACGACTCCGGCGTGGGCTGGACGAGTTGGCCGTCCTTGTTCTTCATTTGCGTCCAGGACAGATTGTTCTGCTTGGCGTAGGCATATTCGACATAGCCGATGGAGTTCTTCAGCTGACGAACATAAGCCGCCACGCCCTCGTTGCCCTTGCCGCCCTGCCCCGTGGGCCACTTGACCGCCTTGCCCTCGCCGACCTGTTCCTTCCAGGCGGGTGAGACTTTCGACAGGTAATTGGTCCAGCCGAACGTCGTGCCCGAGCCATCGGAGCGGTGAACGACGATGATGGAGGCGCTGGGCAGCTTCAGGTCGGGGTTCAGTGCCTTGATGGCCGGATCGTCCCACTTCTTGATTTTGGCAAGGAAGATGTCGGCGATGACTTCGCCCGACAGCTTGAGTTCACCCGGCTTGATGCCGTTGATATTCACCACGGGAACGGTGCCGCCGATGATGGCGGGAAACTGGAACAAGCCGTTCTTGTCCAGATCCGCAGCCTTCATGGGATCGTCCGAAGCGCCGAAATCGACGGTCTTGGCGATGATTTGCTGCTGGCCGCCGCCGGAACCAATCGACTGATAGTTCACGCGATGGCCGGTTTCCTGATGGTATTGAGCCGCCCACTTGGCATAAATGGGATAGGGGAATGAAGCGCCGGCGCCGGTGATGTCAGCCGCCTGGGCGGCCAGGGTTGCGGCACCGAATGCGATGCCGACCGAAAACTGGATAAAAACACGTTTGAACATTGAGCAGTCCTTGTGACCTTGGGCTGGTTGAGGCAGGCTAACCCTGCACACCGATCATAGTAAGCAGGAAATATGACATGTTCGTGACATATTGAACGTCATTCGCCCATTCCGGGCTTGATCAGAACGTGACAGATTGAAAGCAAGATGCAACCGGGGCCGGGCGCGCTTCGCGTCTGCATAGACGCTCATCCGCCCAGTTGCTCGACAAGATGATGATGAAGGTTAAGGGGCTTGGACCGGTTCTTGACCTTGACATAGTTGCCGGTCGGCAACGCGCGCCAGGCCAGTTCGTTGTCCCGCAAGGCATAGGTGAAGGCCTCGTTGATGACGCGCCGCTTGAGCGCCTTGTCGAGGACGGGAAAGCCCACTTCGACGCGGCGGAAGAAATTGCGATCCATCCAGTCGGCAGAAGATAAGTAGACGTTCTCGGCCCCGCCATTGTAGAAATAGAAGACCCGCGAATGCTCGAGGAATTGTCCGATGATGGACCTGACCTGTATGTTTTCCGATAACCCGGGAACGCCCGCTCGCAGGGCACAGGCGCCGCGGACGATCAGGTCTATCCTGACGCCGGCCTGGCTCGCGCGATACAAGGCATCGATGATGATGGGTTCCAGCAATGAATTCATTTTTGCCATGACCCGGGCCTTCTTGCCGGCCCGGGCGTTGACGGCCTCGTTCCGTATCAACGCCACCATCGTCTCGTGCAGGGTGAAGGGGGACTGAAGCAGCAGCTTCAGGGGGCGTCGCGCGCCCAGCCCCGTCAGCAGCGAAAAGACCTTGTCCATGTCTTCACACATGCGCTGGTCGGCCGTCAGCAAGCCGAAATCCGTATAAAGCCTGGCCGTGCGGGGATGATAGTTGCCCGTGCCAAGGTGGCCGTAGCGCCGTATGGCCCCTTTCTCGCGTCGCAGGACCAGTGCCATCTTGGCGTGTGTCTTGTGCCCCACGACCCCGTAGCTGACATGGGCGCCGACCTCTTCGAGCTTGGCCGCCCAGTTGATATTGGTCTGCTCGTCGAAGCGCGCCATGAGTTCGACCACGACCGTCACCTCCTTGCCCGCCTTCGCGGCGGCCAGCAGCAATCGCATCAGTTCGGAGTCCTCGCCGGTGCGATAGATCGTCTGCTTGATCGCCACCACGTTGGGATCGAGCGAAGCCGCCGTCAGGAAATTGAGCACCGGCTGGAAGGACTGATACGGGTGATGCAGCAAATGATCCTTCTTGGCGATGGCCCCGAAAAGTTCTTCGGGGTTGTTGCCCACCATGTCGAACGGTGCCGGCATGTGCGGACGATGTTCGGGGAACAGCAACTCGGGACGATCAACGGCATTGCACAGATGCATCAGGCGGGACAGGTTCACCGGACCACTGACGCGATAGGTATCCTGCGGCTGCAGCAAAAATTCCTGTTGCAGGAACAGCTCGAGATCGGCCGGCATGAACTGGTCGATCTCGAGACGGACGGCGGCGCCGAAATTGCGTTGCGACAGCTCGCCTTGCAAGGCCTGCCGCAGGTTGGTGATTTCTTCCTCGTCGACGAACAGATCGCTGTTTCGGGTCACGCGCCACTGGTAGCAACCCTTCATGTCCAGGCCCGGAAACAGGTCGCCGACAAAGGCGCTGATCAAGGCGGTAAGCAAAATATACCCATGCGGTATGCCGGCAATGCCGGGCGGCACCTTGATGACACGCGGCAAGGCGCGCGGCGCCTGCACGACGGCAATGGACGCGCTGCGCCCGAAAGCGTCCTGCCCCGACAACGCGACAATGAAGTTCAGGCTTTTGTTGTAGACGCGTGGAAACGGATGCGCAGGATCCAGGCCGATGGGGGTCAGCATCGGCATGACCTCCCGCGTGAAGCCGGCATAGGCCCACGCCTTCAGTTCCTCGCCCCAGCGGGCGGGCTCGAGCAGCGCAATGCCCTCGTTTTCGAGCTTGGGCAAGACCTGGCGTGTCAGCAGCTTGTTCTGGCGCTCGACCAGTTCGTGCGCTGCCCGTTGCACGCGCTCGAACGCTTCGCCGGGCGTGTAGCCGTCGGTGCCGATGGCGCCCGGTGTCTGCCGCTGTTGTTCCTTCAGGCTCGAGATGCGAATCTCAAAGAACTCGTCGAGATTCGAACTGACGATGCACAGGTACCGCAGGCGCTCCAGCAAGGGGGTTGCGGGGTTCTCCGCCATCGCGAGCACCCGCTCGTTGAACTTGAGTAGCGACAATTCACGATTGAGCAGGGTCGGATCAGACGACGAAGGGAGCATAGGCAGTCCGTAGGGCGATGCATAGATTTTGCTTTATTGCGTCGTTTTACTTCATTTTCATGACGGCTTTGTGACGGACCGCGCACGACGCCAGCGCGGTCCCGGCGCATGATCCTCTTATAATCGCAGAATCTCCTTCTGAATGCATGCATAATGGATTACCTCCTAGCCGCCGTCGACCTGGGCTCCAACAGTTTCCGGCTCTCCATCGGCCGCGTCGTGCAACAAGAGGGCATTGCGCAAATCTATGCGATCGACCGGCTGAAAGAGTCCGTGCGACTTGCCGCGGGGCTTGGCGAAGACAAGCGCATCGACGAAGAGGCCATCCAGCGCGCCATCACGGTTTTGAAGCGTTTTGGCGAACGCCTGGCGGGCTTCCATCCCAATCGCGTGCGCGCCGTCGCCACCAATACCTTCCGCATTGCGCGCAACGCGGCCGAAATCCTCCCCCGTGCGGAAGAGGCGCTGGGCTTCCCCATCGAAGTCATCGCGGGCCAGGAAGAAGCACGCCTGATTTTCTCGGGGATCACCAACGAGCTGCCTCCTTCACCCAATCGCCGCCTGATGATAGACATCGGCGGCGGTTCGACCGAGGTCATCATCGGGCGCGGCTTCCAGCCTCTGCACCTGTCATCGCTTTATATGGGCTGCGTCAGCTACACGCGGCAATTCTTCCCGGACGGGCGCATCACCGAAGCCCGAATGCAGCAGGCCGAACTGGCGGCGCGGCGCGAACTTGAAGGCATATCGCGCCAGTACCGCCGCACAGGCTGGCAGGAAGCCTATGGGTCGTCCGGCACCGCCAAGGGCATCATCGCCGTCTTGCAAGAAGGCGGCATGTCGCGCAAAGGCATCACGCTCAAAGGCATGGAGCAGCTCAAGGCCAAGCTCGTGCGCGACGGCAAGGTCATCATGAGCGAGCTGCCGGGCCTGAAGCATGACCGGTCGCTGGTGCTGGCCGGGGGGCTGGCCATCATGATGGCGGCATTCCGCGAACTGAACATCAAGGTGATGGCGGCCGGCGAAGGCGCGCTGCGCGTCGGCGTGCTGTACGACCTGCTGGGCCGGGATTCGGAGCACGACAAGCGCAACGAGACGGTCAGGCAATTCATGCGGCGCTATCACGTGGACACGCGCCAATCGGAACGTGTGAAGCGCGCCGCGCTGGGCTTTTTCGCGCAGCTGGGCCTGCGTGACAGTCTCGAGAAACAGGAGCTCGAGCGCACGCTCGGCTGGGCCGCCGACCTGCATGAAATCGGCATCAGCATCGCGCACGCCGACTACCACAAGCACAGCGCGTACATCCTCGAACATGCCGACATGCCGGGATTCTCGAATGACGACCAGGCGCTGCTGGCGCTGTTCGCCCTGGGGCATCACGGCAAGATCGGCAAGCTCATGGCTCGCGGGCCATCGCACAGTACATGGCTGACCCTGCTGTGCCTGCGCCTTGCCGTGCTGTTGTCGCGCCGTCGTGAAGATCCGGACAGCCTGCCGGTGAGCCTCGAAGCAGACGGCAAGAACATACGCGTCACTGCCGAGGCGTCCTGGCTGGAATCCCATCCGCTGTCGCAGTATTCCTTGACTGCCGAGCGACAGGAATGGGTCAAGGCCGGCTTCGACTTCGAGCTGATCGAAACTTAGGCCAGGCCGAAGTGGCGGCGGTAGCGCACGTCCATATCGTCCAGATCCAGCAGCACCGGAAAGTCAGCCGTATTGAAATCGGGGTCCCAGGCGGGCTCGCCGCAAATGGTTGCACCGAGCCGCAAATATCCCTTGATAAGCGGCGGGACGCGGGCGGGCAGCATGCTGTCCAGACGCTCGACAGGATATCGACAGAGCGGCTGCACCCGCGGCGCCTGCGGATTGGCGGACAGCACGGCGTTCGCTGAACGCCATACCTGGGCTGCCGTCGCGCCGTCGTCACGCAGGCTCACGCTGGCGCATCCCAGGATATGGCGATATCCGGCCTCGTGCACGAGCTTGGCGATGCCGGACCAGAGCAGCATGATGACCGTGCCGTTGCGATATCCCGGGTGCGTGCACGATCGCCCGACTTCGACGAGATCATCGCAACGGTGGCCCAGGCCGGACAGGTCGAATTCGGACTCGGAATAATAACCGCCCGCCTTGCGGGCATTCTCCGGCGTCAGCAGGCGATACGTGCCGACGACACGGCCTGATGGCACTTCCCGCACCATGAAATGCTTGCACCAGGGATCAAAGCGATCGCTGTCTATCCCGTCGCACGCTTCGGGGAATTGAGCGTTCATTTCTTCGGTGAAGACCTCGTAACGCAAGCGCTGGATGGCTTCGAGTTCTTCAGGCGTGCTGGCCAGACCCAGCGCGAGCCCTTCGGGCGGGTTCGCGCTCCAGAGGGCTGACGGATTGACATCGGCTTTTACACGTGAAAGTTCCAACATACGCATGACTCCATGAACATGCCGTGATTTTGCCCACGGAATGTTTCAAGTCTGCGATGTTGGCGCTCCGATGTGAGCGTTGCGTTCAGGCGGCGAGGTTGACTGCCACCAATTGCCGTACGCCCTCTTCCGCGAGCGCAGCGTCTTCGGCCTCGACCATCAGGCGCAACTTGGGCTCGGTCCCTGACGCGCGTATCAGGACGCGGCCGCGGCCATTGAGCTGGTGTTCAACCTTTTCCTTGGCGGCCTGCAGCCCCGCATGGTTTTGCCACTGGACGCCGGGCGCCAAGGGCACGTTCACCATTTTCTGGGGATACATCTTCAGTTCGGACACGAGGGCATCCAGGCTCCGTCCGCTGCGGCTCATGGCCGTCAGCACCTGCAACGCCGCGATGATGCCATCTCCTGTAGTATGGCAATCGAGGCACAACAGGTGGCCCGAGCTTTCGCCCCCATAGAGCCAGCCGCGATTCTGCATGCTTTCGAGCACGTAGCGGTCGCCCACCTTGGCGCGCTCGAACGCGATGCCCAACGCTTGCATCTGCTTTTCAAACCCGAAGTTCGTCATGAGCGTACCGACGACACCTTCGACCGGGCGCTGCGTCATGCGATCACGGATGATTGCGTAAAGCAATTCGTCGCCGTTATAGAGGCGGCCCGTGCCATCCACCATCTGCAGCCGATCGGCATCGCCATCCAGGGCAACGCCCAGGTCCGCGCCCCGCTGCTGTACTTCGGCGACGAGGCGCTCGGGATGCATGGCGCCGACGCCCTCGTTGATGTTGAACCCGTCCGGTTGACATCCGATCTCGAACACTTCTGCGCCCAGTTCGCGGAACACATGCGGCGCGATGTTGTAGGCGGCGCCATGCGCGGCATCGACAACGATGGAAAGGCCCGACAGATCCAGCTCGTTGGGGAAGGTGCTTTTGCAAAACTCGATGTAGCGGCCAGCCGCGTCGTCGATGCGGCGGGCCCTGCCCAGCGCTTCCGAACCGACGCAGCCCAGCGGCTCGTCGATCGCCGCTTCGATTTCCGACTCGATGTCATCAGGCAGTTTCATGCCCTGCGCCGAGAAGAACTTGATGCCGTTGTCCTGGTAAGGATTATGCGAGGCACTGATGACGATGCCGGCCACCAGGCGCAACGCGCGCG
>Ga0182739_1005165_pt1 | contig 10444 bp, 7 predicted proteins | sample eDN5th30CBELigBY_FD_128873 | JGI IMG/M metagenome (GOLD analysis project Ga0182739, IMG submission 128873) | Enriched backyard soil microbial communities from Emeryville, California, USA - eDNA 5th pass 30_C BE-Lig BY (version 2) (version 2) | ecosystem: Environmental > Terrestrial > Soil >...
ACGCAGCGCTCGACGATGGCGCCGTACAGCTCGGGATCGATGCTGCCGAAGCGGCGGACGGGCTCCTTGGTGCTCGGCTGCGCCAGCGCCAGGTACTCCTGCCGCCCGAGGCGGTCACCGGAGGCCTTCGCCTCGGCCACCCAGGCGTTGAAGTCGGCTTGGCTCAGGCCATGGAACTTGAAGTGCATGTCCGAGAAGCCGTGGCCGCTGTAGTTGGCGGAGAGGCCCTGATAGACGCCCGGCTCGTTGATCACCGCGTGCAGCTTCGTGACCATTCCGGGCATGGTGTAGACCATCCCGGCCAGGGCGGGGATGGAGAAGGAGTTCATCATCGTCGAGGAGGTCAGGCGGAAGTTGATCGGCGCATCGACCGGCGCCGCCAGTTCGTTGACCGTCGCGATCCCCTGCTCGGGGTAGATGAACAGCCACTTCCAGTCGAGCGAGACGACGTCCACCTCCAGCGGCCGCACCTCGTCGCGCAGCGGCGTATTGGCGTCGATGCGTGACAGCGGCCGGTAAGGGTCGAGCAGGTGCGTGCTGACCCAGGTCAGCGCGCCCAGCGCCACGATGATGGCAAGGGGTGCCGACCAGATGACGACTTCCAGGGCCGTCGAATGATGCCATTCCGGATCATACTTGGCCTTGGTGTTCGAGGCCCGGTAGCGCCAGGCGAAGAACAGGGTCAGCAGGATGACCGGCACAATGATGAGCAGCATCAACACGGTCGAGTAGATGATCAGGTCGCGCTGCTGCGCGGCGATATCGCCCGACGGGTTGAGGATGGTCATCTTGCAGCCGGAGAGGAGGGCCGCGAGGGCCATCAGAGGCAGGATGCGCAGGATCTTGCAGGACATGCCGTTCAATCAAGGAGTCATGTTGCAGTGCGGCGGTACATAGGCGCGTGCGCAGCGGCCGGGGATTGGACACTTTGTCCTATCGCCAGTGCCGTCAGGGCCGTGCTAACGATGAGTACTAAAAACCTGTGCCCGGAATGACCCCGGGCCTCAGGGCCGGGCCGCGAAGGGGGAAAGGCACGGCGCGCATTGGCCTATGTGCCTGCAACCTCTGGCGGAGCGGCGACATTCAGCGGGTCGAAGTCTGGAGGACAGGACTTGATCACGAGCAGCCATATCCAGGGATTGCCGAACTCGGCCGAGCTTGAGCGCGACGCGCGGCAGGTCAACGCCGACCATCATGCGGTTTCCCCTGCGGAGATCGCGATTGGAGTCGTGATCGGACGCATGTCCGAGTTCTTTGACTTCTTCGTCTATGCCATCGCCTCGGTACTGGTCTTCCCGCATTTTCTCTTTCCCAACACCGACGCGACCGTGGCGATGCTCTATTCCTTCGCCCTGTTCTCGCTCGCCTTCATCGCCCGGCCGCTCGGCTCCGCCCTGTTCATGGCGCTGGACCGCCGGCATGGGCGTGGCGTCAAGCTCACGGTCGCGCTGTTCATGCTCGGCGGCTCCACCGCCGCCATCAGCCTGCTGCCGACCCGTGAGGCGCTGGGCGCCGCCACCATCGTGCTGCTCGGCCTGGCCCGCTTCACGCAGGGATTGGCGCTGGGCGGCGCCTGGGACGGGCTGGCCTCGTTGCTGGCACTGAATGCGCCGCAGAACCGGCGGGGCTGGTATGCCATGATGCCGCAGCTCGGCGCGCCGCTCGGCTTCCTGCTCGCCGCCGGCCTCTTTGCCTTCCTGGTCTCCTCCCTTCCGGAGGCGGACTTCCAGAGCTGGGGCTGGCGCTACCCGTTCTTCGTCGCGTTCACCATCAACGTGGTGGCGCTGTTCGCACGGCTGCGTCTGGTGGCCACGCGGGAATTCGCCGCGCTGCTGGAGCGGGACGAGCTGCAACCCGCCCGCATCGCCGACGTGGTGACGGTAAGCGGCCATAACCTGCTCATCGGCGCCTTCGTGCCGCTGGCCTGCTTTGCCCTGTTCCACCTCGTCACCGTCTTCCCTCTGGCCTGGATCGCGCTGCGAACGGATCGCGGCATCGCCGAGTTCCTGATGGTGCAGGCCACGGGCGCCGCCATCATGCTGGTGACAGTGGTCCTCTCCGGCTGGATCGCCGACCGGCTCGGGCGGCGGCGGCTGCTCGCGGGCGGTGCGGTGCTGATCGGCTGCTTCGCCCTCGTCGCACCTTTCCTGATGGCACAGGGCTCCTCCGGCCATACGAGCTTCGTGCTGCTGGGCTTCGCCCTGCTCGGCCTCTCCTTCGGCCAGGCGAGCGGCGCGGTGGCCTCCAACTTCGCCCGCCGCTTCCGCTACACCGGCGCGGCTCTGACCTCGGACATCGCCTGGCTCGTGGGCGCGGGCTTCGCGCCGCTGGTGGTGCTGGCCCTCTCGCAGTGGCTGGGGCTCGCCGCGGTCAGCGGCTATCTGCTCTCCGGCGTGGTCTGCACCTTGCTGGCACTGGCGACCCACCGGCAGATGCAGATGGAGATGCGCGACCAGTAGGCCGCCTGCTACCCGGCTCCGCTCTGCGGAGGCCGGGTGGCCCGTCCCGGACGGACCGGCTGCGTCTTAGAGCATCTAACAGAACCCGCAGATCTGGTTGAGGCAGGCGAGGGTGGTGAAGGCCAACCGGCTGCCGGCCAACGTTCATGGCGGATGGTGAGGCGAGGGAAGCGGTTCAGCCAGGCGAGGTTCGCTCGACCACCCACTGGCGCTTGCCCAGCCTCTGGCTGCTTTCGATATCGCGCCGGGCGATCCGCGCAGTGATGCCGCGGCTCGGCATCTCCGGTGGCAGCGGCGGTGATCAGAGGCCTTGTCGGCGCGCCGCTTGCGCAGCCTGTGGCGGGGTAGGCCACGGCCGCCGCTCCGGATGCGCCGCACGCCAGCCAAGGTGGGCGCTAGCTGCCCAACCATTGTGGCGGTTGGTATCGCTTGGCGTCAGGCGCAGCGGCGTGCTGCGGGTGTCCGTGCGCGGCGGCGCTCACTGCCCGGCCTCTCATGGTTTGTCGAGGGCTTCCACCGTCTGCGGTCGCTCCCCGGCTGCCCCCGGTGGCCAGGACAAAGACAATGCCGGTCCGGGCGGTTCGGTCCGGCAGCCGAGGGCACCCACCTTTCGGCTAGGGTCGTCCGGGCGGCAGGAGTGGCGTAACCGCCGTCCAAAGCGCATCGGGACCAAGGGGCTTCGCCCCGCCCTTCAACGCCGCCCAGCAGGCTCGTTGGATGCTTTAATCCGGCAGAAGGGGTGCCAGGCGCTGCCACTGTCGATCGGTCAGCCAGAATTCGCCGCTCTCCCCAGATTGCGACCCCAAGCCTGGGTGAATCGCGTAGGATCCTGCAGCGCAAGCGTGTTGATGGGGCCTGATCCTAAACAGGCGGCTTAACGCAGTGTAGGCCAAGGCAACGTTTCAAGGCCACAGGCACCGATTTCGGCGGCGCTTGGAACCTTATGAGGGCCCTTCTCTTGGAGCAGGAATATTTACAAATATTATTGGAATATTGCACGCTCTGAATGGTAATATTTGTGATGAATTGGTTCTGAATTCATGAAATAAGGAATTGTGTTGTGGAAGGCAGGGTGGGGCGTGTCGCAGTAGTGGGGCTTGCCGCTGTTTTCTTCGCGGCAACGGTAGGTAATGGTGCATCAGCCTGCTCCCGCATCCTGTCGAATACGAATGGTCAGGCTAACGTCGTGGCTCGGACCATGGATCTATACCGCTCGGATGATGCGAAGATGGTCATCTATCCGCGTGGGTTGGAGAGGATTTCAGAGACAGATGACGGCAAGTCCTTCAGCTGGACGTCGAAGTTAGGAAGCGTGGCCGTCACCTCGTTCGGAACCGTGACAAGCGACGGCATGAATGAGAAGGGACTCGCGGCGAATCTTCTTTATCTGGGCAATACCAAGTACGAGCAGCGTGACAGTCGGTCTGGTCTGTCAAATCTGCTTTGGGCCCAATATGTGCTCGACAATTTTGCTTCGGTCAAAGAAGCAGTTGAAGGATTGAAGGGCGTTCAGATCGTTCCTGTTGCGCTCGACGGCAAGCAGTGGCCGCTTCACCTCGCGATATCAGATGCTGAAGGAAATTCAGCTATTGTCGAGTTTGTCGACGGCAGGATGGTCGTTCATCAGGGTAGGGAGTTCACCGTGATGACCAACGAGCCGCCGCTGGAGAATCAGCTTAGGAACCTTCAGAATTACAAGCTTTTCGGCGGCACGAAGCCGATGCCGGGCGATATTGATCCGGGAAGCCGGTTCGTTCGGGCTGCTTCGTATTTGAAGACTTTGCCGCCAGCCAGGAGCGTGCCAGAAGCCATTGCCGGTGCTCAGTCCATTGCCCGCACTGTAGCAGTCCCGCCGGGTGCCAAGGACACCTCCGGCAGCGTCGCCGAGGATGCCTGGCCAACACTGTGGTTCACCCTGGCTGACTCAACCAACAAGACCTATTTCTTCCACTCGGCCAGTTCTCCCCATCTTTACTGGGTCGACCTCACGAAGATCGATTTCGGGTCGAAAGCAAGTGAACGAGCGATCGACGCGTATGATGGGACCCTTGTCGGGGACATCACGCAGCGCCTCACCCACGCCAATTGAAGGGGTGGCCTTTCCTCTGTGTTGTCTCCTCCGCCACCAGACCAAGCTGACGGGCCGCCGGCCTCCGCCGTCTGCAGTCGCTCCAAGGCTGCCCCGGTGGCCAGGACAAAGACAATGCCGGTCCGGGCGGTTCGGTCCGGCAGCCGAGGGCGCCCCCCCCCCTTCGGCCTGAGCGGCGAGAGTGGCGTAACCGCCGTCCAGAGCGCTTCGGGACCAAGGGGCTTCGTCCTCCCTTCAATGCCGCGCTGCAGGTTCGTCGGACCCTTCACTCCTTTCGCGGGCGCCCGAAGGACGCGTTCAGCATATTGGTCATCAACTCCTGCATCTGGCTTGGCGTCCAGGCTGCTCCCGGCGCCCAGGTCTTCAGCAGGGTCTCCGGTGACATGCTGGCCATGGCGTCCAGCACCTGCTTCTCCACCTTCTGCATCACCGCCGTCTGCATCGGCTTGACGTCGGGCAGGCCGAAGAAGGCGCGGGCCTCCTCCGGCGTGCAGTCGATCTCGATGTTGAACTTCACGGCCTCATCCTCCTTGGCACCTATTTCTCCAGCACGTAGCGGCCGGGCGCATCCTCCAGGGGCGGATGGGCCGCGCTGCCCAATGGCGGCGGCGCACCGCGCGGGCCGGAACGCGCGGCCAGCCAGGCCGCCCAGTCCGGCCACCAGCTTCCGGCCTGCTGCGTGGCGGCCAGCCGCCACTCGCCGGCGGTCGGGGGTGTCGGCGCCGCCGGGTCGGTGGTCCAGTGGAAGCCCTTGCCGCCCGGTGGGTTGATGATGCCAGCGATATGGCCGCTGGAGGCCAGGACATAGCGTACCTTGCCGCCCAGCAGCCGGGTGACGCGCCAGGCGGCGTCCCAGGGCACGATATGGTCCTTCTCCGCCCCCACCGCGTAGATGTCGTTGCGAATGCGGCCGAGGTCGATCGGCTCGCCCTTCAGCCGGATGCGGCCGGGCACGATCAGGTTGTTCTCGCGGTAGGTGTTGCGCAGGTACCAGCTGTGTGCCGCCCGGGCCATGCGGGTGCCGTCGCTGTTCCAGTAGAGCAGGTCGAAGGCGGGCGGCTTCTCGCCCATCAGGTAGTTGTTGACGACATTCGCCCAGATCAGGTCGTTCGAGCGCAGCAGGTTGAACATGTTGGACATCTCGCGGCTGTCCAGATAGCCGCGCTCCATCATCTGCCGCTCGATCAGGTCGATGCTGTCCTCCTCCATGAACACGGCCGTATCGCCCACCTGGGCGAAATCCTGCAGCGAGACCATGAAGGTCGCGGCGTTGAAGCGGTTGTCCTTCTTCGCCGCCAGCCAGGCCAGGACCATGGCCAGCAGGGTACCGCCGATGCAGTAGCCCATGACGTTCACACGGGCGGCGCCGGTGATCTCCCGCGCGACGTCGCAGGCTTCCAGCGGGCCGAGCTCCATGTAGTCCTCGATGGTGATGCCATCCATCGAGGCATCCGGATTTTTCCAGGAGACCATGAACACGGTGAAGCCCTGCTCGGTCAGGTAGCGCACCATGCTGTTCTTCGGCTGCAGATCGAGGATGTAGTACTTGTTGATCCAGGGCGGCAGGATCAGCAGCGGCGTGGCGTGCACGGTCTCTCCGGCCGGCGCGTACTGGATCAGCTCGATCAGCTTGTTGCGGTGGACGACCTTGCCGGGCGAGAGGGCGAGATTGTGGCCGGGCGCGAAGGCCGAGGCGTCCACCATGCTCAGGCGACCGGCCTGCAGGTCGTTCAGCAGATTGCGCGCCCCATCAGCGACGCTGGCGCCCCCGGTCTCCATCGCCCGGCGCAGCGCGGCGGGGTTGGAGATCAGCAGCAGGGAAGGGCTCATCGCGTCCACGAACTGCCGGAGGTGGAAACTGACGCGCTGCCGCTCCGCCGGCTCCATGTCCTCCGCCTCTGCCTGCCGGAGTAACCAGTCCGAGGCCAGGAGGTAAGCCTCCTTGAGCGTCCGGTAGGCCGGGTTGTTGTGCCATTCCGGTGCGGCGAAGCGCCGGTCGGCAATGGCGCGCGGCGGGTCGCCGGCCTGGGCGCCCTCCAGCCAGCGCCGGCCCGCCTCGGCCCAGCTGTCGGCGACGCTGCGCCAGAGGGCGGCGTTCAGTTCCATGGTGGTCGCCAGCGCCTTGCCGGGATCGCCCAGTGCGCGCAGCCAGACGATGCGCAGCGCGCGGGCGATCTCCGCCCAGTCCACCGGGATGACCTGGCGCAGCGGGTTGGCGTTCCACATCCGGTCTACCGCACGCATCACCGGATCTTGGCTGAGCAGCTTGGTCAGGTGCCGCACGCCAGTGGCGAGGAACTGTGCCGCCAGTTCGTCGGAGGGCGGAGCCGGCTTCGAGGACGGTCCGCTGGTGCCCTCCGGTAGGCGCCCGATCGGCGTCATCCAGGCGGACCACAGGCCAAGCATCGCGTCCAGGCCGGGAGATGCGGCGCCGAGCTCGCCTTCATGCCGCGTCTCGGCTTTATGCTCCGCGCCGCCGGTAGCCTGCGGCGCCTCGTCCTTCTGACGCTTCTCCTCCGACATGGCGTTCTCCCTGAGACATGCGTCTGTCGTTCAAGCACGTTCCGCGTTCGGCTCACCGAAGTATGGAGCAGCACTTGCAGCATTTCCATGAAGCTGATCAGGGGCGTGCCAGGAAGGCTGGTTCGAAGGTGTAAGCACCGGTTCCGGGCTTGGTTGCAGGCGGCGGTCTTCCGCTGAGTGCCGTTGCCGGCAGCCGCGGGTGAAACCCCTGGCCGCCAGCAACGTTCACTCTCGAAGGTGGAGATGGGGTGGTACTGGAATGGTCGGTGGGCCGCGCAATTTCGGCTACCGAGGAATGTTGCATGGAGTATAGGCGGCGAACGATTCGCGCCGCTTCATTCGCGGTAGTTCCTCGGTTGGGTTGCTGATTGTGCGGATCATTCTTGCCAAGCCGGCGGGTTGGACGCAGGGTGATGTCTACAACGGGCAGAGGCCGCGGTCAGCGCAGCTATCCTTCACCCTGGCGGTGTGGGAAAATTTGCCACATGGACGCCGCGTCCAGACGCTCAGGTCTGACGATGCCACGATGCCTGGACAGTTCTGGACCCTGACGCGCGCTTGGACTCAGAGAATGCCAGCCTGGGGAAGAAGACAATGAGACGCCGATATTTCCAGGATGCCCTTGCGCCTGGATTGCAGGAGGCCGGAAGCTCTCCTTCCAAAGCTTTTGGGCTGCGGCGCACGGCTCGTGCGGTCGGCGCATGGAAGGATGCGCAGGCGCGTGCCGGAGCGGCCACCTTGTGGTGCGACGCGTGCCTCAATACGGGCGTGGTGGATTGCTACTGCGGCGGCGACCTCTGCATCTGCGACCGCTATGGCACTGCGCCCTGCCCAGCCTGTGGCGGCCTGTTCGCCTGGGCCGAGGAGGCAGCCACGGGTCTGGCATGAGGCCGTGCTGACGGCAGGCCGGCTTCAGCGCTGCGGCCGTCGCGTCGCACAGCATCAGCCTCACCCCCCTGAGGGCAACCAAGCGTCAGCGTGAGCCGCTTGATCCGTTGCCGCCATCCCGGCCTCTGCCGGGTCTTCAGCCCTGGCCACCAGGTCTTGCCCCCAGGCCTCAGCCGGGTTCTCCGCCCGGGCTACCGGGTCCGCCGCTTCCGGATTCAGGGTGGCCAGGATCTCCGCCTCCACCTTGTCGGCTTCTGCCTGGCGCCGGGGCCCCGCGGTTGCGCGGGCCCAGGGCGGCGCTTTGCCCGTCTGGGGGGACATGGCCCTGTCGCGCCCCGAGACTGCCTGGATGGCGGGGCGGCGGCGCACCGAAGGGGCTGCCCCAAGGCCATCCGCCCGAACGCGCCCTCGCCATTCCCAGAGTGGTGCAGGTCCACAGCGATGAAGCCGCCCTCCGGCTGGCGCCGGAGATCCACAACAGCAGGCCCTGAGGACGGGCTGGGCAGGAGTAGCCCCGCGGCGATGGAGGCGTGCAGGGTACCAAGGGCCAGTTGCCCGTTCTGGGTAGAGACATAGGCCTCGAGCACGAGGCGTCGCGCCGTGGCAAAGCGCAGGGCCGGATTGGCCCGTAGCAGGTCCGGCTCCGCGCGCTCGACCTGGAGAGTGCCGCCAGCATAGGTGCCGCGCAAGCTGACAGGACCGGTGGGCATGGGGAGCTTGGGCTCAGCCTGCAGGCGCAGGGCGGCCACGCGCCATTGCCCCTCCTGTACCACGGCGGTGCCGTGGACCAGCACCGCGCCGGGCGCACGCCGGCTGATCCGCGTTGCCAGGATGGTGTCGTCCGGCCGGCGGAGGCCACTCATCTCCACCCAATCCCCCGGGCCCGGAAGCGGGGTGGCGCCGATGGCACGGCTGACCTGCACCAGTTGCCCCGCCACCTGAAGCAACCCATCGGCTCCGACCGATTCGACAGGGCCGGAGACCTCATGCCGGACCGAGACGTGGCGGGCTTCAAGTTGCTCCCCGTGGCCAGTCGCATCGATGAGGACCTGGTCGCCGACATGCAGGCCGCTTCCAGCGGTGTCGTACCGCACCTCCAGCCCGTTGACGCAGATGCTGGCGAAGCCGGTGACGGTACCGCTGATCCCGGTACCGCCGATGCCGCGGTCCTCGCCCTCTTCGCCGCTGATGCCAGTACCCCCGATGCCTCGGTCAGCCTGTGGGCCGGGCGGCTCGCCGTCCAGGCCGGCCTGGCAGAAGGAAGGGGAGGTTTCCACGGGGGAAGAGGAGAAAGGGAGGACTTGGTCACAGCCGGCTAGCAGGGCCAGTACCAGGAAAGAAAGGGAGCGCATGGCTAGGATGCTCTGGCTGCCGGCGACTCGTCCTCGGCATAAAGATAGATGCCGAGATGGACCCGCCGCGCCGGAGCGGCCGCGAGCGGCCCGCCGGAGGCTTCCAGCCAAGCCAGGGCCTGCCGGTTCAACTCGACGAGCATCTGCTGGCCTGCTGCACGCCAATGCGCCTCTAGCCGCGTAGCGAGGTCAGGCGGCAGACGGTCGTAGTGCAGGCCACGCTCCAGGAAGGGCGGATGGGGATTGGCCACGTTGGCGCTGGCGGCGGCGAGATGGTCGCGGAGGTTCCGTGCGAAATAGTAGAGCTGCTCCTCGCTGCCGGGGCGCGGCACGTAGGCGGCCTGCCTCAGCACCACGCGACCTTCCGCGTCGAACGAGACAAGATCCTGGCTCAGCCAGTCATCCAGCACGGCGCGTGGCCGCACATCGGTGGTGACGGAGGAGACCAGTACCTCGAAGGAGGGAGCGCCGGCAGCTGCGGTGCGCGGCAGCGGCCGGGGCTTGCCGGCCGCATCGGTGTATTGCGGCAGCCCGAGCCAGCGCGCGATGACTTGGCTGGTGACGGTCACCACCGCCGGAACCTCGGCGCGCGCCTCGCCCTGTTCGCGGAGCCGGCGGATCTCCTTGCGATGCACGCCGGTGAGCAGGCTGAGGCGGCTGTCGGTGCGGGCGCCCTCCCGCTCCAGGATCTCGGCAGCCACCTGGACGTAGAGCGTGCGCAGCAGCTCGGCGAAGATGGGGAAGGTCACTCCGCTGCGGATCAGCAACCGCACAAGAGGGCGCAGCATCCGCGCAAGGGGACGGAGCAGGTCCTGCGGGGCAGGAGGACGGGAGAGGTCGTGCACCAGGGTCCTGCAGCTGGAGAAGTGCTGCCCTCTTCCCTAGCACAGGTGCCGCCCGCATCATCCAACCCCCGGAGGCCCCTGGGACAATTTACCGCGTGACGCCGCGCATACGGAGGGGAGGAGATCAGTCCTCCTCCCCTTCTTTGGTTCAGCCACCGCGCTCCGGGCGTGTGCGATCAGGCGAAGAGGTAGTCGCCGGCGCTGAGGCTGGTGACGCCGTTGAGGGTGACGTGGTCGGTGGCGCCGTCGGCGGCGTGGATGGCGAAGACGAAGCCCTGCTCGTGGGTG
>Ga0182739_1005166_pt1 | contig 10442 bp, 10 predicted proteins | sample eDN5th30CBELigBY_FD_128873 | JGI IMG/M metagenome (GOLD analysis project Ga0182739, IMG submission 128873) | Enriched backyard soil microbial communities from Emeryville, California, USA - eDNA 5th pass 30_C BE-Lig BY (version 2) (version 2) | ecosystem: Environmental > Terrestrial > Soil >...
ACAGGTAATATTTTTGTTTTTCCTTCTCTTTGTCGGGATACTTCTCTTTTCTCTTTTTTTGAAGAAAAATTTTGATTTTTGCAATCAAAGTGGTGTTTGAGAAATTTGAAAATACTTTTAGTAAATATTGATTGTTAATCAATTAAAGACTTGATCATGAATTGAAAGCAGGTATTGAAAGAGAGGCTGCAAAAATAGCTAGACTTGAAGCAGTAGAGCAAGAACTCAGGTCTCTTCGCTTACTAATAACTTCTGACGAACACTTTACAGTAGTTTTCATGATGAAATTTAACTCAATTTAAAGGCTATAGAAACGGTAAGGGCAGACTATGAGGCTGAAATGATAAGATTAAGCGAAGAAGCAGTAAAAGTTTTTTTTTTTGAGAATTAACTTTTAGACAAAACTTTCATTAGAAATGACAGAATTAAGATATAGAAATGAGTACATGGAAAGGAAATTAGTATATTGTATTCAAACAATGATGGAAAGAGGTGTGAATATTGAATGGTCACCAATAATGTCTGAAGACGAAGAAAAAAAATTTAATCAAGAAGAAAACGAAGAAAGTCCTGCCTTTGGCAGAGATTTTCAAGCTACTAAGTCATATATTGATAGAAATGTTGGTTCACAAGACGAAAGACTAAAAGTTTATCTAAATAAACTATTGAAAAGATGTGAAAAATTGGAATCAAAATGCAATTTTCTACAAGACCTACACGAACAATCTAAAGTTTTAGCTCAACAATCAAATTCAAAGAATTCAAGACTGGCAAAGATTGCAGAAACAGATGAAAAGTTAAGACATGAATGCCTAAAATTAAATAAGCTTGTGACAGAATTGCAATTTGCAAATGAGAATATAAAATCCCAACTAGTTGAAGAACAAAGAAGATTTGAAATTCAAGAAAAAGAATTGGCAGAGATCTGTAAAATTTATGGAAAGAAAAAAGAAAAGAGAGTAAATTTCTTAAAAAAGAAAACTTACAAATAGAAGGATAAAGCACCTACAGGCCTAGAAAAACTTTCTGAAAGAAATAAAGCAATAAGTGATCATTCTTCTAATAGTGAAAGCTCTAATAACGAAGAGAGTCCAAAGAGTATAAAAAATAGAAAAACAAGTCCAGATAAAAATATAATTAAAAAAAGTCTCGATATCAATATGATTCAAAAAGAAAAAAAGCTTAAAAAAGAAAAGAAGAAGTATCAGGTAGCCTTGGATTTTTTAATAATTTGAATAAAAATTGTCTCAAATATTGAAGATATATTTTTTTTTTAATTAAGACTCTTATTCTTGTAGAATCAAAACAAAGCTCAAGAGGATATTTTGCAGCGCTTCAGAGAAAAAGTTCACGAACTTTTATATCGGTAAAATAACTGGATAGAATAGCTTAAAAAGTAATAGGATCAAAAGCATTAGTAATGATCCGTTTAGTCCTTTAGAAGCAGAACTCCAAACACTTCACTCAAAAAAATTCGAAGCTACTTCAATAGATGGAGCTCTAAATCAATTAGAAGCTATTTACTTAGGTTTAAAAAATTTATTTATAAAAGTCAAAAAGATCTTTGTTTACCAAAAAGCCGAGCTGTTTGAGGTGCAACTTGCAGTAAGAGATGTCAATATGTTACAGGAGGGTAAATGTTTGAGAAAAGCAAATAATTATTTGATAGTTATAAACTCTGAGTTTTGGAGTCTAAAACATAACAAAAAAAATCAGGAGATTAATTTAACAAATAAAGTACATATGAATCAAGAAGAAAAAGAGGATTTAAACAATCTTAAAATTGAGAACAGAATTCTTAAAGAAGAGCTTTTTAAATATAAAATTGAAAGAGATGAAAAAGATTTTCAGTTACAACAACATTTAAAAGATATAAACTCTCTTCCACATCCTCTACGCTTCAAGAAAACCAATTTATCTTTAGGAGCAGAAAAATCATCTGAAATTGATACTATAGAATCTGAGAAAATTCAAAGTCTTCTTTTATGGAGTTTTACATTTTCTCTCTCATTAAATAGCGTTGTGGTAGACTGCCTTGAAAATGGATCGTCTTCAGGACAACAAATATTATCTCAAACGTTTTTAAAGGATCCAAGCCAAAGAAATAGAAGATTCGGGTTAAAATTAGTCAAAAGTTTATTGGAAGGGATTCAAAATGAAAAATCTCAAAAAGATGGAGGAACTAATCAAAATCAGGGAGATATGAAAAAAGTTTTTGAAAACGCTTTTATTGCGTTTGAACATTACATTAATTTTCTCGAAGATCATTATAGATTTGAAGATTTATTATCAAGAGACCTGGGGCATTTATCAATACAAAACGAAAATATATCAAGCTTACTTAACGAATATGAAAGAATTGTTAATGATAAGCGCCTTGAAGATTCAGCATGGGGATTATTTTATAAACAAAATAGACTCTCTTCGAACCTAGTATCATCTATTATCGTAGAAACTTCGTATATCATTCAAACTATATTGGAGTCCTTAATAAAAAGAAATACTCAACACCACCAGAATTGCGAGAGTTTAAAAAGTGAGAATAATTGTGTTCCAAGAAGAAGCAAAGAAATCTGCATCGAATTGGAAGAAATAAATGTAACTTTTAAAGAAATTCTAAATCAATATAGTACCATAAAAGTTGCATTAGAGGAATCTAAGATTTTGGAAAAAAGAAGAGAAGGAAAAATAGTTAAAGGATTAGATGGAGAAAGCTTAAATTCTAGAGAATGGAAATCTATGGTTGAAGAAAATCAACTTTTGAGAGGAATTAATAATGAAATCAAGGAACAGATATTCCATTGTGAGAAAAAGAGCAAAGAAAATGAGATTTATTTAAAACAAAGTTATGTTTGCATCATGCAGTTTATTACTCAAGTATCCCACTTAGAATCAATCATGATAGATTTATGTGATAAAGAGAGAGAGAATCAAATGAAAATTGAGGAGCTTGAAAACCAGATCAAGATTGCTAAAGAATCATCAAAAAATAACCAAGAAGCTGTTTTACCTTCAAAATCCGAAGAAATTAATCAGAAAGAAAAATTACAACTCAAACAACTAAATTTAACTTTAACAATAGAAAAGAAAGAATTACAAAGAAAAGTAAATATGCTCGAAGCAAAGCTCGAAGTAAAAAAAGATAAATGTAAATATTGGAAATCAAGCGTCAAACAACTGCAAAACGAAATTGATAGTGAAGAAAATTTCATGAAAGCCTGTCCTCAAACGAATGATTCTTATGGAGATCTATTAAAAAGATTAATCAGTTTAGAAACTCGATATTTGATGTTGATAAAAACCACCAAAGAACTAGAAAAAAATAATGAACAACAAAATAAAAATTCTCAAATTATTTCAACTTTGTTCAACATAATAGAGGAACTCGAAGAAGAAAATAAAGCTTTCTTTTATGATAAAACAAGTTTTGAAAACAAATTTACCCTTATTCAAAATAAACTCAAGAAACACAAAAAAATAGTTTCTAGATTAAAGAGAAAGATCAAGGATCTAAAAAAAAAGTTTAAGCAATTGAAAAATTCCAAAATTTCAAAGATTTTAGATAAAAAAAAAATAAACAAACAAAACAAAATTACCAATCCAGTTGAAACTGCAAAGGTTTGTATTGGCAAGGATAATGACGAAAATATTGACGAAGAATGGCGTAAAAGAGAAATTAAAAGTTATGAACTTGGGATCACTAAAAGTTCTTTAGAATTTATAGCAACAATATTAATTGAGAATAAAGGTCTAAAAGAAAAGAATATTATTAAAGACTGTATGGACTATGTAGCTGTTCTTGAACAAGGAATCTATGATCTTAAAAAAACCAATTCTATTTTAAAAAAAGAGAATATTCAGTTAAAAATATCTTTAGATGCCCAAAAATTATTGCGAAAATATGATAAAATTGAAAATAGAGATTTAAAAGAAGAAATTTGTGTATTATCAAAATTTAAGGAATATTATAAACTTCAAGTCCAGTATATTTCTTCACAACATTACCTTGATTCTGAATTTCTAAGATCAGAATTAAAACAGAACCTGAATGGATCTGGAGTTCATAAAAATATGGAAAATTCATCTTTTATTAAAGAAGAAAAGGATACATTAATCACTGATCGAGAGGACTTTTATAATAGTTTCAGAAAATATTTGACTAAATGTCATTACTGGATCAGCAGCCTTAAAAGTGAAAATATTAAACTCAAATTAGATCTATATCAAGCTCAAACTAAAAACAAAGAAACTGAAAATTTGGCGACTTCATTAAAATTATTCATTGATGAGTTGTTTAAAATTTCTCAGAAAAGTCAAAAGTTCTTTAAGCGCCAAAAGCAAACATTAGATATATATCAATGCGTTATTTCTCTTCCAACCTTAGATCAAAATACAGTGGGTAAAAATACTTCTATTTTTTTTCTTCTTTAAATCATTCACTAATCTCTTTACCAATTTTTTTTGACTTTTAAATTAGATTATTTTTCTGAAATACAAAGAATTTTTATCAATGATTTTTTGACAGAGCATTCTCAAATAGATTTCCAATTAAATCATTTACCCTCATATCATGAATATTTTGATGAGAGTGATTCCTATCATGGAGAAAGCGATGGTGATCAAAGTGCTAGTGATTGTGAAGACTCTAAAAATGTAGAAAATCACTCTCAAGCTAAAAAGATCACTCTAGATAGTGAATATCAAGTCCAAATAGAAAAGCTTAAAGAAGAAAATAAAATTCTTGATTCTAGGATTCAATCTAAAGTAGAAAATCTTGCATTTTTCAAAAAAATGTTAAAGATCGTGAAACTTCCAGATGTGGTTCAAAAATGGGAAGACATTAATTTTGAATCGCTTTTAAAATTAAGTGAAAAAGTTGAGCAATTAGAATCTGAAAATATACAATTAAAACAAGTGCTTGATAAAAAAAATACTATTGAAAAAGATCGAAGTTTAATGATGAGAAACCTTGAAGAAGAATATCGATCAATGAAAGATGATTTAACTTTCTTTTCAAAGAAGAAAGAGAGAGAAGATAATTTATACAATAAACTAATCAAAGAATTATCTAATGAAGAAGGGAATATTGTATCTCTTTTAGTCAGTGAACTAAGTATTTTAAAACAAAAAGCTAAAATCTTAAAACAAAACGAAAGGGAGATGAAAAGAAAGAGCATTGAGTCTGGTAAAAACAAGTTATGCCATTTTTTTCAAAAAATTTAAAGATGTTGAAAAAGAAAAATATCGTATGAGACTCAGCAAAGTAGAAAATGACTTGAAAGAAACAAAAAAAGATTGTGTGAAAAAAGAACTTGAAATATTTTACTTAAAAAATGATTTAGGTAAAGATATAAAAAATTTTTCATAGATTACCAAAATTCGTAATAGATATGAGAGCAAAATTTTTAACAGGTTTGAGTCCTCAAAAAATTCGAGATTCTTATGTTATTTCATTGGAAGCAAAAATGGCATCGTTTGCTGCTGGTTTGAGAGAGTTGGAAGTTTTAAATGCAGAAAAAACTTTAATAAGTATTAGTTATTCTAAAAAGTTCTAATAATTGCTAGACATTAGCTCTCCTGAAGAAATTATGAGCAAACAAATAAAGATTTATAAAGAACAAATTATTGAGCTTGAGAACCAATTAGAGGTTGAGAGTAAAGAAAGAGAAGCATTAAAAACAGAAAATAAAGCGCTTCAAACTATAATTAATAAAGTAAAGGAAGAATATAAAACATTTAGATATCAAAATGATCCAAATCATATGATTAAGAAAAAAGAATTTGAAATTGATGAACTGAAAAAAGAGCTTGAAGTGACAAAAAACATTGCAAGAAGACTTGAAAAGGACATTTCAAAACTTCAAGCGAGAGAAATTGACATCAATGAGTTGAAGGAAAGAAATAGGATTTTGGAAGAAACTGTTCAAGAGAAAGAAGGAACAATTAAGAAAATCAGAGTTATCAATTCTACTTTGGAAGATAAAGTTGAAAATGGTCCTTTCTCTAAAGATGTTTTTAGCTTGGTTTTGAAAAATGGAAATATTTCAGAACAACTTAAGAAAGAGAATGAGAAGAATAAAATAACTCTGAAAGAATTTGAGTAAAGCATTATTTTTAATAATTTTCATTTTCAAGATCACTAAATGATGATCTTTCACGAAACTTAGAAGAAAAAACCAATCAAATCACAAAACTGTATGAAGAGATAAATACTCTAAAGACAAAAGTGAATAGTTTAGAAGAAAAAGAGAATAAATTTTATTATCAAGAAATGGTTTTTGATCAAGAACTAAATAATAAAGAGAATCCAGGTAACATTGAATAATTTAAAAAAATTTCGATTCCTAAATTCTTATTTTGAAAATTTATCATAATATAGATGTCATAAATATTTGGAATAATGTAAAAAAACTTATGATTAATTTTGAGAAGCACAATCTTGAAGAAAAGCTAGCCCTTTTTAAGAACTTCCAGCTTAGCCAAGATGAACTGATAAGAGCAATTCAAGAAATTTCGTTATTAAAGGGGAATATTTTATTGCAAAATAAACTAACAGAAGAATATAAATTTAAATATGAAGCATTATACCAAGGAATTTTTGCCTCTGAAACTCAAGAGGAATTAAGCCAATCTCAGAATAGGAGAGAAAAAGAAAATAAAATTGAAAGTATTGAAGATGTCAAAAGTAGATTGGCAAAAGTAAGTAAAAAATTGTATTTCTATGAAGAAGATAATAAACTGGCTTGGAAAAGAATTGAAGAGTATAAATGTTTATTGAATCTAAGAGAAGAAGAGTTATGTCTTAGACAAAAAATACATAAAGAAGATGAAATCAGAATTCAAAGAGTTCAATGTGAAATGAACTATTTATTCCAAGTGAATAAACTTTTAGGAGATATTAACCAAATCTTCTCAGAGTATGCACAAAACAAAAAGACATCAATTCCTTCTCCCCCTGAAGAATTTGTTGATAGATTCAAAGATTTTATGAACCAAATGCATATTTTTTCCATAAAAGCACTAAAACAAACCTAAAATAAAAAAGAAATCTGTATTTTCTGAAAAAGTTTTGATAGCTCATACTTCATTGTGATCAAAAATACTTTTCTGGGAATAAAAAGGTTAAATATTTTCACAAAACTCCAAATTGTAAAATCTAAAAATTGATTTTTCTTTTTGGTTGTATTTTTTGGTATTTTTGTTTTAAATTCATTTGAAAACTAGATTTATTTCGTTAATAATTTACGAAATTTCAAGTTTTTATTCTTTTTTTTTTATTTTAGCGCTATAGAATAATGAAGAATTTGAAATAGAAAAATTCTTTTGACTTGCTAAAATGTCCTGAAAAATGAAAGCACTTTTCATTTCATCAAATATTCTCTTTTTCCAAACTATATCGAATATCTTTTCCAGGAAACATCCTCTAAATTCAGTTTTTTCCCTTTTCCTTCTCCTCAGAAAACAAAGTCTTTCATTAAGAATTTTCCAAAACATTGATTATAGACCAAGCAAGCTAGAACTTGCTTACTTATTTAGACAATTTAAACAAATATAAACTGCAATATTGTATTTCCATTTATAATTTTTTTCGAGTCTTGTGAAGTTTTATTTGAGTTAAAATACGTGTAAGGCCAAATCACAATAAATTTAATTTTCATTATATAGTGTGAACTTTTTCTGTTTAATTAAATCTTTTTTCTTTTAATTTTAAAAATGATGAAATCTTATAAGCTATTGACAGTCTTATTCTTTGCTTTTGTTTTGACTGCTTCTGTTTTTGGTAATTGGCTTTTTGTATATTTCTTTTAATTAAAAAAGGACAAGATGATCCTCAACTTGACGAAGCTCAATTTAGAGAACCTACCGGTGATTTTCAACAAGAATTAAGTGAAGAACAACAAAAAGCAATGATTGAAGCTCAAAGAGCTAAACTCTGGGGATGTTATTTCCTCACAAAATCAAAGCTCTTTAGCAAATCAGACAATATTGGAAAACTTGTTTCAGGATCCAACGGAGAAGCTCTCTTCAAGAGAATTACCACTGATTTAATGAAGAACTGCTTGAATAAAATTCAGCCTGCTGATAGTGAAAAAGTTCTAGTTTTAATTTTGATTTATCCTTAATTTCTTAGGTATTTAAAACATTAAACGATGAAAGTTTCAATATCGATGACTGGAACAATATTCTCGGATTTAGTTCTCAATCTTATGAAGGTGAAAATGTTAGACTTGAGTTAGAAGCTGACGAAAAATTCATATATGAATACTACACTGTAAAATTAATTTTGATAAATATTGATTAAACATAGAAAATTGATGATAATTTTAGAGAGCAAAGAGAAGAACAAGCTGAAAAAGAAGAAAAGGCAAGAAGACAAAAGATGGATTATGAACCTCAAATTGGCGGAATTTCTCTTAAAGGAACTTCTCCTTTTGTGAAAATGGTTTACACAATTGCTGTTGGTACCGTTATCATAATTGTCTTCTTTATCGGTAATAAAATTGAAATATTTAATCTTAAATAATCATTAGCTTATAAAAAACTTTTCAGTACTGAGGAAACACCTTATGAAAAAATCAAAAGACAAAAACTCGAAAAGAAAAATAAAGCTAAGTCTCAATAGTTTTTGCTTTACGTATAGTTTTGAGATTTATTGTAGTTCATATGATAAAAACTCAAATACAATAAAAATAATCTCTTATATTCTTTTTAGTCATTATATCCTGGATATCTACGAACGCTGGCCAAAATTATATAAGAGTTATGAAAAAAACTAATTTAATTTGAAAAATAAGATCAAAAACATTATCCATTCATTATAACATATTCCCTTGTACTGTTTGCAAGTTTAATAACATCTTTATTGAGTAATTGATAGTATCTTGCAGGCTCAAGTTTTTCATCATTCAAAAATGTTCCATTTTTACTATCCAAGTCCATTATGTATGGTCGAATTTCAGAAATAACTTCTTCGCCAATTTGTTTTTTCACTTCTCTGAATTGTATAACTGCATGCTGTGATGAACAAGTAGGATTTTCCACTATTATATCAGCAACCTATTTTACATTTAAAAATTAATATTCACAAAATCTAACCTGACTATCTTTTCCTATCAGATAACAACTTTGTCGATGGATATGAAGTGCAGCTAGTTTTGAAATGAGGGTATATATATATAAAAATGATTTACGAAGAGCTTCTTCTCCTTTAAATGGATAAATTCTCCACATTGTTGTTGGGATGGCGGCATCAGGAGGCTCAGTAAACTTTAGAGTCACCCCGCTAAATTATATCAGTATTTATTTCAAATTCTTGAATAACATACTTCACAGTATTTGTATATCTTGCAAGAATTCCAGAAGGTATAAAGCATGGTTTTTCTGGTTCAATTTCAGGTTCTTGATTTTCCTTGGAAGTTGTCTCCTCGTATATGTCTAAAGAATTTAACAATCCTTCCAGAAAAAAGAAAAAAAAAGAATCCAATTTGAAATTTAAGAAATCTTGATAATTAAAGTTTCCTGAAAATTTACTTCTTGTACTATGAGTTTCTTGAATTCTTTCTCTTGATTTTCTTTTTCTATCATTTCTTGATCTTTTGTTACTTCTAGTATCTCATTTTAATCAAGTTAACATTTTATTCTATACCTTGATCTAGATCTAGATCTAGATTTCGAATGATTTTGTCTTCTTCTATCTCGTCCTCTATAGGAACTACTTCTGGATCTTCTTCTATAGTCATCCCTCTTTCTTGAAGATTTATGTTTATGATGAGAGGATCTTTTATTAGTTGACCTAGACCCAGATTTGGATCTAGATCGTGATCTTGAACGCGATTTCGACATCGATAAAAACGGATGTTTTTTGTCGCTACCCATTCTAGATATTTAATTTTGTCTCTGAAAAATATTTTAAATATTCCAAGATTTATTAGTTGTACGAATTAGTTAATTCTTGATATTCATTCCAAGATTTATTGATATTAACTTGGAAGAAGGATCTGGGTGATAAATCATGAGTTAGAGGCCTATTATTAATAGAAATTCCTATTTCATCGGAATTGTTTTCGCGACCACCCCTAACTCTAGATCAAAAGTTGACTTTTCTCAAGGGGTCACCCTCCACCCAAATATATCTTGCTTTTATTTGACATAATTTTCTTCCTTTGCCTGGAAGGTTAAGATAATTCAATCTAGGAAGTCTTATTTTTTCAAAACCACCCATTTTACCCTCAAATCTGTTAAATTTGGGGTCCTAAAATTCATGGAACCACCTTTCCACTTACAAATTTTGATTACAGAGAGATTTCTATTAATCTTAGACCCCTTATTACTTTTTGCTTTTTCCTAAACTTTTAATTATAGAATGCAAAGTTTATTCAAAATAATCATTAATTATACCGAAACAAATAATATTTTTTTTTTTTGAGGATAGTCTGGGAACT
>Ga0182739_1005168_pt1 | contig 10441 bp, 10 predicted proteins | sample eDN5th30CBELigBY_FD_128873 | JGI IMG/M metagenome (GOLD analysis project Ga0182739, IMG submission 128873) | Enriched backyard soil microbial communities from Emeryville, California, USA - eDNA 5th pass 30_C BE-Lig BY (version 2) (version 2) | ecosystem: Environmental > Terrestrial > Soil >...
AAAATCTAAAATCGTAAATCAAACAATCCCCAGCATCAATATCCGGTTTGTCCATCACGTAGAACCTTTTTCTTTCCTTTATTTTCCTGCTCCCACTTTATCATTTCAGGAGTTTTTTCAACTTCTTTCTTTTTAGCAGGAGCGGTTGATGCGGTCTTCTTTGGAACTACAAGATTATTTCTGTCCCATTCTTCAGAGCGAACAAGAACGCCGCCATCGTAATATTTCCACACTCCATGTTTTACACTGTAAGGTTCGGCCTTTACTACTTTCATTTCAGTAATTTCATTGCTCCCTGAACCATAAATTGGAATTGTATCGTATGGCGAATCAGGGTTGTAACCCTTCCAATTTTCTTCTCTTTCAAGTTCGCCCAAAAAGCTGTAATACTGTTGAAGGCCATCTTTACCGCCAAGTTTATAATGTTCAACTGCAATAAGGTCGCCCTGCAAATTATATTTTCTCCAATAACCGTCCTTTTCATTATTTATAAAAATACCCTCTTCTTCAAAGCCGGGCTCACCGCGGAGTTCATCCACATGAATTACCCACATACCTTGTTTAAGGTTATTTCGGTCTGTCTTATTTAATGTATCGCCTTTAGGCGAAAGAGCGTAACTTTTTAATTGGCTGAAAGAATTGCCTGATAAAAAAACAAAAAATATTAGAACCGGAATTTTATAATTTTTCATAGATTAAAATTAAAGTTTCAAATTTACCTTATTTGAATTTTAAAACATGATGATATGAAAGATTTTAAGAAATATTTCAATATAAATGCAACGCCTGATGAGGTTTATAATGCCCTCACAAATGAAGCAACAATACAATTATGGTCAGGTGAAAAAGCCAATATGATTCCGGAAGAAAACACAGAATTTTCAGTGTTTGACGGAGCAATATCCGGTATAAACCTGGAATTTATAAAAGGAAAGAAAATAGTGCAGCGTTGGTATTTTGATGATCAGGAAGAACCTTCAATAGTTTCAATAATCCTTCATTCTGCTAAAGCAGGAACCTCAGTAGAATTAAGGCATACAAATATTCCTGATGAATATTATGAAAACATTACAGAAGGCTGGGTAGAAAACTATTTTGCTTCGTTAGCTGAATTTTATGAATAACTATTTGATTTCGAGAGACAGTAAATTTTTATCATCAATAAATAAATCAAATTCATCACCAACAACGCATTCACCTACTCCTGCCGGAGTTCCGGTAAAAATATAATCACCAATATTTAGTGAAAAGTAATTTGAAATATGTGCAATAAGCTGGTCGAAACTGAAGATCATATCCAGAGAATTGCCTTTTTGCATTACTTCTTTATTTTTTTGAAGACTGAACTGAACGTTTGATTTTTTCATTTCGGGAGTAAGATCAATAAATTTACCTACGGCGGCAGAATTATCGAAAGCTTTTGCTTTTTCCCATGGCAATCCTTTTTCTTTACATTCATTTTGAATATCGCGAGCTGTAAAATCAATTCCTACAGTAATACCATTGTAATATCCGGAAGCATGCCTTTCCTGAATATATTTACCATTTTTGCAAACACGCAAAACAAGTTCACCTTCATAGTGAAGTTCGTTTGTAAATTCAGGATAGTAAAAAGGAGTATGTAATTGAAGCAAAGCGCTTTTCGGTTTCATAAAAACAACCGGCTCATCAGGTATTTCATGTCCAAGTTCTTCGGCGTGACCTCTGTAGTTTCGTCCGATACAAATAATCTTCATTTTTCAGCAGGTTTTCTTTTTTTATAGGGTTTTGGTTCAGCGAAAATAAGAAAAACACTTAGTATAATTACAACAAAAAATATCAACTAAATTTAATATTATTCACCATACTCATTGTTCTTTCTATTCCGGTTGATGCGAAATTTTCTATAATTTCTATACAAGCTTCAATTTTGGCTTTAACCACAGGTATCTCATCCGTTTTCCAACGGCTAAGAACAAAATCAACCTGCCGGCCTTTTGGATAATTGTTTCCTATTCCAAAACGCAGTTTCGGATAATTATCTGTTCCAATTTCGGCTTGTATATCTCTCAAACCATTGTGCCCTGCATGCGTTCCCGAACTTCGTAAACGCAAAGTATCAATTGGCAAAGAAAGATCATCTACAATAGTTAACGTATTATTAATTAAAATATTTTCTTTGGCAGCCCAGTATTTAAAAGCACGACCGCTTAAATTCATATATGTTGTTGGTAGAATGCAGATAAATATTTTTCCTTTCCATTTAATTTCTGCTTTAAAAGCAAGCCTTTCCTGAGAAAATTTTCCGCCATGTTTTAACACAAAAGCCTGCACAACATCAAAACCTATATTATGCCTTGTGTTTACATATTCTTCTCCAATATTTCCAAGGCCTACAATTAAAAATTTAGACATCCTTTACATTTTGCTTAAGTACTCTTCAAGTTCAGCATCGGTTTTAAATAAAACATCTCTAACCTTACTTCCCTGGCTTGGCCCAACAATTCCCGCCGATTCAAGTTGATCCATCAGCCTGCCTGCCCTGTTGTACCCCAGCTTCATTCTTCGCTGAATTAATGATGTGCTTCCACTTTGGTTAGCAACAATCAGGCGTGCAGCATCTTCAAAAAGCTGATCTTTGGAATTCACATCAAACTCTGCTTTTTCACTGTCTTTTTCATCAACATATTCCGGCAAATAAAAGGCATCGGTATATCCTCTTTGTGCACTTATGAAATCTACAACTTTATCAACCTCAGGAGTATCTACAAATGCACATTGCAATCTCACAAGTTCACCGTTATAGCTGATAAGCATATCTCCTTTACCAATTAACTGTTCGGCCCCGCCTGTGTCAAGAATTGTACGGCTGTCAATTTTGCTACTTACTTTAAATGCTATACGTGCCGGGAAGTTTGCTTTAATAGTACCGGTGATAATATTAACTGATGGCCTTTGTGTTGCAATTATAAGATGAATTCCTATTGCTCTTGCAAGCTGCGCCAGGCGGGCAATTGGCATCTCAACCTCTTTGCCGGCAGTCATTATAAGGTCTGCAAATTCATCAACAACTAATACTATGAATGGCAAAAACTGATGGCCGTTTTCCGGGTTTAATTTCCTTGACGTAAACTTTTCATTGTATTCACGTATGTTTCTGCAACCTGCTTCTTTCAATAAGTCGTAACGGTTATCCATTTCAATACAAAGAGCATTTAATGTGCTTATAACTTTCTTTGTATCAGTAATAATTGCCTCCTCTTCTCCGGGAAGCTTTGCAAGGAAATGCTTTTCAATTGTGCGATAAATACTAAGCTCAACTTTTTTAGGGTCAACAAGTACAAATTTTAACTGAGAAGGGTGTTTGCTGTAAAGCAATGAAACAAGAATGGCATTGATGCCTACCGATTTACCTTGCCCTGTAGCACCGGCCATTAGAAGGTGCGGCATAGATGCAAGATCAACAATAAAGTTTGCGTTATCAATACTCTTTCCCAATGCAATTGGAAGTGAAAATTTGCTCTTGGTAAATTTTTCTGATGATAATAAAGAGCGCATTCCAACAAGGGTTTTCTTTGCATTTGGAACTTCAATACCTATTGTTCCCTTACCGGGGATTGGAGCTATAATTCTTATACCAAGCGCAGCAAGGTTAAGAGCGATATCATCTTCCAGATTTTTAATTCTTGAAATACGTACTCCTGCCGCAGGAACAATTTCATAAAGCGTTACTGTAGGGCCGATAACTGCAGAAATACGCTGTATGTTTATATCATAATTCTTTAGCGTTTCTATGATCTGATCTTTATTCTCCTGAAGTTCTGTCTGGTTTTGTTCTATCTTTTCTGAACCGTAAGTTTCAAGAAGATCAAAGCCCGGATATTTATAATCTCTTAAATCTAAAATAGGGTCGTATGGAGCAAGATTGTTAACCTTAGCTTGTGGTTCTTCAGGCTGTGCCTGAGATATGGCAACTTCCAGCGGCATACTTGAAGATGCAGGTACAACGGGCTTTTCAGCCTTTTTCTCAACTTTAATTTCTTCAATAACAGTTTTCGGTTTTTCTGCCACTTCATTAATTCCAAACTCCTGTTTAAATTCAAGATCCTGATTTTGAATGATAAGAACTGCCCCTTCTCCTCCTTTGTTCTTATTATTTTTTTCTGCCAACGTTTCCGGTTCAGGGTTAGTAACCTCTTGCGAATGAACTTCTGTATTTTGCAATTCAGTTTCAGCAATTTTCTCCTTTCTTTTAAAAGAAGGATTAAAGCGCCAAATTATATAGCTCAATCCGGCAACAATAAGCAATGCAATGGTTCCTATTTTACCGATAGTGATGTAGAGATAATCCCGGCTTAAGTTTCCCACATTTCCGCCAAAAGGAAATGCAAGCCCTTTAGTTGCAACAGAAAATGCAACACTTATTAATGGCAAACCAATTACGAGATATTTAATATTTCTCCATACCGAAAATATTTTTTTACCTGCAAATAGATTGATACCTATTATGAAAAATAAAAAGCAAATCATAAAAGAAGCAAGCCCAAACCCTTTATAAATAAAGAAATGAGAAAGAAAAGCCCCAAAGGTCCCCATCTGATTAGCGACTTCGGTGTCGGTACCAAGTAAAAGGCGTGATCCTTCCCTGAAAACTTTATCCTGATCAAGATCCCAAGTAAAAAGATAAGAAGCAAAGGCTACGAAAAAAAGTAATCCTATAAGAAAAAAAATACTTCCTGCAATTTTATGCGTCCTTTCATCTTTAAGCAGCGATTTAACTTCCACTTTTTCAACCTTTTCTTCCTGAAGTTGATCCGACTTTGCCTTTTTGTTTTTTGCCATTAAACAAAGATAAATTTTTATAAAAGTTATTATACTTTCTTATTAAAAAAAGCGATAAAAAAGCATACCCACCCTGCAATGAACATCATTCCACCGAAAGGTGTTACCGCCCCAATCCATTTCAATCCGGGCAACACTGCACCCTGCACTACTGCCAGTGCAAAAAGTGAGAATGAGAACAAAATTATTCCTGCAAGAAATAATCTTCCCGCCCAAATTATAAGTTTCGATTTTATTTCAGAATAAATTATGCCTGCTGCCATTATTGCAAAGGTGTGGTAAAACATATACCTAACGCCTGTTTCAAAAGTAGCAACTGCTTTTTCGCTAACCATACTTTTTAAAGCATGCGCTGCAAATGCGCCCAATGCAACCGATAGAATTCCAAAGATAGCTGCTGTTAATAAAAATCCTCTATGCATAATTTAAAATTTCTAAAATAGATGTATCACTTACTTTTTCTGCATCTAAAACCACATCAGCATTGTTATATATCATTTCTCGTTCAGAAAGAGTTTTAGTAATATAATCTTTTAATTCAGAATGTGATTTGTTTGAAATTAAAGGCCGTTTATCCGACTCAACCACCAGTCTGTTAAAAAGAAAATTTTGCGAAGCTTTTAAGTAAACTACAATTCCATTTTTTTTCATGAAATTAAAGTTGTCGGAATAAGTTGCACAACCTCCGCCTGTGGCGATGATACAATTTTGAGAATTAGTTGATGAATGAAGAACCTTACTTTCAAGTTCTCTGAAAAATTTTTCTCCTTTAAGGTGAAAAATTGCAGAAATATTTAATCCGGATATTTTTTCAATTTCAATATCTGTATCAAGTAAATTGTAATTAATTTTCGCTGCCCAGCGTGAAGCCCAATAACTTTTACCAACGCCCATAAATCCGGTAATAAAAACACGCATATTATTTACGCTTATAATCACCTCTTTTCCAGGCTTTGATAAATTCTGACCATGCAAAGGGATTAAAAATATTCTGCGGAGGAACCTGCCCTGAGTAATAAAGTTTCTTTGCATTCTGCCGCAAGTATTGCGAAGAAGCTTCCTTACCATCAGGCGGAAGGCTGGCCATTAAAGCCCGGCGTGTAGCTTCATCATTATTTGCTCTTGCAATAGCAATATCATCATCCGGAATTACAGTGTTTACAAAATCCCTGTCAAATTGCTGACGCGTAATCCGAGGCTTTATAATTGTTGCAGGGAGGTAAACGGTATCTGTAACCATCAATTGAATAACACTGAACTGGTTTCCCTTAAGGTCTTTGGGAATATCAACAGTTTTACTTTTGTAACCTACACTTGTAAATTCAACGGCATCGCCTTTCAAAACAACGATGCTAAAAACACCTTTATCGCTCGAAATTGTCCCTCTGTTTTGGCCTTTAACCATAATGCTTACACCCGGCAATGCTTGTAAACTGTCTGCCGTCATAACAACACCAAATAATTGAACCACAGAATCTCTGAAAGTTTCAAATTGTGCATTAGCCTTTTTAGCAGGAATAAGAAAATAAATAAATATTAGATAGCGAAATATTTTCATGCCGGTTGTTAAGATGTAAAGGTAGTGAATGCCTGAAAATCAAAGTAAACTTATCAATCATTAAATTTGCAGTTATATTTTTCATTTAACAAAAAATTCAAATGACGGAATCCGATATATTAAAAGCCCTTAGTAATGTTCAGGAGCCTGACCTCGGGAAAGACCTTGTAACCTTAAATATGGTTCAAGACATTAAAATTGATGGAAACAATGTTTCATTTACGGTAGTTCTAACCACCCCTGCATGCCCGCTTAAAGATATGATAAGCACTGCATGTGTAAATGCTGTGAAACTATTGGTTAATAAAGATGCAGAAGTTACAGTAAACTTTACAAGCCGCACCACTACAAACCGTAAGGATAACAAAGACATATTAAAAGGTGTAAAAAATATTATTGCTGTTGTAAGCGGAAAAGGGGGAGTTGGAAAAAGTACTGTTGCAGCCAATCTCGCTTTAGCTCTTAGTGAAGGCGGAGCATCTGTTGGATTAATGGATGCAGATATTTATGGCCCAAGCCAGCATATTATGTTTGGAATTCGCGGCGAACGGCCGATGATGAAAGATGATGGAAAGAAAGGCCTTATTGTTCCGATAGAGAAATACGGCATTAAGGTTATGAGCATCGGTTTATTAATTGATGAAAAGCAAGCTGTAATATGGCGCGGGCCAATGGTGAGCAGCGCTATAAGGCAATTTGTGAGTGAGGTTGATTGGGGCGAACTTGATTATTTAATAATTGATATGCCTCCCGGAACAGGAGATATTCACTTAACAATGGTTCAAACGGTGCCGGTTACCGGTGTGGTAGTAGTAACAACACCACAAACCGTAGCTCTTGCCGATGCAAGAAAAGGTATTGCAATGTTTGGACAAGCTCAGCTTAAAGTTCCGGTAATAGGTTTAGTGGAAAACATGAGTTATTTCACGCCTGCCGAACTTCCGGAAAACAAATATTATATTTTCGGAAAAGAAGGCGGAAAACATCTTGCTGATGAATTTGATATTCCTTTATTGGGACAAATACCGCTTGTTCAATCTATACGTGAAGGTGGCGATATCGGTGTACCGGTTATGATGTCTGATGACCTGTCACAGGCTGCTTTCAGGGAATTTGCCGCTAACACTGTCAGAGGAATTGCAATGCGCAATGCAAATATGCCGGCAACTCAAATTCAGGAAATTCTTGAATAAAATTTTCGGGTATAAAGGCAATATGACTATATCAATTATCTCTTTACAAATTTCAAGGTTTTTATTTCTTTGCCTGATATTTTAACTGAATAAACACCTGAAGCCAAACCTGAAATATCGCTTTGTAAATAAATAAAAGAGAGTGGTTGCATTTTTTTAATTAATTGTCCGCTTGCCGAATATATTGAAACTGATTTTGTATCAGCAGGTAAATTTCTGATGTTTAAAATATTGCCTTCAACATATAAATAAGATTTTATCTTATCGAAGCCTGTTCTAACCTGCACTATTGAAGAATAAGAAATACTTCCATCAATATCAGTTGATTTTATTCTTAAATAAACCACACTTCCATAATTAGGAATTGAAATATTGTAAGTATTATAAAACCCGTTAATTGCAGGTTTTTCCGCAGCATTTTGCCAAATGTTATTTCCTAAATTCACTTCAACATTATAATGATGCACATTAATTTCATTTTCTGTAATCCATTTTACTGCTACCATATTGTTTTGTTCAGGTACAGCTGTTACTGAAATTATTGTTACAGGCAAAGGGAAACAATTAACTGCTGCAGGAGGCTGTTGAAACGAAGAGTTAAATTGCGTTGCACCTGCTGCACCTTTCGTAGCCCCATTAGGCAGGAATTCAGTCATTGCCACAGAAGTTGTAATACCATTTGCACCGCCTGATACATCAGCGGCAAAAGCATTTGAGGTTATGCTGATAAATCCACCGCCGCCACCACCACCGGGGCCTTCAGCTTCTGTCCACGGAATTATCTGGTCTCCACCTTTTCCGCCTTTGGCGATAAGATTTAAGTTTTGGTCAATTGATCCTTGCACATTTAGTTTAATTGCGCCGCCACCACCGCCACCACCCGGGCCATCGCGGCCAATAAATACAACTGTATTTTCACCGTCGTTACCATTTGCTATAATATTGCCTGAGCCTGTTAAATTTCCTGTTGTTAAACAATAAATAATTCCACCACCATTACCGCCGGCACCACCCACGTCATCATTTTCACTTCCGGCCCCGCCGCCACCACCAAAAAATAATGTATTAGATGAATAAGCAAGAGGCCGTCCACCCATACCACCAATATTTAATCTGTTATCACCGCCCCACAGCGGATCGTTGGGAGGAACAACTAAAGCATCAAGGTCATCTCTTGAAAAAGAATATCCACCTCTGCCACCTCCGGTGGAAATGTTTGAAGAAAAACCAGGAGATTCCAAATCCCAAGCTATTGCCCACGACGGTTCAGAAAGGTCGGGATTACCAAAACCATTCCATAGCAATGGATTTCCGGCATTAGCACCGCCACCGCCACCTGCATCATGTGAATTACCGCCACCCCCACCATTGGCAGGAGCGCCTCTGTTAAAACGGCCATTCATAAGGTCGTAGTCAGTTTGGCTTCCGGCAATACTTTCTCCTTTTTCAGCACCTGAATAAATATCATTTGTAACGTAATCAAAATTGCCCGGCATTGAGAAATTATTCAAGGCTCCGCCTCTGAAACCAAGCCCCGAAACGTCAATTTTACCGTCAATTACAACATTTCCATCAACCTCAATTGCCACAATACCTCCACTATTACCATTCCATGGAGAAGCAGTTAAAACACCGGTGGGAGTTATTGTTAATGATGAAAGCCTTGGAATTCGCACTACCTGAACTCTTTCGGTAGCACCTACATTAAAGTTACCTGACAGTGAACCACAAACGGAAATAGTGTTTCCTGAAACATCACTTACAACAAAAAGTTGGTAATCGCCAACATTATTCATTGCAAGAATATTTCCATAAGAAGAAGAATTAGTAATATCAATAGCAGCCCCCTGGCATTTAATAAGCATAATCAAATCGCCAAAGGCAAGATTGCTGCCGGCGTATGGATTTTGAATACCGGGCGCACCACCTGAAAGGTTCGCAATGTTTGAAACGGTAATAGTATTCGTTCCTGCTGCCGCAGAAGAAATTAAAAAATCGTAACGGTTATAAACAACACTGTCGAAAGAAATAGTGTTGGCTCCATCTTTACCGGGCTGGGCAAATAAAGAGTTTGATTGAAATAATAAAAATGCAATTACAAAAGAAATTGTATTCAGTTTCATGCAGAGGTAATTTGTTCCTAAAATAAATTAAGATACTCATATATCAAAAAGAAAAAATGAATTTACATGAACCGGACAAAAAAAGAAGTCATAAAATATTACAACCTTTTATAAAAAAGATAATTAGGGAGAAATTTTAATTTCTAGTAAAAAATAAAAAACTAATTGATTGAACATATTTATTCCAACCAGTTCAAAGCATTTTGGAACAGCAATTTATTTTTAATTTCCGGTGAAAGATCCATATGCTCAATAAGTTTTCCGGGATGGTGTTCACCAAGAGGAAAAGGATAATCGCTGCCAAGGCAGATATTATCTTCACCCATCACTTTTAAAATAAAATTCATAGCATCTGAATCATGCACAAGGCTGTCAATCCAGAATTTACCAATATAGTATCTCGGTGATTTTGAATTATCAACGGCAACAAGGTCGGGGCGAACATTAAAACCATGATCAATTCTGCCAAGTGTGGCAGGAAATGAGCCGCCGCCATGAGCAAAAGCTATTTTTAATTTTGGAAATTTTTCAAAAACACCACCAAAAATTAAAGAACAAATTGCCCGGGATGTTTCAGCGGGCATGCCCACAAGCCATGGCAACCAATATTTTTGCATTTTATCGCTGCCCATCATTTCCCATGGGTGAACAAATATTGAACAGCCCAACTCTTCCGCTCTTTTAAAAAAAGGAAAAAATAATTCTTCATTCAAATTTAGGCCATTGATATTGGTTCCTATTTCAAC
>Ga0182739_1005171_pt1 | contig 10436 bp, 7 predicted proteins | sample eDN5th30CBELigBY_FD_128873 | JGI IMG/M metagenome (GOLD analysis project Ga0182739, IMG submission 128873) | Enriched backyard soil microbial communities from Emeryville, California, USA - eDNA 5th pass 30_C BE-Lig BY (version 2) (version 2) | ecosystem: Environmental > Terrestrial > Soil >...
CCAAACCTCGAGATCCTTTTGAATATGCGCCAGCGCTTCTTCAAAACCTTCATCATCCGCGGTTTTGTTGTGAACGATATTGGTGGCGAAGACCGGATCCATAAAGCTGACCTCTGCCATGGGCCAGGCGATCATCGTATCGTTATGGGCACCCCCGCCCATCGCCACGTAGGCCCGGCCATAAGCCTTCCTGCACAGGACAGTGATTTGCGGCACGGTCGTCAGGCAGGTGGCGTTCATAAAGTTCATGATTTGTCCAGGCGCACCTTTGCGTTCCGCTTCGGTACCCACAACAAACCCGGGCGTATCGACGAACCGAATGATGGGGATATTGAAACTGTCACACAGGACGGTAAAGTCAATAGCCTTTCGACAGGCTTCAGCCGATAAGGCACCACCGCCGGTAAGCGGATTATTAGCGATCACACCAACAACGCGGCCGCCCAGTCGCGCCAAACAAGTGACCAGCGATTTGCCGAATCGTGCTTTGAGCTCCAGGATACTACCCTTATCGAAAACAATCTCGAGGATCTTCTTCATGTTATAGACCTGCGTCCGCCGCTCCGGAATAATATCGAGTATGGCGTTTTGGTCAGATACTGCATGCTCGGTTACTGCGGTGCGCGGCGAGAGTTCCTTGGCGTTAGAGGGCATATAAGAAAGGAATCTCTTAATCGCTAACATTGCCTCTTCGTCGGTGTCAACGAAGTAGTCAATGAGACCGGTTTGCTCTGCATGCAGGCGCCAGCCGCCCAACTCTTCGAGATCGACTTTTTCACCGATAGCCATTGATACAAGTCGTGGACTCGATACCGACATGATGGAGCCCTTCTTCATTACGGCAAAGTCTGAGCAACAGCAGAGCCACGCAGATGACCCGAACGAAGTATTAAGCGCGGCGGATGCCCATGGCACATCCCGGATACGACGAAACTGGCTCGTATCGTTTCCGAGCATTTGCCCCATTCCTTTCGAGCCCATCGCATCCGGCAGACGTGCACCTGTCGATTCACCGATATGGACGAACGGAATACCGCGCTCGTTGCAGGTTTTCCGGATGTAGCCCATCTTCTTCGAGTTGGTGGTACTCGTCGACGCGCCCTTTGTGGTGAAATCATTGACGACAACCCCGGCGTGCCGCCCACCGATCTTCCCGAAGCCGACGATTTTGCCGTCTCGAGGCGTTACGTCCTTATCCTGCTCGAATACCGACGCCCCAAGGAGCCCCACCTCAAAAAAGCTGCCGGGGTCGACGAGTTTTTCCAGCCGTTCTTGTGCATTGAGGCCTCCGGATTCCCGACGCTTCTCGAGCTTGCGGGCCCCGCCCATTTGAGATGCGGTGGCGCGCCTTTCATCTAGTTCGTTTAACAACTCGCTATGCTTCATAAACATTATTCCTTAATATTCGACGATGTGCTTTTCGACCGTGAGGCGTTCGATCGCCCCGTCATCAAGTGCTGGCGTAAAGCCGGTTTTGAGGTGAATTTTTCCGTGATTGAACGGTAGGGGGTCACGAAATAACTTGTCCCTATGCTTTAAGAAACCATTAAATTCGCCCTTGGTTTTAATCAGACGCGCTGCGACAGTCGCTTCCATCCAGTTATTGATTTCACTCCCTAGCCCATCTCCTAAGACGGCCAGCATGCCATGGTCGTGAATACACTGAATACCGTCGGCCAAGGCCTGCAGACTTCCGAAACGCTTTAACTTGACTTTGCAATAGCCGACGTTCGGAATGCTTGCTGCGCGCTCAATATCGGCGATGGTGCAAATGGGTTCATCAAGCATCAACGGCACCGGGCTTTCGCGTGCGACGGCGGCGTTGTCGTCCCAGGAATCGGCATCGCACGGTTGCTCGAATAGGTCTGCGCCGGCGAACTTGAGGCCGTGAGCAAACCGGATGGCGTCTTCCTTGGAAAACGCTCGATTTGCATCTAGCCGGATCGTCGCGCGACCGTTAAGAAGGCGGAGGATCGTATTGGCGCGCTCTATATCGGCCTCCACATCCTTGCCAACTTTCACTTTGAAAGTGGTGAAGCCATTTGATAGGAGCTCACCGATCTCTTGCTCGATCCCGGCCGCATCGGTCGAATTGATCGGGACGATGAGTTCAAGGGCCACATCCTCTTCAACCCGTAGCCAGTCACTACCTTCTAACGATTCGAGCGCGGTCATCAACAAGGCCGTAGCGACCTTGCTTTCCTCAAGGCGGCTCATGACATCTGCTTTAAATTGTGCGATACCCTTATCGTTCAGTTCGGCAAGCCGTTGCAGGCAGTAGTCCCACGCGCCTTCTCGCGTTTCGGCACTCGAGCCCGGCGATACGTGCGCATCAGAAAACGATTGCCTGCCGTCTCGGTGTTCGAGCTGCAAGAAAAATGGCTCAAATTCGGTAAAAGTACGATAAGACAGCTTGTAGGGTCGATACAGCGGCAGCCGTAGCCTGCGCAAGGTAGCTCGAGTTATGTCTCCCAATTTTCTTCCTTAGTGGTTGTCATTATTACCACTAAAGTTTAGACTAACGGTGGCTCAAAAACAAGCATATGAGAGGAGGATTCGATGCATAGGGCATTAAGAAGTGTGTTGTACGTACCCGGTATCAACGAGAAAGCGATGCGCAAAGCCTCGACGTTACCCGTAGATGCTGTCGTACTCGATCTGGAGGACAGCGTTCTGTTCGAACGGAAAGCTGAAGCGCGCAATACGCTCGCTCAGTTTCTCGCGGCTCATCGGAGCGACTTCGACGGCAAGTACGTCGTTATCAGGGTCAACGGGAGCGATACTGAGTCCTGGCTCAAAGACTTGGAACTCGCTGCCATAGCGCGACCCGACGCAGTCCTGCTGCCGAAGGTCTCGCGCCCAGATATCCCGCGCAATGCACGCGAAGTCCTCAATAAGCATGGCGGAGAATCGATTGCCATCTGGTGCATGGTCGAAACGCCCCTTGGCATCCTTAGGCTGGAAAGCATCGTCGAGGATGGCCAAAAAGATGGCGTTGAGTGCCTCGTGCTAGGCACTAACGATCTCGTCAAAGAGGGAGATATTGACCCCGGCGATAAGCGCTGCAACCTCGTTCCTTGGCTTGCACATGTGGTGCTGGTTGCTAAGTCCTTTCAGATTCCGGTTATCGACGGCGTACTGAACGATATACAAGACCTCGAAACCCTCGCGGCAGAGGCACGGACGGCAAAAGCTATGGGCATGAGCGGCAAGACCATTATTCACCCAGCCCAAATTGAAGTGGTTAACCAGTGCTTCAGTCCGTCCAAAGAAGAGCTGGACAGTTGGCGGCGCATCGTGGCCGCGTATGCACAGCCCGAAAACGCAGACAAAGGCGTAATCAACCTTGACGGCATGATGGTCGAGCGGCTGCATCTGGAGATCGCTGAGAGAAAGTTGCGACAATGCGCCTCGAACGATTGAGCTGGCCACTATTACGCCATCATCTCAACCCGCGTAAAGATAAACGCCTTGGGCAAAGTACAAGCCTCCGATGAGCATGATGATGGATTGCGTCCAACGTCGGAATTGAGCATCGGAGAGCTTTTCCAGAACACTGCGGCTCAGGGTCGTCCCTAGCACCGCCATCAAGGTACAGAGCATGATTACCGAAGGCTCAACCGCAGTTTCGGTCGACGCATCACTGGCCCGCATGAAATAGATTAACTTCGCCAAATGTGCTGTCGTCTGGCAAACCGCTTTAGTGGCTACAACGGTGCGCCGATCAAATCCCGAGCGAATGAAAAACGCATCAAGAACCGGCCCTGATACGCCTGCCACAAACTGGAGTAGTGCGTTTAGAAAGCCGCAAATCTCTGCTCCGAACGGCTTGTCGGCCTGGGGAATCAGACGCTCCGGTACCAACATGACTAAGAACGGAACCGCACCCAAGCAAATGAGGACAGTCGCCCGATCAGGTACGTAGCTGACGAAGAAAAATAGGCCTGATGCGGCAACTAGACCAATAAGGAAGCGACCAAATACGCGGAAATCGGCGTATCGCCTCCAAACAACACCACGCCATCCATTTGATGTCATCTGCGTCACTGCGTGCAGCACCATGGCGACAGGCACGGGTAGGACCAGCAGGAACGCGCCCATCAAAATCATGCCCCCCGCCATCCCGAACACGCCCGATATAAATCCAGTGATGAGCACGGAAATGGCTAGATAGGCCAGAAGCATGAGGGACATGTCGAGTGGAATAACCGGTGAGTTACTGATCGCTTCAAGAGCCCACGGTTGATTCTATAGACCTAGATCGGCCGCTAGCGCCCGCCACTTCTCGACTTCTTTGCGCATAAGCTCGGATAGCTGTTGAGGCGAGGAGTGCTGAGGAAGGAGCGCTAAGCGCTCTATGCCCGCCCGGCTTTCTCCTGATGAGACGACTGCGGCGATGGCCTGTTGGAGCTGTTCGCCAATTTCCGCATCCAGCCCCGAAGGACCCAGTACGGCATACCAAGCACCCCCGACCAAAGTCGGATATCCAGCCTCGGCCGTCGTTGGAACGGTCTCCAGTCCTTTAATGCGTTCGGGTGTAGCAATGGCAAGCGCTTTGAGCTTTCCTGCTTCCACAAATGCGCGAGCGACTAGCGGCGGAACGAATGCATAGTCGATATGGCCGGCGACAAGATCGTTGACGGCCGCGGACATGCCCTTATATGGAACATGAACCGCTTCAATGCCCGCCGTTCTGTTCAATTGCTCGCCCAGCAAATGACTGGAAGTTCCCGCACCGGAGGAACCGAAGTGCACAGCGTCGGGGTTGCTCCGGACATGATCAATCAATTCCGGCAATGAATTGGGGGCAAATGCACCATTCGCCACAATCATGTATGGGCCGCTTGCAACCTGGGAAATGGGCCGCAAGTCGGTAAACGGATCGTACTGCATGGAGTGCAGCATCACAGGGGCGATCGCCAGTTCTGGATCTGATGCAAATAGCAAGGTATAGCCGTCGCTTTTTGCCTTGCTCACCATACTGGCGGCAATAGTACCCCCGGCTCCAGGTTTATTTTCCACGACGAACGGTACACCGACGACCGTACCCAGCCGTTCAGCGACCAGTCTCGCCAGTACATCAGTTCCACCACCGGGCGCATAACCGACAACCAGCCGGATCGAGGCATCCTTCTGCGGCCATGATGAAGCGCCTGAGCTTACTTTAGCGGCCGCGGCAGAGGCAACAAGCAAGCATATGGCTGTCAAAACAAAACGCCAATGCCACAAAGCGAACTTCTGAAAGGCATACATAATCGGTCTCCATCGTTCGTCGTTTCTTGTATGGAAGTTGCTATGGCAACCACTACCGAGGTGCCATACTAAAGTATCGAGAAGCGCCTGGCAACCGATAAAAATGCATTGACATGCGTTTGACTGTTAAATATAGTCGTCATAAAAGCAACCACTATTATCATCGGGAGACAACTCATGCACCACTCACTGTCAGGCACCAGCAGATTACGGCGCGCCATCGCGACCGCGTTTTTAGGGATGATTCTTCCAGTCACCGCGATGGCTGCGGACTGGCCCACGAAATCGGTGACCATCATTGATCCATACTCCCCGGGCGGCACGACGGACTTCATTGCCCGAGTGTTGGCTGAGCGGCTTAGCAAAGCATTGGGTCAGTCCTTTGTCGTGGATAACAAAGGTGGCGCAGGTGGCACAATCGGTACTGCTCGCATGGCACAGGCCGATTCGAGCGGACACACATTGCTCATCAACAACATGAGCATTGCGTTCAGCAAGGCGCTATACCCAAACTTGCCATATGACACAGAGAAGGACATAGCGCCCGTTGCATTGATCGGAAGCACACCAACGATCCTTGCCGTCGCAAACAATGTAAAAGCTTCTTCTGTCCAGGAACTTATCGCCATGGCGAAGGCCGACCCGACTAGCTTGAACTTCGGTTCGGCCGGCATCGGCAGCACCGGGCACATGGCAATGGTTGCTTTTCAGAAGGCAGCTGGCATTGAACTCCAACACATCCCCTACAAAGGGGCTGGTCAAGCTTTGACCGATCTTATCGGCGGACGTATCTCTATCCTGATGAACACAATTACGCCGATGGTGCCCAATGTGAAGGCGGGTTCCGTTCGAGGATTGGCCAGCTCTGGTACGTCACGTTCCGCCGCGCTGCCGGATGTACCGACAGTCTCAGAGTCGGGGCTGCCGGACTTTTCATATGCACCGTGGTTCGCTTTCTTTGCACCAGCTGGTACCCCTCCAGATGTCACCAAGAAAATTCATGCGTCGATCCATGAGGTCCTAGCCGATCCTGAAGTATCCGCTAAGCTAACCGCTCAAGGGATAGAACTGGAACAGGTTAGCGTGGAAGAATTTACCAGTCGCTACCATTCGGACATTAAGGAATGGACGACAACGATCAACGAGCTGGGCATCAAGCTGCAGTAACGTATATGAACGAACCAGAACTGCGCCATGAGGCGTTTGGACTTTTGGCAGGACACGGCTACAGCGCCTGCGCTCTACGCGCGCATTTCGAGTCGGGTGCTCTTAGCGTGGACACGTTCACGAGCGCCTTACTTGAAAGGATCAAAAGATTCGAACCCGTGGTGCAGGCGTGGGAATGGATAGACGAAGCCCGAGCCGTTACCGCTGCGCGTGATGGAGCCCGCCGAATTGCCGTTGGGGATGCACGGCCATTAGAGGGCATCCCGTTCGGCATTAAGGACGTGATCGAAACCGACGGCATACCCACGCGGATGGGTTCGCCGCTGTTTGCGGATTATGTGCCGACGGCGTCCGCGTCTGTTGTCCGCGACTTAGAGTCTGCCGGCGGCATTATCTTCGGTAAAACGGTCACTACAGAGTTCGCCACCCAATGCCCCGGGAAGACGCGCAACCCTTGGAACCCTGCCCATACCCCGGGCGGCTCCTCCAGCGGGTCAGCCGCCGCCGTGGCGGCAGGGTTCGTTCCTGTAGCGATTGGCACGCAGACGCGCGGTTCAACGATCCGCCCGGCAGCATTTTGCGGGGTGGTCGGATACAAGCCCACATTTGGAGCGGTGTCCACTGCAGGCATATTTCCTACCAGCGCTACGCTGGATCACGTGGGTTTCTTTGCCAACTCCATCGAAGACATCTCGCTAATGGTGTCGGTCTGTGCGCCAAGCGTAAAGGCAAAAGTGCAAGCTGACGGCGTGCCGCCAACATTAGCTTTTGTGGCATCACCCTACTGGCACCTTGCTGAGCCCTCGCAGCGACGCTGCATTGAAGCCGCCATCCAAAGGTTCACAGAAGCCGGCGCACCGGTCCGGTCCATCGATCTGCCGAGCGACTTTGAGCGGGCCCTCGACGTCACCAATACAATCCAACGATTCGAGCTTTATCAGCTACATGGCCATAACCTTGAGGGCTGGCGATCTTCCATTAGTCCCCAGTTTTTGGAGTACATGGAATCAGGCCGGCGCATTACAGAACAACAATATCGGGATGCATTGGACTACCGAGGCAGACTCATCGCGCTATATGACGAGATCGTCGCACCATATTCGGCAGTTTTGACCGCGCCGGCAAATGGCGAAGCCCCAGTGGGCATCACGGCGACGGGCGATGCAACCTTTTGTGCAATCTGGACCCTTTGCGGCGCACCCGCGATCGCGATTCCTGCAGGCTTCGGGCAGCGGCATCTACCGCTCGGCATACAACTAGTCGGACACCGGCACCGTGATGGGGAACTACTTGCAACAGCGCACTGGTGTGAGAAAGCACTCAAGCGATGGTCACGTTTTGCGTAAGATATGACAGAGCTCCACGACCTCACCATTGCACAAGCCAGTTCGGCCATCGCCAAGCGCGACATCTCTCCGGTAGATCTTACACGTGCATTGATTGACCGCATCACCACGCATGATGCCGCCATCCATTCTTTCATCACGCTGACGCCCGACCTTGCGTTGCGCCAAGCACGCGATATCGAACGCGAGATTAGCAAAGGAGAACGGCGAAGCCCCCTTAGCGGGATTCCATACGCATTAAAAGACGTCTACGATACCGCCGAAATTCCGACCACAGGGCACTCAAAAGTGTTCCTACATCGGGTCCCCAAGGAAGATGCCGAATGTCATCGCCGTCTGAAGGAGGCTGGCGGGATTCTTATCGGGAAGCTGGCCACACACGAAATGGCACACGGTGGCCCGTCTTTTGATCTACCCTGGCCGCCGGCGCGCAACCCATGGAGAACGAGCCACTTTACAGGCGGGTCCAGTAGCGGAAGCGCGGCAGCGCTCGCGGCGCGGTTCGTCCCCGCAACATGCGGCACCGACACTGGAGGGTCCATACGAGGGCCGGCTGCCCTCTGTGGCATCTCAGGCTTCATGCCGACCGCCGGCACTATTAGTCGTCATGGCGTTATTCCCAATTCCATCACGCTGGACCGTTGCGGCCCAATGGCGCGAACCGTCGAGGATTGCGCCATGCTGATGGACGTTCTTGCTGAACAGCGTCCAAACGCCTTGCACACAAATTTACGACGCGATGGATCGTACGCGTCGGCACTCTCGCCCGACCTAAACGGCGTACGTATTGGCGTCGTCAGATCCTACTGGGAGGCCGAAACGCAACAAACGCCGGCAGTCGTCTCGGCTATTGAGCGGGCGATCACAGTATTGCAGAGGCTTGGCGCTACCGTAGCGGATACGTCCTGGCTGCCACTACGGGATGCGCTGGATGTAAAAATTGGAATCGGGCAACCAGAAATTTTCGCTGTCCATGCTGAAGCTCTCCGCCGGGATCCCATGCAGTTCGGAGCAGATTTTCGGCAAAGGGTCCTACCCGCCTGTTTATTTACCGTCGAAGATCTGAGGAACGCGCGTCAAGAGCACCAGCGTCTACAGAGGATCGCGATGGACGCTTTCAAGCGTTTCGATGTCTTGGTAACTATTTCGCAAGGCGTTGCTCCGCCGCTTGCTGCCCACCAACCCATCGACTATTGGCGTAAGTTAAATGCCTACGCGCCGGCCAACATTTCAGGTGGCCCGGCACTGAGCGTCTGCGCCGGCTTTGCTGACGGGCTGCCGATTGGCATGCAAATTATCGGCAAACCTTATGAAGACCGGGATGTACTAAGAGTCGGCCATGCATTCCAGCAGGTGACAGACTGGCATTCCCCCAGTCCCTGGCTTTCGAAAGGAGCGACCACTGAAAACCGTCCATTTGCGCACGGGCTACCCGACAACAATCCCAGGCCAGAACCAGCACTTTCGAGCAGATGTGAGCAGGCGGCGCTACGGGCGGGCCTGACCGTCAATGATGAAGTCCTTTATGCACTATGCCGCGCCGCTCCATATGTGAGCGAAATATCTAAGAGATTGATCGAACGGCAGTCGCTACAAACACTGGGATGATGCTGAGGCAATGAACTGTCTGGCACGCGGCCCAGTACGGTGTTATGGATCACACCGCAAGTAGGCCGTCCGTGCTCTTAGGCAGCTTTGGCGTAAGATTCTACCAAGCTCGACCGGTGTGCTTCGACAAATCCCGTACTGAGCTCGGCACTGCGAAACGCCTCATGTTCCATACATGCGATGAGGAAATCAATATTCGTTTTGATGCCCTCTATTTTGATCGCCTGCAAGGCACTAAGCATATTAGCGATGGCATTGTCCCGGCCCGAGCCATGTGCAACGATCTTGGCAATCATCGGATCATAGAAGGGCGTGATTTCCCCACCTTGTTCATAGCCGGTCTCAATCCGTATCTTGTCAGACTGCGCGTCCGCATAATCGAAGACGCTCAAAGGACCGGGTGAAGGCATGAAGCCCTTTTGGGGGTTTTCAGCGTAAAGGCGGCATTCGATCGAATGACCGCTCTGCCCAATCTCTTCCTGTCCCAGTGGCTCAAGATCACCGCCAGCGTACTGCAATTGCATGGCGACCAGATCGAGACCGGTGATCATCTCGGTCACTGGGTGCTCCACCTGGATCCGCGTGTTCATCTCGAGAAAGAAGAAGTCCTCGGCATCTACGTCGTAGATGAATTCCACCGTACCGGCTCCCTGATATCCGACTGACACGGCCAAGTTAATCGCCGCGTCTTGCATCTGTTGGCGAACACTACTTTGAATGCCAGGCGCGGGCGCCTCTTCGATGATCTTTTGGAATCGGCGCTGCAAAGAGCAATCACGCTCGTGCATATGGACTGCTGTCGTGCCAAAGCCGAAAACCTGTACTTCGACGTGCCGGGCGCGTGGGATGAACCGCTCCAGGAAGATCTCTTCGCTACCAAAAGCGGCCTTCGCTTGTGACTGCGTCGCCGTCGCTGCAGCGACGAGCTTAGCTGGCTCGAAGACTTGCCGCATCCCGATGCCGCCGCCTCCCGCCGCCGCCTTTATAAGCAACGGAAATCCGACCTGTTCCGCTTTTTCAAGTAAGGAATCGGCATCCGCAGCATCCAGCTTGTCCGACCCA
>Ga0182739_1005172_pt1 | contig 10434 bp, 12 predicted proteins | sample eDN5th30CBELigBY_FD_128873 | JGI IMG/M metagenome (GOLD analysis project Ga0182739, IMG submission 128873) | Enriched backyard soil microbial communities from Emeryville, California, USA - eDNA 5th pass 30_C BE-Lig BY (version 2) (version 2) | ecosystem: Environmental > Terrestrial > Soil >...
CACCGGATTGCCGTCGGCGCGGGCACCGCGGGCGATCTCGCGCGGGTCGAGGTCGTGTGCCGCATCCCGGATGCGCGCGGAGACCCCGGCGGGAGCCGTCGCCGTCGCGAGCGCCGCCTCGAATCGCACGATCGCCGCCAGCACCGCGGCGTCACCGGTCGCTGCTGCGACCGGGCGGCCCGCCCAGCCGGGGGAGAGCAGGCCGAGATCGGCCTCGTCGAACGGGTCAGCGGAAGGCAAGGAACACCGTCTCGCCGGGACCCTGCAGGCGCAGGTCGTGACGCAGGCCCGACGCCGTCCGCTCTGCGACGAGGGTCGCGCGGCGGGCCGGATCGAGCGCCGACAGCAGCGGGTCGGAATCGAGCGCCGGGCCGGGGACGTAGATCCGGGTGTCGAGCACGGCCAGCAGCCCCCGCGCGAACACCTTCACCGCGAAGAACGCCGCCGCGCCGTCCGCGAGAGGGCCGGGCTCGAACGTGGTGAAGGTGTACCAGCCCTCGGCATCGGTCTCGCAGCGGCCGAAACCGCTGAAGCCGCCGAGCCGGCGCGCCCGCGAACCGGACTCGCTGACGATGGCGCCCGTGGCATCCGGCTGCCAGATCTCGATGAGGGCGTCGGGGACGGGCTCGCCGGAGCCGTCGAAGACGCGGCCGTCGAGCACGATGGCGCCGGGGGTTCCGGGGGCGACCAGGTCCCGGTCGCCTGAGTAGACCAGACCGTCGCGGAAGAACGGCCCCACGGTCTGATCGGGAGTGGGCAGCCTGCTCATTCCTCGCCCTCCTCGGGTTCGATCCAGGTGCGCCGCGAGCCGGTCAGCACGATGTCGAAGCGGTAGCCGAGCGCCCACTCCGGGCTGGTGAGGTCGTGGTCGTAGCCGGCGATGAGCCCGGCCCGGGCGCCCTCGTCGGGGATCGACCGGTAGACGGGATCGAGCGCCAGCAGCGGGTCGCCGGGGAAGTACATCTGCGTCACCAGGCGCTGGGTGAACGCCTCGCCGAACAGCGAGAAGTGGATGTGCGCGGGACGCCAGGCGTTCTCGTGGTTGCGCCACGGGTAGGCGCCCGGCTTGATCGTGGTGAACCGGTACCGGCCCTCGTCGTCGGTGAGCGTGCGGCCGGCTCCGGTGAAGTGCGGGTCGAGCGGAGCCGGGTGCCGGTCGCGCTTGTGCCGGTACCGCCCGGCGGCGTTCGCCTGCCAGATCTCGACGAGCTGACCGCGCACCGGGCGTCCGTCCCCGTCGAGCACCCGGCCCTCGAGCACCATGCGCTCGCCGAGCGGTTCGCCGGTCGACATCGTGGTGAGATCGCTCTCGGCCTCGCCCACGTCGCGGCGGCCGAACGCCGGGCTGGTCAGCTCGATCGTCTCGGGGTCGGCGAGCTGCAGCGACTTGGTCGGATGCCGCAGCAGGCTCGACCGGTACGGCGCGTAATCCAGGTGCGGGCGGTGCTCGGGCCAGTGCGGGTCGCGGGCGGGCGGGTTCTCGGCGATCGCGGAGATCTGCTGCGAGATCTCCGCCTGCAGGGACGTCGTCGGGGGCATGCGACTCACGCTGCCGTAGCGCGCGGGGCGGCGCGAGGCGCGGGTCCCACTCAGTGGCACGGCGCGCGTGGCGACGAAAACTGAGGACGTTCGGACTGCGGGAGCGCGCACGTCGCCGCCGACGGGCGTTGTGCGTGGAGTCTCCTCAGTTTTCGTCGGCGCGGGGGAGACCCGCGGCGTCGAGACGCTCCTCGATCGCCTCCGCTGCGCGCCGCAGCAGCGGCAGCAGGCGCTGCTCGTCGGCCGAGGCGAGATGGGTGACGACTCCGATCGCGGCGGGAGGCAATCCCGCGCGCGGCGCCAGCGGAAGTGCCAGCGAGGCATTGCCGAGGGTCATCTCCTGCCGGGTCAGCGCGTAACCGCGCCGGCGGGTCGCCTCGACCTCGGCGCGCAGACGCGTCGGGTCCGTGATCGTGAACGGCGTGATCTGCGCGAGGGGACCGCGCAGCAGCGGGGCGGCTGCCGCATCCGGAAGCGCCGCCAGGATCGCGCGCCCCACCCCTGTGGCGTGCACCGGATGCCTCACCCCGACCCGCGCGAGCGTCGGGATCGCGCGCGCCCCGCTCGCGCGCGACAGGTAGAGCACCTCGGAGTCGACGAGCACCGCGACGTGGGCGTTCTCGCCGGTGCTGTCGTAGAGCCCGGTCAGTTCGGGGTCGGCGGCCTCGCGCAGACCGCGTACGACGGGTGCGCGCTCGCCGAGTTCCCAGAGCGCGGTGCCCGCCGCGTAGCGTCCGCCGGCCAGGTCGAGCTGCCCGAGCCGCACCAGCTCGGCCGCGATGCGGTGCGCGGTCGAGACCGGCAGGCCGGCGCCGGCCGCGAGTTCGCGCAGCGTTGCGCCCGACCCGTCGGCGGGGAGCGCCCGCAGCAGGCGGACGGCGCGGCCGAGCAGCGAGGCGCCCGGCTCGCCCGTGCGCCCCGCCATCAGACCAGCAGCTGGTGCTTGGCCAGCTCCTTGTAGAGCGGCGTGCTCGCCACCAGCTCGGAGTGCGTGCCGACCCCCACCACCTGCCCGCGATCGAGGACGACGATGCGGTCGGAATCGACCACCGTCGAGAGCCGGTGCGCGATGACGAGCAGGGTGCGGTCCTCGGCGACCGTGTCGATCGCCTCGCGCAGCAGCTGCTCGTTCACCCCGTCGAGCGAGGCGGTCGCCTCGTCGAGCAGCAGGATCGGGGGTGCCGCCAGCAGCGCCCGCGCGATCGCGAGACGCTGGCGTTCGCCTCCGGAGAGCATGACCCCGTCTTCGCCGACCGCGGCGTCGAGACCGGCCGGATCGCGGTCGAGCACGTCGCCGAGGTTGACGCTGCGCAGCACCGCGATGCACTGCTCGTCCGTGGCGTCGGGGCTGGCGAGGGTCAGGTTCTGCCGCAGCGTGCCGGCCAGCACCGGGGCGTCCTGTTCGACGTAGCCGATCTGGCCGCGCAGCTCGCCGCGGTCGAGTCCGCGCACGTCGAGTCCGCCGAGGCGTACGACGCCCGAGGTCGGGTCGTAGAACCGCTCGATGAGCGACAGGATCGTGCTCTTGCCCGCGCCCGAGGGTCCGACGAGCGCGACGCGGGAGCCACGCGGCACCTCGAACGACACCCCGCGCAGCACCTGCCGGTCGTGGGCGTCGTCGGTGCCGTCGTGCACCGCGACGGCGGCCTCGGGGTAGCTGAAGCGGACGTCCTCGAACGCGATCGCCGCATCCGTCGTCGCGGGCGCCGCCGGTTCGATCGCGGCGTCACCCTCGGCCTCGCCGGGAAGGGAGGTGATCTCCTCGATGCGCCCGAGCGCTCCGAGCGCCTGGTTGACGGACGTGATGGCGCCGAACGCCGAGGCCAGCGGCATGATCAGCATGAACAGGAAGAGGATGAACGCGACGAGACTCGCCACGGTGATCGCACCGCTGGCGACCCGGAATCCGCCGACGCCCAGCACGACGAGCAGCGAGATCTGCAGGGCGATCCCGGCGATGGGGACGATCAGCGCCGAGACCTTCGCCACCTTGATGCCGGCGGCCCAGGCGCCGCGGGCATCGGCCTCGACGGCTTCGAGCTCGCGGTCGGTGGCGTTGGCGGCGCGCACGGTGCGGATCGCCCCGATGACGCGTTCGACGGCGGCGGCGAGGTCGCCCACCTTCTCCTGCTGCTCTTTGCTCGCCTGGCGGATGCGCCCCGAGAGCAGCACGACGGTGACGACCGAGACCCCGATGACGAGTACCGTCAGCCCGAGCAGCAGCGGGTCGATGACCAGCATGGCCACGAGGGCTCCGACGAACACGACGGCACCGCCGATGGCGTCGACCAGGCCCTGGGTGATCACGGCGTAGAGCAGGGTGGTGTCGGAGCCGACCCGGGAGACCAGGTCTCCGGTGCGGCGCTGGTCGAACTCGGCGATCGGCAGCCGCAGCATGCGGCCGACGAGCCGTCGGCGCGCCGAGAGCACCACCGAGGTGCCGGTGCGCTGCAGCAGGTAGTGCTGGAGCCCGCTCAGCGCTCCGGCGGTCACGACGAGTCCGACGAGCAGCCAGACCAGGGCCCCGAGCGGCCGGCCGCTCTCGACGACGCCGATGACCTGGCTGACCAGGATCGGCTGGGCGAGGGATGCGGCGGCGCCGGCGAGGCTCAGCGCGACGACGGCGATGAGGACGGGCCGGTGCTCGGCGAGGTAGGGCAACAGCTGGCGGAGCGTCCCGCGGGGGCCGTCGGTGGTGGGTGCGTGGGTCATCGTCTTCCGTATTTCTTGTGCACCGCCTGGCGGCTGACGCCGAGGGCGAGTGCGATGAGTTGCCAGGAGGCATCGGCGTTGCGGGCACGGCGGACCGCGACCGTCTCGATCCGGTCGAGTTCGGTGCGCAGCCGCGCGACCGCTCGGAGCGCTTCGATCGGATCCTCGGACCCGGCCTCCGCGGCGAGGGTGTGGATGGTCCCGGTGTCCATGCTGTCAACCGTAGTTGACGCGCTGGCGGGCGTCAACTCAGGTTGACGTTGTGGCGCTGTCCGAGGGATTTCGTAGGCTGTCCGGGTGTCAGCCGCAGACCCCGTGATCGTCGCCACCGACCTGGTCAAGAAGTACGGCGCGACCGCCGCGGTCGACGGCATCTCGTTCGAGGTCGCACCGGGGGAGTCGTTCGGGCTGCTCGGCCCGAACGGCGCGGGCAAGTCGACGACGATGCGCATGGTCGGCGCCGTGTCGACCCGCACCGGCGGCGAACTCACGATCCTCGGGCTCGACCCGAACTCCGCTGGACCCGAGATCCGGTCGCGGCTCGGGGTGGTGCCGCAGGCCGACAACCTCGACGCCGAGTTGCGGGTGCGCGAGAACCTCATCGTCTACGGCAGGTACTTCGGCCTTCCCCTGAAGCACCTGCGCACCCGGGCCGACGAACTGCTGGCATTCGCCCAGCTCTCGGACCGCGCCATGGCGAAGGTCGACGACCTCTCCGGCGGAATGAAGCGCCGGCTCACGATCGCACGGGCGCTCATCAACGACCCCCGCATCCTGCTGCTCGACGAGCCGACCACGGGGCTCGACCCGCAGGCCCGGCACATCCTGTGGGACCGGCTGTTCCGGCTGAAGGAGCAGGGCACCACCCTCGTGCTCACCACCCACTACATGGATGAGGCCGAGCAGCTCTGCGACCGCCTGGTCGTCGTCGACAAGGGCCGCATCATGGCCGAGGGCTCGCCGGCCGCGCTGATCAGGCAGTACTCGACCCGCGAGGTGCTCGAGGTGCGCTTCGGGTCCGACCTGAACGCCGGGGCGGCCGCCCGGCTCGAGGGCGTCGGCGACCGGCTCGAGGTGCTGCCGGATCGCGTGCTCGTCTACGCCGCCGACGGCGAGGCGGCGCTGGCCGAGGTGACCGGCCGCGGGCTGCAGCCGATGACCAGCCTGGTGCGGAGATCCAGCCTGGAAGACGTCTTCCTGCGTCTGACCGGACGGTCGCTGATCGAATGACCGCCCCTCTCGTCGACCCGGGCAGAGTGCGACGCTACGGTGCGCTCTACGTGTTCGAGCACCAGCTGCGGGTGATGCGCAACTACCGCAGTTCGCTGATCGCCACCGCGATCGGCACCCCGTTCATCTACCTGTTCGCGTTCGGAATCGGCATCGGGACGCTGGTCAGCGCGAACGCCGGCCACGTCGACGGGGTGAGCTACCTGACCTTCGTCGCCCCGGCGCTGATCTGCATGTCGGTGGTCGGCATCGCCGCCATGGAGTTCACCTACCCGATCATGCTCGGGTTCAAATGGAACCCGACGTTCATCGGCATGAACGCCGCGCCGCTCTCGGGGCGCCAGATCGTCGACGGCATCGTGCTGTTCGTCTCCCTGCGCATGGCGATCCCCGCGGTCGCGTACTACATCGTGATGGCCGCCTTCGGTGCGGCGCCGTCGCCGTTCGGCGCCGGGGTCATCGTGACCTCGGTGCTCGCGGGCCTCGCGCTCGGCACGCCGATCATGGCGTACTCGGCCTCGATCACCGAAGACAAGGGCCAGTTCGCCGTCATCGGCCGGGTCGTCGTGCTTCCCCTGACCCTGTTCAGCGGCACCATGTTCCCGCTCGATCAGCTGCCCGTGTTCCTGCAGTGGATCGGCTGGCTCTCGCCGGTGTGGCACGGCACCGAGCTCGGTCGCCAGCTCAGCTACGGCGCGACCGGACCGATCTGGCTCACCGCCGCGCACGTGGTCTACCTCGTGGCGCTCGCCGTCGCAGGGTGGCGGCTCTCGGTGCGCATCGCCACGAAGAGGCTCGACAGATGACCCTTCGGCACGCGGCCGACGCGACCCGGGGCGCGCCCCTGTCGCGCGGGGTGGGAGCCCTGTACGCCGGCAACGCGCGCTCGGTCGTCGGGCGCGGCCTGCGCGCCACGCGCAGCACCAACTGGATCGTCGTACTCACCGGATTCGTCGAACCGGTCTTCTATCTGCTCTCGCTCGGGGTGGGGCTGGGCGCCTACATCGGCACCGTGCAGGATGCGGCGGGCAACGCGATCCCGTACGCCGCGTACATCGCACCCGCCCTGCTCGCCGTGTCGGCGATGAACGGCGCCATCTACGACTCCACCTGGAACGTGTTCTTCAAGCTCAACTACGCCAAGACCTACGAGGGCATGCTGACCACGAGCCTCGGCCCGCTGGATGTCGCGCTCGGCGAGATCTCGCTGGCCTTGCTGCGCGGCGGCGCCTACGGTCTGGGGTTCCTGCTCGTGATGCAGGCGGTGGGCCTGAACCTGTCGTGGACGGCGATCCTCGCCCTGCCCGCCCTGCTGCTGATCGCGTTCGGCTTCGCCAGTCTCGGCATGGGCATCACCAGCTACCTGAAGACCTTCCAGCAGATGGACTGGATCCAGTTCTTCCTGCTGCCGATGTTCCTGCTCTCGGCGACCTTCTACCCGCTGAGCGTCTACCCCGCGCCGGTGCAGTGGATCGTGCAGGCGCTGCCGCTCTGGCACGGGGTCGAGCTGATCCGCGGGCTGACCACGGGGGCGCTCGGCCCGGCGATGCTGGTGCACCTCGGCTACTACCTGGTGATGATCGTGGTGGGGCTGGCGTTCACGACCCGGCGGCTGCGCGCGCTCTTCCTCGACTGACCGCACCTCCGTTCTGCAGGACTACGGGTCCTGCACGCGCGAAACTTAGGCGCACGCACTCCTGCGGAGCCGCCGACTCCTGCACAACGGAGGGTCTAGGCCTTCGGCCCGCCCGCAACGTAGAGCACCTGGCCGTTGACGTACGAGGCCTCCTCCGAGCAGAAGAACGCCGCGGCGGCCGCGATGTCCTCGGGGGTTCCTGCCCGGCGGGCGGGCACGTCCTGGGTCGCCGCGGCGAGGTAGTCCTCGAAGCCCATGCCGATCCGCTCGGCGGTTGCGCGCAACATGTCGGTGGCGATGATGCCGGGGGCGATCGCGTTCACCGTCACCCCGAACGGTCCGAGTTCGATCGCGAGGGTCTTGGTGAACCCCTGCAGCCCGGCCTTCGCGGCGGCGTAGTTCGCCTGCCCGCGGTTGCCGAGGGCGCTCGTGGAGGACAGGTTGACGATACGACCCCACTTCGCGTCGACCATGTGCGATTGCACGGCGCGGCTCATCAGGAAAGCCCCCCGCAGGTGCACCCCGATGACGGCATCCCAGTCGGCGTCGGTCATCTTGAACAGCAGCGCATCGCGCAGGATGCCGGCGTTGTTCACCAGGATCGTGGGCGCGCCGAGCTCCGAGGCGACCCGGTCGACAGCGGCGGCCGCCGCATCCGCGTCGGAGACGTCGGCGCCGACGCCGATCGCCCGACCTCCGGCCGAGACGATCGCCTCGACGGTGCCGCCGGTCGTCGCCTCGTCGAGGTCGAGCACCCCGACGGCGGCCCCGGATGCGGCGAGCCGCATCGCGATCGCGGCACCGATCCCGCGCGCGGCTCCGGTGACGATGGCGACGCGCTCGGTCATGGGACGAGGTTACCCACCTGCCGGTCGATCAGGTCAGCCGCGCAGGCCCCTCAGCACGTTCGCCATCGCCAGCGCCGCCTCGGCGGCACGGGCCCCGATGTCCTCCTTCGACTCCGGCAGCCCGGCGCGGTCGAGGCCCTGCTGCTCGGTGTCGAGCGTCAGCACCCCGAAGCCGACCGGCTTGCCGGTGTCGAGGCACACCCGGGTGAGCCCGTCGGTCGCCGCCGCGGCGACGTAGTCGAAGTGGGGGGTCTCGCCGCGCACGATCACGCCGAGCGCGACCACCGCATCCGCCCCCGCATCGAGCGCGACCTTCGACGCGACGGGCAGCTCGAAGCTGCCGGGCACCTGCACGACGCTCACCTCGGCGCCCGATGCCTCGAGCACCCCGCGGGCGCCGGCGAGCAGGCCCTCCGAGATGCGGGTGTGCCAGAGGCCCGACACGATGGTCACCTTGAGTCCGGTGCCGTCGGTGTCGAGGCTGAGTGCCTCTGCGGAGGGTGCGCCTTTGCCGCTCATGAGTTGCCTTCCAGGGAGGATTGAAGCGCTTCGTCGAGCGCCTGATGGGTGGGGAGTGCGTGACCCATGCGGTCGCGCTTGGCATCGAGGTAACCCTCGTTGTAGATGCCCACCCCGACGACGAGCGGGACGAGTTCGGTGACGACCACGCCGCGCTCTTCGAGCTGGCGGGCCTTCTCGGGGTTGTTGCTCAGCAGGCGTACCCGGCCGATGCCGAGATCCTTGAGGATCGCCGTCGCCGCGCCGTAGTCCCGGGCGTCGGCGGGGAGCCCGAGCGCGAGGTTGGCGTCGAGGGTGTCGAAACCCTCCTCCTGCAGCCGGTAGGCGCGCAGCTTGTTGATCAGCCCGATGCCGCGGCCCTCGTGCCCGCGCAGGTAGATGACCACCCCGCCCTCCGCGGCGATGGTCTTCAGCGCGGACTGCAGCTGCGGTCCGCACTCGCACTTCTGCGAGCCGAACGCCTCACCGGTGAGGCACTCGGAGTGCACCCGCACCAGGGCGCCGTCGCCGGGGTCGCCGCTGATCCACGCCACGTGGTCCGCGCCGGTGGAGCGGTCGCGGTAGGCGCGCACCCGGAACGTGCCGTGTTCGGTCGGCACGTTGGTCTCGACCTCGAAGCTGACGCGCTGGAACTCGGGCACCTCGATCTGGGCGGTCGGGTCCTTCTCGCACTTGCGCTCCTCCATGAACCGGATGAGCGCCTCGATGGTGATGACCGGGACGTTCTCGGCCTCGCCCAGGGCGAGCAGGCCGGGCAGCCGCATCATCTCGCCCGTGTCGTCGACGATCTCGCCGATCGCGGCGACCGGGGTGAGGCCGGCGAGCTTCATCAGGTCGACCGCGGCCTCGGTGTGCCCGTCGCGCTCGCGGACTCCGCCGTCGACGGCGCGCAGCGGCAGGATGTGCCCAGGCCGGATCAGGCTCTCGGGGGTCGAGGACCCGTCGGCGAGCACCCGCAGCGTGTGGGCGCGGTCGCCGGCGCTGATGCCGGTGCTGAGACGGTCGGCCGCATCCACGCTGATCGTGTAGGCGGTGCCGCGCCAGTCCTGGCTCTCGGCCACCATGAGCGGCAGCTCGAGACGGTCGGCGATCTCGTTGGTCATCGGGGCGCAGATGTAGCCGGAGGTGACCTTGACCATCCAGGCCACCGTCTCTTGCGAGGCGTTCTGGGCCGCGATGATGACGTCGCCCTCGTTCTCGCGGCCCTCGTCGTCGGCGACGATGATCGGCCGTCCGGCGCGCAGCGCCTCGAGGGCGGTGGGGATCTCTGCCAGGCTCATCTCTTCTCCTCCACGGGGGTGCCGAACTCCGCCATTCGCAGCACATGCCGCGCGAGGATGTCGGTCTCGATGTTGACCCGGTCACCCGGGCTCAGGGCGCCGAGCGTCGTCGCGCCGAGCGTCTCGGGGATCAGCGACACCTCGAACCAGTCGTCGCCCACGGCACTCACGGTCAGGCTCACCCCCGACACGGCGATCGAGCCCTTGCGGGCGACGAGCGGTGCGTGCTCGGGGTCGAGGCTGAAGCGCACGACCGTCCAGCCGTCCTCGGGGCTGACGCCGAGCACGGTACTCGTGCCGTCGATGTGGCCCTGCACGATGTGCCCGCCGATCCGGTCGCCGACCGCGGCCGCGCGTTCCAGGTTCACCCGGTCGCCGACGCGCGCGTCGCCCAGCGTGCTCATCGCGATGGTGATGCCCATGACATCCGCCGTGAACCAATCGGGACCCTGGTCGACGACGGTGAGGCACACGCCGCCGACCGAGATCGAGTCGCCGTGTTTCGCGTCGGAGACGGCCACCGGCCCGCGCACGGTGAGCCGCCCCGCGTCGCCGGTGCGTTCCCAGGCGAGGATCTCGCCCTGTTCTTCGATGATGCCGGTGAACATCAGTCCCCTCCGCTGGTCGAGGCCGCAGGCCGTGTTCCGCTGGTCGAGTAGGCCGCAGGCCG
>Ga0182739_1005173_pt1 | contig 10434 bp, 11 predicted proteins | sample eDN5th30CBELigBY_FD_128873 | JGI IMG/M metagenome (GOLD analysis project Ga0182739, IMG submission 128873) | Enriched backyard soil microbial communities from Emeryville, California, USA - eDNA 5th pass 30_C BE-Lig BY (version 2) (version 2) | ecosystem: Environmental > Terrestrial > Soil >...
AAATAATAAGAGGTGAAATTTATGGATATTCTCATTAAATTGGCAGAAGGCTTTATGAAATTATTTCAAACGGGTGCAGAAACATTCATTTCATGGATGACAAGCATTGTTCCAGTCGTATTACTATTAATCGTTGCAATGAATGCATTGATTCAAATCATCGGAGAGCAAAGAATTAACAAACTTGCGAAGGCTTCCGGGAAAAACCCGCTTTTAAGATATATGGTTCTTCCATTTATTGGATCATTTATGCTAGGTAACCCAATGGCTCTATCATTAGGACGTTTTTTACCAGAAAAATATAAGCCAAGCTATTATGCATCAGGTGCCTATTTCTGTCACACAAGTAATGGTGTATTTCCTCATATCAACCCAGGTGAATTATTTATTTTCCTTGGAATCGCAGCAGGTATTGAAACACTTGGATTAAGTACTTTAGAGCTGGCTATCCGCTATATGCTAGTCGGTTTAGTGATGAATTTCTTTGCTGGCTGGATTACGGACTTTACTACAAAAATGGTTGAAAAACAACAAGGCATTAAATTAAAAACAGAAGTACAAACATTACATCACTAGAATCCAGGGGAGGTATCTATTATGACTGAATATCGTTCTATAAAAGTTGAGAGAGGCAGCGGCGGTTTCGGCGGTCCGTTAACCATTACTCCGACTGCTGAAAGAAATAAAATTGTCTATATTACTGGGGGCGGTTCAAAGCCTGCAATTGTTGATAAAATTGCTGAATTAACGGGAGGCGAACCGGTGAACGGATTCCAAACATCGGTTCCGGATGAATCGATTATGGTGGCGATCATCGATTGCGGGGGAACTTTACGCTGCGGTATTTATCCGCAAAAACGGATTCCAACTATCAACATCATGCCAACTGGTAAAACCGGTCCGTTAGCGAAATTCATTACAGAAGATATTTATGTATCAGCTGTTGATGTGGAGCAAATTACAACTGTCGGTGGAGCGGCAGCACCTGTAGCAGCTGCTGCAGAACAGGTTTCTAAGCAACCGGAAAGAGAATATAAGTACAGTTCGAACAAAAAGGTTTCACAAACACTTGCTGACAAGAAAAATAATAGCATCATCACAAAGTTCGGACTTGGTGCTGGTAAAGTAATCAACACGTTCTATCAAGCAGCTCGTGATGCCGTTCAAACGATGATCAATACCATCATTCCATTCATGGCGTTTGTAGCATTATTGATTGGAATAATCCAAGGTTCAGGAATTGGTAACGTCTTTGCGAAAGTGATGTCGCCGCTTGCAGGTAATATTTGGGGACTATTGTTAATCGGATTTGTTTGTTCATTACCTTTCTTATCCCCATTACTTGGACCAGGCGGTGTTATTGCACAGGTTATCGGTACATTGATCGGGGTTGAAATTGGTAAAGGGAACATTCCTCCAAGCTTAGCACTTCCAGCATTATTCGCTATCAACACACAAAATGCCTGTGACTTTATCCCAGTAGGCTTAGGTCTTGCTGAAGCGGAAGCTGAAACAGTTGAGGTTGGTGTTCCGTCTGTTCTTTATTCAAGGTTCCTCATCGGGGTACCGAGGGTATTAGTAGCATGGCTTGCAAGCTTTGGTCTATATGAGTAAGAATAAATGAGTACACTATAAATCGACATGAGTAACATAAGTATACGTAACAAAGGAGGCGGATGGCATCGCACTTTGAGGATGCCGTATAATATGAAAACAATTTATGAAAACAAAGTGATTAATGTAGGACCGTTAGCGAATTCATTTTTAGAGGAGAAAATGTTTATCTTATTTGGAACAGAAGCTCCACAGGATTTAAAGGATTTCTGTTATAACATTAATGTTTTGGATACAGATGGAGAAATCAAAGCCGGACAAACGCTTTTTATCAACAATGATTCATTTGAAATTACGTCTGTCGGAAATCTTGTTCAACGAAACCTGACCACTTTAGGTCACATCACTCTTCGTTTTGACGGCTCAGCATCAGCGGAGCTTCCAGGAACTCTTTACTTAGAAAATAAAGAGATCCCTGTAATTGAAGAGGGCACAGAACTAAAGATTGTAGGTTAACACCATTTCGATTCAATGATTTAATAGGGGATTCTTTAAAATAATGGGCTTAATCTTTTATAGGTTAAGCCTTTTTCTATAGGAGGAATAAATATGAGACTGTATATTGATTCGGCAGATGTAAAACAAATTGCCCGCTTAAACGAGTATTTTCCTATTGCCGGTGTGACAACGAATCCATCCATTCTTGTAAAAGAAAACCGTCCATACTTAGAGGTTTTGAGAGAAATCCGTGAAATTATCGGGGAAGAGAAGGAATTATTTGTCCAATCCATCGGTGATATTTCCGAGGAAATTGTCGAAGAATCAAAATTTATCACTAGTGAGCTGCCGGGTAAAGTGATTGTCAAAATTCCGGTTACAGACGAAGGATTGAAAGCAATCAAACTATTAACGCTTGAGAATATTCCAACACTGGCTACAACAGTCTATACCGCATTTCAAGCGCTAATGGCTGCAATGGCCGGGGCTAACTATGTGGCACCATATGTAAACCGCATTGATAATTTAACCGGGAATGGTGTGAACGTGGTAGCAGAAATCGCTAAGCTTTATGCGGCTTACCAGCTTCCAACGGAAATCATCGCTGCAAGCTTTAAGAATGTTCAGCAGGTACATGATGTCTGCCTTGCTGGTGCCCATACGGTTACAGTCGGCCCTGATTTAATTGAGAAATTTATTGCTTTCCCAGCGACACCAGCTGATGTTGCTGACTTTAAGAGCCAGTGGCAAAAGACGTACGGAAGCGATAAAACGAGTCTAGTAAACTCTTAATTCAATAGCTGGATAGAGGCACATTTGTGTTGAAAGGTTGGCGGTGTACGTGGTCATTATGTGATCCATACTGAATGACTTAATGGCCGGCACACTGCCTGTTTTTTTATAAAAAAAGTATTTTCGGAGGGGAAACATGTCAGATAAACGAGTGGTATTTTTTGATTTAGACGGAACCTTGTTAACGAGTGATTTACAGGTTGCAGCAAGCTCCATTGAAGCGATTAAAAGGATTAGTGAGCAGGGAGTAGAGCCGGTGATTGCAACCGGCCGTGCGATTCACGAAATTGAATATGTCCTGGAAGCGACAGGAATCACCTCCAGTGTTGCAATGAATGGGCAATATGTGGTTTATAACGGAGAAGTGATTTACGAAAATCCGTTAAAGGTGGACGAAGTATTAGCTCTGCATGCAGAGGCCTCCCGCAACGGGCATGAGATGGCCTTCTATAATGCAGAAAAAATAACCGTAACAACCGGTGACTCTGAGCTGATTAGGAAAAATTACATGCGGGTTGGCGGAGAATATCCAGAGGTTGACAATGGTCTGTATCAAAATGAGCCGATTCATTTGATGCTGATTTTCTGTGAAGAGGGAGAAGAAGTCCATTACCAGGAGCGATTCCCATACTTCCAATTTGTCAGGAATTCACCGTACGGCTGTGATATCTATCCTGCAGGCTCATCCAAAGCAACCGGAATTGAGCAGCTGCTATCCTTAAAGAAATTATCGCCGGAAAATACTTTTGCATTCGGTGACGGCTTAAATGACCTCGAAATGTTCGATCTTGTCAAACATCCGGTAGCAATGGGAAATGCTGCTGACATCCTAAAGCAGACTGCAGCCTATATCACCACCTCAAACAACGAACACGGCATATCCAACGGTCTCCGCCTATGCGGCTTATTAAAATAAAGCAGGGGGACGGTTCTATTGCTTCCTTAGATATTAATAGAAAAGATGACTGAGTTAATGACCCTTTCAGGGTTTGACTCAGTTTTTTATTCTACAAGCTAAATTATTCGAAAAAGGGTGGTACGCTAATTTTCGGAGATTAATCACTTTCTGTACAAATAAATATATACAACTTGCCACTGTTTAATCATCAAATTTATTCACAAATAATCCTCCCCTAAAAATACCACTCATTTCCCCTTCTTCTAAACCTATGTATTTTGTTGTATTATTTATAAAAATAAGGACTTGTTTGTCGGGTAATTACTGCTTGTTTTTACAAAAAAACAGACACATAAATGTATGCAAATAATAGCAGTAACCAATTTTTTTAAAAAAGGAGGCGATAGAATGTTGAGTTGGGAAGAAAGACGTCAGCTGGTAAAGGTAGCCAATTTATATTATTTAGAAGAATGGACCCAGCAGCAAATTGCTAAGAAATTAGGTGTCTCTCGTCCTGTTATTTCAAAAATGCTTCAAAAAGCAAAAGATGAGAACATAGTTGGAGTCTATATTCGAGACGAAAGCCAGTATACCGTACAGATAGAAAGAGAACTAGAGAAAAAATTTCAATTAGAGGAAGTTATTGTTGTTCCGGTTAGAGATACAAATCCCTCAATGGTTCGAAAGAATGTGGGACAAGTGGCTGCCCAGTATTTGGCGAAAAATTTAACACCTTCCATTAAACAACTAGGTATCTCATGGGGAAAGACACTAGCGGAAGTGGTTAAAGAATACCCTTATGAGAAACGGGATCATATTAACATTGTTCCATTAGTTGGAGGAATGGGGACAAAAAGTGTCGACATTCATGCAAATCAACTAGCATATGAACTTGCAAAAAAAATGAATGGTAGTTGTTCTTACTTGTACGCGCCTGCAATCGTAAAAACTGAAGAATTGAAAGAGCGATTAATAACGATGGAGGATATTTCCTTAGTGTTAGAAGAAGCAAAAAATGTTGAAGTGGCAGTAATTGGTATTGGAAATCCATACAGTGGGTCAACCATGAAAGAGATTGGTTATTTGAAAGAGGATGATCTACGGAATTTAAAGAAGGCAGGGGCAGTAGGGGATATCGGTTCCTGTTTTTTTGATCAACATGGTGAACTTGTACAGCATCCACTAAATCAGCGTGTGATTGGTCTCGCATTACATCAATTAAAGGAAATTCCTTTTGTGATTGCGGTGGTAGAAGGTACTTATAAGGCAGAAAGTGTGAAAGCGGCTTTAGATGGAGGCTATATTGATAGCTTGATAATCGATGAGCATACAGCTGATTCCTTACTTTAGATAGATTAAGACATGAAAAATAAGTATAGTTACTTCCAAAATTTATATATGCTATGAAAAGAACTACTTAATAGGTGTTTGAAGATGAGGCCCGCCCCGTCCCTTTTAATCATACATAAAATCTAGACCCAATATTCCAATGATATCTCGGAGCTTTAATCGAAAAAAATATATCAATAAAGCATCAGCGTAAAAACACCTAATCTAGGTGTTTTTTTACTTTCCAAATGCTTGTTTTTTCCAATCGTAGTATAATAGTGACGAGGTGATCACACGATGAAGGAAATAAATTTAGGTTCATTATTGGATGTAATTGGGGAAGTTTTTTCTGATGAAATTTCCATTGTAGTGTCAAATACAACGAATTATCTTTATTATCGACCGAGTAAACGGATTGATTTAAAAATCAGACCAGGTGACCCAGTGAAGGAAGGAACGATGGCCTTTAAAGCGTTACAAGCGAAGCAAAAGGTCTCCGAATTTATTGACCGAGATGTGTTTGGAGTTCCCTATCACGGGATGGCTGTGCCTTTTTTTCATAATGGTCAGCTTCAAGGCTGTGTGACATCGATTTATCCTGCCCTATCCGATGGGAAATCGGTCGTTACAGTAAAAAGCTCTGATGGCTGGATACCGATCCCTTTTGGAAAAGTAGTTTATATGGAAGCAAAGGATAAGAAGACGACCGTCTATGCTGGACAAGTTACGGGAACGCACAAAAACACACTGCAGGAATTTGAATACCTGCTTCCGAAGGACTCCTTTATCCGCTGCCACCGCTCGTTTATTGTCAATGTGAATCATATTGAGGCGATTTATCCTGATACCCACTCTACGTTTGTGCTATCTATGGATAATGGAGAAAGGGTGCCTGTCAGCCAATCCTATTCCAGTTATTTCCGAAAATTGCTAGGATTCTAATAACTCTCCTGTTTTGGTGTCGAATTTTGCTGTTTTATTCTGAAAATTGGGTATTGTGTGCCAAAAATCTACACTTAATGACATGGATAAGTAAAATGATAAATATCTAGTCATTAAGAGAGGGATCAAATATGGAGAATAAGTTGGAGCGAATTAGAGACCAGCGTCTAAGAGACCGAGTAGTGACACCTGAAGAAGCAGCATCTTGGATTGAAAGTGGTATGACGTTAGGCTTAAGCGGATTTACACGTGCAGGTGATGCGAAAGCGGTTCCAATCGCGCTTGTAAATCGGGTTAAGGATGACGAATCTTTTAAAGTAAATGTCTATACAGGAGCTTCGTTAGGTTCCGACGTCGATAAATTATTTGCTGAAGCTGGTATTGTTGGAAAAAGATTACCGTTCCAAGCAGATGCTACCATGCGAAAAGGGATCAACCAAGGTGAATTTTTATTTGTTGACCAACACCTTTCTCATACAGCTGAATTGATCCGTGCGAATGTATTGGATATTGATGTGGCTATTTTAGAAGCTGTTGCCATCACTGAAGATGGAATGGTGATTCCAACTACATCTATTGGTAATTCCTTAACATTTGCTTTAAATGCAAAGACAATCATTATTGAGCTTAATATGGCTCAATCTGAACAACTAGAAGGGCTTCATGATTTATATGAGCCTGGAAAACAAGGAGCTCGCCAGCCGCTTCCGCTTGTAAAACCGGATGATCGAATCGGCACAAGTGGAATTCCTGTTGATGTTGAAAAAATAAAAGGCATTGTGTTTACCAATCAGCTTGATTCTCCATCAACGATTGTACAGCCTGATGAAGAAACACAAATCATGGCACAGCATTTAATCAGCTTCCTTCGCAATGAAGTGGAAGACGGCCGTTTAACAAACAGCTTAGCACCATTACAATCTGGTATTGGATCTGTAGCTAATGCGGTTCTTCATGGAATGATCGATTCAGAGTTTGAAAACCTAACCGTATATTCTGAGGTATTACAGGATGCGGTATTTGATTTAATCGATGCCGGAAAAGTAAACTTTGCTTCCTGCTGCTCCATTACACTTTCTGAAGAAAAAATGGACCAGGTATTCAATAACTTTGAGCAATATCGCGATAAATTAATGATGCGTCCGCAGGAGATTTCGAACCATCCTGAAATCATCCGCCGACTCGGATTAATTTCTATAAATACAGCATTAGAATTAGATATTTACGGAAATGTCAACTCCACTCATGTATTAGGTACAAAAATGATGAACGGAATTGGCGGATCCGGTGACTTTGCGAGAAATGCCCGCTTAGCAATCTTTGTTACCAAATCAATTGCTAAAGGTGGAAATATTTCAAGTATCGTCCCATTTGTTTCACACGTAGACCATACGGAGCACGATGTCGATGTCATTGTGACAGAGCAAGGATATGCAGACCTACGCGGATTAGCGCCAAGAGAAAGAGTCGAACTCATTATCGAAAACTGCGCACATCCAATGTATCGTGACCAGCTGCGTGAATACTATGAGGAAGCCTTAACAAGAGGCGGTCAAACACCTCACGTTCTAGAAAAAGCCTTCTCATGGCACACAGACTTTGCCAAAACAGGCACAATGCTGCAAAAAGTACCAGCAACCGTATAATATAACGGTTCACATATAAAAGCCTAATCCATTGGGGGACTATATGGTCAAACAAAGCTTAAAGGGGTGGGTACCCCCAATGGAATACCGCTTAACATAATGGGGGCCATGTCCCCGCTGGATTCAAACGAAAACATATAGGGGTCATATCCCTATTACTTTAATGCATTACCATAATGGGGGACAGTCCCCCAGCGCTTTAACGCTTTACTCTGACGGGCGTCCAATCCCCGTTAGTTTAGGTTAACTTATGTCGTTGATTCCCTTATCAATGTTGTTTTACCCGCATGGTGGGTTTTTCCCCCATCGGTTTATTTCTTTTCCTTCTATATTTTATATACTGCGCTTAGCCAGCAGCTGACGGAAAACAGCTGCTGGCTTTCTTTTTGTTAGCTTTTCAATTTTTGGGCTGAATTCAACCAACCTCGTGTCGATTAAGCTGTAAAATTCCCATCATAGCTTAACATAATGGCAGATTTAACCCCATCAATGGATGAGATATTATTGATAAAGCTCATATCATTACCCTTTACACGAACTTCATAGGTTACCTCAAAATCATTTCCCGGCATAATTGATTTTGATTTAATACAATGCTTTTTGGCATGCCCGGAAATCACATGCTCTAATGAGTTTTCTATGGATGTTTCATTATATCGAATGACTACTAAATAAGGATTATCAACCGTAACTCGGTTAATAAAGAAAAGAAGCACAAGCCCAATCGCAATGGACCCAATAATAGATAACAGAATAAAGCCCGCCCCGCATAGAATACCAGCTACAATTCCCCAGAAGATATAAACAATATCCAATGGATCTTTAATAGGTGTTCTAAAGCGCACAATGGACAATGCACCGACCATACCTAGTGATAATAGAACATTTGACGAAATTCCCATAATAATGATGGCAGTGGCCATGGTCATGACAATCAATGAAATATTGAAAGTATGTGAGTAAATCACACCTGAGAACGTCTTTTTATAGACCCAGTAGATAAATAATCCGAGTCCAAAGGCTACTCCTAATCCAATCAGTGTATCAACAATTGAAAAGCTTGCTGTTTTTTCTAGGAAGCTAGATTTAAATACATCGTTAAAATTTAACGTTTCCACTTTAATTCCTCCAAGTTATTATGTTTTGTTGCTGCATGAAAACAATTCAAGCTGCCGCCGCACGGCATTCCTGGCCTCGGTGTATTCTATTACCCATACATCCTGCTAATCTGGTATTTTGAATACGTTCCTCTCCGTCTGTCACCAATCTGAAGCAATTGCTTAATCACATCTGGCAAAAATTCATCATATTTCACTTCAAGGATCACGACTTCTGGATTGGTTTCAACCATCGCCAAATCCGGATTCAGCACATCGTTGTTTCGAAAGCTTGTTTTAATATTGCCGTCAAAGGTAACCCGCACATTTCCGTACCGATAAATAAAAACCTCCCGCTCATAATCAACCACAGTCATCGGTTTTAATCTGAATAACATCATTTGGTGGTAGAGATCTCGGATGAGTGGCCGATTGTCCTGCTCCATCCAATTAATGTCATCCCTTCTGATTTGCTCATACTCGGCAGGTGTCATCCGGCATTTTTGTTTATAGGTTAAATTATTTCGCTTGCTCTTTTTTTCCAGATTGAGAAAATCCATTTTATAGTCATACAGCCTAACGCGAAACTTATCTCGTTCAAAAAAGCCCTCTTTTTTCTGCATTAGCACCTTATTATCGAAGTTATCAAAGTAGACGCTGCGTATCAGATATTTACCATCTTGATTGGCATGGGGATCCACCTCCATAAAGTGCTTTAATCTATTTCGAAGCAGATAGCAATCTGAATTGGTTAATTCATGCTTTAGCTCATGGCGGCCTTGTACACCATTGAGGCTCATTGCTTTCATTTTCATCACTCCCTCAAGCTCTATGTTTCACATTATTAAGGAAGAACCTTAAACAAACCTTAAATGATTTTAGAAAAATTTTATTAGGATACATCACTTGATAATGAATTGACGGAAAGTGGGGTAATTGCTAAAATTATCCTTGAAGTACATATGTGAATAGGTTCACAAATTTGTCACTTTTTCCAAAGACTATTTCAAAAGGGAGTTTTCTTTTATGAAAAGAATCGTAACTCTAAGTACACGTAAACTGATGGATACCGCACTACATGGAGGCTGCGGCGCATGTCAGACATCCTGCCAGTCAGCGTGCAAAACGTCCTGCGGGATTGCCAATCAGAAGTGTGAAAACACACGAAACAGATAGGATCCCGATGGAACCGCCCAACTGACTGCAGCTGGGCGGCAATTTTTTTGAAAAAAGGAGAACGATATGATCCATCAATATAAACTTAACGGCTACAACATCGTACTTGATACCTATAGCGGATCGGTGCATGTGGTCGATGACCTTGCCTTTGATGTTATTGAGCTTTATGAGTCAACCTCACCAGAAGAAATCATGAAACGTATGTTAGAAAAATATGTAAATGATGCCTCCATTTCAGAAGGGGAAATCCTCGAAACCATTCTTGCTGTAGAGGAGCTAAAAGGGAGCGGCCAGCTTTTTACAGAGGACGAATATCAAAATCTCGCCATTGATGTAAGAAATCGAAAGACCTATGTCAAAGCCCTTTGCCTCAATGTCGCGCATACCTGCAATCTCACCTGTGACTACTGCTTCGCCAGCCAGGGAAAATATAACGGTGAACGAGCAATTATGAGCGTTGAGGTTGGAAAAAAAGCAGTCGATTACCTATTGGAAAACT
>Ga0182739_1005176_pt1 | contig 10429 bp, 8 predicted proteins | sample eDN5th30CBELigBY_FD_128873 | JGI IMG/M metagenome (GOLD analysis project Ga0182739, IMG submission 128873) | Enriched backyard soil microbial communities from Emeryville, California, USA - eDNA 5th pass 30_C BE-Lig BY (version 2) (version 2) | ecosystem: Environmental > Terrestrial > Soil >...
AGTTCGCGAGCGAGCCCTGGCAACGGCCAGGCCGGCGCGGCGAACCCCCGGCGTCCGAGCCGCTCCCGCAGCAGCTTCCGCCCTCGTACCAGATGGCTCGAGAGCGTCCCCTCCGGCACCCCAAGCTGGAGTGCGGCCTCCCGCCGGGACATCCCCTCCAACTCGCACGCCACCAGCGCAGCGCGATACCGTCCGGGCAGCCGGCTCAGTTCCTCGTCGAGGATCGCGTGCAACTCGAGTTGCCCAGGAGCCCGGTCGAAGGCGAGTTCCGCCTGCCGGTTGGCGAACACCCGCTCCCTCGCCAGCCGCCTCGCCTCGGCCCGCCTTAGCTCTTTCGCAGCCCGGACGGCGACCCCGTAGAGCCAGTTCGCCAGCTTCGGCTGTCGAGCCGCGGCGTCCGCCCGTCGAGCCAGGACCAGGAACGTCGCCTGGAAGGCGTCTTCCGCGGCGTGATGGTTGGGGAGCATCCGACGACAGACCCCCATGATCATGGGGCCGTGCCGCTCCACCAGCACCTGGAACGCGGCCTCGGAGTCGCCCCCATGCTGACGCAGGAACCGCCTCAGCAACTCATCATCGGTCAGCCCTCCGACCACTCCGATCGTGAAAAGCGTACAAAGCTGCTGCTGTGATCTTCCTGCGGCGTCCCGCGTCATGCGTCGATCCTATTTCACCGGGGGATTGTAGCCGGTCGTCCCTCCCTCACTAATGACCGCCGTAGGTCCCGCGCGTGCAAGAAAACGGGAAGAATCAACGCCCGAGACGAAAAAGGCGCGGGATTCGATCCGAAAAGCCCTCTTCGAGAAGACCGGAGCGATACCCGAGACAGTCCGGACGCCACGTCCTCGGAGAGGTTCCCGGTCACATCCCGACGACGGTGGCCGCCATCCTTTGAGTGAAAGACCCCGTATTCGTTCGAAACTCTCAAGAATCGCGTTCAAGTTCACACGGCCGGCCCGTCTCAGCTTCAATACGGTCTCTGATGTCCTTAGCGATCGCGCTCGCCATCTCTTCGTCCATCTCACCTTCGACGATGATCCCGATCGAGAAGAGATCAAACGTGATGGAAATCGGGATCCCAGCCACGACGATCTTCTCGTCGGGTGTCAGCTTCCCGAGATCAACAACCTCGTACTCGAAGTTCCGAGGAAACAACGCGCCGCGCGCCACGCCAATAAAAGGCTCGTCGAACTCGGGCCACTCCGCGGACAAGCGGCATCCCAGGGGACGAAGGCTTTTCATGTAGGTCCCCCCGCCCACGTCGCGGATGGAGAACTGCCGCCAGTTCCGGTTCGTGAGCCGCATCCACCGACCGGTTCCCATGTCATAGGCGAAATCGTCCAAGTTGCGCCGCCGTCGTGACTCCTTGTCGTCCTTCCGCTCGAAGACTTCGCCGCCTCTGATGAGGATCCTCCCGTCCTGACCGAGCTCCGCCTCATGGCGGAAGATCCAGCCTGGAAGTTCCCCGTGGGATGGCAGCGGGTCGATGCGGTAGGTGACCAGGTCGAGGGCGAACACCGGCGTGGTGCCCGGCTGGCGTTCCTCCGGATCGCCGAGCCGACCAATGATGATCACGCGGTCCCCGAGAAGCGTGGCGGAGTGGAAGTCCGTGGGCGGAAAGAGGTCGCTCGGATAGCCGTAGATCGCGATGGAACCATCCAGGTCGAGGACGACGACGTCGTTGTAGATGCCGAAGTCGGGGTCGTGGTGGTCCCCGTACTTCCCAGCGATGCAGATCACCCTGCCGTCAGGATGCGGCGTGCGCGTTGCCCCCATCCGGTCGAAATTCCAGTTGGGGCCTGCGGAATCATCGCCAACTTGACCAAAATACTTGCGAACGTCGGAGGGCGTGTGCCCCAGCACAACCTGATCCGCCTCGGCGTCAAACGAATTGGCGCGAAGTCGCGATTCTTCGATCTCCCGGATCATCCATTCCCAAAACGCAAGTGGCATCCGCTCCGGATTCGTCGTGCCGAACCGCCGGCGACTCTGGCTCTCGAAAATGCTGCGGGTAATCTCCATCGTCGCGTCTCCTGGATCGTGAAGGATCGATTCTATCAGGGCGCGCAACGAAATCCGCCTTGCCCAGCGCCCAAGAGCGCAGAGCCAGGTTCGTCGCTAAACAATCGTCGGATGACATTCAGAACGTCGTCCCCGTCCCAGGAGCCTCTCCAACGGCTCCCACCTCTATGCCAGCGACAAGACACGCACCCAACACATTTTTATCATCAGCGTGTTTGGGTGGCTGTGGTCTCGAAGACGAGACCACAGCCACCCAAAAGATCAAACCTCCAAAAACACCGTGTCCAACCGTTTGATCATTCCCGATGAATATTTGCAATTTCCTGATGCTCCTCGTCCGAACATTGGCAGGGTGGCCTCTCTTTGATACTCTCGGACGAGCTTTCGGAGACACTAGTACCGTGCCCGCTCCGGATCAGACGGGCCACGATTGACCGAACAACACAGGGATGACAATGAGTTGGGAAGCCGTGGTCAGGCAACCGGGCGAGGGTGAGAAGATTCTCTTCAAAATCGGCCTGATGACCTTCAAAGTCTCATCCGCGCAAACGGATGGTCATTTTATGATCAGCGAGACTGAGTTGCCACCGAAAGCCAGCGTGGAGCCTCATCACCACCCCGAAGCCGAGATCTTCTACATCCTCAGTGGCCAGTTCTCCTTCTCCGTCGGCGACATGAACAAGCCAACTTCGTGCGGTCCGGGAGTATTCATCAGCGTTCCCCCACACGTTCTCCATGCTTTTGCGAACACCGGACCGTCCTCGGGCCGGATCCTTGGATTCATGATGCCCGGCGGGCCTGATGGCCTGGAGAACTTTTTCAGACGGGTCGGCGTACCGATCACTCGTGACGAGGAGATTCCCAACCTCAACCAGTCTGTCGAACACCTCCAGGCGGCGATTGCCCAACGCAAGAGTGAACGTGGCTCCGAGACTCCAACCTGAGGGCATACCGTAACCATCGCCTGAGCCAGGATGATGTCGGAGAGCATCAGGTCGAGGGTGAATTTCACGCGGTTGTACGGGAGGTTCAGCCACACCGACCACGTCTGGATCATGAGGGTCTTCGCCAACCCCTGCATTCCGATCTGCAGGCAGTGGCCGTGTGCGAACACGCCGATCTGCCGCTCCTCGAGCACCGCCTGGTGGCCGGCACTCACCTTGCCCATCTCGGCCTTCGGCCGGCCGGCTTGAACGCATCCCTGAATCTCTCGACAGTGGCGACATCCTCGTTCACGAATCTGGTCGCAGGTCTTTCCTCTGCCACTCGGTCCCCCCCTTGCCACAAGCCAATGCAGCTCCCAGGTCAACCGCAAGTCGTGCGTGCAACAACATCAGAAGTACCACCCATCGAATTCGCAGCATGACGCCATACCGCACGATTCAGGGCCCAGGTTCTCTCGCAAACGTGATTCCCGTTTCGCTCGACCGGTGTAAGTCGTTGTGACTTCATGCTGAACCGACCAGGTCTTGAACATTCTCAGGTGTCGGGCTGGCCAAAGCGTATTCACCGAACGGTCATTGATTCATCGCGACCAGGGTTGTCTGCGGATCGGAATCGCCACCGTCGCCGATCGAGAAGCGGCCAGGAAATGGCCCAGAATGGCGATCCTTTCGCCAAGCCGTCAGCCCTCCCCTGACCGCGTTTTCCGGAAATCTCGATCAGCCAACGAGATACGAGGATGACTGCTCGAAGGAACGCCGTTCGCACGTCGATGCCCGGGCGCCCCCACTACTCCCGACTGTGGGATGGGCGGCCGATGGGTTCCTCATGACGTTGGACCGATCCGAGGTAACTGGGAATGAACGACTCGAGAAGGCCCCTGAAGGGCATTGGCTGGCTGGCATTCCTGGGCTTCTCCGCCCTCGCGTTCGTCGTGGGTTGTGGAGAGGCGGCCTCTCACGAGGAGACGGAGACCGATCATTCGGGCCCTGCGATTGCCCACCGGACGAAGCGGCCCGGCGTTTCGTTGCGCGACACCGAGTCGCTCTGCTGGGTGACAATGGCGCTGGCCGGCGAGGTGGGACGATCCGGCCAACGCCTGCGGCCTGAACTCGAGGTCGTCGTTGACCGCCTCAAGGCCTTGCAATGGGGCGAAGGCCGGGGATGCACGGCAGCGAACCCGTACTATGGGGGGACCGGCCGGGACGAGAGGTCGATTCCGGACTTGCCCCACACGGCTCTATCCCTCCAGACGCTACGACGGGCGGGCGTCCCCGCCGACGACCCTTACGTGCGGCGGGCAGTCGACTTCATCCTGCGATGTCAGCGGGTCTCCAACCTCCAGAGTCAAGAACTCACCGACGATGAGGACGACCCGAAATGCGGCGGCTTCGCGATTGGTCCCATTGAGGTCGCCTCGCAGGGTAGGGAAGGAACAGAGTCCACACAGGATCCATGCGGGGCGGCGACCGCCATGGGGATCTCGAGCCTGCTTGCCGCAGGTGTGCCTCCGAAAGACATTCGTGTGCAGAAGGCCCTGCGGTGGCTGGCTGCGCACTATTCGCTCGAGGCGCACCCGGGGATGCGTCACGCGGACGAGGGATTGTATCGCTTCTATTTCGAGTTCGCCACAGCGATGCGAGGACTGAGGCTGGAACACTTGCGCGACTCTCGCGGCGTCATTCACGACTGGCGCGACGAGTTGGAGCGGAAGCTCCTGGATAGGCAGGAGCCGGACGGTCGCTGGAGCAACCCCGGTGAGTCTGCCGAGCGGGCCCGGGGCGGACCCATGTTGGTGACCAGCTATGCCCTGCTCACACTCAATCAGATCATCGAATCGAGAAGAGTCCACGAGCGGGCTCATCCGTGACCCGAAGCCGGCAGGAATGGCACGACGAGCAGACACAAATAAGCCAAGTGCGGCCAGAACCGATGACCTCGATCGAATCCAGGCTCTGAGGAACGCGACACTCGATTCGGAAGGAGGCGATTCCTAGCATGTCTCATTCGCTAGCCCTCCTGAGAGGTCCGGACCGCCTGGCGCAGGGATCTGACTTTGCGTGGCAGCCGACCGGCCGAGAGCCTGGTCTCGCGATTCAAGCGTCGGCATCGAGGCCGTCGGCGACGTGGGCCCACGTCCGGCCATGGATGACCTGGAGGATCGCGTTGTAGCTGACACCATGCTCCTGAGCGATCGCCCTGAACGTCATCCCGGCCCTCCGCTTCTCCTTGATCTCGGGGATGTCCAGGGACGTGAGCTTGGCCGCTGGATGCCTGTCGCCACGGTTCTCCAACCCCGCCGGGGCCGAACGATCGCAGGCAACCCAGGAATATACGCGTCCATTGATGATGCTGCTTATCACCTTTGACGAGGTCATGAGCTCGTCGGCAATTTCTTGGTGGGTCCACCCCGCTCGCCGAAGGTCGAACACCCTGGGGATGTCGTCCACGCGAAGTTGCCGGATCGCCTCGACGCGGGCGTTCAAGTTTCGGTGGCCCGCCGACTTGGCCGCCGGCGTTGGGGCGATCCCGATGCGACGCGCCCCTTTGGGCGCCCATCTGAGGTTGGATGAGCGATTGTTCCTCGGGTCGGGATCGGGGAAGCGGTACGGCTCACAGCCGATCGGCCTGGGTCCATGGAACGCCCGGCACACCAGCGATGCGATGACCATCGTGCTCTGCTTCGTCGGACCTGTGAGCCGAACGCGGGGGCCCTTCCCTCGCGGGGTCCGTACCTTGAGTTGCTTCCATTCGCCGCGGGCAAGACTCCAAACGCTGCCGTCGCTGCCCACGCGGTAGCGGCCATTCGAAAGCCAGTCGATCCAGTCGATCGAGCGATAGTCGACCTGTGCAAACACCGAGTCCATCGGATTGCCCCATCATCCCTTCACGTACGAAACGCAAAGTCGGCGAGCCAAGAGAACGAGACCTCCATCGTTCCCACCCCAAGTACCCGGCTCGCTATGCAATTCGTGGGCCTCCCCAATCCTCCATCCAAACTCGCTGGAAATCCGTGTTGAAATGCCCCAGCCGACGACGACCGGCACAACTCCCAGACCATAATTTGGCCGAGTTCGGCGAATTGCTAGCCTGGCCCACGGCTTAGGACATCATCACAAATGAGAATATCCAATCTTCAGGAAAGCGGGCGATTATCGTCCCAAGGTGTCCGAGGACTCTCCACCGCAGGAGTCCCTCTGACATCGTCAAGAATGACGTGGCTCGTGTGGCGTTCACGTCGTCACCCCAAGACTTCGGAGTGATCCCTTCTCCGAAGAAGACCGAATCTGCAAAGCCGTTGGACGCGGTTCCTCTCGGGATATCGATCTCTTGGGTGGCGGGAGTCTCGTCTTCGGGACCCAGGTCGAAAACCAGGACTCCGGGGATCTCGCAAACGGACCCCAGCCACCCTGATGCATGCCATTCGGCTGTGAACTTCAGTAAGATGGCACATTCTGCGTCAGGCAAGGAGCAGAATCGATGCCCGGGCACCGATTCTGCAAGGCCCAGGTCACTGGACTCCCTGACGGGCTGGCGTCGACGAATGAACTCAACTTACATTACAGAAAAGTCAATAATTTCATTAATACCAACCATAACGACATTGCAGCAATTTCCGACTCTTTCGTCCTGACAAGTCTGGTTGAATCTCAAGCGCGTTGCGCCATCTCGGGATACAGAGGCAACCTTTCGACAGCGTTGGAAGCAGAAGCGAGAGGTTGGATACCCCAAGTCGACGACCCCGGAGTCGCGGGACACCTTGACGCAATTCGCAGTTATTTGGCCGCGACGGGAGTGGCGGAGGGGGACGAGTTTCTCTTGCGGTATGCCCTTGTTGTCCCGGGGATGCAGTGCGGGATTGTGCCGCCGCTCATCGTCCTTGAGCCAAATCGCAACGGCCTTTCCGAACGCAGGAAGCGCGAGCGGCGGGACAAGTCACCCGCTTGCGTGAGGCGCTCGATCTCGGGCGAGCGCTCCTGCCGGGTCTGAGCCAGGAGACCATTTCGGCGCTCAGCCAACTCGCCGCAATCGCCACGGATCAACCCGACCCTGACTACCCGCCGGCGTTCGACCGGTTTCGCTGCCTCTCGGCCGACCGGGCCCGCGACGTCGCATTGATAGCGCTCCGCCACCTGGAAAGCCAAGCGGCCTCGGTGCGCAGGCTGGCGACAAAACTGCTCCGGAATCTTGCCTGCTTCAGGTTCGAGCCGTTTGACTCCGAGATCTGTCGCTCTCTGCGTGAGAAGGGGACGTTCTGGCCTGCGTACCTTTATCGCGATGCGGGTGACGCCAAGGCGCACGCGCTCCTCCCGATGCTCGAAGGTGCGGACGACTCGCTCAGAGCCGATCACCTCTTGCTCTGCCTCTCCTGGACGCGGAGCAGCCTGGCGGTGGCGAGCTTTCGTGGCTTACCACGACGACGGCTCATGGGAATGGATCGCATCTGTGACCTCCCCTCTCCATACCGTTGAGGGGTCGCTGGAAGTACGCGACCTCGCGTGCGAGGCGACAGAATATCCACCATTTGCCCCCGCGAATCTTTTTGAATTCAACGACGGGACCACGCTTGGCGGCATGTCGATGTGGCTGCAAGATGCCGATTATCCCCGGTGTCCAGTGTGCGCAGAGCGGATAAGGCTTCTTGCCCAGCACGACAATTCCGCCCTTGAAGAAGAAGGGATCTACTATGCCCTCTACTGCCCAGACTGCGGCATCGTGGCCGTCAATTATCAGCAAACGTAACTGCTGCATCCGCCAAGTCGTAAGGCACTCGGCCGGGCCGGCCGAGCCACCCGGTTCGCACGAGGCAAGATCCAAGTCAGTGGCATGGCCGGCTCGGTCGTGCTTCGGAATGAGCCGGAGACACCAGTAAGAGGGTCCTTCAACGCCTGGTCCGCCACCTCTTGGCTCCCCGGCACGCCCTGCCGATGGATCGCTCCAACTCGGCGGGACGAGACCGCGGCACGCGTTATTGCTGATGTCCTTCAAGACTCTTCTGGAGCTTCTCCGCGATCTGGTCGATGCTGAAGCTCGCCGGGCGCTGGCTGGGGGGAAACGCCTTGAAGGTTCCCAGGAACTTGGCCACCTCCTGTTGCGCCACGAAGACCAGGTAAGGCTGGGAGAGGAACCAGTCGTAATAGGTGTTCGACGTGATGTCCGCCCGCTCGTAGGGATCGGCCTGGAGGTCGAACAACTTGGGGACGCGGAGCGAGGTGAACGGCTCGGCCCAGACCCGCATCGTGCCGGGGGCGCGCTGCTCGGCGAACACGACCTTCCAGTTCTCGAAGCGGAGGCCAACGAGGTCGCCGTCGTCGTTGAAGTAGAAGAACCCCTTGCGAGGCGACGCCTTCTCGTCTCCCGTCAGGTACGGCAAGATGTTGTACCCGTCGAGGTGAACCTTGAACGTCTTGCCATTGGCCTCATGGCCCTTCAAGAGCTTTTCCTTCACGTCGGATTCACCGGCCGCCGCCAGCAGCGTGGGGAGCCAGTCCAGGCCGCTCACCAAGCCCTTGGTCACATTGCCGGCCTTGATCTTGCCCGGCCAGCGGATCATCGCCGGAACCCGGAATGCGCCTTCCCAGTTGGTGTTCTTCTCGCTCCGGAACGGCGTGGTCGCCCCGTCGGGCCAGGAGTTGGCGTGCGGGCCGTTGTCGGTGGTGTACAGGACGATCGTGTCGTCGGCCAGGTCCAGGTCGTCGAGCGCCTTGAGCAGTTTGCCGACATGGCCATCATGCTCAACCATCCCGTCGGCGTACTCGGTCAGCGCGGTCAGCCCCGGAGCGCTCCGGCGATCATCGCGGACATGGGTGCGGAAGTGCATCCGGGTGCTGTTCAACCAGCAAAAGAAGGGCTTGTCGGCCTTCGCCTGGCGCTGAATGAAGTCGACGGCGGCATCGCTCGTCTCGTCGTCAATGGTCTCCATCCGCTTCTTGCTCAGCGGCCCGGTGTCGGTGACCTTGCCATCGGCCGATGACCTGAGGACCCCACGAGGCCCGAACTTCTTGCGGAACTCGGGGTCGCGGGGGTAGGTCCGCTGCTCGGGTTCTTCCTCCGCGTTGAGGTGGTAGAGGTTACCGAAGAACTCGTCGAAGCCGTGGTTGGTGGGGAGATACTCGTCCCGATCGCCCAGGTGGTTCTTGCCGAACTGGCCCGTCGCATTGCCATGGTTCTTGAGCAGTTCGGCGATTGTGGCATCCCGCGCCTGCAAGCCCACCGTCGCGCCCGGCACCCCCACCTTTGAGAGGCCGGTGCGGAGCGTACACTGGCCCGTCAAGAAGGTGCTTCGGCCCGCGGTGCAGCTCTGCTCAGCATAGTAATTGATGAACTTCGTCCCCTCACGCGCGATCCGGTCGATATGGGGCGTGTCGTACCCCATCAGCCCGAACGAATAAGCGCTGATATTGGTCTGCCCGATGTCATCCCCGAAGATCACCAGGATGTTCGGGCTCTTGGCCTGGGTCTTCGCCTCGGCCGCAGACTCCGCTTCGGTGCGGGCCGCCAGGGCGAGTTGCGTCCCACGGCCGAGATCGGTCGGACAGGATGCGGCCTTCGACTCTCCGGGGAGGTCCGCCACCGCCGAGTCGCGTCCACTCGCCTGGGGCGCCGCGATCGCCGGCCGGGATCGTTCCGCCGTCGCCACGGCATACCCCATCAGGGACCCGACCGTCACCAACGCAATTGCTCGAATGCCGGTGCGTTTTTGGGTCATCGTCCGCTCCTCTTATGTAGTGCCAAGGGCAGTTCTGCCGCGAAAACGCGAGAGTTGAGGCGGAGTTGCAACCAGGCAACGACCGTAGCAGAAGGGGAATACCCTCAAGAGTCAGGGTCGGCCACGAGGAAGAATGTCCCTCGGTCACGGCCTTCGATTCGGAAGACGACGACAAGTCAGAACCTCAGCCTCTGCAGCATTACTGAGGCATCCGGCAGAAGGCTCGGGTTGACCGCCACGGCCTCATCGGTTCAAAATAGGCCGCCCCCCAGAGTGAGAGCGACGATCACTGTCTCATCGACGGTGCGAAAGATGATGCTCGACCCGATGTCTGCCCAAGCACCCTGGGATGAGACGCTTCCCTTTCCTCACTGGGATATGAAGGGACGATCTCCATGGAGCTTCCCGACGGACGCCCGCTGGTGGTCGATGACGGAGTGCTGACCGAGTCCGCTTCGGGCGATGGCCGGCTCGTGTTGTGGCTACCCGGTACTTGGAGCGACGGATTTCGAGTATGGGATCGCGTCGGCCCGGCCGCCGGTGCCACCGTGACCGCATCCGCAGGGATGTGCTCGGTGGCGGCGGTGCTCACCCCGGCGCAGCAGCGGAGCGGGTTCACCTGGCTCGGCTTCCTCCGGCGGTTGACCGGTTCAAAGAGCGAGCCGAGTTGGAAGCTGCCCGGCGGAGGGACCTGCGAACGCTCGGGCGCGAGGCGAACCGACCTGGTGCTCGCCTGGCCCGCCGATGGCTCGGACA
>Ga0182739_1005177_pt1 | contig 10428 bp, 8 predicted proteins | sample eDN5th30CBELigBY_FD_128873 | JGI IMG/M metagenome (GOLD analysis project Ga0182739, IMG submission 128873) | Enriched backyard soil microbial communities from Emeryville, California, USA - eDNA 5th pass 30_C BE-Lig BY (version 2) (version 2) | ecosystem: Environmental > Terrestrial > Soil >...
CACGGGCAATGGGGCGTGGCCGCACCGCTTTCGGCCTCACCGTCGCGGGAGGCACCGCGAGCCGCAACGGATTATCCGTTCCTCCCCGTCGAGGGCGAGAACCTGCACCAGATTCCGGTCGGCCCGGTGCATGCCGGCATCATCGAGCCGGGACACTTCCGCTTCACCGCCGGCGGCGAGACGGTGGTGCGACTGGAACAGCGGCTCGGCTATGTCCACAAGGGCATCGAGGGCCTGATGGCCGGGGCGACGCTCGCGCGCGGTGCGAAGCTCGCATCGCATACGTCCGGAGACAGCGCGGTCGCCTGTTCGCTCGCCTTCGCGCATGCGGTGGAAGCCGCGCTCGGCATCGCGCCGCCGCCGCGCGCGGTGTGGCTGCGCGCGCTGATGGCGGAACTCGAACGCATCGCCAATCACCTCGGCGACTTCGGCGCGATCTGCAACGATGCCTCGTTCGCGATCATGCATGCCGAATGCGGAATCCTGCGCGAGCATGTGCTGCGCGCGGCGAGTGCCTGCTTCGGCCACCGGCTGATGATGGACCGCGTGGTGCCGGGCGGCGTCACGGCCGATCTTCACGCGAACGGTGTCGAGGCGGTCCGCGATCTTCTCGCGCGGGTGCGTGCGCGCTTCCCCGCGCTCGTTACGCTCTACGACGAAACGGCTTCGCTGCAGGACCGGACCGTGACCACCGGCATCGTCAGGCCGGAACTGGCACGCCGGTTCGGCGCGGGCGGGCCTGTCGGCCGTGCTTCCGGCCGCGGGATCGACGCCCGGCGGATGCCGGGATACGCGCCCTATGACGAATTACGGTTCGAAATTCCGGTGCTCAGCGAAGGCGACGTCAATGCGCGGGTCTGGATACGCATTCGCGAGATCGAGCAGAGCCTGTCGCTGATCGACCAGCTTCTCGAACGGATGCCGAAAGGAGAGGTGAGCGTTCCCGTTACGCCGGAGGGTGCGCACGAGCGCGAGGGTATCGGATTTGCCGAGGCGTTTCGTGGCGACGTGCTGGCCTGGGTGCGCATCGGCGCGGATGGCCGGATCGCGCGGTGCCACCTGCGCGATCCCTCCTGGTTCCAGTGGCCGCTGCTCGAAGCCGCCATCGAGGGCAACATCGTCGCCGACTTCCCGATTTGCAACAAATCGTTCAACTGCTCCTATTCGGGGCACGATCTGTGAAGCAAAATCCGGGTGACCCGCTCGGTTGTCATCCCGGCCGAGGGTGAAGCCCGAGAGCCGGGATCCAAAGCTCCGCACATTCGGAGCATGAGGAGAAATGGATCCCGGATCGCGCTTGAGAGCGCGTCCGGGATGACAGCTCAGGAACCTGAGCCAATCGCCCGCGCTATCAAAGCGGCTTGAACGCGCGGTCGATGGTGACGTCGATCAGGGCCGGCTTGTTGTCCGCCAGACACTCGGCGATCAGCTTCTGCGCTTCCTTCAGCGACGCCGGCTTCTCGCCGCGGATGCCCATCGAGCGCGCGAGGCCCGCATAGTCGATCGCCGGATCGGTGAGGTCCATCGCCACATAGGTATCCGTCTGCGCGGAGAACTGCTTCATCGCATGCACGCGCTGCTTCAGGATGCGGTAGGACGAGTTGTTGAAGATCACATAGACCACCGGCACCTTGTCGTGCGCGGCGGTCCACAGCGCCTGGATCGTGTACATCGCGCTGCCGTCGCCGATCAGAGCCAGCACCGGCCGGTCGGGCTGCGCGAGCTTGACGCCGATCGCGCCGGAAATGCCCCAGCCGATGCCGCCGCCGCGATAGCCGAACTGGTTCTGCGCTTCCTCGCGCAGGATCAACTGGCGCTGGCCGGGGTTCGACGAGATCGTCTCGTCGACGATGATCGCATCCTTCGGCAGGATTTCGCTGATCGCGTCGAACACCGCGAGCGCGGTCGGCGGCGTCTGCAGCGCCTCCTTGCGCGCGCGGGCCCGCAGCGCCTCACGCTCCTTGGCGATGGTCTCGCGCTCGCGGTCGCCGCGGTCGCGCGCACGGCCGCGCTGGCCGGCGGTCATTTCCTTTTCGAGCACGCCGAGCAGGTCCGCGACGCTCGCCTTGGCGTCGCCGACCATCGCGACATCCTCGGGATAGTTCTTGCCGAGTTCCCACGGATCGCTGTCGAGGTGGATGATCTTGAGCCCCGGCGGCACCGCTTCGACCGGCGAGGGTAGCGACAAAGTGAACATGTCGCCGCCGACCGAAAACAGAACGTCATGCTGTTCGAGAATGGCGCGGATCGAGGGTTCGAGCCGCGTGATGTGGCCCTTGAACAGCGGATGCGCGGTCGGGAACGGCGCGGTGTTGTCGACCGCCTCCATCCGCACCGGCGCGCCCAGCATTTCCGCCAGCGCGGCAATTTCCTTGTCCGCACCGCTGACGCCCGCATCGTCACCGACGAGGATCAAGGGACGTTCGGCTGCGGCGAGAAGCTTTGCTGCCGCCGCGATCGCGTTCGCGTCGGCACGCACGCGCGGCGCGACGCGCGTGGGGGCGCCGAGATCGAGGTCGCCTTCCGCATTAAGGATGTCGCCCGGGAGCGAGAGGAACACCGGGCCGGTCGGCGGGGCCAGCGCCGTCGTGATCGCCCGCCGCAGAATGCGCGGCAGGTCCTCGACGCGGTGCACCTCCGACGACCACTTGACCAGCGGGCGCGCGATCGGCGGCAGGTCGCCCCACAGGATCGGTTCGGTGACGTTGAAGCTTTGCTCGTGCTGGCCGGCGGTGACCAGCACCGGCGCGCCGGCCTTGTAGGCGTCGTAGAGCATGCCCATGGCGTTGCCGAGGCCGGGCGTCGCGTGGATGCTGACCACGCCGAGGCGGTTGCCCGCCTGCGCATAGCCGCCGGCCATCGCCATCACGGCGGCCTCCATCAGGCCGAGGATGTAGCGCGGCTGCGGTTCGACCGCGAGCGCATCCATCAGCGGCAGTTCGGTGGTGCCCGGATTGCCGAAGATCATCTCGACGCCCTCCTGCCGCAGGATCTCGAGGAAGGCGCGCTTGCCGGTCATCATGGCCATGGGTCGTTTTCTCCTGCTGTTTTCTGGCGCTTTTTCAGACGTTTTGGCGGTTGTGTCGATCCTGTCGCCGCGAAAAGGACCTTCGGCGAAACCGACAGGGTCGGGAATGCTTGAGCTATAGAAACGGACAGGCGATGCTGGCCCGCGAATGGAGACGCGATCGTATGGCAGTGAAAGCTTCCGAGGCAAGCAGCACCGGCCCGCTGGCCGGCGTGCGTATCATCGACATGACCACGGTCATCATGGGCCCGTATGCAACGTCGATTCTGGGCGACTACGGCGCCGACGTGGTCAAGGTCGAGCCTCTGACCGGCGACGTGATGCGTTACGGCGGCCCGATGCGCAATCCGGGCATGGGCGCGCTGTTCATGCAGATCAACCGCAACAAGCGCTCGATCGCCCTCGATGTGAAAAAGGAAGCCGGCCGCGCCGCACTGCTCAAGCTGTGCGAGAATGCGGACGTGTTCGTACACAATGTCCGTCCTGCGGGCATGCGCCGCGCGCGCCTCGGCGAGGACGACCTGCGGGCGATCAATGAGCGGCTGCTCTATGTCAGCCTCGTCGGCTACGGACAGACCGGCCCCTATGCGCCGCTGCCCGCCTATGACGATCTGTTCCAGGGCCGCGTCGGCATCGCCTCGCTGATCGGCAGCGTCAACAAGATGGAGCCGCGCTTCGTGCCGGTGACGATCGTTGACCGCATCGTCGGCCTCAATGCGGCGCATACGATCCTCGCCGCTTTGTTCCGGCGCGAGCGCTCCGGGCGCGGGCAGGCGATCGAACTGCCGATGCTGGAGACCATCGCGCAATTCGTGCTCGGCGACCACATGGGCGGGCGCGCCTTCGAGCCGCCGCTCGGCGGGCCGGGCTACAGCCGGCTCACCACGCCGGACCGCCGGCCCTACAAGACCAAGGACGGCTACATCTGCACGCTGGTCTATACCGACGGACAGTGGCGCTCGTTCTATCGCGCCATCGGGCGCAGCGACGAGGAGTTCGCGGCCGACCCGCGGTTGCAGTCGCAGGCGAGCCGCGCGCAGCACTTTGGCCCGCTCTATCAGCTTGTGGCGGACGAACTCGGCAAGAAGACCACCGCGGAGTGGATGGAGCTTCTGTCGCAGCACGACATTCCGGTCGGGCCGCTCAACGATCTCGACACGCTCATCGACGACGAGCACCTCGCTTCGGTGAACTTCTTCCAGCACATGGAGCATCCGACCGAGGGCAGCTTGCGCATCGTCGGCGTGCCGAGCCGCTGGAGCGAAGACCAGCCCTCGATCCGCCTGCCGCCGCCCAATATCGGCGAGCACACGGAAGAGATCCTGCGCGAAGGCGGGTTCTCGGAGGCTGAGATCGACGGTCTGCTGACGAGCGGTGCGGCTGGCGTTTTCCGCCAGCCGCCGCAGAACTAGCGGTCCACCGTCTCCCGGTCCTTGGTTGTTTCCGGAACGCCAGCGCGGCGTGCCGGAAACACCACGAAATGGGTGAGCGAGAAATTGACCACGAAGCTGACGCCGATCGCCAGGAATTTGGCGACCAGGACGGGCACCAGATAGGACAAGGCAACCACGGTCGCGGTGTTGGCGATCAGGCCGGCGGCCTGTGACGCCGCGAAGGAGAGATAGTCCTTCACCCGCAACACCCGTCCCGACTCGGCCGCAAAGGTGATGGTCGAGTTGAGGACGTAGGAGCCGGTCACGGCGACGACCCAGGACAGGATGTTCGCGGCGACGAGGCCCAGACCCAGATAAAGGTGGCAGAAGGCGAAGACGGCGAAGTCCACCGACGCATTGATGACGCCGACCATCGCAAACAGGCCGGCCTTGGTGCGCACGGCAGGGTCGGGCATCAGCGCAAGCAGCCGTTGCAGAAGGCCGGGCGATCCGGATGGTTCGTTCATGACGCGCGCCCCTTAGCACGCCTGACGCCGTCCACGCACGTGTGCGCTTGCGGCCGCCCTGCGGATGCAGCATGAATAGTCCCATGGACACGACCTCGGGCACATCGGCAGGGGCTCGCGCCGCAGCGCCCCGGGACGGCGCCGCGGCGGGCATGTCCATTATCGTGCCGGTCTTCAACGAGGCCGAGGGACTGGTCGATTTCCATGCGCGCCTGATTGCGCTGGCGCGCCGCCTCAAGGCATCGCGCGGCCTTTCCTGCGAGGTCGTTTATGTGGATGACGGCAGCCGCGATGCGACTTTCACGATCGCGCGCTCGCTGCCTGCCGACACCCTCGACGTGCAGGTCGTCTCGCTCTCGCGCAATTTCGGCAAGGAAGCGGCGCTGCTGGCCGGGCTCGATCATGCCCGCTACGGGGCGCTGCTGTTCATGGACGGCGACGGCCAGCACCCGGCCGAATTCGTCGAGGGGCTGGTCGCGCATTGGCTCGACGACGGCTACGACGTCGTGTTCACCGCCAAGGCCCACCGCGAGAATGAGCCCCGGCTGATGCGGTTCGGGGCGAAAATCTTCTATTTCGTCCTCAACTGGAATGCGCGTCACAAGATCCCGGAGGATGCCGGCGACTTCCGGCTGCTCTCGCCGCGCGCGGCGACGGCGCTGCGGCAGCTTCCGGAGCGCAACCGCTTTTTCAAGGGGCTGTCGAGCTGGATCGGCTTCCGGCAGCTGCGCGTCGATTACGAGCCGGCCAAGCGCGCCCACGGCAGCTCCAAATGGAACCTGCGGCAGCTTCTCGGCCTCTCGATCGAGGGCATGACGTCGTTCTCGGTCGCGCCGCTCCGCATTGCGAGCCTGCTCGGGATCCTGCTGGCCGGCGTCGCCTTCATCTTCGGGGTGCAGATCCTGATCGAGACCGTCATTTTCGGCCACCACGTTCCCGGCTACCCGTCGCTGGTAGTCGGGATGATGGTGCTGGGCGGGGTGCAACTGATCCTGATCGGCGTGCTCGGTGAGTACATCGGCAAGATCCTCTCCGAACTCAAACGCCGGCCGGTCTATTTCGTCGCCGAGCACACGATCCACACCGCACCGGCGAGCGAAGCGGTGAGGCCCGAGCAGCAGCGCCCGGCGGCTGAATGAGCGGCTCGTTGCGGCGCATCTGGCTGTGCGCGGACGACTACGGTATCGCGCCGGGCGTCAATGCGGCGATCCGCGATCTGGTCGCGCGCGGCCGCCTCAATGCGACCTCGGCGATGGTGCTGGCCCCGAGCCTCGACCGCGCGGCGGTCGAAGCGCTTGCGGCACTCAATGCAGATGCGCCGCGTGTGAGTATCGGTCTGCATTTCACGCTGACGGGGCTGTTTGCCCCCTTGAGCGCGAATTACAGCCCGCTCGATGGCGGGCACTTCCTGTCGATCGGCCAGACGCTCTTGCGGGCGCTCGCGCGGAGGCTCGATGCCGAGGCGCTCGCGCGCGAAGCCGAGGCGCAGTTCCTGCGGTTCATTGCCCTGTTCGGCCGGCCGCCGGACTTCATCGACGGCCATCAGCACGTTCACCTCCTCCCGCAGGTCCGCGACGCGGTGATCGAAGCCGCCCTGCGGCATGCGCCGGGCGCGTGGCTGAGGCAATGCGCCGCGGCCGGCGGGCTTTCGCTCTCCGATCCGAAAGGCCTCCTGATCGACGTGCTCAGCCGCCGGTTCCGCCGGCAGGCGGCCGCTGCGGGGATCGCCGTCAATTCGGCCTTCTCGGGCACCTATACCTATCTGCCGGAGGCGGATTTCGCTGCCCTGTTCCCCAGCTTTATCAAGAACCTGCCGGAGGGCGCGGTGGTGATGTGCCATCCCGGAACGGTCGATGACGAACTCAGGCGGCTGGACCCGCTGACCGATCTGCGTGAGCGGGAATATGCCTTTCTGGCCGGGGACGACTTTCCCTACGATCTCGCGCAGGCAGGGCTCGTGCTTGCTCGATAAATAAATGAAAATGTTGTGTTTTTTGAATTTCAGGGTGCCGTCAGAGCCTGCTCCGGCACGTTGGGAGCTTCAAGCCCGCCAAGGCCGCTTTCATTTTTCAGCCATCGAACCCACTTAGCCTTAGCCGCGACAATCGTGCTGCCATTTGCGCAGCCATTAGGAGAATGAGCAATGACCCCCGAGGAACGCGACCTGGTGCGCGGCCTGTTCGATCGGCTGGCCGGCTTGGAGCGCGAGCCACGCGATCCGGACGCTGAGCAACTGATCCGCGAAGGCGCCGCGAGGGTGCCCAATGCGGCCTATTCGCTGGTGCAGACGGTCCTGATCCAGGATGGGGCGCTGCGTGCCGCCAGCGACCGGATCGAGCAGCTTGAGCGGCAGCTCGCGGACGCGCAACGCGGCGCGGGGAGCGCCAGCGGCGCCAGCCAGGGCGGGAGCTTCCTGGGCTCGCAGCGCAATAAATGGAACACCGGCGGCGTGCTGGGCGCGCCTGAGCCGCAGCAGGGCTACTCCCAAGGCTACCCTTCCGGGGGCGGCGAGCGGCCCGCGGGGCTGCCGCCCAGTTTCGGTAGCGGCAGCGGCAGCGACCGGCCGATGGGCCTGCCGCCCGGCTTCGGCGGCAACCGTGGCTATCCGGGCGAGGGCGGGCAGGGACCTGGTGGACAGGGGCCTGGCGGATCACCCTATGGCGGACCGGCAGGCGGTCCCCCCGGCGGCAGTCCTTACGGCGGTCCGGGCGGTCCTCCCGGCGGCCCCGGTGGCGGTCCGGCAGGCCCCGGCGGCGGCTCGTTCCTGGGCACCGCGGCGGCTTTGGCCGCTGGCGTCATCGGCGGCGGGCTGCTGATGGGCGGCCTCAAGTCGGCCCTTGGCGGCCAGGGGTCCGGGCAAGGGGCCGGTGCCGGCTCATCGCCGGAGAGCGGCGGCGCAAAGAGCCCGTTCGCGGACGCTTTCGAACAACTGACCGGCAAGTCTGGTGGCTCTTCGTCCGGCGGCGAACTCTCGCGCGATGCCGGCGTTGGCGACATCGGCAAGAGCCAGCCCCAGAACGCATGGGGTCAGCAGGCGGAGAACAAGGGGCAGGACGACAATGCAGGCTACGGCAATGACGCCAGCTTTGACGAAGATGCCAAGTACCAGGAAGCCCACGACAGTTTCGACGATGACAACGATTTCGGGGGCGACGATTTCGAGAGCGAAGAGTAATCCCGGTCAAGCCGGCTAAAATCCAATCGGGCCTGGCGGTGCGAAGTGGCACCGCCAATTGGCGCAGCCATGTGGCGCGATGGAATGGGAATGAAACCGGGCGGCAGAACCCGAAATGGAAGCGGCCAAGGATCGTGTCAGGAGAATACGATGCACGACCCGCTTCCCGAAGGCGGCTTCATCCGCAAGCTCTTTGCCGGTGAGGCTGACCGCTACCGCGATCATCTCTTGCGGCTCGATCCCGACAGCCGGCGCGCCCGCTTCGGTGGCGCTGTGTCGGACGACTTTATCGCGCGCTATGTCGACGTATCGATGCAGCTCGACGCGGTGCTCTACGGTTTCTTTCTGGACGGCGACCTGCGGGGCACCGGCGAATTGCGACCCGTACGCTCAGCGGTGGATGCCGACGCCGAAGCCGCCTTCAGCATCGAACAGCCGTGGCAGAGTCATGGCGTCGGGTCTGCGCTGCTGGCCCATACGCTGCTCGCGGCTCGCAATCGCGGCATCCGCCGGATGCACATGATCTGCCTCGCCGAGAACCGGCGCATGCAGCAGCTTGCGCGCAAGTTCGACGCCGACCTCTCGTTCGAATACGGCAGCGTGATCGGCGAGGTGGAGGCGCCTTACCCCACGCCGCTCACCGTCCTGCGCGAGATCGTCGCCGATTCGGCGAGCTTTGCGACCGCGGTGCTGGACGTACATTCACGGCTCTTCAAGTGGCAAACGGGGGGACCGGCCTGAACGGGCGGACGCTCCGGCTGGCACCGGGGCACCATAAGGGCGCTCCGCATGCGTCAATCAGTCAGCGCCACATTTTTGCAGCGGTGGTGAATAGGATGCGTCCGCCGGGGTTTGGCCCGGTGGAGCCGAAGAAGTGCTCGCCCCTGATGGGGCGCACCGGACTGCCGATGTGCCGGGCATGGATGTGCCGGGTATCGCGGTGAACACAAACCGGGAGTGACGGATGACGTCGAACTACATGCTTTCACGGCGGCAGATGGGCGCGCGGGCGCTGGCCGCAGCGGCCGCACTGGTCGTATCGCCTGCGATCCTGCACGCGCAGACCGATTCCCCGCAGCTCGATGTGCATTTCGTGCCGACGCCCATGGAAGTGGTCGACGCGATGCTGCGGATGGCGGATCTCAAGAAGGGCGAGTTCCTGATCGACCTCGGCTCGGGCGACGGCCGCATTCCCATTCGCGCCGTGAAAAAGTATGGCGCCAAGGCGCTCGGCGTAGACCTCGATCCGCGCCGGCTCAAGGAAGCCTCCGACAATGCCCGCAAGGAAGGCGTGCAGGACGAACTTACGTTCCGCATGCAGAACCTGTTCGAGACCGACCTGAGCCAGGCCAACGTCATCTCAATGTACCTGCTCACGTCGATCAACGCGAAACTGCGGCCGAAGCTGCTCGAACTGCGGCCGGGCGTGCGCATCGTCTCCCACGCCTTCAACATGGGCGACTGGCAGCCGGACCAGCATGAGCGCATCGAGGGCCGCAACGCCTATATGTGGACGGTCCCGGCGCGGGTCGCGGGCCGCTGGCAGATGGAAGTGGGCGGCAACAAGTTCCCCATCGAGATCAAGCAGCAGTTCCAGCGTTTCGACGGCTCGGCCGAGCCCGGCGGAAAGTCGGTGCAGGTGACCGATGGCCGGCTCAAGGGCAGCGCCATCAACTTCACGGTCGAAATCGACGGCAAGCCGCGCACGTTCACCGGCGAGGTCAATGACGGCGCGATGGTCGGCACCGGATCCGATGCCGGCGCCTGGAACGCCAAGCGCGCCGCATCGTAAACGTCGCCTGCCGCGACAAAACGATCCGGCCCGGCCCTTGCGGCCGGGCCTTTCGTCGTCTCTGATGGCGGCCGCTTCGTATCGAATCCCCATTCTGATCTGTGAGTTCACGCATGGCACCGAATGAACGGACGGCCGGCCCGCGGGCGAGCCTTTCGGTCGTCGATGGCGCGCTGATGATGGTGGGCATCATCATCGGCATCGGCATCTTCAAGACCCCTCAATTGGTGGCGATGTTCTCGCCCAACGAATGGGTTTTCATCGGCGCCTGGGTCGCCGGCGGCCTCGCGACGCTGATCGGGGCCTTGGTCTATGCCGAACTTGCGGCGGCCTATCCCTCGACCGGCGGCGAATACCATTTTCTGACCCGAGCGCTGGGGCGTCCGGTCGGCTTCATGTTCGCCTGGGCTCGCACCACGGTGATCCAGACCGGCGCCATTGCCGCGGTCGCCTTCGTGCTCGGCGATTACGCCCAGCAACTGTTCTCGCTCGGTCCCTATGGCTCGGCGATCTATGCCGCGCTCGCGCTGGCG
>Ga0182739_1005178_pt1 | contig 10428 bp, 8 predicted proteins | sample eDN5th30CBELigBY_FD_128873 | JGI IMG/M metagenome (GOLD analysis project Ga0182739, IMG submission 128873) | Enriched backyard soil microbial communities from Emeryville, California, USA - eDNA 5th pass 30_C BE-Lig BY (version 2) (version 2) | ecosystem: Environmental > Terrestrial > Soil >...
CAGTTTCCCGAGGACGCCGGCCCGATGGCTCACCCGATCCGGCCAGAAAGCTATCAGGAGATCGGCAACTTCTATACGGCGACGGTCTACGAGAAAGGCGCCGAAGTCATCCGGATGCAGCACACACTGCTGGGCGAAGAAGGTTTCCGGGAAGGCATGGATGAGTACTTCCGGCGACACGACGGCGCCGCAGTCACCTGCGACGACTTCGTCAGTGCCATGGAATCGGTCTATGCCCGCGACAATCCGGGCAAGAACCTGGACGTCTTCCGGCGCTGGTACATGCAGGCGGGCACACCGCGCGTCGCCGTGACGTTGAATTACGACGCTGCCTCGCGCCGTTGCACGGTCACGCTACGGCAACATTCCGAGCCCGTCGGCATCGAGAAACTCCAGTCGCCGCCCGCCGCCAAGCTGCCTCTGCACATTCCCTTTGCCCTGGGATTGCTTGACCGCCAGGGGCGCTCACTGCCGCTCACGCACGAGGGAGCCACGACCGAGACTGTCCTGCTCGAGCTTAGTACGGAAGAACAGACTTGGGAATTCCCGGATATCCCCGAGGCGCCCATCCCGTCGTTGCTGCGGAATTTCTCGGCTCCCGTCATCGTGGAATACAGCGCGCCGGACGAAGACCTGATCATACTGGCGCAACACGATCCCGATCCGTTCGCCCGCTGGGAAGCAGGACAGGAACTGGCCAGGCGTCAATTGCGTGCACTGGTGGACGCGACAGCCGGGGGCATGGACGGCGTGATTGCGCCGCACTTCACGGAGACCTGGCGCGCGCTACTGCTGGACAGCGCTATGACCGACGCCTACAAGGCGCGGGTGCTGACCTTGCCGAGCGAGAAGGAGCTGATGGAAAGATTGCAGCCCATGGATCCCCTAGGCGCCGTGGCAGCTGTCAAGCGCTTGCGCCGTCACCTGGGCACCGAACTGGCGTCGCTGTGGCGCGACACGTATGACAGGGCGGCGGCGGACGGCGCCGACTACAGCCCCGATCCGCTGTCGGCGGGCCGGCGTGCCCTCAAAAACCTGGCGTTGTCCTATCTGATGGCCGCGCAGCCGGATGAATGCACGGCGCGGGCCGAGGCGCAATACTACAAGGCGCGCAACATGACGGACCGGATGGGTGGCTTGACCAGTCTCGTGCACTATGGCTCGGCACAGGTGCGCGACGAAGCGCTGAACGATTTCTACGAACGCTGGCAGCACGACCCGCTGGTCATGGACAAATGGTTCAGCCTGCAGGCGACGGCACCCGCCACGACCGTCGCTGCGGTGCGCGCACTGATGCTGCACCCCGCGTTCTCGCTCCGCAATCCCAACCGGGCCCGCTCGCTGATATTCCAGTTCTGCATGAATAACCTGCAAGGCGTGCACAACGACGAGGGCTACGCGTTCTGGACCGAACAGGTCCTGGCCCTCGACAAGCTGAACCCGGAAATCGCCGCAAGGCTGACGCGCACGTTCGACAATTGGGCGCGCTACGCCTCGCCTTACCGCGACGCCTTGCGGAAATCCTTCGAACGCATCCAGCAGGAAGAGACGCTGTCGCGTAACGTATCTGAAATCGTATCCAAAGCCCTCAACGTCTAGTCCGGAGAGAAAATGAAAAAGACATTGACCCAGTATCTGGTCGAGCAGCAAAGAAAGAAGCAGGCCGTTTCGGCCGAGGTCCGTTTACTGATCGAGACCGTGGCGCGCGCCTGCAAGGCCATCAGCCATGCCGTCAGCAAGGGTGCGCTCGGTGGCGTGCTGGGTAGCCTGGAAACCGAGAACGTTCAGGGCGAAGTCCAGAAGAAGCTGGACGTGCTGTCCAATGAGATCCTCCTGGAAGCCAACGAATGGGGCGGGCATCTGGCCGCCATGGCGTCCGAGGAAATGGAAACCATACACTTGATTCCGAATCGCTATCCCAAGGGCGAATACCTGTTGTTGTTCGATCCCCTGGACGGCTCCTCCAATATCGACGTCAACGTATCGATCGGCACGATTTTTTCGGTGCTGCATGCGCCGCATCACGCCTCGGGCCGTGACGTCGACGAAAGCGACTTCCTGCAAGCCGGTTCACAGCAAGTCGCGGCCGGCTACGCCGTCTATGGGCCGCAAACCATGCTGGTCCTGACGGTCGGCACGGGCGTGGTGGGCTTTACGCTGGATCGGGAAATGGGGTCCTGGCTGCTGACGGACGAATCGATTTCGATTCCGGAGCAGACGGCGGAGTTCGCGATCAACATGTCGAACATGCGTCACTGGGAGCCGCCGGTCAAGCGCTATATCGAAGACTGCCTTGCCGGCCAGGAAGGGCCGCTGGGCAAGAACTACAACATGCGCTGGATAGCATCCATGGTCGCCGACGTACATCGTATCCTGACTCGCGGCGGCATTTTCATGTATCCGCGCGACCAGCGTCCGTCGGGCAAGTCGGGCAAATTGCGCCTGATGTACGAAGCCAATCCCATGAGCTTTATCGTGGAACAGGCTGGCGGCGCAGCCACCGACGGCCACCAGCGCATCCTGGACGTGCACCCGACCGCGCTGCACCAGCGCATCGGTGTGGTGCTGGGTTCCAAGGAAGAGGTGGAGCGGGTGCAGCGCTACCACGAGGAAGCGCTGCAGCAGGCAGGCGCCTAGTCCAGGGTCAGGATCGTGGCGCCGGTGGTCCGGCGCCCTGCCAAGGCTTCCTGGGCTTCGCCCGCATCCTCCAGCGCGAAGCGCTGGCCGATCGGGATGCGTATTTTCTTCTTCCCGACCAGCGCGAACAGTTCGTCGGCCGCCTTCTGCATCTTTTCCTGGGTGCTGACATGGGTGGCCAACGTGGGACGTGTCACAAACAGCGACCCCTTGCTGGCCAGGATGCCGAGGTTCACGCCTTCGACGGGGCCCGAGGCGTTGCCGAAACTGACCATGAGGCCACGCGGCTCGAGGCAATCCAACGAGGTGAGCCACGTATCCTTGCCGACGCCGTCGTACACCACGGGCACCTTCTTGCCGTCGGTCAGCTCCTTGACCCGTTCCGCCACGTTTTCGCGCGAATAATCGATGACTTCCCAGGCGCCGTTCTCTTTGGCCAGGGCCGCCTTTTCCGGCGTCGAGGCCGTGCCGATGAGCTTGACGCCCAACGCCCGCGCCCACTGGCATGCAATCAACCCGACACCCCCGGCCGCAGCGTGAAACAGGATGGTTTCGCCGCCCTGGAGACGATAGGTCTGCCTGAACAAGTACTGCACCGTCAGGCCCTTGAGCATCATCGCGGCGGCTTCATCGAACTCGATATTGCGGGGAAGTTTCACGACGCGATCGGCGGGTACATTCCGGGCTTCCGCGTAGGCGCCCAGAGGACTTTGGCCATAGGCGACTCGATCGCCGACCTTCAGGTGGTTCACGTCGGCGCCAACGGCTTCGACCACGCCCGATGCCTCGAAGCCGAGGCCGTGCGGGAGAGGATGGGGATAGAGGCCTGTACGGCAATAGATATCGATGAAATTCAGACCCACCGCTTTCTGGCGTATAGTTACCTCGTTTTTTTGCGGCGCGGGAACTTCGACCGACACGAGCTTCAGCACCTCCGGCCCGCCATTTTCTTCAATGCGTATTGCTTTCACCTGTTCTTCCAAGACGAACTCCTTGCGTGTTGTTATTGCCGGTGCAACGACTGCGCCTAGTTTAAATCCGATTTTGATTCGTATCTGAAAAAATGAATCGTCAACGTGCTCTCGGTGCGATTCATGTCGCTGCCCTGCTTTTCGGCCTGACCGGCATCTTCGGCGAACTCATCCAGGCCGACGCCATGGCGATCACCGCCGGCCGCGCCGGCTTCGCTGTCCTGGCGCTGTGGATGTTCATCCGCCACCAGGGACAGTCTCCCTTCAAGGGCCTCGAACGCCGCCATGCAGGGGTGCTGATCCTGGCCGGCACCATGCTTGCGATCCACTGGGTCACCTTCTTCATCGCCGTCAAGATTGCCGGCGTCGCCGTCGCCACGTTGGGTTTTGCCAGTTTCCCCGCCTTCATCACCCTGTGCGAGTGGCTGGTGTTTCGAGAGCGCATCAGCCTCAGCGAATGGCTGATCCTCGCGCTCGTCACGCTGGGGCTGGTGCTGGTCACGCCGTCCTTCGACTTCCGCGACCACGCCACCATCGGGCTGGCCTGGGCCGTTGCATCCGGCTTTTCATTCGCCGCCTTCACCCTCATCAACCGTCGGGCTGCCGCGCACATCCCGGCGCAACAGGTCGCATGTTGGGAAAATCTGGTCGTGGTCGTGTTGACCATGCCGCTGGGCTTTACGTCACTGACCCAACTCGATGCGCTGAACTGGTTCTGGGTGGCGTTGCTGGGCGTGCTGTGCACCGCCTTGTCCCATTACCTGCTGGTGTCGAGCCTGATGGTGCTCAAGGCCCGCAGCGCGGGCATTGTCATCGCGCTCGAGCCGGTCTACGCCATCTTCTTTGCGGCGGTCCTTTTCGCCCAATACCCTACGCTACGGGCGTTGCTGGGTGGCGCCATCATGATCGCGGCGATCGTCTGGTCCGGCCTGCGCCGGCCCGCCAGACAAACGCCACAGACCTGAGGCAGCCGTCAGGGACGGCCCACGAGCGCGGCGATGGCTTCGCCGACTTCACGGGTGCTGGCCTGCCCGCGCAGGTCCGGCGTCCGCGGGCCATGTTCCAGCACCGTCTCGATGGCGCGCAGGACATCGGCCGCCGCTTCCGGATAGCCCAGAAACTCCAGCATCATGGCGCCGCTCCATATCTGTCCGATCGGGTTGGCAATACCCTTGCCATAGATGTCCGGCGCAGAGCCATGCACCGGCTCGAACAACGAAGGGAAACGGCGTTCCGGATTCAGGTTTCCGGAAGGCGCGATGCCGATGGTGCCCGTGCATGCAGGGCCGAGGTCGGACAGGATGTCGCCGAACAGATTGGAGGCCACCACCACGTCGAACCAGTCCGGATGCTGGACGAAATGGGCACATAGGATATCGATGTGATATTTGTCCCAGCGGACATCCGGATAAGCCTCGGCCATCTCGGCCACACGATCGTCCCACCAGGGCATGGAAATTGAAATCCCGTTGGACTTGGTGGCGGCGGTCAGATGCTTGCCGCGCTTCTGGGCCAACTCGAAAGCGAACTTCAGCACGCGGTTCGCCCCCACGCGCGTGAATATGCTTTCCTGGATCACGACTTCGCGCTCCGTGCCTTCGAAAATCCGTCCGCCGCTATTCGAGTATTCGCCTTCGGTGTTCTCGCGCACGATGTAGAAGTCGATGTCTCCGGCCTTGCGGTCAGCCAGGGGAGACTTCACGCCCGGCATGAGGCGGACAGGGCGCAGATTGATGTACTGGTCGAATTCGCGGCGGAACTTGAACAGGGACTCCCACAAAGCGACGTGATCCGGCACTGTAGCGGGCCAGCCAATCGCGCCGAAAAAGATGGCCTCGTGCCCGCCTATGCGTTCCTTCCAGTCCTCGGGCATCATGCAGCCATGCTTGGCGTAGTGGTCGCTGCTCCAGTCGAGCACGTCGAAATCAAAACGAATGTTATGACGGCCTGCAACGGCCTCGAGAACGCGCAGCCCCTCCGGCATGACCTCCTTCCCGATGCCGTCCCCGGCGATGACCGCAATTTTATGTGTGTTTGACACGTTCAATCCTCGATAAATGAAATGGTTGATGAAGGGTGGGCCATCAGTACCCGGTGCTTCTTTCCACGATCCCCGTGATGGGTTCATCGCGCTCCAGGCGTTTGATCTTTGCCATGATTTGCGCGACTGTATCCTGCTCCAGCGTAATGGCTGCGATATGAGGCGTCATGTTGATGGACGGGTGGGTCCAGTATGGGTGGCCTGCGGGCAGTGGCTCTTCACGAAAGACGTCGAGGGTGGCCCCCTCGAGATGGCCGGCATCGATAAGCGCCAGCAAGTCCTCATCGACGACATGCGCGCCGCGCGCGACATTGATCAGATAGCCGCCCGGCCGCAACAGCGAGAGCGTGTCCCGATTCAGGATGTCCTGGGTTTGCGCCGTAAGGGGAAGAACATTGACGAGGACGCGCGTGCGGCGCAAGAAGTCCGGCAGTGCCTCGCGGCCGCTGAAGGGGGTGACCTGATCCACCGTTTGAGGGCGACGCGACCATCCCGCCACCGGATAGCCCATGTACGCGACTGCCTGCGCCACTTGCCGCCCTATCGCGCCCAGGCCCATGACGCCCACAGGCCACTCGTCGTAGCGTATGGCTGGCAACGGCTGCCACCGTCCGTCGTGTTGCTGGGCGGCATATCGATCGAACCGACGCGAGACCCGCATGAGCGCATGCAATACATATTCGATCATTTGCCGGCCCATTCCCGCGTCCTCGATGCGAACGATGGGCAATGAGGGCGGTAATTCGCGCAAGGAAGTCAGGGCGTCGACGCCCGCACCCAGATTGAAGACGGCTTTCAGTGCGCGTTCCTGGCGGAACACGTCGCCCGCGGGCTTCCAGACGATGGCATAGCGCGCATCATGGCTCGGCTGCCCCGCTTCCCAGGCAATGAATTGCAAGTCGGAATGGGCGGCGGCAAACCTGTCCCGCCAAGCTTCCGTATTTTCCTTGTTGTTTGCTGCGACCACCACCTTGACCGACACATTTTCTCCTGTCTGTTCAAATTGACATCCGCGGGCTCATGCCCCCAGGACGAGCTTAACGTTTTCCGATCAGGGAGCCCAGCGCGCCACGCACCAGCTGCGTTGCCGAGCGCCTGACCATGCTTTTGACGACGGATTGCACGACGCCGTCCCGCCGACCGCCACGTGGGCCCGTTGATCCGAAAAAGAAATCGCTGACGGCGCCCATCAGGCCATCGTCCTTGTCCGCCTTGGCGGCTCCTGCCGGACCGCTTGGATCGGAGACGCGCGCCGTCTGGGCGGCGATACGCTTCTGCAGGGTCTCGTAGGCCGACTCGCGATCGATGGCCTTGTCGTACTTGCCACCGAGCAGCGAGGCCGCACGCAGGGCCTGTCGCTCGGCATCGGTTGCGGGCCCGATACGGCTGCCCGGCGCCAGCATCCAGACCCGCTCCGTAGGTGAAGGCGTCCCCTTGGCGTCGAGCATGGACACCAGCGCTTCGCCGACACCGAGTTCCGTGATGGCGCCGACGATATCCAGGCCGGGATTGGGCCGCATCGTGTCCGCAGCGGTCTTGACCGCCCGCTGATCCCGCGGCGTGAACGCACGCAAGGCATGCTGGACGCGGTTGCCGAGCTGGCCGAGGACCGTATCGGGAATATCCAGCGGGTTCTGGGTCACGAAATAGACGCCGACCCCTTTCGAACGGATCAACCGGACTACCTGTTCGATTTTCTCGAGCAAGGCGCGCGGCGCATCGTTGAACAAGAGGTGGGCCTCGTCGAAGAAGAAGACCAGCTTGGGCTTGTCCGGATCCCCGGCCTCCGGCAGGCTTTCGTACACTTCGGCCAGCATCCAAAGCAGGAAGACCGCATACAGGCGTGGCGACTGCATGAGCCGGTCCGCCGCCAGGATATTGACCACGCCCTGGCCCTTTTCGTTGACCCGCATGAAATCAAAGACGTCCAGCATCGGCTCGCCGAAGAAACGATCGGCCCCTTGGGATTCCAGGCGCAGCAGACTGCGCTGTATGGCCCCGACCGATGCGGCCGACACATTGCCATAGCGGGCGCGCAATTCGCCGGACCGTTCCGCCACGTCCTGCAGCATCGCCCGAAGATCCTTCAGATCGAGAATCAGCAACCCTTCGTCGTCGGCCAGCCGAAACACGACGTTCAGCACCCCTTCCTGGGTGTCGTTCAGTTCGAGCATGCGCGACAGCAGCAAGGGACCCATATCGGACACCGTGGCGCGCACCGGATGTCCCTGCTCGCCGAAAATGTCCCACCAGGTGACGGGACTGCCGCCCCAGACGGGTTCCGGCAGGCCCAGCCTGGCGAGCCGCTCTTGTAACTTGGGGCTGCTGGCCCCCGCTTGCGAAATCCCGCCGAGGTCGCCTTTTACGTCAGCCAGGAACACCGGTGTACCCATGCGTGAGAACGCTTCGGCGAGAACCTGGAGCGTGACGGTCTTGCCGGTGCCGGTCGCCCCCGTGATGCATCCATGACGGTTGGCCAGTTGCGGCAGCAGCAGCGCGTCCGTGTGGGCGTTTTTTGCAATAACGACGGGATCAATCATATTTTTGGCCTTCAGGGTCTTCACCAAAGGAAGGAGAAGTGTAATTCGATGCCCGGCACTGTGCACGCGCTAAAATGCCCTTCTTTATCCTCACTTAGACAAGAGTTTATGGCCGGTCACAGTAAATGGGCGAATATCCAGCACCGAAAGGGTCGCCAAGATGCCAAGCGAGGCAAGCTCTGGACGAAGATCATCCGTGAGATCACAGTCGCCGCACGTGCGGGCGGCCCCGACCCCGATGCCAATCCGCGCTTGCGGCTGGCCTGGGACAAGGGAACCGCTGCCAACATGCCCAAGGAAAACATCCAGCGCGCCATCCAGCGCGGCGCTGGCGGCGCCGACGGATCCAGTTACGAAGAGGTGCGCTACGAAGGCTATGGCGTCGGCGGCGCGGCAGTCATCGTGGACTGCATGACGGACAACCGCATACGCACTGTCGCCGAGGTCCGCCACGCATTCAGCAAACACGGCGGCAACCTGGGGCAGGAAGGGTCGGTCGCGTTCATGTTCAAGCATTGCGGACAATTTCTGTTCGCCCCGGGCACGTCCGAGGAACAAGTCATGGAGGCAGCGCTGGAAGCGGGGGCCGAAGACATCCAGACGGACGAGGAAGGCGTCATCGAGGTCATTAGTGCCCCGGCCGACTACGCCGCTGTGAAACAAGCGTTCGAGCAGGCTGGCCTGGTGCCCGAAATGCAGGACATCGTCATGAAGGCGCTGAGCGAAACCGAACTGACCGGCGACGACGCGGCCCGCATGCAGAAAATGCTCGACGTCCTCGAAGGCCTGGATGACGTGCAGGACGTATACACTACGGCTGTCCTGGACGAGTCCAATTAGGCTTTACTCGGGCAGAACCGCCCTGCCGGGCTCGCCCTTTGGGGTCTGCCTTTCATCAATTCGCCAACAGCGCTAGCAATAGCAAGCCGTACTATGAAACTACTTGTAATTGGGGCCGGTGGCCGCGAACATGCGCTGGCCTGGTGCCTGGCGGAATCGCCACGCATCCAGACGGTCTATGTCGCTCCGGGCAACGGGGGAACGGCCTTGGCGCCCCATATGGAAAACGTGCCGCTCTCCTCAACGGAGGAACTCATCGAGTTCGCCCGGAAAGAGAAAGTCGCCTATACCATCGTCGGGCCGGAAGCGCCCCTGGCCGCCGGCATCGTGGACGCGTTCCAGGCCGCGGGACTCAAGATTTTCGGTCCCACCAAAGAAGCTGCACAACTGGAAAGCTCGAAGGACTATGCCAAGGCCTTCATGACGCGCCATCACATCCCTACGGCGGCGTACCAGACCTTCACCGATCCAGCAGCCGCGAAGGCCTACGTGTCGGAACAAGGCGCGCCCATCGTCGTCAAGGCGGACGGACTCGCCGCCGGCAAGGGCGTCGTGGTCGCGTCCAGTGTCGACGAAGCGCATGACGCCATCGACATGATGCTGGGGGATGGCACGTTGGGCGCCGCCGGCGCCCGGGTCGTCATCGAAGAGTGCCTCGTGGGCGAGGAAGCCAGCTTCATCGTCATGTGCGACGGCCAGCATGTGCTGGCCCTGGCCACCAGCCAGGATCACAAGCGGTTGAAGGACCATGACGAAGGTCCGAACACCGGGGGCATGGGCGCTTATTCGCCCGCGCCGGTCATCACGCCCGCGCTGCATAACCGCATCATGCGCGAAGTCATCACGCCGACCATTGCCGGCATGGCCAAGGATGGCATCCCCTACACGGGTTTCCTGTACGCCGGCCTGATGATAGGTAGCGGTCCGGACGGCACCCGCCCGTTGAAGGTACTCGAGTACAACTGCCGCATGGGCGATCCCGAAACGCAGCCCATCATGATGCGCATCAAGAACGATCTTACCGAGGTCTTCGAACTGGCCGTGTCGGGCCGCCTGGACGAGGCCGAGATAGAATGGGACCGCCGTACCGCGCTGGGCGTCGTCATGGCGGCACGCAATTATCCCGGCAAGCCTGTTGTCGGCGACGTCATCAGCCGTCTGCCCCAGAACACCGCCGAATGCATGGTATTCCATGCAGGAACCACCCTCGATAATGGCGTCCTGAAGACCTCCGGCGGCCGGGTGCTGTGCATCACGGTACTGGCAGATTCGGTCAAGCGGGCGCAAGCCGCCGCCTACACCGCCATCGCCCAAGCCCATTTCGACGGGCAGCAATATCGGACCGACATCGGATGGCGCGCCATCCCCGGGGCGCCGAACGTCGATTGACACTTGCCCG
>Ga0182739_1005179_pt1 | contig 10428 bp, 11 predicted proteins | sample eDN5th30CBELigBY_FD_128873 | JGI IMG/M metagenome (GOLD analysis project Ga0182739, IMG submission 128873) | Enriched backyard soil microbial communities from Emeryville, California, USA - eDNA 5th pass 30_C BE-Lig BY (version 2) (version 2) | ecosystem: Environmental > Terrestrial > Soil >...
GCCTGGACATAGTAGGCACCCGACAGGATGCCCCCTTTGATCAGGAAGAGAGTACCGTTCAATACGGCGATCATCGGGGCGAGAGTCAGGACGGGCAGATCGAGCAACCATTCAACCAGGAAGAGCAGGTTGATCCCAATCACCCCCGCACCCCAGATATGGGCGAGCTGCCGTTCGACGAACGTGATCGGCCCGCCCCGGCGACGGAGGGACCAGAACAGGGCGGCCCAGGCGCCGAGGCCGACCGTGAAGATCGCCACGTAGGGCCAGCGCTCGCGCACGTTTTGAAGCACGAGCACGTTGGTCAGCCCGAAGAAGACGATTAGCGCCACGCTGTGGCAGATCCAGAGCAGGCCCCAGTTCTCGAGTACCGCCGCGTGGTGCGTTTCACCCAGGAGTCGGGCCGCCAGGGCGCGAAGCGTGGTCGATCGGGCGGCCACCGGTTCGCCTGCGAGGAACGCGTCGAGGTCATCAGCCAGCGCCGAGGCGCTCGGGTAGCGGAGCCCAGCAGGCTTTTGAAGACATTTCAACGCGATCATTTCCAGGTCGGCGTTGACCTTGGGGTTGAGCACGCGGGGAGGGATCGGCTCCTGCTCGAGCAAGAGGAGCACGGTATCAAGCGGCGAGGGGGCCTGGAACGGGGGCCGGCCGGTCAGCATCTGGTAGAGGATGGCCCCCAGGCTGTAAACGTCGCTGGCCGGACCGATCGGCCCCCAGCCGCGTGAGGCCTGTTCCGGCGGCATGTAGCTGGGCGTCCCGAGCAGCGCACCGCTCTGAGTTAGGCTCCCATCATCATCAACCAGTTTGGCCAGGCCGAAGTCGCTGACGTACGGCGTGCCGTCCCGGTCGAGGAGAATGTTCGAGGGCTTCAGGTCGCGGTGGAGCACTCCCTGGGCATGCGCATGTTGGACAGCACGACTGACCTGGACCAGCAGCCTGGCGGCGTCAACGGCGGGCAGCGGCCCTTCGGCCAGCCGTCTGGCGAGGGTCGTGCCGTCGATGTAAGTCATCACGAAGTAGGGTTGGCCTTCATCTTCCTCGACGTAGTGCAACGGCACGATGTGGGGATGCGCGAGCTTGGCGGCCGCTGCGATCTCGGCGCGGAAGCGGGCGCGGTCGGACGGGCCGGCGGAATGGCCGGCGAGCAGGCACTTCAGGGCCACGATCCGGCCCTGGTCGCGCTCCAACGCTCGGTAAACGACTCCCATTCCCCCCCGGCCGAGCTCGTCCAGGAGCTCGTGATTCCCGAGGCGCTGGGGACCAGCCGCGGAGCGTGAGCCGAAGGGGTCCGGGATGCCGAAACCGGCGGGCGCTGGGGCGTGGAGCTCGGTGGCTCCGAGGGAGCTGGCGAACTCCTCGGCAACGCGTGCGGTGGCCCAGAGCTCGCGGAGCTCGTCAGCAATCCCGGGATGGTCCCGAGCGACAAGCTCGACGTCTGCGGGGCGCCCCTCGTGAAGCGCATCGGTCAACTCCCGGAGCAATCCGATGAGTTGAGTTTCCTGGACGGTCGACTCACCGAGATCCTTTCCCTGAGCGGGCCGCGAACGAGGCGCGTTCATTCCGAATTCCTTCAGGTCGAGGACGGGGAGGAACCTAGGATCGAGCGGAGCCGGCGAAGGGCTCTCAGGTGCCGCATCCCTGCGGCGGCTTCGCTGACGCCGAGGTGTCGGGCCACGTCGCCGTTGCTGAGCTGCTCGAAGTGACGCATGAGGACGATTTCTCGGTCGTCCTCGCTGAGCTGGGTCAAGGCGTCGCGGAAGCGCCGTTCGAGCTCGAGTCGCAAGGCGGCGGCGGCCGGCGTCAGGTTGGGGTCGTGGAGCTGGGCGGCCAGGTCGAGCGACGAGCGATCCAGGAACGCCGGGGCGGCCAACGACTGCTCGCGGTCGAGGCTGCGCCGTGCTGCGACCCGGTGGCGGCGATGCTCGTCGATCATGTGATCACGGGCAATCTGACGGAGCCAGAGGTGAAACGGCAGCGCCGGGTTGCGAAGGTACTCGGGCAACCTCTGGTTGGCCTTGAGCAAGACCTCCTGTACGACGTCGCTCGGATCGACGCGCCGTTCCAGGGTACGGTCGAGCCGCTGGGAGATCATGCGTCGAAGCGGCTCGCGGTGTCGTTCCCAAAGCTGTTCCGTCGCGGGCGCCCCATCGCGTTCGACACGATTCAGCAAGACCTGGGTCTCATTCGGATCGGGCCACATGATGAGGCTCGGAGTGGTGTTGGTGGTCTGCCTCGAGTATAGCCGTCCCAATGGAGTTCAGGCTATCGATCGCCCGGGCACGGTTGGGCTGTGGTTTCAAGAATCGTGTTAAGAACTCGGTTCCGCCAACGGTTGGGAGAGAGTGGTCGATCGGGAATCGCAACGGCGACGGCGCGAACCTCCATTTCGCGCCAAGGGGGCTTTGCCATGTATCTTGTCGTCTCCTACCTGGCGTACCTGGGGCTCAGCCTGGGTCTGACGGTCTGGGTGGCCCGGACCCTCTCGAAGAATGGTCGGGTGTTCTTGATCGACTCGTTCCTGGAGAACGAGCCACTGGCGGATTCGGTCAATCACTTGTTGGTGGTTGGATTTTACCTGGTCAACTTCGGGTATGTCAGCCTGGCGCTCAAGTATGGCGACCGGCCTGCCGACTGGCCCGGGGTGATCGAGACCTTGAGTACAAAGGTGGGCGTGGTCCTGCTCGTGCTGGGAGCCATGCATTTCGTCAACCTCTACGTGTTCTCACGGCTTCGGAGGCGAGCGTTGCTGCAAAGTCAGAAGCCGCCGGTACTGCCCGAGCGCTACATCGAGCCGGCCCGGGAATATAGCCATTGAGGGAGACGAGGAGCGGTGTTGGGGGGAGCCGGGGAGGGCCCGTTTTGCCGTTCCCTGGCGCCCCGGGCTGGACCGTTCACCTCTTGGCTTCGCTGGAGGACTTTGCCGTGCGGCGTCTCTTCGTTCTGTATGACGATCGTTGCGGACTATGCACCTGGGCCCGGCGCTGGCTGTCCCGGCAGCCGGCGTTTCTGGAGTTCGTCTTTATCCCCAAGGAATCGGCCTGGGCGGCTCGCTGCTTCCCGGACTTCGCTTCGCCCGAAGCCGTCGACGACCTCGTGGTGATCTCTGACGACGGTGGCGTCTATCGCGAGGGGGCAGCCTGGATCATGTGCTTGTATGCCCTGGTGGAGTACCGTGCCTGGTCGCTCCGTCTGGCGCAACCGTTCTTGTATCCGCTGGCGCGTCAGACGTTCGCCCTGATCTCAACGGGGCGCCAACGAATCTCCGGCTGGCTCGACCTGGCGAGCGAGGCCGAGATCGCCGAGGCGCTCACGCGGTTTCAAACGCCCGCCTGTGCCGTCGAGGCGCCCGCGGAAACGGAGGCGTCCAGCGCCTCGGTCGGCTCCGGCACGCCTTGAGGCACGCTTGGCGCGGATGCGGGACGGGCCAGTGCGACGAGCCGGGTTCGTCGCGGGCGACCCTAGGAACCTTCGGGGTCGAACGGTGACAGACGAAGCTCGATATCGCGGGGCTGGCAGAGCCGTTGGATTCGCTGATTCATGAGGTCGTCGGTCTCGAGGGCCAGCGAGTTGGCGATCTCGGCTCTGGTCCGGGTCCGTAAGTCGCGCCAGCGAGCATCCTGGGCGGACCGAAGCTCGAGGATCAATCCCAGCACCTGCTGGGCGAGGGCAACCGTGGGGAAGTTCGAGAGCCGGGTCAGGTCGATACCTGCGGCGAGCTGTTCGCGAGTGAACGGACCGGCTACGGACTCCTCGTGCGTGTGAGATTGGGGGTCGGCCAGGCGGGCCCGGAGCAGGTAGTGGGGGGCGGTGAGTCCGGTGACAGCCAGCCGATAACGGTTCAGCCGCTCCGAGAGAGACTCGAGCTCGACGGAGCGCGGGTCCCAGGCGGGATCCAGCGGCATGGGGAGTCCGGTTCGCCAGACGGCCTGGAGCTCAGCGCCATCGCGTCGAATCTGGCGAACCGCGCTGGAGTCGGCCTGGAGGGTTCGCGCGTTGATACGAGCCTCTGCCACCAGGGCGGGGGCCCGCCAGGCCAGGAGGATCGTCTGGGCGATGAGCCAATGGCCCGTGGCGTTGGGATGAACCGCATCGTCGGACAGGAAGAAACTGACCTCGCCTTCGCGACGGCGTTTGAGGTGGTCGGTCATGGCCGCGTGAACGTCGGCGACGCGGATCGTCTCCGGCTCGAAGGAGAGGAGCCAGTGGCTGTAAGACTTCAGGGTTTCGTCGTAGTCGATGGCTGGGAAGTCATAGCAGTAGTCCGGAGCTCGGTCATTGCGAACCTGACGCCGGTAGGGGTCGAACGGAGGCGGCGTCAGGAGCATGAGCGACGCATGCGCTTCGTTCCTGGTCCGATCGACCAGCGTGTGAATGCCGTTTTTGAAACGGTCGAACCGAGGCGGGTCGAAAGGACGATAGCAGCCATCGTTCATGCCGAAGGCGGCGACCACCACCTGAGGCTGCCACAGTGTGACGTCGCGTGTGAAGCGATGCAGTGCGTTCGGCCGGCTGGTAGTGGATCCCGCCTCCCGGTTCCCGGAGATCGACTCGCCGTTGAGACCATGGTTGAGCAGGATGAATCGTTGGTCGGGAAACCGGGTTCGAAGATACGCGTCGAGATAACTGATGTAGAGTCCGCTCTGCGTGATGCTGTCGCCGAGGAAGACGATCCGTTCCCCTCCCTTGAGGGAGAATCCGTCGTGCGGGTTGAGACGGTGGCCGCACGACGCCAGGCCGCACGCACTCAAGGCCACGGCCACGACCAGGGGCATAGGATGTCGGGATCGGCGCTGGCTCATTGCGGGAGGGAGCGTGGTTGGTAGGAATGGACCTCTTCGACCAGCGCGATCACGTGATCGACGGGGGTCGTCGGTAGGATTCCGTGTCCGAGGTTGAAGATGTGCCCGGGACGGCCTGCGGCCTGATCGAGGATTCGCCGAGCCTGGCGTTTGATCTCGGGGATCGGGGCGAAGAGGACGATGGGGTCGAGGTTCCCCTGCACGCCGACGCCGGGCCCCAGGCGCTGCCAGGCCTGGTCCAGCTCAACGCGCCAGTCGAGTCCGATCACCGCGCCGCCGGCATCGCGCTGGAGTTCCAGCAACGAGCCGGTGTCGGTACCGAAGTGGATCACGGGCGTGCCAGGATCGAGGCTGGCGATCAGCCGTTTCATGTGGGGAAAGACGAAGCGGCGGTAATCTTCGGGACTGAGATTTCCGACCCAGCTGTCGAAGAGCTGGAGGGCCTGGGCGCCGGCGGCCGCCTGGGCATTGAGATACAACGCCGTGGCGGTGACGAGACGCTCCATCAACGCGTTCCAGGCGCCCGGATCGCGATACATGAACGACTTGGCGGTTTCGTAGTGACGCGAGCCTCCCCCCTCGATGGCGTAGCAGGCCAGGGTGAACGGAGCGCCGGCGAACCCGATCAGAGGGATGTGCGAGGGGAGGGCTGAGCGGATCGAGCGAACTGCGCGGTAGACGTAGTCGAGCGGAGCCGGGTCGTCCATCGGTCGAATCCGATCGACATCCGACGCCGCTCTCACGGGGTTGTGGATGACCGGCCCTTCGCCCTTGGCGAACTCGAGGTCGAGGCCCAGCGGCTCGAGGATCAGCAGAATGTCGGCAAAGAGGATCGCGGCATCGACGCCCAGCCGCTCGGCGGCGGTGACCGTCACCTCGGTCGCCAGGTCGGGGTTCTTGCAGAGTTCCAGGAACGAGACCTTGGCGCGGAGCTCGCGATACTCGGCCATGTACCGCCCGGCCTGTCTCATCAACCAGACCGGTGTGACGTCGGTCGGCTCGAGGCGGCAGGCCTTGAGGAACCGGCTCTGGTGGAGGGGATCGGATGAGCTTGCGTGCGAGGCGGGGGTTGGCATGGGAATGTCGTCTTGGAAGCCGTTCGGTTCACTGTTGTCCGACATTCTACTGAGGACCCCGGCGGTGGTCGAGGGAAAGCACGTGGTTGCCGCTGGGTTGGCCGCCCTTTTATTTCGGGACATGCCGTTGCGATTCATGTACGAGGTGTTGATCGGGCGCGACGATCTCCGGGGGGCCGGGAAAATGGGGGGTGTCCGAGATCCGGAAGGGGCGTACAATTCCAGCAGTGATCGAAAAAACTGTCATGGGGTCTCGCTTGGCTTTGGCCGCGATTTGAGAGCGAGAACCTTCGAGTGAGCGGAGACGCGGCAATTCTGGACGAGCTTGAACCGATGGACCGATCGGATTCTCAGTCAGGACGAAATCAGGACAATCCTTCGTATACAAACGGTCGGCACGCGGACGCGGCCCGCCGGCGAGTCCTCCAACCACCCCCCCCTCGCGATCCTTCTGGCAATCGCCGAACCGAGGACGAAGAACTCCTCAATCGCCAGGTACCGGCCGTGCCGTTGGCCCGGGCGCCTGAACTGGCAGCATTCACCCATACCGACCCCTGGCGCGTCCTTCGCATTCAGGGCGAATTCGTCGATGGTTTTGATTCTCTGGCCGACATCGGGGCCGGCGTGGCGATCTTCGGATCGGCCCGCTTCGGTGAGGATAATCCCCTCTATGCCGCGGCCCGGGAGATGGGGGCCAAGCTGGTCGAGGCCGGCTTCGCGGTGATCACCGGCGGTGGCCCCGGGCTGATGGAGGCGGCCAATCGAGGCGCCTACGAGGCCGGCGGTGTCTCGGTCGGCTGCAATATCGAACTGCCCTTCGAGCAGTCGGAAAACCGTTATACCACCCTCTCCATCAACTTCCGGTACTTCTTCGTCCGGAAGACCATGTTCGTGAAATATGCCAACGGGTTCGTGATCTTTCCCGGCGGCTTCGGGACCCTCGATGAGCTGTTCGAGGCCTTGACCCTTGTGCAGACGCGGAAGATCAGCCGCTTCCCGATCGTGCTTTACGGCTCGGCCTACTGGAACGGGCTGCTCGACTGGATCAAGGGGACGCAACTCGAGCACGGCGCGATTTCCGCCGAGGACCTGAACCTGCTAATCGTCACCGATTCGGTCGATGAGGCACGCGATGTGCTGGTCGATTGCTATAACACGCGCTGCTGGACGACCTGGAAGAAGTCCGAGGGTGCCAAGCTCGATGCCGACCCGCCGGGTGGCCCTGCGACCGCGCTCGACCCTGCCAAGTCCGATGCCCAGTAGTTGAATTGGCTTGCTTGAGTGGGCCTGGTCGCCGCCCGTCCCCAGGACGCCTGTTTCGCGGGGGCGTGGTGGTCGATCCTCCCAACACGCGGTGATTCCACCCACCCCGCCCGTTTCGACTTAAACTTAAGCGGAAGACGTTGCCTCGAAACCCGCCTCGCCGAAATCCCGCTTGGTGATCGACGTCGCTTGGCCCGCCTTCGATTCTTCCGAGTCCTCGAGAACGCCGAGAACAATCGCCGCCTCCCCCGTCCGGATCGTATATAGTGGAGGGGGCCGACGGCTCAAGGTTCAGTCCCACCGACGTCATCCCGCCGCCGCAGGAGCCTCGAAGAGATGAGTATCGCCCCCGATCTGACCGGACAGGACTCCGAGGCGTTTTTGACGCTCGACAAAACCCTGACGTCCGCAGGCCCCGGCGCGGTTCTCGACCGGTTGGTCGATCACCTCACCGAGCGGGGGGAGTTGCGCGCTTTGCTCGACGCGCTGCTGCTTCGGGCACGGCACGAGCTGGGACTACCACTCATCCAGTTGGGCTCGCTTGCGGACCTGCCGGAACCGACTCGCTCCTCGTACGAACAACGCTACGTCGAGGCGATCCGGTCGGTCGGGGAACGATTTCTGGAGAAGGGGGATATCGCCGGCGCCTGGCCTTACTTTCGAGCGATCGGCGAGCCCGAGCCGGTCAGCCGGGCCATTGATTCGTTCCAGCCGGTCGAGGGGGATGAGTCGCTCAACCAGATCGTCGAGGTGGCCTTCAATCAGGGGGCCAATCCGCGCAAGGGGTTCGAGCTGATCCTCGACCATTACGGGACCTGTTCGGCCATCTCGGCCTTCGAACACCTCCCGCCGGATGAGGCGACGCGGATCGCCTGCTGCGATCGGCTCACCCGACAGCTTCACGACCACTTGGTCGCCAACTTGCGCGCGGAGATCGCCCAGCGCGGCCAGCCGTTGCCGGCCGAAGGAGCCCTGATCCCGGCCCTGCTCGCAGGCAACGAGTGGCTGTTTCACGACGATGCCTACCACATCGACGTCTCCCATCTCTCGGCCACGGTCCGACTGGCCCCGATGCTGACCGATCCGGAAACCCTGACCCGGGCCGCCGGACTCTGCGAGTATGGTCGTGGTCTCTCGGAACGGCACAAGTACGAAGGGGAGCCGCCGTTCGAGCAGACCTTCGAAGACCATGCGATCTATCTCGGAGCGCTGCTGGGTCGGGACGTCGAGAACGCCGTGGCCCACTTCCGGCGGAAGCTCGAGTCCACCGATCTCGACCGTTCCGATGGGGCATTGTCTGCACAAGTTCTGGTCCGCTTGCTGGTGCGGCTCAACCGGCTCGAAGAGGCGATCGGGCTGGCTGCGGAGCACCTTGCGGGCCTGCCCGAGTCGACCTTAATCTGCCCCGGCGTCGCCCAGCTTTGCCAGCGGGCCGGGCAACCGGAGCGGCTGGCGGCCATCGCACGCGCTCAGGGAGACCTCGTCAACTACGCGGCGGCGATCCTCCAGTCGGCATCGCGTTCGGGGACCCCATCGTCGGACCCCTCAAGATAAGGGACGGCCCGATCCGGAGCGCATGCTGGGACGGCGCGGTCCGCGTCGCCCTGTCGCCAGGGGTGAGTTGGGTTAAGGGGAGTGAGGGCAGCCATCGCTCCTTCCTCTCGATGTCGCAGCGGAACGGTGGGCGTCCGATTGAATCATCCAATTGAACGGAGGGGCCGGTCCATGACGCGCCTGAGACTGGGACAGACGGGCGTTGCCTTGACCGTCCTTCTGGTCGGACTGACATTGGCCGACGAGCCTGGCTTCGTCTCCCTGTTCGACGGGAAGACGCTGGCCGGCTGGACGCTGGAGCATACCAATCGTTTCGCGGTGCGCGACGGGGTGATCGTCAACGACGGCGGCACGGGTTGGCTCCGGAGTGAGAAGCGATACAAGAACTTCGAGCTCGAGGCGGAGTATCGCGTGGTGAACAAAGGAGGGGACAGCGGAATCTTCTTTCGCGCCACCACCGAAAGCGCTCCGGACGACCCGCACTGGCCGGTACGGGGATATCAGCTCCAGGTGAGCGACTCCGAAGATAACTTCAAGGTCTTTGGGCATGGAACGCCTCCGCCCACATCCGAGCGACGGTCTGCCGATCTCAAGAGTGCGATGAAGGGGGCGGGGGAGTGGCAGCAGATTCGGTTGAAGGTCGTGGGGATGCACGTTGAGGCATCGTTAAACGGGGTGCCGGTCACCGTGTCGGATGTGGTGACCCTTCCCGAGGGGCATCTTGGGCTTCAAGCGGAACGTGGCCAGTTCGAGTGGCGGAGCCTGCGGATTCGCGAGCTTCCAGCCCCGTAAGGCCCGAGTTTTCGCCACGAAGGGCGCGAACCTTTCATCATGGCAGAGACGACGCACACACCCGACGCCCGAGAGGTGGACCGGATCGAGGCCCTGGTGACGGCCAACGACCCGGCCAGGGCGGACGCCTTCCTCCAGGAGTGCCTCCCCGGCACCACCTGGCGGGTCATCATCCGGACCGCTGAGGTTTGGGCGACGATTCGTGATCGAACCCCCCTGGGCTCGCTCGACGAACGCGACTGCACTTGTCTGAGCCTGCGGTTGGCGCGACCGGTTCCGGTCGAGCCCGGCCTTCGGTTTCAGTTGATCGCCGAAGACGACGAGTCGCTCCGTGCGTCGGGCCTGGTTCGGCCCTGGCGGGGATGAGTTTTGATTGCGATGACTCGGGATCGATCGCGGGCGAATCGGATCAGTCTGAGTCCAACGGAGCGGGGGTCGGGGGCTCGGTCTCGCGGTCGTCCCAGGTGAGGCCTGCCGCGGCGAGCGCGTCGGCGGGGATCTCCTCGAAGCGGCTGAGGAGGTGGTCCCGTCCCCAGTCTTCGTTCTCGATCGCTTCGAGCGGTGGCAAATCAAGAACGCCGAAGCGCACGGACAGGAGTTCGTACGCTTCGGCGACTCCAAGCTCGACGATGGGCGTCAACGCCATGGCGACATCCGATCGGTCGCATGGACTCGGATCGGGGCCAGTTGCCAGACGCCATTGCCTCGACTGACCCAGTGGAAGCCGGGGGGGGCGACCCACACGTCATCGGACGAGGAAGATCCACCCGAGTCGTTGTCGTCGGAACGCCCCTCAGACAGCACCTGCCTCAGCTCGGCGCCGGCCACGAAGTAGACGAACGCCGCCAGGGCCATGTGGAGGATGTCGAATCGCGCCAGACCGTAGAGGCCGAACAGGATCGCCAGACCTCGGCCCAGCGAAGCCGCGACCATCGTTGCGCGGA
>Ga0182739_1005180_pt1 | contig 10428 bp, 12 predicted proteins | sample eDN5th30CBELigBY_FD_128873 | JGI IMG/M metagenome (GOLD analysis project Ga0182739, IMG submission 128873) | Enriched backyard soil microbial communities from Emeryville, California, USA - eDNA 5th pass 30_C BE-Lig BY (version 2) (version 2) | ecosystem: Environmental > Terrestrial > Soil >...
AATATCGGTTAGGGCTATGTTGACTAATCCAGCAGAAAAATTAGAGAGAAAGGTTCCAGGTATTACAGCGAGTAATAGTAAATAGAAAGCCATTTTTTCGTTATGAGTAACTTGATGTAGTTTAAGCTCAATATTCCCGAAAACTTCTCTCATCTCAATAACACGCTCCTCTATACTTGAATTACAGATACTTGTAATTCTTGTAAAACTTCTTCCGCTGTCAATACTTGACCAAAATACTGACTAATTGTATAAAGAGATGCATCATGTTGTTCTTGAGAGAAGGCAGCTGTACCATTAGATACTGCAACTACATGATAATCGTTCATGTAAGCATCACGTATTGTTCCCTCTACACATACATTTGTTGCAACCCCCGTTACTACAACTTTTTCCGTTTTAAATCGACGTAGTACACTGTCAAGTCGGGTATTAAAGAAAGCACTATAACGATGTTTAATTACAACAATATCTTGATCTGTTGGTGCAACACCGTAAAAATCAGCGCCCCAGCTATTACGGCGGCAGACGCCAGTATGTGTTCTGTTAGGATTATTACCACGTGCAATCCACGCTAACGAATCAGTGGCATTTTCATGGAAAGTCTGTATAAAAATTACAGGTAAACCTTTAGAATGATAAACATCGATCAATTTTTGAATATTGCCTACAATCTTCTCAGCCCCTGACGTATCTAGCTCTTGAATCCCAAGGGCACCTTTTGGATCACAATAGTCATTTTGCATATCAACAACAATTAACGCACTTTTATCCAATGTATTCATCCATAATCACTCCTATTTTTTAATAAATTGCATATCAATTAACTCATCGTAATCATAACCTTTTGTGAAGACTCCTGTTTTTTCTACTACATCCATTGTTTTTGCTAATGATTCTTCACTAATGAAACCATCTTTACTCCATAAATCATCTTCATATGCACGATCTAATGCTGCTTTTAAACTATCTTCCTCTGTTGTAGGGAATTCTTTTTTCAGTACTACTAAAGCTAACTCTGAATCTTTCTCTAGTTCTTTTAGTGCTTTGACAATGGCATTTACAAATCCTTGTACTTTTTCTGGTTCCTCTTCAATTGTTGATTCTTTTACACTTAATACAGAGAATGGATAGTCTCCTAAATCTGTAAATTTATAGAATGGTTCATTCCAAATATTTTGATCGATACCATTTTTAATTATAGGTTCAAAGCCATTTGCTATATCTGCAGCACCACTTTTCACTAGCGATAAAACAGCTGACTGGTCTGCTGGTTCTTCTAGTTTTACATCTTCTCCAGGTTCAAGCCCAAGGTCTAGTAACAGCCAACGTGTTAGTAAGTTTAAGCTACCACCAAATCGCCCAGCTGCAATTGTTTTACCATCTAAATATTCTTTTAACTTTTCTGGATCAGTCGTTTGTTCATATCCCAGTTTTGAATCAGCCATTAAATATACATTTGCACGGTTAACGACATTTACGATAGATTTAATTGGATCAGAGTTTCCGACGTTGGCCATTGCATTTGATTCAGGTCCTCCCATATTGCCCCATGCTTCTCCAGATACAACAGAAGTTACGTGAGCACCACCTGTTGCGGTTAATATTTCTACATCTAATCCTTCCTCAGCAAAATAACCTTCCTGATCAGCAACATATAACGGCAGGTATCCAATCGAATGAATCGGTTCAGCTATAACAATTTTCTCCAAATCCTTGTCATCTTTCCCAGCTCCTTCTGCATCTGAACACGCAATTAACGCTAATGCTGTTGCTGAAATTGCTGCTAACTTTAAGTAGTATCTTTTCATTTTTCTCATTCGAATCCACTCCTATCTGTTAACGTTCATCCCTTTTGATAAAAATTTCTCTACATAAATTGTTACTAAATACATCACAATTGATAAAAGTGATAGTGCTACAACACCTACCCAAACTAAGTTTGTATCCATGATTTGACCTGCATATAAAATCATTCGTCCTACACCATATTTTGAAGCAATAAACTCACCTACAATTGCACCTGCCAGAGCTAGGGCAATGTTAATTTTTAAGCTACTAATAATCCATGGCATAGAAGATGGGATAACCACTTTTACAAAGACTTGTCTTTTTTTGGCACCAAGTGAATAAAGGAGTTTTTCCATATCTGGATCAATAGCTTTTACACCGCTGTAAGCTGCTAAGGCTGTAACGATGACAACCATTAAGAATGCAAGCGTTACTTTTGATGTAAAGCCTATTCCTAGAAGGATTACTAATACGGGTGCTAACGCTAGTTTAGGGACAGAGTTAAAAGCAACTAAGTATGGCTCCATAATTTTTGAGTAAAAAGGAGACCACCAAAATGATAATCCTAGACCTGCACCTATAAAAGTCCCTAATATAAAGCCAATTATTGTAGCGACAGAGGTATAACCTAAATCTATTAACAATGTGCCTTGCGTTAGTGCTACCCAACCTGTTTGAAGAATCGTTGTAGGACTACTCCAGTAATAAGAATCTAATATACCGATACGTGTCAGGACTTCCCATAGAATAATGAATAATGCACCGAATGAAACTTGCCCAAAAGCGATTTTTTTTCTCTCTTTTTTTCTGAGGACTTCCTCATCTAAAACTTCAATAGTTATTGAGTCATCTACTACACTACTGTTTAATACAACACTTTCAGTACCAATTACACCTGTTTTTTGCTTCATGAGCGTTCCCTCCTATATAGCATGATCTTGGTCATTTTCATCTTTTAATAGATCCAGTAATTTTTGTTTTAACTCAATATATTCCCGTGATAACATAGTTCCTTCATTTCGAGGGCGAGGTAAATCAACGGTTATTTTAGTTTTTAAACGACCAGGGCGAGGAGATAAAACGTAAATGTCATCAGATAAATAAATAGCTTCGTCAATATCGTGAGTTACGAATAAGATAGTTTTCTTTAAATCTGTCCAAATGTTTAATAACCAATTTTGCATCATTAATCTTGTTTGGGCATCTAATGCTCCAAAAGGTTCATCGAGCAATATGATTTCCGCATCATATAGTACGGTTCTTAATAATGCTGCACGCTGTCTCATCCCACCTGAAAGTTCATTAGGGAAGTGATTTTCAAATCCTTTTAACCCGTATTTATGAATTAGTGGTAGTGCTTTAGCGATGTTTTCCTCTTTCTTTCCACCTTTAACTTCCAAACCTAATACGACATTCTCTAAGATTGTTCGCCAAGGGAGAAGTAAGTCTTTTTGTAACATATAACCAACATGCCCATTCTCACCAATAATGTTTTTCCCATCTAATAACACTTGTCCTTTTGTCGGTTTGATCAATCCTGCAATAATATTAAAAAGTGTGGATTTCCCGCAACCACTCGGTCCAATGATACTAACGAAACGACCTTCAGGAATTTGAAGCGAGGTATTTTCTAAAGCAATAAACTCTTGTCCATTTTTTTTAAAAATCTTAGTGTTATTTAAAATCTCAAGTTTATATCTCCCTTCCATAAAAACCCTCCCAATGTAATATTTCCTAACATGTTTAAAGACTAACATGTTATAATTTATTTGAAAAATACATAAATCAAATAAAATCTATTTGATTATTTAATACATAACAATAAAAAAGCACTTTCATTACATTGAAACCGCTTAACGATGTTATAAAAGATTACATAAGGGGGATGTTTATGGATATAAAACATTTAAAAAATTTCGTTACGGTAGTAAATGAGGGAGTCAATTTATCAAAGGCAGCGAAGAAACTTCATATTTCTCAACCGCCACTTAGTCAACAAATGAAAAATATCGAGGACACATTAAATGTTCAAATTTTTGAACGAGGGAAGAGAAATTTACAATTAACTCAAAATGGGGAAGTATTATATAAAAGAGCTAAGAAAATCGTACAGCTATATGAGGAAATGGAAAAGGAAATGACAGAAATGGGTTCGGGTGTCAAAGGGCAACTCAATATTGCTATTTCTACTTTTTACAGTTCATTATTTCAAAACTCAACGACTTTCAGAAATATTCTGCAATTCAGCCAAAAATATCCTGGTGTCAAATTAAAAATAATGCATACAGACGGCAAAAATTTACAAGAACGAATGGAAAATAAAGAAATGGATTTTGCCATTATTAACCTCCCAATCGAAGAACAGATCTTTGATCATTTCAAACTAGAATTAAAAAATTTCTCATTCATTATGCCAGCTTCTTGGGAACTACCAACATCAACGGATTTAATTGCTTTTAACGACATTCGTCATTATCCATTAATTTTATTAAAAAGAGATACAGGGATTGGCCTCTACGAAAAAGTGTTAGAGCACTGTGCCAAAAATAACTTTAAACCCAAACTTGTTGCGGAAAGCAATAATACTAATACCATTATGTCTCTCGTTAATGCTGGAATAGGTGCAACTATTCTACCGAGTACGTCTGTTGATAAACTGTATAATTTTAATGTAAAAGTAATACGATTTACAGATGCAAATTTTTTTACAGAAACGGTTTTAGTTTGGTTGAAGGAACGTTATTTATCTGCTCCTGCTAGAGCTTTCTTATCAATTTTGCAAGAAAAAAATTTATAAATAATAATAAACAATTTAATTTAGTGTGATAATGTCTCTTAAAATACAAAAGATGATTCTTAATAGACTGATGAATTTTATATTACAGAATTCAAAAATATCGTTAATGTCTTATAAAACTTCATGCAATTCTTTAACGATATATAGATTTAGAAAATATGTTATCTTATTTATTAGATATATTGGAACAGAGAAATAAATTTAAAGCTAATATGGAATCTTAATATTTTTCAAACTTATAATAAAACAGCACCTTCCTCAAAAAAAACGGAGCTGTTACTATTTAAAGGAAAACCGCAATATTTATGATACCGTTCACCTTGCGTATATTCATGTAGGTATTCACTCAACTATAATGGCCCTTATATATGGTATCAGCATAAAACGTTGATGTGTTGCACCCTTTATCATTATTCTTACTGCATATTATGTTTCTATAAAGATAGAATACTGACATTTTTGCTATCTTTACAAACGTTAAATACGGTGGATAATTATATTACATTGTGGTTCGTCGTTTATCAGGTGGCGGTGCCGTTTATCATGATCTTGGCAATTATAATGGCCCATTAAAAGCAAAAAGAGCATTGTTCTACTCTTGAATCGCGCCCGATTGTTGAAGATCGTTTTTCAACTAAAGACATTCCCAAATAAAAGTTTAGGAAGACACAAATTTTGCATTCATTACTGCTAGACTATTTACAAAATAACGTAATGCAACAGATGGATTATCCTTTCTGTAAATAAACTCTGTAGGAACTTCTTTATAATGTTCGGCAGTTTCTTTCAAGTCTAAATCAAAATAGCGTGAATATCGTTCAAAGACTGATTTTGGTAATAATGTTACCCCTAGCCCTGCTTGTACACAACCTAGAATGGCTTCAAGCGACCCCATTTCCATCACTTGATACGTTTTAATATGGTGTTCACGTAAGTATTTTTCCATTAGAAATCGGTATGAACAGCCAGAACGGAAAACTAAAATGGTTGTATTCTCTAACACAGGATCTTTCCCCCGTGCATAAATGAAAACAAGTTCCTCATTCACAACCAATTGCTTACCAAGTAAACTATGCTCTAATGGTCCAGAAATAAAAGCCCCATCTAGTTGATACTGTAGCACTTGCTCTATTAACATAGCTGTTGGTTGTGTCCGTACATTTAATGACACGTTTGGATAATTATCATGATAATCCATTAAGACTTTAGGTAAATAAATCGCTGCTGTAGTTTCAATCGAACCGATTTGTAGAGTACCTTTTGGCGAATGGTCGTCTTGCATTGCATTTTCTGCTTTTTCCATCAACATAAAAATTTGGAGAGCATGCTCGTATAAATCCTTTCCTTTTGCTGTTACTTCACAACCTCTATTATGACGATGTAATAATTTCGTCTGAAGCTGATCTTCGAGTTTTGCTAGTTTCGTTGTCACGTTTGATTGGGAATAATTTAGTTTCTCTGCTGCTTTTGAAATAGTCCCGAGTTCTACGATATAGCGGAATGCTTTTAATGCCTCAATATCCATGATGCCCTCCTTGGTATTGATTTTATTAATATCTATTATATATTATTTAAATTTTTATTTATAGCTAGATGTTGGTACGATAGTTTCAGGGGGGATTTACATGAAGGTTATTTTGGGAGGTGTTCTTTTATTGGCTGTAGCAATGGGGATTGGGAGATTTTCGTATACGCCACTCTTACCATTTATGCAAGCTGAATTACATTTATCGAATAGTACGGCAGGGTTTATAGCATTAAGTAATTACTTGGGCTATTTTGTTGGCTCTCTATTTTGTACATTTGTTATGTTTAAAAATAAGCGATGCGCATTAATGGCGATGATTTTGATTAGTATGCTTTCACTATTAGTTTTAGGAATAACGGATAATATATGGGTGATTTTTATAGCACGATTTGTGTCTGGTGTAACAAGTGCTGTTATCTTTATTTTCGCAACACAAATGATATTAACTTACATTCAAATGATTCAAAAAAGTCATTTTACTGGATATTTATATAGTGGGGTCGGTGTTGGTATTGTCGGGTCAAGTATATTAATTCTGTTATTTTCGCCACATTTACACATGGAAGGACTATGGGTTTTGCTTGCGGTTATGAGTTTAGTTATAGGAATCATTGGACTTTACCTGATTCGAGCCATTCCAATTATGCCCGTACAGCCAAGAACTAAAGGTAAAAATACAGTCATTCTGTATTGGCTCTATTTTGCTTATTTCTTAGAGGGACTAGGCTATATTATTACAGGTACTTTTATCGTAAATGTTGCTAAAAGTACACCAACTATACAATTCGATAGTTCGCTTATTTGGCTCATTGTAGGGGTTGCAGCCATTCCATCCTGTATGCTATTCATTCGATTAGCTGAAAAGTTTGGTTATGCAAGTATGTTAACTTTAGCCCTTGTATTACAAGCAATTGGAATTGCCTTGCCTGCCCTAAGTATAACGAATTGGAGTTTCTTTTTAAGTGCTTTTTTATTTGGCTTTACGTTTATGGGCATTACGGCTTTGACCAATGCCATTGTCAAACAAATAAATGTATCCGCAATTGGCATATTAACTGCATTATATGCATTAGGACAAATTATAGGACCTGCGATTGCGGGCTTTCTATTAGATAGTTTACATTTTAGTGTCGCTTTTATATTTGCGAGTGTTGCAGTGCTATTAGCGAGTCTATTGGTTGTAATCTATTCAATCTTTGAAAGGAAGTGGATTTTACATGCTTAACAAATTAAAATATCCAATCATTCAAGCGCCGATGGCAGGGGGGGTATCTACTGTTGAGTTAGCACTTGCAGTATCACATAATGGCGGACTAGGCTTTTTAGCAGCGGGCTATAAAACCCCAGAAGTAATCGAGCAAGAGATTTTAGAATGTGATGCATCAGCTTTACCATTTGGTGTTAATTTGTTTGTACCGCAAAACGATACCATGAATGAGGATTTATATTTATATCAGCATCGCCTTGAAGAAGACTTTCAAATAAAATTGACGATTCAAGAACCGCATGATGATTTTTGGGCGGAAAAGCTTGAGTTAGTAATGAAATATCAAGTACCTTATGTTTCTTTTACATTCGGTTGTCCATCGAAAGAAATAATCGAGCAATTAAAGAGGGTTGGTATTCACGTCATTGTTACAGTGACGAATTTATCAGAGGCTAAAATTGCAGTAAATAATGGGGCCGATGCGATTTGTTTACAGGGCGTGGAAGCTGGTGGACATCGTGCAACATTTCAAAATGTGAATGAAGCCTCTTATGTATCATTGCTTAATTTAATCCATACCATTCGTAAGGAAATCCGAATTCCTATTATAGCTGCTGGTGGAATTATGAATGGAAAGGATATTCATCTCGCGTTATGTGCAGGAGCTGATGCTGTACAACTTGGGACAGCTTTTCTCTGTACAGATGAAAGTGGAGCTAACCCAATTTATAAACAAGCCCTTCAATCGGATCAATTTTCCGAAACAGCCCTTACACGAGCATTTACAGGCCGACTTGCGCGTGGATTAAAAAATGATTTTATGTCTACGTATGAAAGTTCTGCACCAGCAATTTATCCTGCTGTCCATACATTAACGCACCCCATTCGTGCAAAAGCATTAAAAGATAAAAATCCTCATGCCATGTCACTTTGGGCAAGTACACGTTTTAAAGAGATTAAACAAGGTACAGTAAAGGACGTATTTGAACAACTAACAAAGGAATTAATTTTATGTCAATCTTAATAGAATTTCTATAAAAGCATTTAGCTTTCTAGCCATAGAGGTACGTTGCTGTGGTATAAGAGTTAGTTGCATAAATAGAAATTAAAGTAACAACGTATAAGCATTTATTAAATAACTTAGTTTCGTTATTTTTAGTGTAATAACTATAAATTCAAATATAATACAGTATCTATATTTGTTTACCTTATTCAACAATATGGCCCTTTAATTGAATAACAGGCAACAATTTTTGGATTTTAGTGTAAAGTATAGTAAGGGTTGTAAAAAGAGTGAATTTAAACGAAGGCAAAAAGATGGGGGCAGTTTATGAAGAAAATGTTCATATTATTATTTACGCTGATAATTTTAGCGGGATGTTCCAACAATGAGTCCGAGGTTATTAAAAAAGTTACTTATACTGGAGAGGCAGACAGCTGGAAAACTACAATTGTTAATGTAATTTCAGAGGATTCTGATGATGTAGATTATACTATGAGCATTGAGTATAAAGGTGATTTAGCGGATTTAAAAAATATCCATCAAATAAAATATAGTTATGAATACGGTCTAACAGAAATTAGCCGGTCTGAAGATAAATCTGACGGTTTCAATTCAAAAGATACAAAAGCTGCAATCGTTTATGAAGATAAGGAACAGATAAAAAAGTACTTAATTGATGAACAAACTGTTATTCCATTTAAGATTGAATGGAACAATAATGTAGAAGAATTTGAATTAAAGTTAAGTAAATAATATGGAACTTAAATTTTGTTATTGTTTTTTTATTACACAATCGGGCTTAGGAACGCGTCTTTTTTAGTAAAAGGGCCATTTTCTGTAATACATTCAATAAAAAAACTAATATATATGTTAAATTTTAGGTAGTGTCGTTGTTTAAAAGAGGAATGAATGGGAGGTCTAAAAGATATGAAAAGAGAGGGAATTGTTAAATGGTTTAAAGAAGAGAAGGGTTACGGTCGTATTATGCTTGACGGTGAGAATGGAAATCATGTTTTTGTTCACTTCAGTTCGATCTTACCTGATAACAAGCGGTTTTCGGATGGATTTAGATTTCTTAAACAAGGCCAAAAGGTATCGTTTGATTTAATTGAAAACCCAAAGTCTACTGATCAGAAACAAGTTGCGGAAAATGTAATTATTATCTCTGATTGAAGAATTCGTATTCAAGAATCGGACGCTAAAAAAGAACATCCATTCAAAACGGATGTTCCTTTTTATTAGTTTATTTTCTCTCCATTTTTATTGAAGATATATACTCTTATAGAATCGGATTGTTGCACTTCTTTTATAAGCTTATTTGAAGATAGTTTTGTCTCTATAAGTTTATATATTTCGTTTTCCATTTCCTCACTGATATCTATTGCTTCTTGTGTCTCACCTAAACCTGTCGAAATTTCAAATGCAAATTCCGAAGGGGCAGTACCACCTACAATTACAGTTTTGAATTGATTTGGATAGGATTCAGATAAATAGTTGGTTGTAATTGTATGTATCTCCCTTACTAAGTACGCATTTTCTTCAAATTCTTCAAGAATCTTTTTATCAACATTACTTTTTTCGATAACAATCGGATATTTTTCAAATGCAGTTGATTTAATTGTATTTTTTACGATTTCCTCTACCTCGTTTTTTACTGAATCATAGTATTCTTGACTACCCATAATAGCTAAATTTATCCTATCATAGTTAAAACTGTACCTAATGATATTATAGTTTTGGGTTTTGCCATGTATATCTTCTAATACTCTATGGATTTCTATGTCTGACGGAGGAGTGCTATCTTTAGCGAAAGGATGACTAGTAAAAGTGAAAATACCTCCTAAAACTAATATAAAGCCGATAATGAAAATAAATTTCTTCACATGTATTCCCCCTTTATGTTAATAGATAGTATGTGTAATTTCTAGGGAAATGATAATAGTAACGTAATTGGAGGATAATTTTGGTAGTCACACCTAATATCACTCTTATTTAAACAAACGGGCGCCATTCTAAAGGAATTGGCGCTCGATTAGCATTTAAGAGCCATTTAGTTATACAGATCAAATAAGTTTATTTCCTTTTATTAAGTCATATCCTTA
>Ga0182739_1005182_pt1 | contig 10426 bp, 10 predicted proteins | sample eDN5th30CBELigBY_FD_128873 | JGI IMG/M metagenome (GOLD analysis project Ga0182739, IMG submission 128873) | Enriched backyard soil microbial communities from Emeryville, California, USA - eDNA 5th pass 30_C BE-Lig BY (version 2) (version 2) | ecosystem: Environmental > Terrestrial > Soil >...
CACCACCTGGGGCTGGCGCATTCCGTTCCTGGCCAGCATCGTCCTGGCCGCCGTCGGGCTCTACATCCGGCTCAACGCCACCGAAAGCCCGGCCTTCCTGGCCGAGCAGGAAAAGATGGCCAAGGAATCCACGCACCAGAAGGCGCCGATCCCGGAACTGCTGGCCAACCACCGCAAACCGCTGCTGATCGCCATCTTCGGTCGCTTCGCCGAGGCCGGAAACTACTACCTGTTCACCGTCTTCGTGCTCTCCTACGTCACCACCACCCTGCAGGTGCCCAAGCAGTACGGGCTGACCGCGGTGATGATCGGATCCACCCTGAACATCATCATGATTCCGGTGTTCGGGCGGGTCTCCGACTCCATCGGCCGGAAGTAGACCTTCCTGTTCGGCGGTGCGGCCATCATCCTCACGGCCTGGCCCATCTTCGCCCTGGTCCAGACCGGCCAGCAGTGGGCCATCATCCTCGGCGTCGCGCTGTTCCTCTCGCTGGGCCACGCGATGGTGTACGCGCCGCTGCCGGCGATGTACTGCGAACTGTTCCCCACGGCCGTCCGGTACTCCGGCATCTCCGTGGGCTACCAGATGGCCTCCATCCTGCTGGCCGGCTTCATGCCGGCGCTGGCCGGAGCCCTGGTCCTGTGGAGCGGCGGGACCTGGCCGGTGGTCCTGATCATCATCGCGTCCTCCGCGGTCGCGATGGTCTCGATCTCCTTCGCCAAGGAAACCAAGGACCTTGACCTGGACACGATTGGCCAAGCCGCGATCAGCCGGAAAAGCCCCGCGGAAAAGGCGACGGTGGAGAAGCTGAAGGTGAAAAACTAGGCCCACCGGGGCCCGAGTCCACCAACCCACCGGGTGCCCGGCCGGATCCATCGGCCGGGCACCTTCGCGCCGAATGCACTCACGCCGGTCTGCCGGCGCACCCCCGACAAGCCATCCGCCCCACAGGATTCGAAAGGGACACCATGAAGATCACCGGAGCAGTACTGGAGGAAGCCGGACGGGCACGCCCCTACGCGCAGTCGCGGCCCCTCTCCGTGGGCGAGCTGGAACTGGACGGTCCCGGCCCCGACGAGGTGCTGGTGAAGATCGAGGCCGCCGGCCTGTGCCACTCGGACCTGTCCGTGGTGGACGGCAACCGGCCCCGTCCGCTGCCGATGCTGTTGGGGCACGAGGCCGCGGGCATCGTCGTCGAGACCGGCCCGGGCGTCACGGACCTGGAACCGGGCCAGCGGGTGGTCACCGTGTTCCTGCCCCGCTGCGGCGAATGCGCCAACTGCGCCACCGACGGCAAGCTGCCCTGCATCCCCGGAACCGAGGCGAACACCGAGGGCGTCCTGCTGGGCGGCCACGCACGCCTGCACCGCGACGGGGGAGCGGTGAACCACCACCTGGGCGTCTCCGGGTTCGCCACCCACGCCGTGCTCAACCGCCGTTCGGTGGTCCCGGTGGGAAGCGACGTGCCTCCCGCGGTGGCCGCGGTCCTGGGCTGCGCCGTGCTGACCGGCGGCGGTGCGGTCCTGAACGCCGGAAAACCGTCCCCGGGACAGGACGTGATGGTCGTCGGCCTCGGTGGAGTGGGCATGGCGGCGCTGCTGACCGCGCTGTCCGTGACGGCCGAAACCGGCGGGGCCGTCATTGGGGTGGACGCCAACCCGGACAAGCTCGAACGGGCCCTCCAGCTCGGCGCGGCCCGGGCGTACCCGCCCCAGGAGGTGGAGGAACACGGCATCAAGGCCCCCGTGGTGATCGAGGCGGCCGGCCACCCCAAGGCCTTCGAGACGGCCGTCGCGGCAACGGCGCCGGGCGGCACCACGGTCACGGTCGGCCTGCCCTCGCCCCAGGCGCTCTCCTGTATCTCTCCGCTGGGCATCACGGCCGAAGCGCGCACCATCATCGGCTCCTACCTCGGCTCGGCCGTGCCCTCCCGCGACATCCCCGTTTACGAGCGGATGTGGAGGGAAGGCAGGCTGCCGGTGGAGGAACTGGCCTCGGCCACCATCCGGCTGCAGGACATCAACCAGGCCCTGGATGACCTGGCCGACGGCAAGGCGGTCCGCCAAATCATCCTGTTCGACTGATCCCGCTCCGGCCGGCATCGGGCCTCCGCGGCACTCCGGCTGGGCCCGCTGCCGGCCGCCGGCCAGGCCCTAGTGAAGGCTGACCAGCGCCAGCTGCCCGGCCCCCGTGACGGTTTCCCCGCCCGGACGGCCGACGACGGCATCAAAGCGTCCCAGCCGGCAGCCGGCCGCGGTGGCCTCGCCGTCCAGGAGCACGGCGAGCTGGAATCCGCCCACCTCGGCGGGCAGTCCTTCCGCGACCGGGACGATCGTCACCGAGCCCTCGGCGGACGGACCGAGCATCAGGTTGAGGTTCCTGACCGGTCCGGCGGGAAGATCCGAGACCGTTTGGGCGCCGCCGTCGAACGCGAACGGACGGTACCGCTCCACCCGGTGCCGGACGCCGTCGACGTCGAGGTCCAGCGGGCCGCCGTCGACGACGGTCAGGATGCGGCGGATGCCCGGCAGGGGAGAAAACGGGGCCGGCTCATCGACGTCGGCCAGGCTCAGCCGCCAACCCCAGCCCGGGCCCCGCTCCACGGACGTGTTGGAGGCCGTGCCCGCGGCTGCGGCTTGGGTGGGGCCGGAAGCGAGCTCGACGGTGCGTCCGGCGCCCTTGAGCCCCCCGCCATTAAGCCAGGGGGAGGGGCTGAGGGCGGCGAAGCGGATGATCGGGCCGGAGGTCGTGGCTGTCATGGTCCTCAACAATAGTCAGGGCGTCCGGGACGTGCCCGCTTGCTGCGGGCCCGCCCCGGACGCCTGGGGTCGTGGTTCGAATGCGTGGTGGTTCGGGGTGCCGCTCAGGTGCGCGACGGCGAGCCGAGGCTGACCGGCTCCTCGTCCGTCAGGTAGGCCTCCTCGGCGTGGGCCGCGAGGTCGATCCCGCGCAGCTCGTCCTCCGGGTCGATGCGCAGACCCACCGTGACCTGGACGATCTTGGCGGTGATCCAGGTGACGGCGAAGGAGTAGACCAGGACGGCCGCGGTTGCGAGGGCCTGGGTGGCGAGCAGCGCCGGGCCCCCGCCGTAGAAGAGGCCGTTGACGCCGTTGGGCGCCGCCCCGGTGGCGAAGAGCCCGATCAGCAGGGTGCCCACGATGCCGCCGACCAGGTGGACACCGACGACGTCGAGGGAGTCGTCGAAGCCGAGGCGGAACTTCCATTCGATCGCCAGGGAGCAGACGGCGCCGGCGATGGCGCCGATGGCGATGGCGCCCAGTGGACTGACCGCACCGCACGCCGGGGTGATGGCGACCAGGCCGGCGACGAGGCCGGAGGCGGCGCCGATGCTGCTGGCCCGGCCCAGGCGGAGGCGTTCGACGGCGATCCAGCCCAGCAGGGCCGCGGCGCCGGCGACGGCGGTGTTGAGGAAGACGACGGCGGCCGAGTTGCCCGCCGCCAGGGCCGAGCCGGCGTTGAAGCCGAACCAGCCCGTCCAGAGCATGCCCGCGCCGATGAGGACGAGGGGGCGGGAGTGGGGGCGGACGTGCCCGCTCCCGGGCCAGCCGGCGCTGCGGCCCAGGACCAGGGAGAGGGCCAGAGCCGCGACCCCGGCATTGATGTGCACGGCGGTGCCGCCGGCGAAGTCGACGGCCTTGAGGCCGTTGAGGATCCAGCCGCCGGTGACGCTGCCGTCCTCCGCGGAGAGGGCGAACACCCAGTGGGCGACCGGCAGGTAGACCAGGGTGGACCAGAGGCCCGCGAAGAGCATCCAGGCCCCGAACTTCATCCGGCCCGCGGCGGCGCCGGCAATGATCGCGGTGGTGATGCCTGCAAAGAAGAGCTGGAAGGCCGCGAACAGGGCGACGGGGACGGCAGCCTCAGCGTCCTCCGGCATCAGCTGGCCCAGGCCGGGGTATTGCGTGGCGTCGCCGATCAGGCCCAGTCCGCCGACGGAGTCGCCGAAGACCGCGGAGTAGCCGAAGAGCGTCCAGAGGACGGCGACGATGCTCACGCCGCCGAAGCACATCATCATCATGTTCAGGATCCGGCGCGAGCCGACCATTCCTCCGTAGAAGAGGGCCAGGGCCGGAATCAGGAGGCAGACCAAGGCCGCGGCGGCCAGGATCCAAGCGGTGTGTCCGGTGTCCACGAAGGGCTCCAATCTCTCAGGGTGCGGTGGGTTCGGTGCGGTGGGTTGGGTGCGGTGGGTTCGGTGCGGTGGGTTCGGTGCGGTGGGTTGGGTGCGGTGGGTTCGGTGCGGTGGGTTGGGTGCGGGTGGAAAAGGTGCCCCGGCGGTCCAGGGGCTCAGCGGTCCAGCAACCATGCGGAGGCCGCGCCCGGGTACCGGCCGATGCCCTTGTACTCGGCCATGTCCTGGGGCAGTTTGGCCAGGACACGGCCCCGCCGTTCGCGCCAGGCCGGGACGGCGGCGATCTCGGCCAGGGAGGCCAGGTGGGTGCGGATCAGGAACATGATGGCGCCGGAGCGGGGGAGGTGGACCAGGTGCTGGACCTCCACCCGCAGGTGCAGGCGCTCCGGCAGGGCAACGTCCTCCTGCATCTGGGTGGAGAGGTAGCCGAGGGGGCCGCCGGGAAGGGAGGACCGGTCCCCGATGGCGAAGTGCCGGTCCTCACCCAGCAGCCGGTTCACCCAGTGGCAGGCGCGCCCCGAGCGGGTGAATTCCATCTGGTCCGGGTATTCCCCGGCGAGGGTGGACAGCACGGTTTCCAGGGCGTCCCAGGCCGCGGGCCGCATGTGCTCCAGCAGGGCCATCCGGCTCGGATCCCGCTCGAGGATGGCGCGCCGTTCGGCCAGCTCCGCCTGGTAGTCGCCGTCAATCTCCAGCATCCTCCCGCCCCAGCCGCCGGCCTCCGTCTCCACATGCCGGAAGGTGGGCTCGACGTTGGTGCTGTAGCGGTAGGTGTCATGGGGGAAGGGCCAGGGGAAGCGCTGCAGGCGCGGGCTTGCCAGGAACGGGGGTGTCGCGCTCATGGGTCCAGCTCCAGTTCGGGGTCCTGGCTGCGGGAAACGCAGCAGATGATGGCGTTGTTGGCTGCCTTTTCGGCCGGCGCGAGGAAGAGGTCGCGGTGCTGGGGCTGTCCGCCCCGGACGGGCAGCACGCATTCGCCGCAGACCCCTGCCGGCAAACGTTCGGCACGGAAATGCCGGCCTGTTCCAGCGCCTCCAGGAGGGACGTGCCGGAGGGGGCGGCCAGCGTGCGCCCGCTGCGGGCCAGCCTGGCCGTGAAGGGGTCGCCTGGAGCCAGTTCCGCCGCTCCGAAGGCCTCCAGGTGGAGCCGTGATTCGGGCCAGCAGGCGGCCCGGGCCTCGGAGAGCACCAGGTCCATGAACCCCTGGGGACCGCAGACGTACAGATGGGTGCCCAGGGGCTGGCGGTGCAGCGTCCGGGCGAGGCCGTGCCGGAACGCCCGGCGCGCAGGCGGTGCACCGCGGAGGAACCTCCCCGGCCGTCCGGGCGGTGCAGCACCGAAATGCTGTATTCATCCGGCGCGTCTCTTGGACCGGTGAGGGAATAGGCGTTGGTCCGGCCTCCGCACTCAAGCACGAGGTGGCTGCCGGGCGCATGGCTGGGGAGCCGGTGGTTGGCCGGGTCGCGGAGGACCACCTGGCGGATCCCGGGCGCGAGGGTGGCCGTGCCGGCGACGACCAGCTCCAGCCGGGACGTGCTGCGGAGGCGTTCCGGCCGGGTTGCGGTGGCGGGAGCTGCTGCAAGGCTCATCGCGCTGCCTCCAATTCAGGGGATGCGGGTGAAGGAAGCGGCTCCTCGGCGTCGGCCATCAAACCCAGGTAGCGCGCCGTCCGGCGGGAGAAGTGGCGGTAGATTTCCAGCCGGCGGCCGCACCCGCTGCAGGGCATCGTGGCGCCGACGGGCTCCCGGCTCGGGGTGGTGGTGCCGCAGTGCGGGCAGTAGACGTGCTTGGCCGAGTCCCCGGGCGCGGCATCCCCGAAGGAGCGGGCGAGGTACTCGCTGGCCCGCTCCGGGGACGATGCGCCCTGCGCCGCCGGGACGCTGCTGAAGGCCGCCATGTCAGGGAGTGAACGTGCGGTCGCCGACGAGGAAGCCCGAGCTCCTGGTGGATCCCGCGGGGTTGGCCAGGGAATCGCCGATGAAGGCGTTGCATCCTTCCGCGTTCATGCCCGGCAGCCCGAGGTGCCCGCCCTCGACCTTGTGGATGGATCCGGCCGTGGTCAACGCGCCCGGCAGAGTGTTGTCCATCGTTGCTCCCTTCATTCCACTGATTCCGTTCATTTCACTGATTCGCTTCGCTGATTCGTAAGATCTGTTCACTGGCAAGAATCAACGGTGAAGGAAATTCAACGCCTGCGGGTTTCCGCCGGGTTAAATGCCTGTTGCTCCGCGCGTGACGCGGCGGAAACGCAGCTTTTACATCGCGGGCGCCTTCCCGAAACGTGCGTCTTGGTAACTTTTATTCAACGAAGTTTCCTGACAGGGAACAATCTCGAACGGATTGCTCGGACAGATTGGACGCACGATGACAGCACTGATTTCAGAAGCTTCACCACACGCCGCGTTCCCGGAAGCGGCCCTTTCCCCGCTGGCGGAACTGGTTGCCGCCCACGGCACCAAGTTCATTTTGGCCACGTTCGTCGACATGAACGGCAAGCCCTGCGCCAAGCTGGTGCCGGTCTCCGCCCTGGAGGAGCTTGAAGCCGGGCAGCTGGGATTCGCCGGCTACGCGGCCGGACTGATGGGGCAGAAGCCGCAGGACGGCGACCTGTGCGCGGTGCCGGACGCAGCGAGCTTCACGCCGCTGGACGTCGTCCGCCCCGGGCTGGCGCTGGTGCACTGCGACCCGCATGTGGACGGAAAGCCATGGCCCTACGCTCCGCGGGTGATCCTGAAGAACGCGCTGGCCCGCCTGGCCGCCAGGGGCATGAGCGCCAAGGCCGGCGCCGAGGTCGAGTACTACCTGGTCAACAAGGCCGACGACGGCAGCCTGGTCACCGCCGATGCCAGGGACGACGGCCCCCACCCCTGCTACGACGCCCGCGGGGTGACCCGCATGTACGAGCACCTGACCGCCATCTCCGAGGCCATGAACGGCCTGGGCTGGGGCAACTACGCCAACGACCACGAGGACGGCGCCGGCCAGTTCGAGCAGAACTTCGATTACGACGACGCCCTCGTCACCGCCGACCGCGTGGTGACGCTGCGCTACCTGCTCAACGTGCTGGCCGAACAGCGCGGCATGACGGCCACGTTCATGCCCAAGCCGTTCACCAACCGCACCGGCACGGGCCTGCACTTCCACCTCTCCCTCTGGGACGGGCAGGACGGGGCGCTCTTCCCCGGTCCCGGCGGGGACGCGCACGGCCTCGGTTTCTCCGACACGGCGTACGGCTTCATCGCAGGCATCCTCGAGCACGCCCCCGCGCTGCAGGCCTTCCTGGCCCCCACCGTCAACTCCTACAAGCGCACCGGCGCCACCACCACCGAATCCGGAGCGACCTGGTCCACCAACAAGGCCTCCTATGGCGGCAACGACCGCACGCACATGATCCGCGTGCCCGACGCCAACCGGATCGAGCTGCGCTCCGGAGACGGCTCGGCCAATCCCTACCTGGCGATTGCCGCCAGCATCTGCGCAGGGCTGGACGGGATCGAACGCAGCCTGGATCCGGGATCCCCGTGCGGGCCCGGCGAGCGCAAGCCCGATGCCCATGTCCTGCCGGCCACCCTGCTGCACGCCGTCGAGGCGCTGCGCCGGGACCCGTTTATGCTCGCCGCGCTCAGCGGCAGCGAACAGGTGGGCCGGTACTACGCCGATGCCAAGGAAGAGGAATTCCTGTCCTGGCACAACCAGGTCAGTGACTGGGAAGTCGGACGCTACCTGACCGCCATCTGAGCCTTCGTCCCGCCGGCACCCCATCCCCATCCATAGACCGGCATCCCATCCCCACCGATAGAAGAGGACACATCCATGTGCGGAATCGCCGCCCTGCAGGTGCGCAACCCCGAACTGCGTCCGCAGTTGGGCACCCTGCTCTCCACCATGCTCTGCGAGATCGTCGACCGCGGCCCGGACTCCGCCGGCCTGGCGATCTATGACAACCCACAGCTGAACGGCGCCGGGCAGTCGACGCTGAGCCTGCTCGGCGCGGACCTGGCCATCACCCCGGCCGACGTCGACCGGCTGCTCGAGCACCTCCTGCCCGAGGGCGCGGCCTCCACCGTCCGCGTCGTCGGCGACACCACGCTGGTCTCCTCCGGGGTGCCGGCCGGGGAACTCGCCGCCGCCGTGGCCCAGGCCAGCCCGGGCGCCGTCGTGGCCGGCCGCGGCGAGCGCGTCACCGTGATGAAGAGCGTGGGCCATCCGATGGAAGTCGCCGAACGGCACGGCCTGGACGGCATGTACGGCACGCAGGCCGTCAGCCACACCCGCATGGCCACCGAATCGGCGGTCACCGCCGGCGGCTCCCACCCCTTCTCGGTCGCCGACGACCTGTGCCTGGTGCACAACGGCTCCTTCTCCAACCACGCCTCGGTCCGCCGCGAGCTCAAGCGGCTGGGCGTCGGGTTCGACTCGGAGAACGACACCGAGGTCGGGGCCCGCTACATCGCCCACCGCCTGGAGCAGGGCGACGACCTGGAGACCGCCCTGGTGAACCTGGGCCAGGTCCTGGACGGCTTCTACACGCTCGTGGTCACCACGGCGGACAGCATGGCGGTGGTCCGCGACCCGATCGCCTGCAAGCCGGCCATCATCGCCGAGACGGACGACTGGGTGGCCATGGCCTCCGAGTTCCGCGCCCTGGCCGAACTGCCCGGCATCGAAAACGCCCGGATCTTCGAGCCGGAGCCCGGCAAGGTCTACGCCTGGTCGCTCTGAGCACCGCCACCCCCACCAGCAGAAGGAGTCCTTCCGTGACCACCACCCTCGACAGCCTCCCCGCCCAGGGTCCGCGCCACGCCGGCGGGACCGCCCGGGTCTTCGACCTCAAGGCCGATGGCGTCCGCGACCTGAACCGTGCCATCCACCAGGCCCCCGCCGGCGAGTCCTTCACGGTGGAGAACCCCAGCGGCAAGCACAGCCTCGCCGTGGGCGTCAATGCCGGGATCGACGTCGAAATCAACGGGCACGCCGGCTACTATGCGGCCGGCATGAACCAGGGCGGACGCATCGCCATCCGCGGCAACGCCGGCGTCGGCGTCGCCGAGAACATGATGTCCGGCACCGTCCACGTGACCGGCGACGCCTCCCAGGCCGCCGGCGCCACCGCCCACGGCGGCCTGCTGGTCATCGACGGCAACGCCTCCGCCCGCTGCGGCATTTCCATGAAGGGGGTGGACATCGTGGTCGGCGGCAGCATCGGCCACATGTCCGCCTTCATGGCCCAGGCCGGGCGCCTGGTGGTCTGCGGGGACGCCGGCGACGCGCTTGGCGACTCCATCTACGAGGCCCGCCTCTACGTCAAGGGCACGGTCGCCTCCCTCGGCGCCGACTGCGTCGCCAAGGCGATGCGCCCCGAACACCTGGCCGAGCTCGGCGAGCTCCTCCGCGCCGCGGGCCGCGGCGACGACCCCGCGGACTTCACCCGCTACGGCTCGGCCCGCACCCTCTACAACTTCCACGTCGACAACTCCAGCGCCTACTAGGAGACCGCCATGACCCTCATCGCCCCCGACCAGTCCCCGGCCGCTTCCTCCCTCGCCGAGCTGGGACTGCGCGAGTCCGCCACCTTCGACCGGGCCACCATCGCCGACATCCAGCGCGCCGCGGAGACCGGCATCTATGACATCCGCGGCTGGGGCGCCAAGCGGCAGGTCCCGCACTTCGACGACCTGCTCTTCCTCGGCGCCTCGATGTCCCGCTACCCGCTGGAGGGCTACCGCGAAAAGTGCGGCACCGACGTCGTGCTCGGCGACCGCTACGCGTCCAAGCCGCTGCACCTGGACACCGTGGTGACCATCGCCGGCATGAGCTTCGGCGCCCTGTCCGCCAACGCCAAGGAGGCCCTGGGCCGCGGCGCCAGCGAGGTGGGCACCTCCACCACCACCGGCGACGGCGGCATGACCCCCGAGGAACGCGGCCAGTCCCGGAACCTGGTCTACCAGTACCTTCCCTCCCGCTACGGAATGAACCCGGACGACCTGCGCAAGGCCGACGCCATCGAGGTGGTGCTCGGCCAGGGCGCCAAGCCCGGCGGCGGCGGCATGCTGCTGGGGCAGAAGATCACCGAGCGCGTGGCCGGCATGCGCACGCTGCCGGTGGGCATCGACCAGCGCTCCGCCTGCCGCCACCCTGACTGGACCGGCCCGGACGACCTGGAAATCAAGATCGCCGAACTGCGCGAGATCACCGACTGGGAAAAGCCCATCTACGTCAAGATCGGCGCCTCCCGCCCGTACTACGACACCGCGCTGGCGGTGAAGGCCGGG
>Ga0182739_1005186_pt1 | contig 10422 bp, 5 predicted proteins | sample eDN5th30CBELigBY_FD_128873 | JGI IMG/M metagenome (GOLD analysis project Ga0182739, IMG submission 128873) | Enriched backyard soil microbial communities from Emeryville, California, USA - eDNA 5th pass 30_C BE-Lig BY (version 2) (version 2) | ecosystem: Environmental > Terrestrial > Soil >...
CGACCCGGCAGAGCCGTCTCAGGCGTGGGCAGTTCATCGGTCTTCTTCAACAACATGGCGCGAACTCCGCGAAAACAGCGTCTTCGCCTATATGGGGGCTTCAAGGGCGCTTGCCCATGGGGACGTCATGCTCTAATCAGCCCCTCCCGTCGGTCCGCTCCCGACGGTTCCGCCCCGGATGCATCCGGGCCCAGGTGGAATGGACAGGTGGCCGAGTGGTTGAAGGCGCACGCCTGGAACGCGTGTATAGGGGCAACTCTATCGAGGGTTCGAATCCCTCTCTGTCCGCCACTTTCCCTAGAAAATCAGTAAGTTACACTGCCTCACAGCAGGCAGAGGAGGGCGTTGGCGCGGCTGCGGCACATCCCGAAATTTAGAAAGGCGGGGCCGTGGCCCCGCCCTTATTTGGTGCAGTCTAGCTGCTTGCTAACAGCCAGCCTCCGATTTCTGAGCCTTGACGATAAACTACGTAAACGCCGTTCGTCAAGAAGCATGGCGACGCGACGGTACGCCCGACGCGAAGATGTTCAAATTTTGAAATACCATTGATCGACAACCCTGAGCGGAGCTACGGTCGCGCTGAGGGCATAGAGCGACATGACGACACGACTTGGACTTGACGTTGGGACGAACAGCATCGGGTGGGCGCTGATAGACACGGACGCCGGGCGGATCATCGATCTGGGCTCGCGCATCTTTTCCGACGGACGCGATCCGAAGTCGGGCGCCTCCCTCGCCGTCGACCGCCGGGATGCGCGGGCTGCGCGGCGGCGGCGGGATCGGTATCTGGGTCGGCGGTCGGCCTTTCTGGAGGCCCTGATCCGTCATGGGCTGATGCCCGAGGCGGCCGAAGAGGCTCGGCTGCTGGCGGCCAAGGATCCCTATGTCCTGCGCGCCCGCGCCCTGGACGAGCCGCTGACGCCGCACGAGATCGGCCGCGCCCTGTTCCACCTGAACCAGCGGCGCGGCTTCAAGTCGAACCGCAAAGCCGAACGCGGCCGCAAGGAGAATGAGGACGGCAAGATCGAGAGCGGCGCCAAGGCGCTGGACGCCGCCATGGCCGAGGCCGGCGCGCGCACTCTGGGCGAATTCCTGAACGGCCGCACGACCCGGCGCGTCCGCATGGGCGGCGAGAGCCAGACCTATGACTTCTATCCGCAGCGCCGCCACGTCGAGGCCGAGTTCGCCGCCCTCTGGGCCGCTCAGGCGCCGCATCATCCCGCCCGGCTGACCGAGACGGCGCGGGCCGATCTGCATCGCATCCTGTTCTTCCAGCGCGACCTGAAGGATCAGGAGGTCGGCTTCTGCACCTTCGCCGGCTGGAACGGCGTGCCCGAGGACGAACGTCGCCTGGCCAAGGCCCATCCCCACTTCCAGGAGCGGCGGCTGTATGAAGAGGTGAATGCGCTGAAGATCGTCTCGCCCGGCGCTGCGGATCGAGACCTGACGCCGGACCAGCGCGACAAGCTGATCCTGAAGCTGAAGAGCGCGCGCAAATCCACCTTCTCGGCCCTGGGCAAGCTGATCAGGCTGGACGACGGCGAGCGCTTCAACAAGGAGAGCGAGACCCGCAAGGATCTGCTGGGCGACGAAGTTTTCGCCGAGATGTCCGACAAGAAACGGTTCGGACCCCGCTGGGGCTTCTTCGACCTGGACGAACAGCTGAAGATCATCGATCGCGTCCAGAACGAGGCCGACCCAGAAGCCCTGCTGGACTGGCTGACCACAGAATACGGCCTGGAGGAGGAGATCGCCGTCGCGGTGTCCAGGGCCCGCCTGCCCGAAGGCTACGGTCGGTTCGGCGAGACCGCGACGCGACGATTGATCGAGGCGCTGAAGGCCGGGGTCGTCACCTATGACAAGGCGGCGCAGGCGGCGGGTTTCCACCACAGCGACCGGCGCACCGGCGAGGTGTGGGATCGCCTCCCCTACTACGGCCATATCCTGACCAGCGAGATCGCGCCGGGCAAGGCCGAATACGGCGACGAGAACGAGCGTCGCTTCGGCAAGATCACCAATCCGACCGTCCACATCGGACTTCGCCAGCTCGAGAAGCTGGTCAACGCCATCATCGCCGTTCACGGCCGTCCCGATCAGATCGTCGTCGAACTGGCCCGCGAGCTGAAACTGAACGAGGAAGAGAAAAAGAAGCACGAGGCGCGCATCCGGCGCGACACCGCCGCAGCGATCGCACGGGGCGAGAAGCTGGCTGAGGAAGGCATCCCCGACACCGGCGCCAACCGGATGGCGCTGCGGATGTGGGAGGAGCTGAACCCCGCCAATCCGCTGGACCGTCGCTGCCCCTATTGCGGCGAGGGCATCGGCATTCGCGCCCTGTTCAGCGGCGAGGCGGATGTGGACCACATCATCCCCTACTCCCAGTCTCTGGACGACAGCGCCGGCAACAAGGTCGTCGTCCACCGCCACTGCAACCGCGCCAAGGGAAACAAGACTCCCTACGAAAAATGGGGTCACGACGACGCGCGCTGGGAGATCATCAGCGCCCAGGTCGCGCGGATGCACCGCTCGAAACAGTGGCGGTTCGGTCCCGGCGCGCGCGAACGGCTGGAAAGGGACGGCGGCTTCATCGCCCGCCAACTGACCGACACCCAGTATCTGTCGCGAGCGACGGCGAAATATCTGTCGTCTCTCTACACGCCCGACGAGGGGCGGCGCGTCTATGCCCTGCCCGGTCGGATGACGGCCATGCTGCGGCGGGTCTGGGGGCTGAACAGCCTGTTGCCCGACCATAACTTCGTCGAGAACGCTCATTCCAACGCGCCGAAGAACCGCCTGGATCATCGCCATCACGCCATCGACGGCGCGGTGGCGGCGGTGACGGACGCGGCCCTCATGCAGCGCATCGCCACGGCCTCGTCCCGCGCCGAGGAACTGGAGCTGGAGCGGATCTTCGAGGACCTGGCCCCGCCCTGGCCCGCCTTCCGCGACGATCTGAAGGAGAGGCTCGCGCGCGTGACCGTCAGCCACAAGCCCGACCACGGCCGCCGGAAACGCCCGGATCGGACGCGCGACGTGACGGCGGGCCGCCTGCACAACGACACCGCCTACGGCTTGACCGGCCAGATGGCGGCCGACGGCAAGACCCCGATCGTCGTGCACCGGGTCCCCTTCGCCGGCCTGAAGCCCGGCGACATCGCCGATCCCGCCCGCATACCGGACCAGGCCCTGCGCGACGCCCTGTTCGCGGCGACCCGCGACCTGACCGGAAAATCCTATGATCAGGCCCTGGTCCGCTTCGCCGAACAGCATCCGGTGTTCAGGGGCATACGCCGGGTGCGGGTGCGCGAGGCGCTCAACGTCATCCCCATCCGCGACAGGGAAGGTCGCCCCTACAAGGCCTATAAGGGCGATTCCAACGCCCGATACGACGTGTGGCGGACGCCGGATGGAAAATGGATCGCCGACATCGTCTCCATGTTCGACGCCCATCGTCTCGACGGCGGCGATCGGCGACCGCATCCCGCCGCGAAGAAGGTGCTGAGCCTGCGCCAGAACGACATGCTGGCCGTCGAACGGGACGGAGAAAAGCAGATATTACGGGTGGTGAAGTTCTCGAGCACGGGCCAGATCACTCTGGCGCCTCAAAATGAGGCAGGCGCTCTGAAAGCTCGCGATGCTTCGCCGCAAGACGTCGATCCCTTCAAATACATCTACTCCAGCGGCAGCGGGTTGAAGAAGATGCGCGCGCGCCAGATCCGCATCGACCCGCTGGGCCGCGTTTTCGACCCTGGCCCCCGCGAATAGCCAGCCTTGGACCGCATCGTCGACATCGCCACGGACGGCCATCATCTCTCCGCCCATCGCGGGTTCCTGATGGTCGAGCGCGAGGGGAGCGAGATCGGCCGGATCGCCCTGGACGACGTTCATGCGGTGATCGTTCACGCCCACGGCGTGACCTGGAGCGGAACCTTGGTGGCGCGCCTGGCGGAACGCGGCGCGCCCATCGTCTTCTGCGGCGCCAACCATTCGCCGGTGGCCGTGACCCTGCCGCTGGAGGGCCACCATGCGCAGGGAGGACGAATCCAGGATCAGCTGAGCGCCTCCAAACCTCTAGCCAAACAACTGTGGCGGCGGATCGTCTCGGCCAAGATCGCCATGCAAGGCTCCTTGCTGGCGGCACGGGGCATAGAGGGCGCCCAAGCCTTTCCCTTCATGGCCGCCCGTGTCAGTTCCGGCGACAAGGAAAATCTGGAGGCCCAGGCCGCGCGGCGCTACTGGCCATTATTGATGGGTCCCGAGTTCCGGCGCGACCGGGACGCAGCCGGGGCCAACGCCCTGCTGAACTATGGTTACGCCGTCATGCGGGCGACCTGCGCCCGGGCCGTGGTCGCCGCCGGCCTGCACCCAAGCATCGGCATTCAGCACTCGAACCGAGGCAACGCCTTCGCCCTGGCCGACGATCTGGTCGAGCCGTTCCGGCCCCTGGTCGACGCCGTGGCTGACCAGATGTTGCGCGCCGGAATCACAACGCTGGACCCCACGACGAAGCGGCGGTTCGCCCAGTTGATCGCTTTCGACGTGAGAATCGCGAACGAAACGTCGCCGGTGTCGGTGGCGGCGCAACGCTTGGCGCGATCTCTGGCCCGATCGTTCGAAACTGGCCGGCCCGAACTGGCCCTGTTCGCCCCGCCCAGCCCGGTCGAATGGGCGGCCGCAAGCGTGCTGGACCTCGATCCCGAGTCTGCTGTCGCCCCTGAACCGCCGGCCTCCAAAGACCGATGAGCCGACGCGACATTCTTCATCTGAGCGGATATCGTCTGATGTGGATTTTTGTCATGTTCGATCTGCCGGTCGGCACCAAGAAGCAGATGCGCGAAGCTGCGAAGTTCCGCACCTTCCTGCTGGACGAAGGCTTCGAGATGAGCCAGTTCTCGGTGTATGCTCGGTTCTGCAACGGGCTCGACGCCTATGAGGCGCGGCTGAAACGAATCGAATCCAATTTACCGGAAAAGGGCGATGTCCATGTGCTCAGTTTCACGGACCGCCAGTATGAGGGAATCGTCCGCTTCTCGAGCCAGAAGCGAAAACGCCCTCGAAAAAACCCTGACCAACTGGCGCTGTTCTGATTTTGTCCGGAGCTTCGAGCTGGCTAGATATCATGTTTTTCGTTCCAGTTCAGAAACTTAGCACGACATCTAGCCTAGCAGTTCAGAAATCGAAGGCCAGCGGCAGCCCATCGGGCGCGAACCATATGTTTCCGTTGAGCCTAGCAGTTCAGAAATCGAAGGCCAGCGGCAGCTAACCCCCACCCTGCTTCCTGGCGCTGGCCAGCCTAGCAGTTCAGAAATCGAAGGCCAGCGGCAGCTGTGAGGTGCAAGACTACGTTTTCTCTGACAGCCTAGCAGTTCAGAAATCGAAGGCCAGCGGCAGCCAGGACTTCGGGGTACCGTCGTCAGGAGCAAGCCTAGCAGTTCAGAAATCGAAGGCCAGCGGCAGCCGGCGGGGCCAGCCAGCAACGCCGGCAGCAAGCCTAGCAGTTCAGAAATCGAAGGCCAGCGGCAGCACCGACGCTGCTAAGGACAAGGCGGGCAAGAGCCTAGCAGTTCAGAAATCGAAGGCCAGCGGCAGCCGAAGAACGGTAGCGTAACCAAGCGACGTAAGCCTAGCAGTTCAGAAATCGAAGGCCAGCGGCAGCTTGGCCGTCAGCCCGTCGCCGTCCGCGAACTAGCCTAGCAGTTCAGAAATCGAAGGCCAGCGGCAGCATTGTCCATCCTCGGTCAGAACCGAAGCGTAGCCTAGCAGTTCAGAAATCGAAGGCCAGCGGCAGCAATAACCCACGACGACTTCCTCCCGAAGATAGCCTAGCAGTTCAGAAATCGAAGGCCAGCGGCAGCGTTAACGACCAAATCGAGGCGACGCTTATCAGCCTAGCAGTTCAGAAATCGAAGGCCAGCGGCAGCCATAGCAGCCTCTAGGCGGTCGCGCATCAGAGCCTAGCAGTTCAGAAATCGAAGGCCAGCGGCAGCAACGTAACCTTCGAAGACGGTTGGGCTTTTAGCCTAGCAGTTCAGAAATCGAAGGCCAGCGGCAGCGCCGGATATCAAGGCGAGGACTCGCCGAAAGCCTAGCAGTTCAGAAATCGAAGGCCAGCGGCAGCGGCGGCGCGACGCACTATGCGATCCGCCTGAGCCTAGCAGTTCAGAAATCGAAGGCCAGCGGCAGCAGACGGCGGCGGTTCGGCTGATGGCGGACAAGCCTAGCAGTTCAGAAATCGAAGGCCAGCGGCAGCTGCTCGACAGCATGGGAGATGAGCGGCCTGAGCCTAGCAGTTCAGAAATCGAAGGCCAGCGGCAGCATGATCCACACGCCGGCCGTGGGGGCGTTCAGCCTAGCAGTTCAGAAATCGAAGGCCAGCGGCAGCTCCCTCCAGCACCAGGAGCAGAAGCATGACAGCCTAGCAGTTCAGAAATCGAAGGCCAGCGGCAGCCCCATAGGGTGTGGGGTTTTTTCGGACATAAGCCTAGCAGTTCAGAAATCGAAGGCCAGCGGCAGCGATGAACTCGCGCGCCAAACGGCCCAATGCAGCCTAGCAGTTCAGAAATCGAAGGCCAGCGGCAGCAGCACCGCTTCGCGAATGAGCACCACTTGCAGCCTAGCAGTTCAGAAATCGAAGGCCAGCGGCAGCTCCTTGCCGTCACGGCCAGGCTCGCCGGGCAGCCTAGCAGTTCAGAAATCGAAGGCCAGCGGCAGCTCTCGCGTGTGCTTCTGACTGTTGAGTAAAAGCCTAGCAGTTCAGAAATCGAAGGCCAGCGGCAGCCCATGGACACGGTCATCAAAACCGACCGCAAGCCTAGCAGTTCAGAAATCGAAGGCCAGCGGCAGCTTGATCTCGTATGCCGTGTAAAGCTCCCAAGCCTAGCAGTTCAGAAATCGAAGGCCAGCGGCAGCTGTTTCAGGGACGGCGAGCCGGTGGAGGCGAGCCTAGCAGTTCAGAAATCGAAGGCCAGCGGCAGCGTGGGATAGCTGACGCTGACCCCGGAGCCCAGCCTAGCAGTTCAGAAATCGAAGGCCAGCGGCAGCAGGCGACGGTCGCGGCGCGCACTTTCGCCAAGCCTAGCAGTTCAGAAATCGAAGGCCAGCGGCAGCACGGCGCTGCGCGGGGCGTTTGATGATGTTAGCCTAGCAGTTCAGAAATCGAAGGCCAGCGGCAGCGAACGCTCCCGCCTTCCTCAAGGAAGTGGGAGCCTAGCAGTTCAGAAATCGAAGGCCAGCGGCAGCGTGAGCGTCACCAAGCTCGCGTTTCCAAGCAGCCTAGCAGTTCAGAAATCGAAGGCCAGCGGCAGCAGGCGGAACACCGAATCGCCCAGGCGCCCGAGCCTAGCAGTTCAGAAATCGAAGGCCAGCGGCAGCTCGAAATCTCTGAAGGCGTCGAACTGAAGTAGCCTAGCAGTTCAGAAATCGAAGGCCAGCGGCAGCTTTAGGGGCGAGTACCCAGCTCCAGCCGGGAGCCTAGCAGTTCAGAAATCGAAGGCCAGCGGCAGCCTATTTCGCGGACGGGCTATAGCGGCCCGAAGCCTAGCAGTTCAGAAATCGAAGGCCAGCGGCAGCTTGAACGCAGTAAGCTGCTGGAGAAGCAGCAGCCTAGCAGTTCAGAAATCGAAGGCCAGCGGCAGCCGAAACGTCGCTTCTAGCGCGGAAGAGATTAGCCTAGCAGTTCAGAAATCGAAGGCCAGCGGCAGCTCAAGGCGGACCCGGCCGACGGCGGCCCGTAGCCTAGCAGTTCAGAAATCGAAGGCCAGCGGCAGCATGATCAACCGACTGACCAACGCAGGCGCCCAGCCTAGCAGTTCAGAAATCGAAGGCCAGCGGCAGCCTGAACCTTGAGGAAGAGAAGACGGCCCGTAGCCTAGCAGTTCAGAAATCGAAGGCCAGCGGCAGCGTAACGCCACTGCTGAACGCGCCGCCGTTGAGCCTAGCAGTTCAGAAATCGAAGGCCAGCGGCAGCCAAAAACTGCATGTCGCGCTGCGCCTCAATAGCCTAGCAGTTCAGAAATCGAAGGCCAGCGGCAGCAAGTTGGAGGCATTTACAAGATTAGGGTTGAGCCTAGCAGTTCAGAAATCGAAGGCCAGCGGCAGCAAGGTCATCGAGGGCGAGTTCGTCGACTACAGCCTAGCAGTTCAGAAATCGAAGGCCAGCGGCAGCCTGGGGGCGGGAAGGGTGCTGCTGGCACGAAGCCTAGCAGTTCAGAAATCGAAGGCCAGCGGCAGCGATGAGACTGGCGGCATTAATGTCAACGGTGAGCCTAGCAGTTCAGAAATCGAAGGCCAGCGGCAGCACAGGCTGTCGATCATTGCTCCGAGGCGGTAGCCTAGCAGTTCAGAAATCGAAGGCCAGCGGCAGCCCGAGGCCAAGGCGGCCTATAAGCGCGCCGAGCCTAGCAGTTCAGAAATCGAAGGCCAGCGGCAGCTTCGGTCCCGCGAACGTGCTGCGTAATGTTAGCCTAGCAGTTCAGAAATCGAAGGCCAGCGGCAGCAAACCGCCACTAACGGGGCCGGTTGCGGCCAGCCTAGCAGTTCAGAAATCGAAGGCCAGCGGCAGCGTAAGCAGGACAAGGCTAAGCGCGCAGAAGAGCCTAGCAGTTCAGAAATCGAAGGCCAGCGGCAGCGCGCTCCTGAATGCGACGCTATTTTTATCGAGCCTAGCAGTTCAGAAATCGAAGGCCAGCGGCAGCGATGAAAAGAAGGGCGACAATCCACATGACAGCCTAGCAGTTCAGAAATCGAAGGCCAGCGGCAGCTCCAGCTCCGCGTTAATCGCGGAAACCTCAAGCCTAGCAGTTCAGAAATCGAAGGCCAGCGGCAGCATCCCCTGCCGCCTCCTGGAAACCGACGACAGCCTAGCAGTTCAGAAATCGAAGGCCAGCGGCAGCCACTCGGGCGAGTTCACATGGCTAGATTGAAGCCTAGCAGTTCAGAAATCGAAGGCCAGCGGCAGCCCCCGGGGCAGGTGACAACAGTTTACGGGGAGCCTAGCAGTTCAGAAATCGAAGGCCAGCGGCAGCATTGCTTTGCTAGTTTTAGGCGGCCTTCTAAGCCTAGCAGTTCAGAAATCGAAGGCCAGCGGCAGCCATCCTGAACGAGACGGAAGACCATTTAGAAGCCTAGCAGTTCAGAAATCGAAGGCCAGCGGCAGCTTGACGGGTCCGGTATCACTCGATTTGCCAAGCCTAGCAGTTCAGAAATCGAAGGCCAGCGGCAGCTCAAAGATGATTTGCGTCACCACATTGGTAAGCCTAGCAGTTCAGAAATCGAAGGCCAGCGGCAGCGACGCGCTGCGGGTCGCTGTGACTGACATTAGCCTAGCAGTTCAGAAATCGAAGGCCAGCGGCAGCTCAAAAGCGAACTGGATGCGTGGCTGCGCTAGCCTAGCAGTTCAGAAATCGAAGGCCAGCGGCAGCCGAGTTGTTCACCTCGGCGTTCAGCGACGGAGCCTAGCAGTTCAGAAATCGAAGGCCAGCGGCAGCCCGCCCTCGGGGGCGCTGGTCGATCTGGTGAGCCTAGCAGTTCAGAAATCGAAGGCCAGCGGCAGCTGAACCCACCTGACCCGCTGCTTTGGCCCGAGCCTAGCAGTTCAGAAATCGAAGGCCAGCGGCAGCCAGGACGGCCAACGGGCGGACGGCGGACGGCGGACGTAGCCTAGCAGTTCAGAAATCGAAGGCCAGCGGCAGCGAGAACCTGGAGCGCGTGAGCGCCGATCTGAGCCTAGCAGTTCAGAAATCGAAGGCCAGCAGCAGCTGACAGGATGGGCAGTCGCGCGCGCCCGATAGCCTAGCAGTGCAGAAAATAGAACGCCTCCGACGGCGCCCGGCGCCAAATGTAGGGCGGACAACCTCAGCGCGCCATGATCAGATCCTGCCGGACGAGCCGACCACCGCGCTGGACCCGAGGGTCCAGTTGCAGGTTCTGGCCCTGTTGCGGCGTCAGGCCCAGCAGGCCGCCGCCCTGATGATCACCCACGACATCGCCGCCACCGGCGCCGCCTGCGACCGTATCGCCGTCATGCTGGAAGGCGAAATCGTCGAGGAAAGCCCACGACGCAGGTGCGGAAGGCGCCTTGCATCAAACAACACATCTCACGACACGGCTGCTGGCCTCGATTGAAAATCACCCTTGAGCTTCACCCTCCGCCGACGCCGCCATCCTCCCTGATCAGAACTCCACCCCGGCTTGCGCCTTCACCCCGCTGCGGAAGGGGTGCTTGATCATTTGCATGTCGGTGACGAGGTCCGCCGCCTCGATCAGGACGTCCGGGGCGTTGCGGCCGGTGATGACGACGTGGGTGTCGGCCGGGCGGCCAGCCAGGACCTCCAGCACCTCCTCGACCGGCAGGTAGTCGTAGCGCAGGGCGATGTTCAGTTCGTCGCAGACGACCATCTTCCATTCCGGGTCCATGATGCGGGC
>Ga0182739_1005189_pt1 | contig 10417 bp, 6 predicted proteins | sample eDN5th30CBELigBY_FD_128873 | JGI IMG/M metagenome (GOLD analysis project Ga0182739, IMG submission 128873) | Enriched backyard soil microbial communities from Emeryville, California, USA - eDNA 5th pass 30_C BE-Lig BY (version 2) (version 2) | ecosystem: Environmental > Terrestrial > Soil >...
AGCCCGGTCGGGTTGACCAGCGGCCGGGCCAACAGGACGAAGAGGAGCACGGGCAGGGCAATTCGGACGAGCAGCAGGAGAAGCTGTTCGAGCTGGATTCGGCGCCGGTTGCGCTGGATGGTCAGGCGGAGGTAGCGCATCGGCGCCCACTCCACCCGGCGGAACCGGCGGCGGTTCAGCAGGTGGATGATGATCGGGATGGAGCCCAGCAGGGTCCCCCAAAGCAACAGTGGGCTTAAAAGGGTGAACATGGTTCAGGCTCGCCCACTCGATTCTTGCCGGGCATGCAGGAAGGCGCTCAGAGAGGCGCCTAGCGGCAGGTCGTTGAAGAACCGGACATGGTCATATCCCCGGGCGCCACACTCCTTGGTGACGCCGTCGAGAAATTCCTGCATGGCGCGTCGGTAGGCCTGGCGGAACGCTCCCGGCTCGGCAAACAGTTCCTCGTCCCCCTCAATGTCGCGGAAGACGGTGGGGCCGTCGAACGGCAGCTCGGTCTCGTCGCGGTCGAGCACTTGCAAGACGAGGACCTCGTGCCCCTGGAACCGGAGCCGGTTGAGGCCGTCGTAGACCTGCTCCAACTCGGTGAACAGGTCGGAGACGATGACGATGAGGCCGCGGCGGCGGAGCTGGCCGGAGAGGGAGTGGATCAGGCCCCCGAGCTCGGTCTTCCGGGCCGGCTCGCACTGGCTCAGCAGGTCGGACATCACGTGGACTTGCGACTGGGTGGCGCTGGGAGGCAGGACCGTGGTTGCGGCCTCGTCGAACAGGACGAGCCCGACCGGGTCTTGCTGCCGGGCCAGGAGCATCGCCAGGGCGACGACCAGGGTCGCGCCGTAGTCGAACTTGGAGAGAGCCGCCTTGGCGCCCCGATAGTTCATCGAGGCGCTGGCGTCGACCACGAAGGTGACCCGAGCGTTGCTCTCCTCCTCATATTGCTTGATGTAGTGCCGATCGGACCGAGCGAAGACCCGCCAGTCGAGCCGGCGGAGGTCGTCGCCGGGGGTATATTCCCGATACGAGGCGAACTCGATGTTGAAGCCGTGGAACGGGCTACGGTGCTGGCCGCTGATCGCCCCTTCGGCCAGCCGCCGCGACCGGAGCATCAGGTCGGTGATCTGGGCGATGACGTCAGGATCGGAATACGTCCGCGACGGCGGCATCGGCGGCTCCCTTCCGGACCGGGATTTGCTCGAGCAGTTTCTTGATCACCGAGTCGCTCGACTCGCCGGCGGCCTGGGCGTTGTAGTTGACGATGATCCGGTGACGGAGCACGGGCCGGGCGACCTCCCGGATGTCGTCGATCGAGACGCTCGGCCGTCCCGCCAGGGCGGCACGGGCCTTGGCGGCGAGGATCATCGCCTGCCCGGCGCGGGGGCCGGCGCCCCAGGAGACCCACTCGGCCACGAACTTCGGTCCGCCGTGCTCGGGGCCGCGAGTCGCCCGCACCAGGTCCATCGCGTAGTCGATGCACTGGTCCGAGACCGGCACCCGGCGGACCAGCCGTTGCAGCGCGGCGATCCGGTCGCCCGAGATCAGGGCATTGATCTCCGGCAGGTCGGCCCCGGTCGTCAGCCGGTAGATCCGCCGCTCCTCGTCGGGCGTCGGATAGCTGATGAAGACCTTGAAGAGGAACCGGTCGAGCTGGGCCTCGGGGAGCGGATACGTCCCTTCCTGCTCGATCGGGTTCTGGGTCGCCAGCACGAAGAACGGGTCGGGGAGGGCATGGCGGCGGCCGCCGACGGTCACCTGCCGCTCCTGCATCGCTTCGAGCAACGCGGCCTGGGTCTTGGGCGGGGTCCGGTTGATTTCGTCGGCGAGGATGAGGTTGGCGAAGATCGGCCCTTGGACGAACCGCAGTTCCCGGGCGCCGCTGGTCCGGTCCTCGTAGAGGACCTCGGTGCCGGTGATATCCGAGGGCATCAGGTCGGGGGTGAACTGGATCCGGTTGAACTCCAGCGAGAGCGACTTGGCCAGCGAGTTGACCATCAAGGTCTTGGCCAGGCCGGGGACCCCCTCGAGGATGCAGTGGCCCCGGGCGAAGACGGCGATCAGCAACTGATCGACCACGTCGTCCTGCCCTACGATCTGCCGGGCGATCTGTTGGCGGATCTCCTGGTGGACCGTGCGCAGCTCGTCGAGCTCGGCGAGGTCGAGATCGTCGGTTGCAGTGCTCAAGATCGCGTCTCCGTATCAGAGCCTCAAGAGTGTGGCCCGGTTTCGTGTTCGTGTTCGACGTGTAGAGTAGGTTTCAGCCTGCCAGTCTTTCGGAAACCGTCCTCGGAACCTGCCAATCATGAAGCTCATCGAGAGCCGAGGCGAAAGCCCTGGCAGGCTGAAGCCTACCCTACAAGAAGACAGAAAAATCAGCAAATGATTGATGAGTTGAGTGTTCAGCGTTGGAATACAGGGAGATACTTGAACGGGAGCTGGAGGATGATGGTCGCGATCGAGGTTCCGTAGACCTGCCCGATGCCATCCCCGTTCCAGGAGCCGTCCCCCCCTTGCATCCCGAGCAACTGGTCGCGCGTGGGGGGAAAGTACTTGTCCCAGTATTCGTTGCCGGCCATGTAGAAGCCCTGCGCGGCGTAGAGGTGGGAGTAGAACGCGTGCCCCCCGCCCTTGTTCCACCCTTCAGTGGCCTGGAACTGGCCCCAAACGTACTTCAGGCAGTCGACGGCGATCGGGCTGTCGAACTGGCCGGCGTTGTAGAGCGTCGCCACCGCGGCGGCCGAGATGGCAAGCCGAGGGCCGCCGCCGGAGCCGAGGGAGTACTGGATCCCCCCTTCGGGAGTCCGGCACTTCTCCAGGTAGTTGGCGGCCTCGTCGATCACCGCCTTGGGGACGAGAAACCCCGCGCTCTGCGCAGCCCGCAGCGCCTGGACCTGGGTCACCGTGACCGACCCCTCGTCCCCTCCGCCCGGGATATACGTCCAACCCCCCTGGTTGCTCTGCCCCTGGCTGGTCAAGGTCACTGCCTTGCGGACCGTCTCCCCGACCTGGCGGCGAAGCGACTCCTTGGTGATCATGCCGTAGACCGACGCCAGGAACATCAGCGCGAACCCGTGGCCGTGCATCGGCTGGCCGTTGTCCTGGGTCGGGCCGGTGATCAGCCCGGTCGGCGTGGCGCAGCGGACGAGAAACTCGACCGCCCCTTGCACGTTCCGCGAGTATTTCCCCCGGGTCGGCGAGTTACCGTGGGCCAGGAACGCCGTCCCGGCCAGCCCCGCCATCGCGACCGGGTACGCCTGGCCCCCGCCAGAGATCCAGGACCCATCGTCGGCCTGCTGCGTCCCCAGGTAGTCCAACCCCTTGGTCACCGCCCGAATCGTTTCGGGAGTCACATGCTTGGGCAGGACCTCCTTGGTGTCATCCCCCCACGCCGTTCGGGACCCCAGCGCCCCGAATCCGCCGAGCAATCCCAGCCCCAGCGGCGCCGCGGTCGTGCCACAGCTTCGCAGGAAACCGCGGCGCGAGCATGCCGGTGGGAACGTCCATCCGTGGCCGTCCCTCGCTCTCCGGTGCTGAGCGTCAGCTTGGTGGTTCATCAGTCGCCGGTCCTCCCGTTGCCCGGGGGATTGGCCGAGACGTCGAACCGGACCACCAGCTCGACCTGCACCGGGATCTCCTGGTATCGAGATGACTCGAGACGCTTGGCCGTGCTGTCGTCGTCGTGTCCGGACCTCGCGTTCATCCCGGCTCCGGTCGGCGCGGAGCCGGGGGACGCGGCTTCGCGGACCGCCGTCACCGGCCCGAGCTTGACATGGCTCAGCCGCGCCAGCCGCTGCGCCCGCGCTTCCGCGTCGGCGACCGCCTTGGCGTACGCCTCGTCTTCCAGCTTGTCGTAGTCATCGAGGATGAACCGGACCAGTCCGGTCGATGACCGGTTGGAATAGTCGTAATAATAGTAAGGGTTGAAGTTGTTCTGGCCCCCGGTCACCTTCCCCCCCGCGTCCTGGGCGACGTCGAGCAGCTTGGCGACGAGCTGGAGCAGGGCTTCCTCGTCGAGCTTGCGGATCTCGGAGCACTTGACGACGAGCCGACGGGTGAGCTGGACCTCGGCCTTCGACCGCCGGTTGGGCTGGGCGTCGAAGAAGTAAGGGTTGATTTGCACCCCCTTCTGATCGACCAGGAGCCCCCGCTCCTCCACCGTGACGTTGTCGAGCTTCAGGGCGGCGAAGGCCTCTTGAAGCCGTTTCTTGGTGTCCCGATACTTGACGATCGCATCGGCGCTGAGCTCGGACGACGCCGAGACCTCGAGGTCGATCTCCAGCCGGTTCGGCTTGCCCAGGACCGTCCCCTTGCCGCTGACGGTGAACCCTTCGATGTTCCCCACCGGCGCAGTCGAGGCCCCCGGCGAGCCGAAGAACTGAGCCCGCGCCGGCCGCGATCCGGCGCCCAGGATCGCCGCCAGCGCGACGATTCCGACGACCTTGAACCGGCTGCCCTTGATCCTGACCGCGCTGTTCGACTTAGTCATCCGTTGTCCTCGTCTTCTTGGTCGGACCTTCGTCGACACGGGCTGGACCACCGGCCGGGGATGCCTCGATGGGATAGGCCGCGATGGTCCGGTTGCTCACCGCGACCAGGTGTCGGCCGCTGACATACAGGTCGCCCCCGTCCGAGCCGGTGTCGTCCCCCCGGAAGATCCGACGTACCCGGCCCGAGTCCGGGTCGAGCTCGAAGATCCCCCGCGCGGTGAGCTGCCAGATCCCCCCCGGCCGCACCAGCACCCGCGACTCACTGCTTCCCCCCGGCACCCGTGTCGCCCACAACAGGGTTCGGGTCCGCAAGTCCAGGGCGCTGAGCTCGGGGCCCCCCAGGAATAGCATCCGGTCGTTGGCCCCCACGAGCCGGGCCGACTTGGCGATCGGCCGGTCCCAGAGCATCTTCCTCCGGTCCGTGTCCAGGGCGTAGAGCCGCTCGGATTTCGCCCCCTTGACGAACAACGCCTCCCCCGACCGGAGCGGCGTGCTGCTCGACGTCGAATCCGACGGCGGCATCATCCCGAAGAAGAAGAACCGACCGGACGACTCGACCGGATCGGTCTTGTAGCCGTACCCCCACTCCAGCTCCCCCGACTCGGCGTCGAGCCGCGCCAGCACACCGATGTGGGTGTCGACGTAGAGCGACCCCCCTCGTTGAATCAGCCGGGGCTGGGGCGAGTCGTCGGGGAGGCCGTAGTAGTAATACCGCTGACCTTGCCGGAGTGTCCCGATCTCCGTCTTCCAGCGCAGCTTGCCGTCGCTCGCCCGCACGGCCAGCACATACTGGTGCGTCTGGTCGGGCCGATAGTTCATTGGCGGCTTGGCCACGACGTAGACCGTCTCGTTCGCCAGGATCGGGGTGCCGAACAGGTCGAGCTGGGCGTAGTCGGGCAGGTTGGTCGACTGCCAGACCACGTCCCCCCCGTCGGTGCGGCGGCACGTCAGGCGGAACGGGCTCATCTGGTTGGGGTCGACCAGGTCCCGGCTCAGGGTCCAGACATGCTCCTTCGAGGCCAGGATCGCGAACCGAGCCGGGTCGAGCATTCGGGCCTGGTCTTGCGCGGCGGGAACGTCCAGGTTGTGAAACGCCCCCGATCGCCAGAGCAGCTTGCCCGTCTCGAGGTCCAGCGCGAAGACGTAGCCCAGGTAGTTGGCATAGAGCGTGGTTCCCTCGACCGTCACCGCCGGCACCGCGCCGCTGAGCCGGTTCGAGTCCCACTGGGTCCGTTCCTGGGGCGTCATACCGGCGACCACCGACTCCCCGAACCGCATCTGCCAGTCGGCCGGAACGGCCTCGGCAAGCTTGAGGTCCGGTTCGGATGCTGACGCCGAGACGGCGGCGGCTCCCGGCGGTGCGGAGGGCGTGGCCGCCGGGTCGAGCCCGGTTCCCGACGCGCTGAGCACCGGCTTCAGAAACTCGGCCGCCGGCGCGGTCCGGCCCCCGATCGTCACCTTCTCATCGGCGTAGCGGTCGGCCAGGTCGCGACGGAGCGGTTCGATCTCGCCGGCTCGACCCGCGCGGCGGAGGGCCAGCGCCGCCTTGACCGAGAGCAGGGCGGGAGAGAGGTCGGTGTCGGGATAGTCGCGGAGCACGGCCAGCCAGCAGTCGGCCGCTCGGTCGAAACGCCCCATCTCAAAGTGGAGGTCCCCCAGGCGGTCGGCCGCGGTGTCCCCCACGGTGGTGAGGAAGTATTCCGAATAGAGGCGCTCGAGTGTCTTCAACTCCGCAGGCCCTTCGGCCTTCTCGAGCAGCTTCTTGGCATCGTCGTCGTAAAACAGGCGATAGGCGGCCTGCCCCTCGGGAGAGAGGCCGGCGAGCACGGCCCGGCGGTTCTGAGCGACCGGGATGATGAACCCGTCCTGGCCGTCGACGAACCGAAGGGCCTGAGCTTCGGGAATGGTGAAGAGCGCCTTCAACGCCCGTTCCCAGGCGTTACGGCGGCGGAATCGCTCGAAGTCGTCGAATGCTTCCTTCACTTCGCTGGAGGCCGGCGGCATCTGCAAGGGCCGATCCGGCCGGTCGTTGCTGACCTTGTCGGCCTCATCTTCCTTGGCTTGGCCGAAGGCCAGTGCCGGGACGACCAGCAAGGATAGGATCGCAAGGCGTACGACGCTCATGTCACCCCAAGGCGATGAGGATCGGGAGATGGCCCTTCCGGCTCGGATCTCGCACCGATGCATCGGACGTGATGCCGCAGGCGGAGAGCCCCCACCGGCCGAGTTGGCTCGACCAGGCGACGAATCCAGATGCCCTGGTCCCGGCTATCCATAACGTGTCTTACTTTCGTCGAAGGGGGGCGCCGATTGCAAGCGAAATTCTTAAAAGGCGTCCGATTTCCTTGAATTGGTGGTTGGGTGTTCATGTGGAGACTGACTTTCCCTTGAGGCAATTCGGAACTCCGCCGAGAGGGTTCATGTCGGGGGGCGACCATCGGAGATGGGGTGGATCGAGATTCGTAGACGCTTGACTGGTGCCGGGTTGGGGCTGGACGTCACGGTTCGGCGCTGGGTTGTCGCGGGACGCCGGGGTCGCTACCATGACGGGCTCATCTAGGACATGCGTCGGATTGGGCTGTCGGCCGGCTGTCGGGCGGCGGCCTGACTGACGCCGTTACGGCTCAGGAGCGTTGCTATGCGTCCGTGCCTGTCCGGTTGTGCGATGTGGCTCGTGTTGCTGGCCCCGTTGAGTGCGCGATCCGATGAGAAGATCCTCAACATCGGAGACTCTGCGCCGCCGTTGAAGGTCTCGGAGTGGGTCAAAGGGGAGAAGATCGAGCGGCTCGAGGCGGACCAGACCTATGTGGTCGAGTTCTGGGCCACCTGGTGCGGTCCTTGCCGTGCGACGATTCCGCACCTGACGGAGCTGGCTCATCGCTACAAGGACAAGGGGGTCAAGTTCATTGGGGTCGACGTCTGGGAACAGGATACCGACCAGGTCAAGCCGTTCCTCAAGGAGATGGGCGACAAGATGGACTACCGGGTGGTGCTCGATGACGTGCCCAAGGACGGCGACCCAAGCGATGGCGCCATGGCCAAGACCTGGATGAAGGCCGCCGGGGAGAACGGCATCCCCACGGCGTTCGTCATCCGGGATGGGAAGATCGCCTGGATCGGCCACCCGATGGAGCTGGACGACCCGCTGGCCAAGATCACCGCCGGCGAATGGGGCGACCTCGCGGAGAAAGGCAAGGAGCGGCTGGCGTCGAAGGCGGCCGAGCTCAAGGCGATGGCGGTCCGCCGGAAGATCCTCGAACCCTTCCGCGCTGGTGACTACAAGGCGACCGTCGCCGCGATCGACGAGGCGACCGCCGACGATCCTGACCTGGCCAAGCAGTTCGTCGGGCTCAAGTTCGCCGCCCTCTGCAACGGAGCGGACGTCGACGCGGGCCTGGCCCTGGGGGCCAAGCTCCTCGAGGAGAACCAAGATAATCCCAATATGCTGAATAACTACTTCTGGAATGTGATCGACCTGAAGCTCAAGAACGACCCGGACCCGCGCGTCGCCCAGCTCGCTCTTCGTGCCGCCAAGCGTGCCGACGAGGTGAGCGATGGCAAGAACATCGCCTTGCTCGATACCCTGGCCGTGGCCTTCTATCGCACAGGAGACTTCGAGAAAGCCGTGGCGGCCGAGGAGAAGGCCCTCAAGCGGCTCGAAGAAGAAGTGGACGATCGCTCGCACCCCTACTTCAAGGTGTTTGAAGCGAAGTTGGAGCAGTTCCGCAAGGCCGCAGCCGAGAAGGAGAAAGGGAAGGGCGACGAGAAAGACAAAGACAAAGATAAGGATAAATGAACCGATTCGGTTCTCGATCGTGAAGGTCGAGGCCAGAGTGCGATAGTTCTGGAGATGTTCATGTGATGGTGGCTGGGGTCTCGTCTTCGAGACCCCGGTGCCCAGGCCCGCGACCCGGGCTCTCGAAGACGAGACCTCAGCCACCCCAAAGATCAAAAGCTCGAACAGAACCGTGCCCAACCGCTTATTAGTGCCTCCTCGCAGTCGTAAGACACACGGCCGGCCCGGCCGTGGTTCGGGATGGACCGGAGGCACCGCTAAGGGCACCGGCCTTGGCTGTCCTGGGTTAGAGTGGTTCAGCTTCGGATGGCCGACGATCTTGGCATGATCGCGAGTGTTTTTGGTGAGCCCGGACAACGTGTTGTCCTGTGCCAAGGGCCCAAGAGGCGGCGCGGAGGCCGAGGCTTGATCGGACAGCCTCGGCTTGCGGGACGCCTCTGGTCGCTTCGCGACCGCGGACAACACGTTGTCCGGGTTCACCAATGAATCCGTTCTTGTTCGATGAATCCAAGGCCCTTTTGTTCGATGCGCAAGACGATCGCAAACCGCTCTGGAGTCGGTCCCGGAAGCCTCCGTTGAGCCATCAATGGGCCTCGGCCTCCGGGGGCCGAGGCCCGTCAAAAAATGGACGCTTCCGAGACTGACTCTCACCGGGTGAATGTCAATCCGGGGGCCTTGTCGCCGGCGCCCGGGGGGGCGAAGACGAACTTGTCGGGACCGGACTGGGTGACCTTGCCGACGAGCGGCGGGCCGTCTTCGTGGAGCAGGGCGAGGGTGCCGTCTTTGAAGCCGGCGTGGCCCTGCAGGGTTTGCGTCTGGCCCTTGTTGGTGACGTCCCAGGTGAAGGCGCCGTCTTCCTTCAGCGTCAGGGCGATGGAAACCTCAGGCGCCGGCTGAGCCTTCCACGTTCCGGCCATCGAGGCGGGAGGAGCGGGGGGTGGCTCGGACGGGGCCTGTTCCTGTTCCTGCGCCGGTGCGGTGTCGGGAGTCGGCTCCTTCTTGGGTTCGGACGGGGCCGTGGTCGGCGGGGTGCCGGCGGCGGGCTGCTCAGGTTGGGTCGGCACTGGGGTTGCAGCGGCGAGCTGCTGTTCCGGCTCGGTGCTCTTGCGAAGCGCCTTGGCGAACGAGGCCGAGAGCTTGTCCTGGGGCTGGAGCCGGGTGACCTGCTCGAATTGCTGGAGCGCCTCGTCGCTGTGCCCCTGGACCATGTAGTGGTCGGCCAACAGGAAGCGGCCCGCAGGTGAAGTGGGATTGGTTTTGACGTAGTCCTCCAGCTTGCGGAGCTGAGCGGTGTAGGTCTCGACGTCAGGGTAGAGCCCGACGAGTGTCGACCAGTTCCAGCCGGGCCCGGTGTTGAGCGCTGCGTACTCGACGGCCGCAGCCTCGTCGTACCGCCCGAGTGCGAACAGGGCCAGGGCGCGGAATTCGTGGACCACCGGGACGTTGGGCGTCTGCTTGATGACCTGGTCCGCCAGTTCGATCGCCCTTGTGTAGTCGCCGGCCCGGAACGAGTCACGCGCCGCCGAGAAGATCGACTCGGTGCTTTCGGCCACGGACGGCTCGGGGGCCGTGGCGGTCACGTTGATCGGCTGGGAGTAGTCATAGACGACCGTCGTCGCGGGCTGCGCGGCGACCACCGTGGTGGTGTAGTAGGGATTCGTGTAGCCGCTATAGAGCCAGTCGCTGGCCACCGAGCCGAGGCCCCAACTATCGTAGCTGCTGGCGCTCCAGGTCGGGAAATAGTCGTAGACCCCGTAGCCGACCGAGGGATAGCCCATGCCTGCGAGGCCGAACGCGGTGCTCGAGGCGCCGAGGACCGAACCGAGACCAAAGGAGCTGAACGCCCCCGCGCCGAAACCGGACCAGAACCCGGTCCCGCTTCCCCAGTTGCCTCGATACCAATTGCCATAGTAGGGAGCGGCCCAGCCGCCCCCCCCAACCCCCCCCCCCCCACCCCCCCCCCCCCCCCCTTCCCCCCCCCCCCGCACCCCCCCCCCCCCCCCCCCCGCCCCCCCCCCCCCCACCCCCCCCCCCACCGCCCCCCCCCCCCCCCCCCCCCCCCCCCCCCCCCCCCCCCCCCCCCCCCCCCCCCGCGCCGGCCGGCGCCCGGCTGTGCGGGAAAACAACGACAAAAAAACAA
>Ga0182739_1005191_pt1 | contig 10416 bp, 9 predicted proteins | sample eDN5th30CBELigBY_FD_128873 | JGI IMG/M metagenome (GOLD analysis project Ga0182739, IMG submission 128873) | Enriched backyard soil microbial communities from Emeryville, California, USA - eDNA 5th pass 30_C BE-Lig BY (version 2) (version 2) | ecosystem: Environmental > Terrestrial > Soil >...
CGAGTTCGCCATGGACAACGAAGACCTCAACCGCGAAGAGATCGTCACCTACACCGGCATGCCCGCCGACGTCGTCGACACCATCACCCTCGAAGTCCTCTCCGGCGACCTCCAACGATCCATCCTCGAAGAACTCACCACCCTCGCCCTGAAGTTCAACTTCCTCGACAACGAACCCGACCTCGACAAAGTCATCGCCATCCAGTGACACCCCGCCCCGACGCCGCCGCGCACGTGGCGGCGCCGGGCATCCCACACCACACGTCCTCGAAGGAGAAGCCGTGCACAATCAGGGGATCGGCCCGTGGGTCTCGCGTCGTCTGGAACGCTCCCGCGGACACGTCGCTCTCGCCTACCGGGATGAGCGCCTGCGCTACGAGGATCTCGCGGCGCGCATCGACCGGCTCGCGAACGCTCTCGTCGATCGCGGCGTCGGCGCGGGCGACCGCGTCGCCTACCTGGGGAACAATCATCCGTCGTTCCTCGAGTCCCTCTTCGCGACCGCGCTGATCGGGGCGATCTTCGTGCCGCTCAACACGCGTCTGGCACCGCCCGAGGTCCAGTTCGCGCTCGAAGACTCGGGCGCCGAGACCCTCATCCTCCACGAAGAGTTCCGCGACCTCGCCCGCGCGGGCAGCTGGCCCACCGGCGTCTCGCGCCGCATCGTCGTGGACGGACCCGCCGACGCTGCCGTCGAGGAGTACGAATCCGTCCTCGTATCCGGCGCGACCACCCACCGCGACGACCCGGTCTCCCTCGACGACCCCGCGATCATCCTCTACACTTCCGGCACGACCGGACACCCCAAGGGCGCCGTCCTCACGCACGGCAACCTGACCTGGAACTGTTTCAATGCGCTCGTCGACTACGGCGTCTCCGCGGACGAGCGCGTGCTCCTAATCTCGCCGCTCTTCCACGTCGCGGCGCTCAGCATGGGTGCGCTGCCCGTCCTGCTGCAGGGCGGCACCGTGATCTTGCATGAGAAGTTCGACCCCGGGCACGTGCTCTCCACGATCCAATCCGAGGGCATCACGATGCTCTCGGGCGTGCCGACGACCTTCCAGATGCTCCAGGAGCACGCCGACTGGGACACCACCGACCTCAGCAGCCTGCAGCACCTCACGTGCGGCGGGTCGACGATGCCGGAGCGGATGCTCCAGGCCTACGAGGACCGCGGACTCGCCTTCTCGTGCGGTTACGGCATGACGGAGACCTCCCCCGGCGCGACGGCGATGCCACCGTCGATGAGCCGCACGAAGATGGGCTCGTCGGGCGTCCCGCACTTCTTCACCGACGTCAAGATCGTCGACGGCGAGGGCCGCACCGTGCCCCCCGGCGAGGTCGGCGAGATCTGGGTCAAGGGCCCCAACGTCATCAAGGAGTACTGGCGGCGCCCGGAGGCGACGGAGGCCTCGATCGTCGACGGATGGTTCCGCTCGGGCGACCTCGGATCCTTCGACGAAGACGGATACATCTTCATTTCGGACCGCCTGAAGGACATGATCATCTCAGGCGGCGAGAACATCTACTCCGCCGAGGTGGAGGGTCGCATCATGGAGATCCCGCAGATCGCGGCGGTCGCGCTCATCGGTGTCCCCGACCCGAAGTGGGGCGAGGTTCCGCTCGCGATCGTCGCGCTCAAGCCCGGCGAGCAGCTCGAGGCGGAGCAGATCACCGGCCACCTCGCCGGTCGCCTGGCCAAGTACAAGATCCCCAAGCGGGTCGTCTTCGTCGACGAGCTGCCGCGCACGGCGAGCGGCAAGGTCCGCAAGGCGGACCTGCGTGCCCAGTTCGCCGCGACCACCGCATCCGCGGGTGAGGAACGATCATGACCGCACCAACCGGGCAGACGCTCACCACGACCGTCGCCGTCGCCCGCGCCCGCTCCCGCCGGCGCAGCTACCGGCCGCGCCGCGCCATCCTCGGCGCCACCGGCATCCTCATCTTCCTGCTCCTGTGGGAGGGGGCGTCGCGCTTCGGGCTCGCCGACCCGCGCTATCTGCCACCGCCGACGGAGGTGATCCCGCGCCTGTTCCAGGTGCTCGCCATCGGCGATTTCTGGGTCGCCGTCGGACAGACGATCGGGGCCTGGGCACTCGGACTCGCGATCGCCCTCATCCTCGCCGTCATCCTCGGCGTCGTGATCGGGCTCTCCCCGTTCCTGCGGCGCTTCACCAACTCCACGGTCGAGTTCCTCCGCCCCGTCCCCTCGGTCGCACTCATCCCCCTCGCGGTACTGCTGTTCGGTCTGCGGATCGAAGCGAGCCTGCTGCTGATCGTGTACGCCGCGTTCTGGCAGATCTTCATCCAGGTCCTCTACGGCGTGGCCGATGTCGACACCGTCGCGATGGCGACGGGCCGCAGCTACGGGTTCTCCAAGTGGCAGCGCATCCGTGACATCGTCTTCCCGACCGCGCTGCCGTACCTGATGACGGGACTGCGCCTGGCCGCCGCCGTCGCCCTGATCCTGGCGATCACGGCGCAGTTGATCATCGGCACACCGGGGCTCGGTGCGGAGATCCTCAAGGCCCAGAACGGTGGACAGTACGCCACGATGTATGCGCTCATGCTCGCGACCGGGTTCCTGGGCATCCTCATCAACATGGGCGCCCGCATCCTGGAGCGCGCGACCCTGTCCTGGCATCAGTCGGTGCGAGGGGAGGCGACGGCATGAGAAAGGCACTCTCCTGGCTCGGGTTCACGTTCGGGCTGCCCGTCATCCTCATCTTCCTGTGGTGGCTCGCGACCACGATCTCGCCGAGCTTCTTCTTCCCGCCGCCGGGTGAGATCCTCGTCACGTTCTTCGAGACGTGGTTCGGCCCGCGCCTGTGGCTGGACGTGCTGCCCAGCATCCTGCGGTTCGGGATCGGCGTCATCATCGCGATGGTGCTCGGCGTCGTCATCGGTGTCATCGTCGGCCTCAACCGCGACCTGCGGGCTCTCACGGAGCCGACGTTCGAGTTCTTCCGCGCGCTGCCGGCGCCGGTCCTGATCCCGCCGCTCCTTCTGCTGATCGGACCCAACGACGCGATGAAGATCTTCATCATCGTGCTCGCCGCGATCTGGCCCGTGCTGCTGAACACCGTGGAGGGCGTCCGCGCGGCGGACTCCGTCCAGAACGAGACGAGCCGCTCCTACGGGATCCACGGGTTCAGCCGCGTCCGCTATCAGGTGCTGCCCGGTGCCGCGCCGCAGATCATGGCGGGCATCCGCCAGTGTCTGCCGATCGGGCTGATCCTGATGGTCATCTCCGAGATGTTCAACACGACCGCGGGTCTCGGCTTCGCGATCATCCAGTTCCAGCGCACCTTCGCGATCCCCGAGATGTGGTCGGGCATCCTCGTGCTGGGACTCCTCGGCTACGGCGTCGCCGTCGTCTTCCGCTTCTTCGAACGGCGCGTCCTGCGCTGGTACCACGGACTGAAGGACCTCGAAAATGCTTCCTGACGCATCCGCACCCCTCAACACCGTCTCGCACGGCCGCACCCTCCCCGAGGGCGAGACCCTGCTCTCGGTACGTGGCCTGCAGAAGATCTACGAGACCGACGGCGGCCCGATCGAGGCCGTGCGCGACCTCACGTTCGACCTCGGCAAGAACGAACTCACGTGCCTCGTCGGCCCGTCCGGCTCGGGCAAGACGACGCTGCTGAAGTGCATCGCGGGTCTGCTCACGCCCACGAGCGGCGAGGTCATCCTCGACGGCAAGACGGTCACCGCGCCGCCGAAGAAGATGGCCGTCGTGTTCCAGGAATACGGACGCTCGCTGTTCCCCTGGCTGCGGGTCGCCGAGAACGTCGAACTGCCGCTGAAGAACCAGGGTGTACCGAAGGACAAGCGCGCCACCCTCGTCGCCGAGGCCCTCGACAACGTCGGACTCGCGCACGTGCCGCAGTCGTACCCGTGGCAGCTCTCCGGCGGTATGCAGCAGCGCGTCGCGATCGCCCGCGCGATCGCGTACCAGCCCGAAGTGCTGCTGATGGACGAGCCGTTCGCCGCCGTCGACGCGCAGACCCGCGCCGACCTCGAGGACCTCGTCCGCAAGGTCCGCGCGGAGCTGGGCATCTCGGTGCTGTTCGTGACGCACGACATCGACGAGTCCGTCTACCTCGGCAACCGCGTCATCATGCTGTCGAGCTCCCCGACCGTCGTGCAGGAGGATCTCATCGTCGACCTGCCCGACGAGCGCGACCAGCTCGAGACCCGCTCCCTGCCCCGCTTCACCGAACTGCGCCACCACGTGTACGAGCAGATCCAGCGCGCCAAGAAGGGCTTCCGGCCCGACGACGCCCTCGCGCAGTGACGCCCCCTCCCGATCCCGCGCAACCGCGGAGACGGATCAGCCCAGGACTCATGGTGGTCCTGGGCTATCTGTCGATGGCGGGGTCGCTGTCGACCGACCTGTACCTGCCGGCGTTCCCCGATATCTCCACCGACCTCGGGGTAGGAGCATCCACCGTTCAGCTGACCCTTACGGCACTGCTCGTGGGGTCGGCGTTCGGCCAGTTGTTCATCGGATCGATCTCGGATGCTCTGGGACGACGTCGCACGCTCATCGCGGGCCTCTCGGTGTTCGTGCTGTGCTGCTATCTCGCCGCGATGAGTCCGACGATCGAGATACTCATCGCGGTGCGGGCCGTGCAAGGGTTCGCGGGCGCGTCGGGTGCGGTGCTCGCGCGCGCCGTCGTCTCGGACCTGCTCGACCGGGATCGCGCCGTCCGCGCCTTCAGCACACTGTTCGTCTTCATCGCCCTAGGCCCGGGCCTGGCGAGTCCCATGGGCGCACTGCTGACCCAGTTCGGCGGGTGGCGCACGGCGCTCCTGGGACTCGCGGTGCTCGCGACCGGGATGCTCGTCTGCGCCGTCTTCGTGGTGCCCGAGAGCCTGCCGCCCGACCGGCGCCACGCGCTGCGTCTGGGGGTGCTCGCCCGCAACATCGACCGACTCACGCGGTCGCCGATCTACGTCGGATACACGATCGCCTACGCATCCGGGTACGCCGCGCTCATGGTCTACATCAGCTCGTCGTCGTTCCTCGTGCAGGACGTGCTCGGCACAACACCGTTCATCTACTCGTTGACGTTCTCGTTCAGTGCCCTGTTCATCATGAGCGGGTCGTGGCTCAACGGCGCCCTCGCGCACCGGCTCGGCGCGTATCGGACGCTGCGGGTCGCGCAGACCCTGCAGTTCTCCGCTGCCGCCGTCGGGGTTCTGCTCGTGATCACGGGCGCCCTCACGATGCCGACGTACCTCGCCGTGGTGGTCGTGTTCGGACTCGGCTGCGGGGCCGTCATGGCCGGTTCCTCCGCGCTGGCCGTCGGCGAGGCGCGCGAAACAGCCGGGGCCGGTTCCGCCCTCGTCGGCTTCAGTCAGTTCGCCTTCGGGGCCCTCGCATCCCCCCTCGGCGGCATCGCCGGCACCCACACCGCCCTCCCCGCGATGCTCGCGATGACCTGCTTCGCCGCGCTCGGGCTGACCTCGGCCTGGCTCGCGCAGGCGCGCTCGCAGCGCCCGGGGTGAGGGCGCGCGGCGTGTCGTGCGTGGAGGTGGGATGCTGGAGAGGAGCGAGCGTCACCCGCATCCGACCCGTATCCGACCTCGGGAGCCCACATGAAGATCACCCGCACGGCCGACTGGCGTACGGGGGTGCCCTTCGACGCGCCCGTCGTCGTCTCCGACGTCCTCCCCGGCGACCCCGCCCGCTGCACGGGATGCGGGATCGAGTCCGACCCGCTGCCGCGCACGCAGTTGTGGGCGCTCAAGCATCGTCACCCCAATGATCCGGCCGGTATCGTCCGCTTCTACTGCAGCGCACACCTCCCCGCGGTCGAGCGTCCCACCGCCGACCCCGGGTACGGGTCCAGCCGCGGGTCCGCGCGCACGTCCGGACGCGCGCCTCGCGCCACGCCTCGTGCGACGACCCCCCGCACCCCGAAAGCGCCGGAGAAGCCCGACGTCGTGTGCCCCGACTGCTTCGTCGTGGTCCCGGCCTCCGGCGTCTGCGGGATGTGCGGCCAACCCGTCGCCTGAGCCCCACCGCCGAACGCCCGGCGTTCCGGCTGCCGGCGCCGCCGGGTTCAGCGACAGTTTGGTTTATAATTAACCTTGATGACCGTACTCGACGGAGAGGACGTGATGACGGTGGAATCTGCACTCCCTATCTCGGCGATGGCCTCGCCCGCGCTGCGAGCCCTCGGCGCCGGCGAAGGGGCCCAGCCTTCGTCGATCGACAAGGCCTTCCTGATCCTCGGCGTGTTCACGCAGAACACGCCCCGGCTCTCGCTCTCGGAGATCCACCGGGCGAGCGGCCTCGCGATGACGACGACGCATCGCACGGTGCGCAACCTCGTCGATCTCGGCGCGCTGCAGATCTGCGAGGACGGCCGCTACGCGATCGGCATGACGCTGTGGCGACTCGGATGCCTCGCGCCCGCCACCGTCGACCTCGAGCGCGTCGCGCATCCGTTCATGCAGGCCCTCTACGACAAGTTCAAGCATCCCGTGCAGCTGATCGTGCGGGACGGCGAGCGCTCGGTGTTCGTCGCCCGCTGTTCGGCGACGGGCGCCGAACGCAATCCGCACGTCGGCGCCGGATACACGATGCACGCCGCCGCGGGAGGGCAGGTGCTCCTCGCCTTCGCCCCGCGTCTGGTGCAGGAGCGCGTGCTGCGCGGCCCGTTGACGCGCTACACGGACCGCACGCCGACGGATCCCGGCCGGCTGCGCACGATTTTGGAGACCGTGCGCGCACAGGGCTACGCCGTGAGCGACCGCGAGCTGCGCGATGACCTGATCTCGGTCGCCGCGCCGATCCGGGATGCGGAGCAGCGCATCGCCGGCGCGATCTCGCTTGTCATCGCCATCGAAGAGGCCTCGACCCACCCGTGGCCGCAGATCGTCCAGGCGACGACGCGCGCCGTCTCACGCCTCCTCGCCCGCACCGGCGGGAACCTGCCGCACACGGCCTGAACCCGAACACCCCCGAGCCCAAAGACACATCACCCCGTGAGCGCGAGCCGGGCCTCACGGCGGGCACGCTGCGCCTGCGGGTCCGGCACGGGCACCGACAGCAGGAGCCGCTTGGTGTACTCGTGCGTGGGCCGCGACCCGAGCACCTCGGGGTCACCCTCCTCGACGATGTCGCCGCGGTAGATCACCGAGACGCTGTCGCTGATCTCGCGAACGAGCGTCAGGTCGTGGCTGATGAAGAGGTACGCGACCCCGGTCTCGTCCTGCAGCGCCCGGAGCAGTTCGATGACCTGCGTCTGCGTCGACACGTCCAGCGCGCTGACCGGCTCGTCGCACACGACGAGCGCGGGGTCGACCATCATGGCGCGGGCGATCGCGATCCGCTGACGTTGACCGCCGGAGAACTCGCGCGGGAACCGTTCGAGCGTCGTCGTCGGCAGGGCGACGTGATCGATCAGGCGGCGGGCCTTCGCGATGCCTTCCTGACGACTCCCGATGCGGTGCGCGAGGAACGGCTCGAGCAGGGTGTCCCGCACGGTCATCGTGGGATCCAGCGAGGAGTACGGATCCTGGAAGACGACCTGCATGTGCTTCGTCAGCGCGCGACGTCGACCGGCGGATGCTCCGACGGTCTCCTCCCCGCGGAACGTGATCGATCCGCTCGTGGGGCGCACGAGTCCCAAGATCGCCCGTCCCAGCGTGGTCTTACCCGAGCCAGACTCGCCGACCAGCCCCACGGTCCGCCCCGCGCCGATGTCGAGCGAGACACCCTTGAGCGCCCGGAACGGCTCTTTCCGCCGACCCTTCACCGGGAACTCGACCACGACATCCTTCGCGACCAACAGGTGGGTCATCGCGCGACCTCCTCGATGTGATGGGCGCTGCCGTGCAGGATCTGCACGTCGCGCAGGAGCGCCTGCGTGTACTCGTGCTGCGGCGCCGCGAAGATGCGGTCGACGGGCGCGCGCTCGACGATGACACCCTGCTTCATGACCGCCACGTCGTCGCACAGGTCGGCGACGACACCCAGGTCGTGCGTGAGGAGCAGGATCGCCATCCCCAGCTCGGTGCGCAGCTTGCGCAGCAGCTCGAGCACCTCGGCCTGGACCGTGACATCCAGCGCCGTCGTGGGTTCGTCGGCGATGAGCAGCTCCGGCTCGCCCGCGAGCGCCCACGCGATCGCGACACGCTGCGCCATTCCGCCGGACAGCTGGTGCGGGTAGCTCTGGAAGACGGCGCGCGGGTCGCGCATCTCGACGAGCTCCAGCAGTTCGAGCGCCCGCGCATCCGCCTGCGCCCGCGTCATCCCCCGCCGCCCCTGCAGCACTTCGCGCAGGTGCGTCGACACGCGGTAACAGGGGTCGAGCGCGACCATGGGCTCCTGGGAGATGAGCGCGATGCGCCGACCGCGGATGCGCGAGAACGTGCGCTCGCTCGCACCCGCGAGTTCGATCCCGTCGAACACCATCGATCCCGACGAGACATACCCCGGATGCGGGACGAGTCCGAGCACCGACATCGCGCTCACCGACTTGCCCGACCCCGACTCCCCGACGAGACCGAGCGTGCGGCCGCGATCCAGTTCGAAGCTCACGCCGCGAACCACGTCGACCGTGCCCTGCGCGACGGGGTAGGTCACGCGCAGATCGCTCACGCGCAGCAGCGGCGACGCGGAGGCGGAATCGGAGGCGGGTTCGGCGGCGGATTCGGACGAGGGATCGGATGCAGGTGCGGGCCGCCGCCGGTCCACAACCTGCGCGGACGCCGCGACACCCGCATCCGCCCGTCCTGCCTCAGCCCGGGACGCGCGCTGCAGCGAGCGCGGCCGCGGGTCGCGGAACACTCCGCCGCCCGTGTTGCTGTTGAACAGCGCGTCGCGCGCGGAGTCGCCGATCGTGTTGACCGACAGAACCGTGAGCATCAGTGTGACGCCGGCCGGAACCATGAGCCACGGATGCGAGTAGATCTGCTGCGCCGCTTCCGCGACCATCTGTCCCCAGCTCGGATACGGCGGCCGTGTGCCCAGGCCGAGGAAGCCGAGGCTCGCCTGCAGGAGAAGACCCAGACTCGCCACGATCGTCGTCTGGACGATGATCGGACCGATCAGGTTCGGGACGACGTGCCGGACCAGGACCGGCAGCATCCGCACCCCCGACACGCGTGCGGCGTCCACGAAAAGCTCGCGCGAGATCGCCGATGCCGACGCGCTGGACAGGCGCATGAACCCCGCCGAGACGAGGACACCCAGGGAGGCCATCGCGGCGTACATGCTGTTGCCGAAGATCGTGAGCACGGCCAGCAGCACGATGATCGCGGGGATCGTCAGCAGCAGGTCGGCGAATCGCCCGACGAGGACCTTGAGCCATCCGCCGACGTATCCCGCGAGGGTGCCCAGCGGAAGGCCGATCGCGACCGCGACGGCGACCGTCACGAGCGCCCCGAGCAGGGTCTCGCGGGTGCCGTAGATCAGCCGCGAGAGGATGTCGCGACCGAGCTGGTCGGTGCCCAGCAGGTGCTCCCAGCTGGGCATCGCGAGCGCGTCGGAGAGGTCCTGCGCGATCGGATCGGCGGGCGACACGAGCGGCGCGAAGACCGCGGCGACGATCAGCAGCCCGATCCACACGAGGGCGAGGCGGGGCCCCCAGGGACGCAGGATGCGGCGGAGATAACGTTGCCGGGTCGCGACGTCGCGCGTGTCCACCCCTGTGGCAATGGAGACCGTGTCGTTGCGGGTGGTCATCACAGCCTCACCTTCGGGTTGAGCCACGCATAGACGATGTCGAGGGTGAAGTTGACGATCAGCACCATGATCGCCGTGAACAGCACGACTCCCTGGATCATGGGCACGTCCTTGGTCTCCACCGCGTTGATCGCGAGCTGACCGATGCCCGGCAGCGTGAACACCTCTTCGATCACGATCGCACCGCCCAGCAGGAGCACGAACTGCAGCCCCAGCACCGTCACGATCGGGATCGCGGCGTTGCGGAGGATGTGTTTGACGACGATCTGCGGCAGCGGCAGACCCGATGCCCGCAGCGAGCGCACGAAGTCCCGCTTGCTGACGTCGCGGAACGCGGCCCGCGTCTGCCGCGCCACGGTCGCGACGGAGGCGAGGGACAGCGCCACGACGGGCAGCACAAGACTGCGCGCCCACAACCCCGGATCCACCTCGAAGGGCACCCACCCGTTGGCGGGGAGTACACCGAGGGTCACGGCGAAGACGAACACGAGGACGACACCGGCCCAGAAGTTGGGGATCGAGTCGGCGACGCTCGTCGTGAACAGGACGAAGCGGTCGGCCCAGCCCCCGCGCAGCGCCCCCCACACGCCCAGCGCGATGCCGACGAGTGCCGTCACCAACACGGCGACGACCGCGAGGGTGATCGTGACGACCGAGCGCTGCAGGATCGCCTGGCTCACGATCTGTCCCGTGGTCAGGGAGCGTCCGAG
>Ga0182739_1005192_pt1 | contig 10415 bp, 8 predicted proteins | sample eDN5th30CBELigBY_FD_128873 | JGI IMG/M metagenome (GOLD analysis project Ga0182739, IMG submission 128873) | Enriched backyard soil microbial communities from Emeryville, California, USA - eDNA 5th pass 30_C BE-Lig BY (version 2) (version 2) | ecosystem: Environmental > Terrestrial > Soil >...
CAGGTCGTCGTGCTCACGCTCGGGATCGTCTCGATTGCCTCGTTCGTCTTCTGCGTGGTCTTCACGCTCACGAACCCGGCCCCGGCGTACTTCGTCACGTTCGGCCGCATGTGGGAGTTCGGCCTCGGCGCCATGATCGCGCTCGTCCCGGCGCTGCGCGTCCGCAACGCCTGGGCGAGCTTCGTGCTCGGCTGGGGCGGCATCCTCGCGCTCGTCTACACGGCGTTCCGCTTCGACGCGCAGACGCCGTTCCCCGGCTACGCAGCCCTGCTCCCGGCGCTGGGCGCTGCGGCCATCATCGCGGCGTCCAACACGGACCGCTGGTGGTACCCGACACGCATCCTGTCCGTGCGCCCCGCCCAGTTCGTCGGCGACATCTCGTACTCGCTGTACCTGTGGCACTGGCCGCTCATCATCATCGCCCCGTCGGTGCCGTTCTGGGGCCTGTCGATCTACCACCGCGTCGCGCTGCTGGCGATCTGCTTCGTCCTCGCGTGGCTCACCAAGCGCTTCGTGGAGGACCCGGTGCGGCGCTGGAAGGTGCTCACCCGCCGTCCCGCCCGCGTCACGCTGTGGGCTTCGCTGGCGGCGATGGTCGTCGTCGCCGGCACGGCGGGGGCCGCCTGGGCCGTGAACGCGCCCGCGTATCAGCGCGGCGTCGAGGCCATCCAGGAGCTGCGCGCGGATCCGCCGGCGTGCTTCGGCGCCGCCTCGGTGCTCGATCCGTCGTGCGCCGACACGGACTTCGGCGACACGATCCTGCCCGCGCCGGGATTCGCCGGGGTGGACCAGCCTGCCGATGAGCAGTGCTTCATGCAGCTGAACGACGCGCGCGCGTACGAATGCGAGTTCGGCTCGGACGCCGCCGACGCGCCCCGCATCGCCCTCATCGGCGACAGCCACGCCTACCAGCTGCTGTCGACCTTCCAGCGGATGGCGGACGAGAACGGCTGGCACCTCATCACGTTCTTCAAGGGCGCGTGCCCGTGGAACACGACGCCGATCTCGTCGGCGGGCGCGTTCGGCGCCGCGTGCGGCGAGTGGCGCGAGGCGGTGGGGGAGAAGCTCGCCGACCTCGACCTGGACGCCGTCTTCACGGCATCCCTCGCCACGACCCCGTTCTCGTCGGCGGGCTACGACTCCTCGTTCGACGCCGCCGTCACCGGCTACCGGAACGCGTGGAAGCAGTTCACCGACCGCGGCATCCCCGTCGTGACGGTCGTGGACAACCCCACGTGGGAGACCGACCCGAACAAGTGCCTGCGCACGCGAGACGCCGCCGAGTGCACGGGTGCGCGCGCGGAGGTCCTCCACGAGGACCCGGTCAAGACAGCGGCCACGGGCACGGAGGGCGTCAGCCTCCTCGACTTCACGGATGTCTACTGCGACGACACGACGTGCTTCCCCGTCGTGGGCGGAGCAAACATCTACCGGGATCAGGACCACCTGACGGTGACGTTCGTCGACACGCTGGCCCCCGAGTACACCGCCGCGCTGCAGGCCGTGCTGGCGGGCTCACGCGACTAGACGCGGCTAGGGTCGAGACATGACCATCGCTGAAGGAGCGTCCATCCTGTCCGTCGCGGGGCGCACCCCCGACATCCACTCCTCGGCGTTCGTCGCCGCCGGCGCCCGCGTGCTGGGCGGCGTGACCCTGGGCGAGGGGGCGAGCGTCTGGTACAACGCCGTGCTGCGGGCCGACGGCGACACGATCACGGTCGGCGCGGGCAGCAACCTGCAGGACAACGTGTCCGTGCACGTGGATGCCGGCAAGCCCGTCGTCGTCGGCGAGAACGTCTCCGTGGGGCACAACGCGGTCGTGCACGGGTGCACCATCGAGGACGGCTCGCTCATCGGCATGGGCGCCGTGGTCCTCAACGGCGCCCGGATCGGTGCGGGCAGCCTCGTCGCCGGAGGGGCCGTCGTCCTCGAGGGCGCCGACATCCCGCCGGGCTCGCTCGTCGCCGGCGTCCCGGGCAAGGTCCGCCGTGAGCTCACCGCCGAGGAGCGCGAGGGACTGCTGCGGAATGCCGAGGTGTACCGCGCGCAGCACGTCGCCGAGCACGAGGACGCCGCGCGGGCATGACGCGCTACGAGACGCTCGCGCCCGGGGAGGTCTTCGTCTTCGGCTCGAACGCCTCGGGCGCGCACGGCGGGGGAGCGGCCCGCCAGGCATACGAGCAGTTCGGCGCCGTGTGGGGCCAGTCCGAGGGGCTCCAGGGCCAGTCGTACGGCATCGACTCGATGTCGGGTCTCGCGGTGCTCGAGGAGCAGGCGCGGCGGTTCATCGCGTTCGCCGCCGAGCATCCCGAGCTGCGGTTCCTCGTGACCGAGATCGGCTGCGGCATCGCTGGCTATCGACCCGAGCAGGTCGCGCCGTTCTTCCACGGGGCGCCGGAGAACGTCGTGCTGCCCGCCCGCTTCCTCGAGGTGCTGCGCGCCCAGGACGGGGACGCGTGAGCGCGGCGCCCGCGCCCGTCACGCGCGTCACTCTGGCCGAGCACGTGCTCGCGCCGGGTGCGGTCATGGAGCGCGTCGAGGTGCGCCGCATCTCGATCGCCCCTGATGTGCACCCGGGTGCGCACTGGCACAACTGACCGGTGTTCGGCGTCATCGAGCGGGGGTCGGTGCACGTCCAGGTCGGCGACGGGCCGGAGCGGATCCTCACCGCGGGCGACACGTTCTTCGAGCCGGCCGACGTCACCATCACGCGCTTCGACGCCACGGACGAGGGCGTGACCTTCCTCGCGTGGTTCCCGATGCCGGCGGATGTCGAGCCGGAGCCCACGCTGGGCCCGGCCCCGACGGAGGTCGGCGCGGGGGCGTCCTGAGCTCATCCCGCGGCCGCGGGGGTCCCTGACACGGACTCCCTGCGGCGAGGTCCTCGCCGTGTCCCAGTTGTGGTGAGCCGGCCGGCACCCGTCCCGCCCTGACGGGGACACGTGCGGGAGCGTGTCCCGGTAGGGGTGAGGTCACGCGTCCTCAAGCCGCCAGAAGTGGGACACGTGCGGGAGCGTGTCCCAGTAGTGGCGAGGTCGCGTGTCCTCGAGCCGCCAGAAGTGGGACACGGGCGGGAGCGTGTCCCAGTAGTGGTGAGGTCGCGTGTCCTCGAGCCGCCAGAAGTGGGACACGGGCGGGAGGGTGTCCCAGTAGAGGCGGGGTCGGGGGTCCTCAAGCCGCCACACGTGGGACACGGATCCCGGAGGAGGGGGCAGGAGTCAGCACGCGGACGCGTGCGGGGACACGCCTTGTCGCTGCGTCCCCGTGCGCAAGAACCCGACGCAAAGGCGTGCGCGTGACCTGTCTGTGGAGGGGCGGACGGGAATCGAACCCGCGTAATCAGTTTGGAAGACTGAGGCTCTACCATTGAGCTACCGCCCCGCGGCCCGCGAACGGGCACCGACCAATCGTAGTACAGGTGCCGACGGCATCCGCGCCACCGCCGGGGCCTGTCGCCGGGCGCTCGCACAGCCCTCAGGTGAGGTCGGCTAGACTTGCCGGGGTCGTTTCGGTCCGCGCCCGCGCGCGACACCTGTACCCGGGGCGTAGCTCAGCTTGGTAGAGCGCCCGCTTTGGGAGCGGGAGGCCGCAGGTTCAAATCCTGTCGCCCCGACGAGACGGCCCCGAAAGCCTTTCAGACATCCAGACCTTGACCGCGGCGCGCCTGCGTGGGCGGCATACCCCGAGGAGAACGAACAAGCATGGTGAACAGCACCGTCGAGCAGCTCAGCCCCACACGCGTGAAGCTGCACATCACGGTCACGCCGGAGGAGCTCAAGCCGAGCATCACGCACGCGTACCAGCACATCGCCGAGGACGTCCAGGTCCCCGGCTTCCGGAAGGGCAAGGTCCCCGCGCCCATCATCGACCAGCGCATCGGCCGCGGCGCCGTCATCGAGCACGCCGTCAACGAGGGCCTGGACCGCTTCTATCGCGAGGCCGTCGCCGAGCACAACGTCAAGGTCATGGGCCGCCCCAGCGCGGACATCACCGAGTGGCCCAGCGAGAAGGACTTCTCCGGCGACCTCGTCGTCGACGTCGAGGTCGACGTGCGCCCCGACTTCGAGCTGCCCGCCTACGAGGGCCTGACCGTCACGGTCGACGCCGTCGAGGTCGATGACGCCGCCATCGACGAGGAGCTCGACCGCCTGCGCGCCCGCTTCGGCACGCTCGTCACGGTCGACCGTCCGGCCGCGAACGGCGACTTCGTGGAGCTCGACCTCGTCGCCACGATCGACGGCACCGAGATCGACCGCGCCGAGGGCGTCTCCTACGAGGTCGGCTCGGGCGAGCTGCTCGACGGCATCGACGAGGCCATCGAGTCCCTCACGGCCGGCGAGGAGACGACGTTCCGCTCGACCCTCATCGGCGGCGACCACGCCGGCGAGGAGGCGGAGGTCTCCGTCTCCGTCAAGAGCGTCAAGGAGCGCGAGCTTCCCGAGGCGGACGACGACTTCGCGCAGATCGCGAGCGAGTTCGACACGATCGCCGAGCTGCGCGAGTCCCTGAAGGACCGCGTCGCGCAGCAGTCGACCTTCACGCAGGGCTCGCAGGCCCGCGAGAAGCTCGTCGAGCAGCTCCTGGAGACCGTCGACATCCCCGTCCCGGCGTCCGTCATCGAGGACGAGGTGCACCGTCACCTCGAGTCCGAGGGTCGCCTGGAGGACGACGTCCACCGCGCCGAGGTCACCGAGGCCAGCGAGAAGCAGTTCAAGACGCAGATCCTCCTGGACGCCATCGCCGAGCAGGCCGAGGTCAACGTGTCGCAGGACGAGCTGACGCAGTACCTCATCCAGTCGGCCGCGCAGTACGGCATGGCCCCCAACGAGTTCGTCGAAATCATCCAGCAGAACAACCAGCTGCCGGTGCTCGTCGGCGAGGTCGCGCGCAACAAGGCCCTCGCGGTCGCGCTCGGCCGCGTCAACGTCGTCGACAGCAACGGCGCCGCCGTGGACCTCGCCGGCTTCATCGCCGTCGAGGACGAGGAGGCCGCCGAGGAGGACGTCGTCGAGGAGGCGCAGGAGATCGCCGACGCCGCCGTGGACGCCGAGGCCGAGGAGGCCGCGGAGGCCGCCGAGGAGAAGCCGAAGAAGGCCGCCAAGAAGAAGTAGTCCCGCCCTGCGGGAACACAGGAGGGACGGATGCCGCGGCATCCGTCCCTCCTTTCTCTCTGTCGTTCGATCCCGCGACGCGACGGCCTGCTCTGCCCACGGCGAACATGGGCGAACGGGTCGAACCGCCCCGGTAGATTCATTGCCACGACCACTTGAAACAGGAGTGAACATGGCCGAACCCCTTGTCGCCACGAGCGTCTTCGACAGACTGCTGAAGGACCGCATCATCTGGCTCGGGTCGGAGGTGCGCGACGACAACGCCAACGAGATCTGCGCGAAGATCCTCCTGCTCGCCGCCGAGGACCCGCAGAAGGACATCTACCTCTACATCAACTCTCCCGGCGGCTCGATCACGGCCGGCATGGCCATCTACGACACCATGCAGTTCGTGCCCAACGACATCGTCACCGTCGGCATCGGCATGGCCGCCTCGATGGGCCAGCTGCTGCTGACCGCGGGGACCAAGGGCAAGCGCTACATCACGCCCAACGCCCGCGTCCTGCTGCACCAGCCCCACGGCGGCTTCGGCGGCACCGCAAGCGACATCCAGACGCAGGCGCAGCTCATCCTCGACATGAAGAAGCGTCTCGCCGAGATCACCGCGGCGCAGACCGGCAAGACCGTCGAGCAGATCAACGCCGACGGCGACCGCGACCGCTGGTTCAGCGCCGAGGAGGCGCTCGAGTACGGCTTCGTGGACCACATCCGCGAGTCGGCGAGCGACGTCGTCGGCGGCGGCGGCACCGCGAACTGACGGCTTCGAAGGCGAAAGAGAGAGAACCCGGAATGCAGACCCCCACCTTCGGATCCCGCGCCCCGCAGGGGCTCCAGATGCCCGGCAGCCGCTACGTCCTGCCGCAGTTCGAGGAGCGCACCGCCTACGGCTACAAGCGCCAGGACCCGTACAACAAGCTGTTCGAGGACCGCGTCATCTTCCTGGGCGTCCAGGTCGACGACGCGTCGGCGGACGACGTGATGGCCCAGCTCCTCGTCCTGGAGAGCCAGGACCCGGACCGCGACATCATCATGTACATCAACTCGCCCGGCGGCTCGTTCACGGCCATGACGGCGATCTACGACACGATGCAGTACGTGTCGCCGCAGATCCAGACGGTCGTGCTCGGTCAGGCCGCCTCCGCCGCCGCCGTGCTGCTCGCGGCCGGCGCCCCCGGCAAGCGCCTCGCGCTGCCCAACGCCCGCATCCTCATCCACCAGCCCGCGATGGGCGAGGCCGGACACGGACAGGCGTCGGACATCGAGATCCAGGCCGCCGAGATCATGCGCATGCGCACGTGGCTCGAGGAGACCCTCGCGAAGCACTCGAACAAGAGTGTCGAGGAGGTCAACCGCGACATCGACCGCGACAAGATCCTCTCCGCCGAGGACGCCGTCGCGTACGGCCTCGTGGACCAGGTGCTGACCACGCGCAAGCGCGGCGGCCAGCAGGCCATCTCCAAGTAAGCAGGACCGCCCACGGCCCCGTCTCCCTGCGAGGCGGGGCCGTCGGCGTCCCCGGGCGCGCCACGCCCGCGGACGCGTCGACGCAATGCACCCGGTTGTCGTCGGCAGCGGTTAGGCTCGAATGACTTCCGGCCCGCCCCGGGCCGTCTGGGATCAGGAGGACTGCACGATGGCTCGCATCGGTGAGAGCGCGGATCTGTTCAAGTGCTCCTTCTGCGGCAAGAGCCAGAAGCAGGTGCAGCAGCTCATCGCCGGTCCCGGCGTCTACATCTGCGACGAGTGCGTCGAGCTGTGCAACGAGATCATCGACGAGCGCACGGCCGAGCAGGGCGCGGGCGTCGTCTCCGACTTCGACCTGCCCAAGCCGCGCGAGATCTTCGCGTTCCTCGAGGAGTACGTCGTCGGTCAGGAGGACGCGAAGCGCGCCCTGTCCGTCGCCGTCTACAACCACTACAAGCGCGTGCGGGCGCACGGCACGATCCAGACCGCCGAGCAGAAGGCCGACGAGGTCGAGATCGCCAAGAGCAACATCCTGCTCCTCGGTCCCACCGGCTGCGGCAAGACCTACCTCGCCCAGACGCTCGCCAAGCGCCTCAACGTCCCGTTCGCGGTCGCCGACGCCACGGCCCTGACCGAGGCCGGCTATGTCGGCGAGGACGTCGAGAACATCCTCCTCAAGCTCCTGCAGGCCGCCGACTTCGACACCAAGCGCGCCGAGACGGGGATCATCTACATCGACGAGGTCGACAAGATCGCCCGCAAGGCCGAGAACCCCTCGATCACGCGCGATGTCTCCGGCGAGGGCGTCCAGCAGGCGCTCCTGAAGATCCTCGAGGGCACCGTCGCCTCGGTGCCGCCGCAGGGCGGGCGCAAGCACCCCCATCAGGAGTTCATCCAGATCGACACGACGAACGTGCTGTTCATCGTCGCGGGCGCGTTCGCCGGCCTCGAGGACATCATCTCGTCGCGCGTGGGCAAGCACGGCGTCGGCTTCGGCGCCTCCCTGCACCGCAAGGACGAGGACCTCAACCTCTTCGGCGACGTCCAGCCGGAGGACCTGCACAAGTTCGGCCTCATCCCCGAGTTCATCGGGCGTCTGCCCGTCGTCGCGTCGGTGTCGCCGCTCGACCGCGAGGCGCTCATGGAGATCCTCACGACCCCGAAGAACGCGCTCGTCAAGCAGTACCAGCGGATGTTCGAGCTGGACGGCGTCGAGCTCGAGTTCGAAGAGGGCGCTCTCGAGGCGATCGCCGACCTCGCCGTGGCCCGCAAGACCGGCGCCCGCGGCCTGCGCGCGATCCTCGAGGACGTGCTCGGGCCCATCATGTTCGACATCCCCTCCACGGAGGATGTCGACAAGGTCATCGTCACGCGCGCATCCGTCGAGGAGGCGGCCCCGCCGACCCTCGTGCTGCGCCAGAAGCGCAAGAGCGCCTGACCCGCGCGGCGCCCGCGCCGCATGGTGGCGGGCGCGGCCGCATGGTGGCGGGCGCGGTGCCTGCGCTGCGCGCCGCTGTGTCACGGCGGGCGCGTTGCCCTGCGTGGTAGCCCTGTGCGCCCCTCGTCGCCTGTACGTCGAGGAGCCCCGCTCGGCTGACATAGCCGCTGAGCCTCGCCGGGTGTGCCCTGCGCCTTGTCGTCTGCCCTTATGTCCAGGGGCCCTGAGCCCCGCCTGGATTGCGCCGCCGTGCCCCGCCGGGGCGGCGAGTGCACGACATCGCGCCGAGTGCACGGCATCCGTGCGTGGCGAAGCCGTGCACTCGACGCGAGCCCGTGCATTCGGGCGAGGGGTGTGGCGGGACCGAGGTCGCGCCGCGTGCCCTGAGGCGCGTTGCGCGTTGCCGACCGGCGCGCCGGAGTGCAGGCACCTCAGCCGCGGGTGCGGCGGCGCCCCGCCGAGGCGGCGAGTGCACGACATCGCGTCGAGTGCACGGCATCCGTGCGTGGCGATGCCGTGCACTCGGCGGGAGCCCGCGCATTCGGGCGAGGGCGCGCGGAGCGGCGGGGTGCGGAGCGGGGGAGGGGGAGCAAGGGAGGCGGGCGGAGCGTGCGTGCGCGAGCGTCGCGGGCGCGGCGTGTTGCCGGGCGTGCGGCTGCGCCCAGCCGGGCGACGAGTGTACGACATCCCGCCGAGCGCACGACGTCCGTGCGTGGCGATGCCGTGCACTCGGCGGGAGCCCGTGCGCTGGGCGAGGGCGTGGCAGCTCGTGCGCTGAGGTGCGGCAGGGCGGGAGACCGCGAAGGATCGGAGCGGGGTCGGGGCACGCGCACCGAGCGCGTGCCCCGGCGGAGCGGGGCGGGCTATCCGGCCAGCCCGCGGCGCTTCAGCAGGGGCTCGATCTCGGCGTCGCGTCCGCGGAAGTCGCGGTACGCCTCGAGCGGGTCCTTGCTGCCGCCCACGCCGAGGAGGCGGTCGCGGAAGCGGTCGCCGTTCGCGCGCACGAGCCCGCCGTTGTCGCGGAACCACTCCACGGTGTCGGCGTCGAGCACCTCGCTCCAGATGTAGGAGTAATAGCCGGCGCTGTAGCCGCCGGAGAACACGTGGGCGAAGTACGTGGACGAGTACCGGGTCGGGACAGCGGGGTTGTCCAGCCCGATGTCGGCGAGCGCGGCGGCCTCGAAGGCGGCGACGTCGATGTCGGCGGCCGCCTCGTCGGCGGTGAGCGAGTGCCAGGCCTGGTCGAGCCAGGCCGCGGCGAGGTACTCGCTCGTCGCGAACCCCTGGTTGAACGTCTCCGACGCGCGGAGGCGGTCCACGACGTCCTGGGGCAGCGGCTCGCCGGTCTCGACGTGCTTGGCGTAGTTCGCGAGCACCTCGGGCCACATGATCCACATCTCGTTGACCTGGCTGGGGAACTCGACGAAGTCGCGGAACACCGCCGTGCCACCGAAGTGCGGATAGGTCACGACAGCGAACAGACCGTGCAGCGCGTGTCCGAACTCGTGGAACAGCGTGGTCACCTCGTCGAGGGTCAGCAGCGTCGGCTGACCGGGCGCGGGCTTGGGCACGTTGAGGTTGTTCACCACGACGGGCGCCGTGCCGCGGAGACGCGACTGCGTCACGATCGAGTTCATCCACGCGCCGCCGCGCTTGGTGTCGCGCGTGTAGAGGTCGAGGATGTAGAGGCCGAGCGGAGACCCGTCCGCGTTGCTCACCTCGAACACGCGGGCGTCGGGGTGGTAGGTGGTGAGGTCGCTCCTCTCGGCGAACGTGATGCCGTACAGCTGGGTGGCGGCGTGGAACACGCCGTCGCGCAGCACGCGCTCCGCTTCGAACCACGGCCGCAGCGCCGCCGTGTCGATGTCGTACTTCGCGGTGCGCACCCTCTCGGTGTAGAACGCCCAGTCGTGGGCCTCGAGCGGGAACGGGGAATCGCCCTCGTCGATGATCGCCTGGAGGTCGGCCTGCTCGCGCCGGGCGTTGGCCGCGGCCGGTGCCGCGAGACGCCGGAGCATCGCGTGCACGGCCTCCGGGCTGCCCGCCGTCTGATCGGCGGTGACATAGGCGGCGTGGGTCGGATAGCCGAGGAGGGCCGCGCGCTCGGCCCGCAGGCGCACGATGCGCAACAGGGTCTCCCTGTTGTCGTGCCTGTTGCCGCGCGAGCCTCGGCTGCGGGATGCCTCCATGATCCGTGCGCGCGACGCGCGGTTCGTGAGGTTGGCGAGGTACGGATGCCCGGTGAACAGCGTCAGCGTGACGACGTACTTTCCGTCCAGGCCCCGGTCGGCGGCCGCCTGGGCGGCGGCGGAGAGCGCGCCCTCGTCGAGGCCGTCGAGGTCGGCGGCGTCGTCGAAGACGACGGCGAGCTCGTTCGTGTCGGCGAGCAGATTCTTCTCGAA
>Ga0182739_1005196_pt1 | contig 10410 bp, 4 predicted proteins | sample eDN5th30CBELigBY_FD_128873 | JGI IMG/M metagenome (GOLD analysis project Ga0182739, IMG submission 128873) | Enriched backyard soil microbial communities from Emeryville, California, USA - eDNA 5th pass 30_C BE-Lig BY (version 2) (version 2) | ecosystem: Environmental > Terrestrial > Soil >...
CATAGTTCCGGCCCTTACCGTCGTCAACCAACGCCTCGGTGAGGTAATAGTCCGTCCGGTTAAGCAGGGAATAGGATCCGCCGGCCGTCACAGGCACATTGAACAGGTATTGGTAGTAGGGCTCTACCTTGAGGTTCATATCCCGGGAAATACGGTATACATAAGCCAACATCAGGTGGTGGCTTTTGGTGAAGCCAAGTTGGTTGTTGGAAAGGTTGCCATCGGTATCCCGCACAAAATACACATCGGGCTTTTCCATGCGGCTGTGCAGCCCATATCCCATGGCAAACGAGCTGCGCGGATCGGCCTGCCACCTGATGCTGGCACGCGGCTCTACGGTCGTATGGCTATTCAACGTAAGGTGCTGTGTATTTACGCCCGCCGAAATCTCCAGTTGCTTTCCAAGCTTAATTTTTGAGCTGGCGTAAGCCGACACGAGGTTGGTCCGATCGTTGGCCTCCGCGAAATTTTCGAGTGCATCGCCCGGTACCTGCGCAAAATCGAGGCGCATATCATAGCCGATATTCGTCCATGTTACGCCCGCCCTATACGTATGGCGTGCACTGGCTTTATGAGTCACGGCCGTTGTCAGCACCAGATTCGTGGTGTTGGCAGTCAAATCTGTCCGCGGACTGCGGGTTCCGTCCAGATCATGGAAGGTCTCATCCACCCGGTTTCCTAGGTAGGTGGCGGCCAGCGTAGTTTCCAACGAGGTTTTTTTATTGCCGAATAAGTAGCTGTGTGCTAGTCCGCCTGCGCCCGACCGTTGTTTCGCGCCGGCGAGGTAACCATCTTCCACATATTTCCAGTCGTTCCTGTCTTCCAGAATGGGGTCTACCTCATCGATAAGCCCGGTCCCCCATACAGCTATCGTACCTGCCTTTTCCGTTGGGAAATTGAATTTGAAATTCAGATCCTGATAACCCAGCGTACCACCCATCCCCTCCTTCCCCCGCAGCTGTTCCAGCAGCTTCGTAGTGGAGTACCGGTAGTTGATAAGGTAAGACGAGCGGTTCTTTTTGCCGATGGGCCCTTCGGATGCAAAATCGATGCCCAGTATCCCCAGCTGGAATACATGCTCATAGTTTTGGCTATTACCCTTGCGCAGTTTCATATCGAACACCCCGGAGACCGCATTATTGTAGGCTGCTGGGAATGCGCCGCTGAAAAAGTCGGAATTCCCCAACACGTTTGCGCTCAGCGCTGATAAAAAGCCACCGCCAAGCACGTCAAGGTCGGCGAAATGATTCGGGTTAGGTATTTCCACTCCCTCCAGGCGCCATTGTAACAGCGCCGGCGCGTTGCCCCTTACGGAAATGCCGTTATTGGAAATGCTCGGCGTGGCAACGCCCGCGTAGGCACTCACCAGGCGCGCCGGGTCGTCCATCCCACCAGCAAATCGGCGGGCTTCTTCCACGCTGAACATTTGTGCACCAAGCAACGCCATGTCGTTCAGTGCTCCCGCTTTGTTCACTTTCGGTCCAACGGCTACCTCATCAAGCGTTATCGGGCTTTGCACCAACTCCACATCGACGTGAACCGTCCTCGACGAGCCAACGAGCAGCTCGTTTATCACCGTGGCTTCATATCCCATTCTGCTTACTGTAACCGTATGCCGGCCAATGGGAACATCCCTCAAAACGAACCCTCCCCCTTCATCGGTCGACGTGGCCTGTTGCCCCCCTGCGAGCCTCACATCGGCAGCGTACAGCGGCTCACCCGATGCTTTATCGGTAATTATACCTCGAATGTTTTGTGTTAACTGTCCGTTACTTTGTGAAAACCCCATCTGTGGCAGCAATAGTGCCAGCGCCACCGTCAATCTTAATTTTTTCATCTCTTCAACGTTTACGTTTCATCCATTAACGTCACAAAGCAAACAGCTTTGAAAGATATATTTTAGATTAATAGACAGGCGAGTGCAATTCGTATACTAAATGAGGGATGGGGTATACATACTTCCTTGGCTCAAGTGTTTACTTCCGGCTGCTTCGTACCAGGCAGTAGTAAGCATCGCGTTCTCGGAATTATACCATATTTTGAAAAAGAAAGGGCGACCACAGGTTGATAAAACGAAAGATCAACAAGCTTAGGAAAAGCCTGCTTATACGTGGGTTGTATTTACTTCCTTGCCTCAAGCATTCACTTCTTATCCGCTCGTGTTTACTACCTGCTAGAAACTGTGTATTTATGCCGTATTTGTAAACAAGTCTACTGCATAGGCATTTACTTCCTACCAGCTTACGTATACTTCCTACTAGCTTGTGTTTACTTCCTAGTCACAAGCGATTACTTATGCCGCACCAGTAAACAAGTCCACGGCACGAAGGGCTACGTCCGGCCAGCTTGCGTTTAATTCCCGGTCGAAACCATTTCCCTATGCGGCAGAATTAATTACTTTGGCCGTACTTGTAACTACCGGTCGCGCGAAAGCGTTTACTTCTTACCAGCTTGTGTTTATTTCCTAATAGAAACCGTTTACTTACGCAGCGACTGTAACCTCCTCCACACCAGAAGAGACTCCTTTCTGCCAGTTTGTGTTTAGCGCCCAATGCGAATTGTTTACTTGTGCGTCGTTTATAAACACATCCCCGTCAGCACTGTTTACCTCCCACCAGCTAGCGTCTACATTGCAGTAGAAGTGATTCACTTAGACACCAGCGGTAAACACTACTACAGCAAAAGGGGGTACTTCCTACTAGCTTGTGTTTACTTCCGCCGCGGAAGTAACTACCTCCAGCAAATAAGTAAACACTTGCCGCGTACCAGTGTTTACTTATTAGCGGGAAAAGGAGCCGTGAACTCGGCGTTAATTGGTAAGCGGCTCTGTGGGTAATTCCACCACACCGGGGTCATTCCAAAGGCCTTCCGCCTCGGCCTTCTTTTTCACCTCTTCAGCACGTTTATCACTATCCGGATGCGAACTAAGCATTTTTTCAAAGCCTGAAACCTTGTCACCACCATCGGTCAATAAGGATAACTTACGAAATGCCCGATATGCCGCGACCACATTGTACCCATGCTGTTTCATGAAGTCGTAAGCATATTCATCGGCCGCCGATTCCTGTCCACGACTGTGCGAAGCGCCTAACATGGCATTGGCCATCTCTCCCAGCTGGCTTTCCGAAAGCGCCTGCACTTTATCCGAACCGGCACTCGCCGCATCCATGGCCGCCGCAGTCAAATATGCATTCTTCATCGCATCCTTGGTATCCTCGTTCTTCACATGACCGATTTCGTGGCCAATAATGGAAAGCAACTCTTCGTCCGTCATGATGTCCATTAACGAAGAAAATACACGCACACTTCCGTCTGCACATGCAAATGCATTAATATCCCGCACTAAATATACCTTATAATTCAAAGCCAGGCCATCCTGTGTTTGGTGTTTCCCAAACAACCGATCCAAGCGTTGTGCATACGGGTTGTCAGGTTCGGCAACTTCATTGTTTGCGTCCATCCAATCCACGGCTTCCTTCGCCAACCGGACGGCGTCTTCATTGGTAAACGTTAGCGCCGACACGCCTTTGGAGGCCGCACTTGCCGCTTTTCCTAAATTAAATTTCTGGGCATGCGCTGCATGGGTAAAACCAGCAACGACAATCAAAATGGTCAATATCTTTTTCATATTACCCGCTTACCAAAACGTGTACCAAATCCGACATCCTGGCCGTTTGTAGATATTTTGTAGATTGGTGATTCAAGCGCATTTTACCATCTTCTATATTTTCACCAACCATTAAAAGGAGTAAGTCCTATACGTAGTACCCCCAGGATCCTTTCCCAACACCCGACTCTCCGCGAAACTCTGTCATTCACGTTACGGTTCGCGGCGTACTCGCTCCCAGATAGGCCTTTTTGGCAACACGTGGTGTTTCGGTGGCGGAGCAGGTATTTATATTCGTAGGCAATGAAAACGCATCTACATCGAATCTCGGCTGTATGAAGATATCACGAAAAGAATTGAGGATTTTAAAATTGACCATTTAAATAAAAAATAATATATTGCAAAAACAGTTACTGTCAAAGAATAAACTTCTGCCCTTAAATAATCTAAAAATTAACAACAAACTATTATGAGAAAAATCGCTTATCTAGTGATTATTATCACGCTATTCATCGGATCCTGCGCTAAGGAAAAACCTCTCCAAGAACAGGAAATGGTCGTAGTTAATGGAGTTGAATATGCTGTTGATTCCTTAGAAAAGAAATTAAGTATTTTGACAGGCATATCGGTTGAAAGACTCTATTTCGTAGCCGAGAAATCTGCATTTTATGACACCAAATACGCTTATGAATTCAAATTATCTGACTATATAGAGAGTCTCAATATTATTAATTAACCACAACCAAACTACAGTACCACTTATACAAAACGCAATATTATAGACGCTGCCGCGAAATATAAAGGCAGGGGTACTGACGGGAACCTGTTGGATGGAAAAGAACTGTGTGACATCTAAATAACGTGATTATGCGATTGACCATCATCAAATTTCTATTAATTGCTTGCTGCTGTGGAACACTAACAGACTCCTTGGCACAGAAAGATAAGGTACAATATGTCATGCTGGATATGCTAGACAGCCTGGACAAGCATAGTAAATGGAACCGCCTTTACCGATATACGTTGAAAACCGAGGAACTGTATGGCGTCGATGAAACCATAGAGATGTATAACTTTTATCTTGCTGGCGAACTGATTCTTTTCTCTATTCTACCTGACTTTACTAGTGAAAAGAACTGGAGCGAAGTGAAACTGGAAGACATACAAGACGATGTTTTGGCCGATGAGCGCGCACTGCGCACGACATTGGGCAAACATTCGAAAATACGAAGCCGTGCCAAGGCGACAAAGACTCACCTTTATACATTAGTGAAACGTGAAGGCGAGAAGTATTTCAAAAGCAATTTCTGCTTGACCGAGTTTTTCTTCATCGATACGTACCCTTCTCTTTTCAACATACCATATGGGACGATTAACATCGGACAAGACACCCTAAGTATTAAACAAATGATGGGCGTTTATTGGAAAGCATTAAACATTCCCGAGCATTGGCGTTTTCCATTGGATGTACGGAAGTTAGGAGGTACGCTGTTACTACCAAACAGACCCATACTTCAGCGAGAATACATGTCAAGAGTGTTAAATATAGACAGTGAAAAGGCATACCAATTTTGGACGTTTACCGATTGGAATACCCATGACGGTTACAATCTTCATCGTGGCGTAGACCGTTTCATCTACATGCCGAACAAAGGAATCGTTGCCGGATCGTATGATTTCTGGTTTTTTGTTCTTTGACTCGTGGAATAACCCCCCTATAGAAAGGAAGCGGAATAACAAAACCAAAGAAGAGCTTTGGCAGAACGTGCTGCAAGAAAAAGTCATGCTGGCCGAGGAACTGAAATAATGCGGCCCAGATCGAATCCACCTTGCTCTTATCAGCGTTCTTTTTGCAACTCTCGCATACCATACACGTAACCGAAAACTGGTATAAGTAAAACAATAAGCAATACGCCAAACCGATAACGGTGGGCATAACGAAACGATGCTTGCACAGCAAACCGTATACAGAGGTAAACATGAACGAGCACCAAAACAGTTATAACCAATGAGCTATCTATCTGCATAAATCAAATATAAGGATAATAGATCAAAAAAAGGGCCGCAAAGTTTAGTTTTGCGGCCCGTTCATGTTAGAATTCGCTATGAATTAATAAAACTATCAATTCGCATCCCACCATACCGGCTGCCTCATAGCCTGAAGATACCCAGCGGGAAACCCTGCCGGAATATTATCTTCATTATACTGCCATTCAGATGACGGATAAGGGAACCGCAGCGGAATAATATCCAATACCGGCTCGGTTTCTAAAGTTGTAGAACCAGGGTACATTTCATTGTTGATAGGCAACTCCGGAAACCCTGTCCGACGGAAGTCATTATAAGGCTCAATCTGAAGATAATTCGCAATATATTTTTGCGTCATAATCTGATTGTAAGCAGTAGTTGGATTGTTACTCAATGCGTTATCACTTAAATATGCAGCGTAATCACCACTTTCTATGCCATACAATTCCATAGACGCCGTTATCCCGGCTACGTATGCATCAATAACAGATTGGTTTACAGACTTGCCGGCTTTCAAAAACTCAGCTTCAGCGCGTATAAAAGGCACTTCAGCATAAACTAACCAATACAACGGCGCATCGGCGGCGCTGTAAAAGCTATTGATCTGAGAGAAATTAGTACCAGGACTCGGCATCGGATTGTTGGTTATACCCACGTACTTGCCTTCGTTATCTCCACTCTCCACTTGACTTACCTGGTATGCTATCCGTGGATCATCACTATCCAGCAGCATGTTAGTATAGTACAACGAGGGCCTATCCCGATCATCCCATTTTCCATCTATGGCAAACTGATACCAAGGATTCTCCGACCCTGCAGCATTTACATAAGCATAAGAAGGCGCGGATGATGCTGTAATAGCTCCGGCATCCAATGCTTGCAATGCTAAGTCTGCTTGCGTAGCGGCATCATAGCCCGGTGCATTTGACAACCTCAGGTGGAATCTTGCTTTCAATGTGCGGGCTAAACCTTGCCAGTTTTCCATCTTGCCACCGTACACGAAATCATCGTTGCCGGGAACAATTCCTGTGCCTCTGCCAGCTTCGTCAATAGCCTCGTCCAACATTTGCTGGATTTGTTTGAAAATATCCTCCTGACTATCGTAAGTCGGTTTAATCACTCCATCAACACCTTTAAACGCGTCAGAAAGCGGAGCATCACCATACAAGTCGGTAATGATAGACATATTCCAAGCAAAAATAATCTTGGCTATGGCACTGTAATTATAGTTTTCATTTTCTGTCGCCTTTTCGATAAGGACTTTACAATTCTGCAATACATCGATATAAGAAAACGATCTCCACAGATTATTTGCATCGTTTGAAGTAAGCGTATATAACCCTTCATGGTTACCAGGCACTGCTCTTGCCAGATGCTTGCTCCATAAGCTGGTTGTACGAACGGCACCGCCACCGATAACTTCATAAGAGAAATTAGACAAAATTGCCGGCAAAATAAGGTTTTCTGGCACCTCAGAAGGCGCGTTGGGGTCGATGTTGATATCCAGCCGATCATTACAGCTCTGAATAGCCGAAAATGATAGAACTAGCGCCGATATGATAATATATTTAATTTTCATGATTTCGCTCCTTAAAATTTAACGTTCACACCAAACGTAACTCCCCTTGTACCCGGCGTCACCGCATGGTAAAAGCCTTGAGCATTGCCTGATCCGTACAGACTTCCCTCTGGATCTAAGTAACTGAAGTCCGATTTAATCCAAAGATTACGCCCGGTAGCAGACACACTGATCTCTTCAAATGGCGTCTTTGCGATTATACTTTGGGGTAATTGGTAACTCAATGTAACCTCTCTTAATTTGATGAAACTACCATCTTCTACCATTTCCTCCATTACTCCCTCGGCCGTCAATAGGTTTTGGAAATAGTTTTGGTCCTGTAATACAGCGGTGGTATTAGGCTGGCCATCCGATTCCCGAATCCCTTTCCAAGTCGTATAAGTTCCGCGCTTTTCGGTCATCTTCGCAGTTCCGTAAAATGTAGAGTAATATAAATCCATATTGAATATATCTCCACCTTGACGGGTATCTACGAGCGCAGATAAAGACAGTCCCTTATACCTGAAAGTATTGCGTATTCCGCCAATCCAATCTGGCGTAACATTACCGATGGAACCTACCTCATCACCCGGAATTGGATAGCCGTTGTCGTCAATCAATATGTCGCCGTGGTCATTCCGTTTCCATCCCAAAGACCAAATCACACCATAACCGTGATCTTTGTCCGCTCTAATTTGCGGGTCCGTAAAACCTCCCAAAAAGATATTATCTACTCCCTCTGCTATAGATTTCAGCTTATAACGATTCCGGGCAAAATTGACCAACACGTCCCAAGAGAAGTTTTCATTCCTTATTGGCGAACCGCTCAAAATCACCTCAATACCACGGTTTGATATCTCACCAGCATTTACTACACGTGTACCGAAACCACTTGAACCCGCTATTTCTTGTTGTAAAATTTGCTTGTCACTGACTTTATCATAATAAGAGAACTCTAAGCCAAGCCGACTCTTAAAAAAGCGCAAGTCAGCACCGACCTCAAATTCTGTTACCATCTCTGGCTGCAGCATATTGCTTGCCATTACCGACGACATTTGAAAAGCATTGATTCCCCTGAACGGAAAAATGATCTCACCTCTTGTTCCATCACCGGGATTCGCCTGAGAATAAGTTTGCACCGTCAAATAGGGGCCAGCATCATTCCCTGCCTGCGCATAGGAAGCCCTAAGCTTTCCGTAAGAAAAATAAGGATTGTCCTGCACGTCCATCAACTCGGTAAAGACCCAGCTGAGTGACGCTGACGGGTAGAAGAACGAATTGTTTCCCTTCGGTAGTGTAGAAGACCAATCATTTCTTGCAGTAACATTCAAAAACAGGTAGTTTTTATATTCTACTGTTCCAGAAGCATACAGCCCAATGATTCTCCTCCGCCAATCGGCCTGAATGGCCTGTTGGGTCGCCGCATTTGAAATATCAAAGAAACCAGGAATATTAAGGTTCAGGCCGCGAGCGGTCCGTCTAGCGTATTGACGATCATTATAGTTGGTACCCACCAACGCTGAAAACGACCAATCTTCATTGATTTCCTTGTTGGCGCTCAAAATAAGGTCATTATTTAGCTGGCTATTTTTGAGCAATGTAGCATACATACGTCCATTCGGAGTACCCCTGGTTCCAATATTGACATGTTCTGACGCCTCGTCTGTATATGTATCTAACCCCACCCTATTGGTCAACTTTAACCAAGGTAGAATATCGTAGTTTAACTCGTTGGAAGCAATGATCCGATCCACGGAGCTGGGCAGCGCGTTATTGTTAACCAGCCAGAACGGATTATTAAATCCTCCCGAAGGATCGGTCCATGCCGCATTTCCCATTTCGTCATACATTCCTTTTGAATCAAACGTGATAGGTGCAAAGTTCAATCCGTATGTAAAGGAACGTGCATTGTTCCCTTCCGCAAAACGATTGTTACGCGAATTGGTATAACTCACTGAGGTACTTGAGCTAAAACTGGTTGCCAGTTGTGTGGTCATATTGGCCGACAAACTGTTTTTCTTGAAATAGTTGTTTGGTACCACGCCTTTTTGATCAAGGTTGGTATAAGTTACAATATAACTCGACCGATCACCGCCACCACTTATTGATAACGAATTTGTCCAAACCTGAGCCGTTTGATAGAATTCCTTTCTTGGATCATATACCTTCGGTACACCGCCAAGTGCTGTAATCGCTTCCTGGCTTAACGAGTCTTTATGGGGCCCCCAGCTAGTTGAACCATAAGTGCTTCCATTCGGATCTTCGTTATATCCACCAAAATCAGGAGACAAACCGTTTCTGAATAAGGGCCGTGTACCGCCCGCGGGCGTCAAACCTAAATGGTAGGAAGTTTGGTAACCATCTGTGATGGCATTATCCGCAGCAAAATTTGACGAAAAGGAGATCCTCGGAAACTTCCTTTCCGCGTCCCGGACACCTCTTTTGGTTGTAATCAGAACAACGCCAAAAGCACCTCTGGAACCATACAATGCACTAGCCGCAGCACCTTTTAATACCGAAATGTTTTCAATGGTATTCGGATCAATATCAATCGCCCGATTCGCACCGGAGCCGTTAAACAGAATGCTTTCCGAAGCATCCCCCCTATTCACCGAATTATCCATAGGAATACCGTCGATAACGAACAGCGGCTGATTTTCACCAGTCAATGACGAGTTCCCCCGAATCACAATTCTCGAAGAAGAACCAGCTTGACCACCAGAGTTGTTAATTTGAACCCCCGCAACCTTACCGGCCAACGCGTTTACGACGTTTGTCTCTCTGGAATTAACGATATCTTGAGACTTAACATCTTGTACCGAATAACCCAATGAGCGTTTCTCTCGTTGGATACCCAAAGCCGTTACCACTACTTCATCCAGTGAGGCAGCATCCACCATTAGCTGGACATCCACCGTTGACTGGTTCTGAATGTTTGCCCGTTGGGTGGCGTAACCCAAGTAACGGAATTCCAATTCCGTCGCCGTTCCCGGAACATTAATGGAGAATGAACCTGCGTCGTCTGTTTGGGTGCTTGCCACCCCACCTACGACAAGCACGGACACACCGGCTATCGGGGCTCCGTCATCTGACGAAGTCACCTTACCGCTGACCCTCCTGTCTTGGGCATACGCCGATCCTATCAGCAGTACCCCCAGCATAAAGAAACATAGTAATTTTTGTTTCATGTGTTTGTGAATTTGGTTAAAAAAATAAA
>Ga0182739_1005201_pt1 | contig 10406 bp, 10 predicted proteins | sample eDN5th30CBELigBY_FD_128873 | JGI IMG/M metagenome (GOLD analysis project Ga0182739, IMG submission 128873) | Enriched backyard soil microbial communities from Emeryville, California, USA - eDNA 5th pass 30_C BE-Lig BY (version 2) (version 2) | ecosystem: Environmental > Terrestrial > Soil >...
AAATGGGCCGCGCATAATCGTTGCGCGATGACGCTCCTTTATACACATCCGTCGGGATTTCGGCATGTTACGCCGCCAAGCCACCCGGAACAGGTGTCGCGACTCGATGCCGTGATCGGTGCGCTGCAGGATATGGACCTCGACCGCCGCGAAGCACCTGACGCGGAGGACGAGGATATTCTGCGCTGCCATCCCGCCAGCTATCTTGCGACCGTCCGGCGCAAGGTGCCGGATGAAGGCTGGACGATGCTCGATGCGGACACCTATCTGTCGGCGGGCAGCCTGACCGCGGCGCGTCATGCGGTGGGCGGCGTCTGCGCCGCTGTCGATGCGGTCCTTGCGGGCGAGGGGCCGAATGCCTTCGTTGCCATGCGCCCACCGGGCCACCATGCCGAGCGGGCGCGGGCGATGGGCTTCTGCATCCTGAACTCCATCGCGATCGGGGCGCAGCGGGCGCTGGACCATCACGGGATCGACCGGCTGGCGGTGCTGGATTTCGACGTTCATCACGGCAATGGCACGCAGGACTTGCTGTGGAACGAACCGCGGGCCTTCTTCGCCTCGACCCATCAGTTTCCGCTTTATCCCGGCACCGGCGCTGCATCCGAGCGTGGGGCATATGGCCAGATCGCGAACTTTCCGCTGCACTCGGGGACGGATGGCACGCCCGCGCGGGCCGCCTGGCGCGAGATTTGCGACCGCGTTGCCGACTGGCGGCCTCAGCTTGTGCTGGTTTCCGCAGGCTTCGACGCCCATGCCGACGACCCGCTGGCCTCGCTTGCGTGGGACGACGATGATTTCCGTGCGATCAGCCGGATGATCTGCGACTCCGCCACGGCATGTTCGGCCCCGGTGGTATCGGTCCTCGAAGGCGGTTATGATCTTGCCGCCCTGGGCCGCACCACGCGCGCCCATGTCGAGGTTCTGAGGGAGACGTCGCTATGACCGAGATCGAAAACATGTCCTTCGAGGAGGCGATGCGCGAGCTTGAGGCGACCGTCGGCAAGCTCGAGCATGGCGAGGCCACGCTGGAGGAATCGATCACGCTTTACGAACGCGGCGCCGCGCTGCGCAAGCATTGCGACGAGGTTTTGCGCAAGGCCGAGGAACGGGTCGAGAAGATTACCCTTGCCGCCAATGGTCAGCCGACCGGAACAGTGCCCGTCGAGGGGCTGTGATGCAGCACCGCCTCGATGATGTGAAGGCGCAGGTTCAGGCCGCGCTGGACGCGGCCATGGCCGGCCTTCCGCCGGGCGAATTGACCGACGCGATGCGCTATGCCTGCACCGGCGGCAAGCGGCTGCGCGCTTTCCTCGTCATGGAATCGGCGCGCCTGTTTGGGCTGCCGGATGCCGCCGCGCTGCCCGTCGCTGCCGCAGTCGAGGCGCTGCACGCCTATAGCCTCGTCCATGACGACCTGCCGGCGATGGATGATGACGACCTGCGCCGGGGCCTGCCGACCTGCCACGTCAAATGGTCCGAGGCGACGGCGATTCTTGCCGGCGACGCGCTCCAGACCCTTGCCTTCGGTCTTCTGACCCAGCCCGAGGTTGGCTCGCCCGAAGCGCGCATCAATCTGATCCGCGCCTTCGCTGATGCGGTGGGCGCGCGCGGCATGGTCTGGGGTCAGGCCCTCGACATCGCGGCCGAAACCGCGTCCGAGCCGCTGGACATTGCCGCGATCCAGCGCCTGCAAGGTGCCAAGACCGGGGCGCTCATCGTCTTTTCCGGCACCGCCGGCGCGATCATGGCGGGCCGGGACGTGGCGCCGCTGACCGAATATGCCCGGAATATCGGCCTCGCCTTCCAGATTCAGGACGATATCCTCGACGTGACCGGCGACGAGGCCGAGACCGGCAAGCGCCTGCACAAGGACGGCGAGGCGAACAAGGCGACCTTCGTTTCGCTGCTTGGCCTCGACGGCGCGCGCGAAAACGCGCGCGAGCTTGTGCGTCACGCAGATGCCGCGCTTGAACCTTATGGCGAGGCGGCAGGAAACCTGCGGCGGCTTGCGCGGTTCATCATCGAGCGGGATGCCTGATCCCAGGCCCCGCTCGCCCGAAGTTTCACGATCAAGAAGGGTTCAGCCCGTGAGCCAGACCGACCAGCAGCCCGACCGCCCAGCCACCCCCGTCCTCGACCGGGTCAACCTGCCTTCGGACCTGAAGGCGCTGAGCGACCGTGAGCTGATCCAGCTTGCCGGAGAGCTACGCGCCGAGACGATCAGCGCCGTTTCCGTGACCGGGGGGCACCTTGGCGCGGGCCTTGGCGTCGTGGAGCTGACGGTCGCGCTGCACGCGGTCTTCGAGACGCCGCGCGACAAGATCATCTGGGACGTCGGCCACCAATGCTATCCGCACAAGATCCTGACCGGACGGCGCGACCGCATCCGCACGCTGCGGACCGAGGGCGGGCTCTCGGGCTTCACCAAGCGGTCCGAAAGCCCCTATGACCCGTTCGGGGCGGGGCACAGCTCGACCTCGATTAGCGCGGCGCTGGGTTTTGCGATGGCGCGCGAGTTGGGCGGCGATACGGGCGATGCGGTCGCGGTGATCGGCGATGGCGCGATGACCGCCGGCATGGCCTTCGAGGCGCTGAACAATGCGGGCGATCTGGGCAAGCGCCTGTTCGTGGTGCTGAACGACAACGAAATGTCGATCGCGCCGCCGACCGGGGCGCTGTCGCGCTATCTGACCCGGCTCTATGCCGAGAACCCGTTCCAGGACCTGAAGGCCGTGGCCAAGGGCGCGGTGGGCTTCCTGCCGCCGACCCTGCAGGAAGGTGCGCGCCGCGCCAAGGAGATGCTCAAGGGCATGACCGTCGGCGGCACGCTGTTCGAGGAGCTGGGCTTTTCCTATGTCGGCCCGGTGGACGGCCATGACCTCAGCCAGCTTCTGCCGCTGCTGCGCACGCTGAAGGCGCGCGCGACCGGGCCGGTCCTGATCCATGCGGTGACGCGCAAGGGCAAAGGCTATGCCCCGGCCGAGCAGGCCGCCGACAAGGGCCATGCGACCGCCAAGTTCGACGTGACCACCGGCGCGCAGGCCAAGGCAAAGTCGAACGCGCCGAGCTATACCTCGGTCTTCGCGCGCGCCCTGATCGAGGAGGCGAGCCGGGACGAGAAGATCGTCGCGGTGACCGCTGCCATGCCGGACGGCACCGGCCTCAACCTTTTCGCCGAGCGTTTCCCGCGCCGCTGCTTCGACGTGGGCATTGCCGAGCAACATGCGGTGACCTTCTCGGCCGGGCTGGCGGCGGGGGGGATGAAGCCCTTCTGCGCGCTCTATTCGACCTTCCTGCAGCGCGGCTATGATCAGGTCGTCCATGATGTTGCGATCCAGCGCCTGCCGGTGCGTTTCGCCATCGACCGCGCGGGCCTTGTCGGCGCGGATGGCGCGACCCATGCCGGGGCCTATGACATCGCCTTCCTCGCCAATCTGCCCGGCATGGTCGTGATGGCCGCCGCGGATGAGGCGGAGCTGGTCCACATGGTCGCGACCGCGGCCGCGCATGATGCCGGCCCCATCGCCTTCCGCTATCCCCGTGGCGAGGGCACGGGCGTCGAGATGCCCGAACGCGGCATCCCGCTCGAGATCGGCAAGGGCCGCGTCATTGTCGAGGGTAAGGGCGTCGCGATCCTCTCCTTCGGCACGCGTCTGGCCGAGGTCATGCGCGCGCGCGAGGAACTTGCCGCCTCGGGCGTCCAGCCCACAGTGGTTGACGCGCGTTTCGCCAAGCCCCTCGACCGCGAGCTGATCCTGCGCCTTGCCCGCACGCATGAGGCGCTGATCACCATCGAGGAAGGGGCCGTCGGCGGCTTCGGTAGCCTCGTCGCGCAACTTCTTGCCGATGAAGGTATTTTCGATGACGGCTTGCGCTTCCGTCAGATGGTTCTGCCGGATACGTTCATTGATCATGCCAGCCCCGAGGCCATGTACCGCGAAGCCCGCATGTCCGCCCCGGACATCAGGGCCAAGGTATTGGAGGTTCTGGGCGTCGCCATCGCCAAACGTGCCTGAGAGGTTCCATGCTTCGAGTTCTCCTGACCGGATTTGCCCTGACATTGCCGCTGGCGGCCGGGGCTCAGGACAAGGCTGTGGAACCGGCCCCGGCCGCCGCGCCGGAAGGGGACGAGGCGGCCAAGGCGCCGGAGACCCCGCGGCCCGCGCCGCTGGTCGCGCCTCCGCCCGCGCCCGCGAAGCCCGACGGCTTCCTGCCCAACCTGTTCGACGTCACCGTGGTCGAGACATGGGAGACGCTGAACGTGCGCGAAAAGCCGGACGGGCAGGCCAAGGTCATCGCCACGCTGCCCGCGACGGCGAAGGGGGTCGAGGTCGTGGCCCGCGATTCCTCGGGCAAATGGGGCCGGGTCAATGCGGGCGAGCGGTCGGGCTGGGTGGCGCTGCGCTTCCTGGCCGAGCAGAAGGGCGTCTGGCAGCCTGCCTCGCTGCCCCAAAGCCTAGCCTGCCACGGGACCGAGCCTTTCTGGGGTCTCAAGACCACCCGCTCGGGCATGGTTTTTTCCGAACCCGATGCCGGGGACCGGGCGCTTGAACTGCGCAAGGTCATGGATCGCGGGATCGAGGGCGAGCCGACGCGCGGCCTGATCGCGGGCGACGGCAAGGGCCGCGTCACGGCCTTCATCCGCCCCGCGCAATGCAGCGACGGTATGTCCGATCGCGGCTTTGCGCTGGCGGTTTCCGTCATCCTCGACGGGGCGGAAACGCCGTCGCGGATGTTGACCGGCTGCTGCTCGATCGCGCGATAGGGTTCAGTCGCCGCCCTCGGCCAGCAGCGCCGCAAGGCCGCTGCGGTAATCGGGATATTTCAGCCGGATGCCCAGCTCGCGCTTGATCCGCGCGTTCGAGACGCGCTTGCTTTCGGCATAGAAGGACCGGGCCATCGGCGTCATCTCGGCGGTGGCGAAATCCTCGGCCGGGGGCAGGGGCAGGCCCAGCAGTTCGGCGGCATGGGCGATCACCTCCTCTGGCGGGGCGGGATCGTCGTCGCAGAGGTTATAGACCGCGCCGGGAGACGGCGAGCGGATCGAGGCCAGCAATGCCTGCGCGAGATCCTCGGCATGGATGCGGGAAAAGACCTGACCCGGCTTGACGATCCGGCGCGCGGTCCCGGCCCTGACCTTGGCGAAGGGCCCGCGTCCGGGGCCATAGATCCCGGCAAGGCGAAAGACATGCAGCGGCAGCTCATGGGCGGCGGCAAGCGCCTGCCAGCCTTCCTCGGCCGCGACACGCTCGCGGCCGCGTCGGGTCGCGGGGGCAAGCGGCGTTCCCTCGTCGATCCAGCCGCCGCCGTGGTCGCCATAGACCCCGGTGGTCGAGAGATAGCCAAGCCAGCGCGGCCGCGCCCGCGCAATCTCGGCGCCAAAGGCGGCGAGCGCCGGGTCGCGGCCGTCCTCCGGCCCGGCCGAGATCAGGATCGCATCGGCGCGGGCGATTTCCCCGGCAATCGCGGTCTCCTCGCCGGGCCAGAGCAGGGGCGTGGCGCCCAAGGCCGCCACGCGGGCGGTGTCGCCGCGCGTGGTCCCGCTGACCTGCCAGCCCTCGGCCAGCAGCAGGGGGGTCAGGAAGCCCGCCGAATAGCCGTGGCCAAGGACCAGCATCCTCATGCGCGTGCCCGCAGGATATCCGCCGCCAGCGCGAAGGAGCGGTGTCGCGCCGCCTGATCGTAGATATTCCCGACGAGGATCAACTCATCCGGCCGATAGCGGGCGATTAGGTCGTCCAACTGCGCCGCGACGGTATCGGGCGCGCCGACGGCGCTGACCGACAGCGCGCGCTCGACCATCGGCATGACGGTTTCGGGAACCGCGTCGCGGATGTCATCGACCGGCGGAGGCAGCAGGCCCGGCGTGCCAAGGCGCAGCCGCGCGAAGCTGATCATCTGGCTGGTGCGCAGCTTCTGCGCCTCGGCATCGGTATCGGCCACGATGACATTGACCGCCAGCATGAAGCGGGGCGTGTCGCCGAAGGGCGTCTGCTCGAACCGGGCGCGATAGAGTGTCACGGCCTCGTCCAGGTCGCCGGGGGCGAAGTGGCTGGCGAAGGCATAGGGCAGCCCCAGCGCGGCGGCGAGGCTCGCGCCGTAAAGCGACGAGCCGAGGATCCAGACCGGCACATTGGTATCCTGCCCCGGATGCGCCGCAACCTGCGCGCCCGGCACGGCCGGCCCGAAATAGCGCAGCAGTTCGACGACATCGTTCGGGAAATCCTCATTCCGGGACATGCCGCGCCGCAGGGCGTGCATGACCGCGCCATCGCCGCCCGGCGCGCGCCCAAGGCCAAGGTCGATCCGGTCGCCGTGGATGGTCGCAAGCGTGCCGAACTGTTCGGCAATGGCCAGCGGCGCGTGGTTCGGCAGCATGACGCCACCCGCGCCGACCCGGATCCGGCTGGTCTGCCCGGCGACATGGTCGATCAGGACCGAGGTTGCGGCGCTGGCGATGCCCGGCATGTTGTGATGCTCGGCCAGCCAGAAACGGTGATAGCCCCAGTCCTCGGCCGCGCGGGCCAGCGAGACGGAATTGGCGATGGCCTGGCGGGCGTCGGAACCCTCGGCCACGACGGCAAGATCAAGTATCGAAAATTGCATCCGGGTAACTCCTTTGCCTCAGCAGATAGGGTGCCCTGTCGCTGCTTGCCAGTGCGGCATGGCGCTGGCACAGTCCAGAAAAAGCAGGAGTGCAGCGAGATGACCGACAATCGGCAGTTGCCTGTCGAAGCCCCCGAGAAAGCCCAGCGTGTCGCCTTCACCGATCCCGCGGCCGCGGTCGATCGCCTGATCGAGCTTTACGAGCGGGCTTCGCATTTCCTGCTGGACCGTTTCGTCAAGACGCTGGCTGGCGGTCGGCCCGTTGCCCGCTATCGCGCCTTCTATCCCGAATTGCGCATGATCGTGCCGAGCCACACCAAGACGGATTCGCGCCTGTCCTTCGGCCATGTCCCGGTGCCCGGCAGCTATTCGACGACCGTGACGCGCCCGGATCTTTTCCGCGGCTACCTGACCGAGCAGATCAGCCTGCTGATGAAGAACCACGAGATCTCGGTCACGGTGGGCGACAGCGAAACGCCCATGCCCGTCCATTTCGCGGTGGCGACGCAAAGCGACCTGAACGTCCCGCAGGAGGGGGTGCTCCACTTCTCGCTGCGCGACGTGTTCGACGTGCCGGACCTCAACACGATGAACGACGACATCGTCAACGGCACCTCCGGTCCGAACCCGGATGGCAGCCAGCCGCTTGCGCCCTTTACGGCCCAGCGGGTGGATTATTCGCTGGCGCGGCTGGCGCATTACACCGCGACCCTGCCCGAGCATTTCCAGAATTTCGTCATGTTCACCAATTACCAGTTCTATGTGGACGAGTTCGAGGCCTTCGCCCGCCGCGCGCTTGGCAACCCCGAGTCGGGCTATACCGAATTTGTCGGGCCCGGAAACCAGACCCTCGAGCGGCCCGAGGATATTCTGGCCACCGGCGCCAAGACCCCGCAGATGCCGGCCTATCACCTCAAGCGCCCGGACGGGGACGGGATCACGCTGGTCAATATCGGCGTCGGCCCCTCGAACGCGAAGACGGCGACCGACCATATCGCGGTGCTGCGGCCCCATGCCTGGCTGATGGTCGGCCATTGCGCGGGCCTGCGCAACTCGCAGAGCCTTGGCGATTTCGTCCTGGCCCATGCCTATCTGCGCGAGGATCACGTCCTTGACGACGACCTGCCGGTCTGGGTTCCGATTCCCGCGCTGGCCGAGGTGCAGGTGGCTCTGCAGGAGGCCGTGGCCGAAGTCACCCAGCTTGAGGGCTATGAGCTGAAGGGGATCATGCGCACCGGCACGGTAGCGACCATCGACAACCGCAACTGGGAGTTGCGCGACCAGTCCGGCCCGATCCAGCGGCTTTCGCAATCCCGCGCCGTGGCGCTCGACATGGAAAGCGGAACCATCGCGGCGAACGGCTTCCGCTTCCGCGTGCCCTATGGGACGCTTCTCTGCGTCTCGGACAAGCCGCTGCATGGCGAGTTGAAGCTGCCGGGCATGGCGACGGACTTCTATCGCACGCAGGTGGCGAGTCACCTGCTGATCGGAATCCGTGCGATGGAAAAGCTGCGCGCTACGCCGCTGGAACGCATCCATTCCCGCAAATTGCGCTCGTTCAACGAGACGGCCTTTCTCTGAAGGGTCCAGATGACGTGCGTTTCGCTGCGTTTGCTGATAGAAAAGGCCAAAAATGGCTTGCACCTTTCGCAAAAAGCTTGTGTAGCGCCCTTCATGCCGCCAAGGTGGCGTCCGAAAATTTCCCGAACGGGAAACAACGAGGAGACAGACAATGGCTATGGCCGCTTCTAAACCGATGACCAAAACCCAGCTGGTGGCCACGCTCGCCGAAGAAATGGGCAGCGACAAGAAAACCGCTGCTGCGGCGCTGGACGCGCTTTCGGCCGTCGTGTCGAAAACCGTCGCCGACGGCGGTGCCGTGACCCTGCCGGGCATCGGCAAGGTGGCTTGCCGCGCCCGCCCCGAGCGTCAGGTCCGCAACCCGCAGACCCAGGAAATGATGACGAAGCCCGCCGACAAGGTGGTCAAGGTCACCATCGCGAAGGCGCTGAAGGACAGCGTGAACGCCTGATCTCGGGCTGATCGCAAAGTGAGGGGCCGCGCATCACCTGCGCGGTCCTTCGCGTTTCAGGGGTGGGCGCGCGTCCGCCTTTGGCCTTGCGCCCGCCACTTCATCTGCTAGCCAAGTATGGCAGGGTTGAAGGAGGGACCGGCGCATGGACATCAAGGCGGTCCTGATGGGGTTGGGCTTCGCGCTGATGTGGGCCTCGGCCTTCACGACGACGCGGATGATCGTGACCGCTGCACCGCCGCTGACGGCGCTGGTGATCCGCTTTGCCCTCTCGGCCGTGGTGGCCCTGCCGCTGGCGCTGGCGATGGGCCAGAACTTCAGACTGAGCCGCGCGGAATGGCGCACGGTCGTCATCTTCGGCATCTGCCAGAACGCGCTTTACCTCGGGCTGAACTGGATCGCGATGCAGCATGTCGAGGCTTCGGCCGCCGCGATCATCGCCTCGATGATGCCGCTGATCGTCGCCTTCTTCGGCTGGCTGTTCTATTCCGAGAAGCTGCGCCCCGCCGCGATCCTCGGGCTGGTTGCCGGCGTCGTGGGCGTGGCGTTGATCATGGGCGTCAGGTTGCAGCACGGGCTGAACATTCCCGGGACGCTCCTCTGCCTTGTCGGGGTGGTCGCGCTGACCATGGCGACGCTGGCGGCGCGCGGCGCGGGCGGCAGCCGGAACATGATGACCATCGTGGGCCTGCAGATGGCGGTCGGCGCGCTGACCCTGCTGATCCCGGCCTTGGTGCTGGAATGGGGCCGCCCCGTGGAATGGAGCGGCCGGTTGGTCTGGGCCTTCCTTTATACCGTGCTGGCACCGGGTATCGGTGCGACCTGGCTGTGGTTCCTGCTGGTCAACCGCATCGGCGCCGTCCGGGCCGCGACCTTTCATTTCCTGTCACCGATCTTCGGCGTGGCCACCGCCGCGCTGCTGCTGGGCGAAAGATTCGGCGCCTCGGACGTGATCGGGGCGCTGATCGTCGCCGGAGGCATCCTGATGGTGCAGCTTGCCCGGATACCGGGCGCGGGCACGCCTCAGCCGCCCGCGGCCTCCGCCCGCGTGGCCGAGGGGCGGGACTGAATCCGCCCGACCCATTCGGTGATCGCTGGCGTGGCGGGCATCTGGTCCGCGAAAAAGATGAACGGGGCGGCGACCAGCAGATCGGCAGCCGAGAAATCCTCGCCCAGCAGATAGGGCTGGCGTGACAGCACCGCGTCGAGTTCGCCGATCGCCGTGTCATAGTCGCGGAAGGTCGCCATCAGCGCCGGATGGTTCATTTCGGTGAACCGGAGGATCACCACTGGCTCCAGCACGCCCTGATACCAGAAAAGCCAGCCAAGGTATTCGCCGCGCTTCGGATCGCCGGGCAGAGGCCCCATCCCCGCCTCGGGGAACATGTCGGTCAGATAGGTGATGATCGCGCCCCGCTCGCGCACATGGTCGTCGCCATTGACCAGATAGGGCACCTTGCCCTCCGGGTGGGGGTTCGCGGGATCGCGCCCGCCCGATCCGTCGCGGCGCGGGATCGTCACGGTCTCGACCCGCACCTTGTCCAGCAGATCCATTTCCGCCAGCAGCGTGAGGATGGTTTCCGAGCGGCTTTGCGGGGCATGGTAAAGTGTCAGCATCTTGGCCTCCTGTTCTGATCGGGGCAGGATGCGCCTGCCCTGCTGACAGAAGGTGACAGCATGTCCCGCACCGATCGCCTGATGCGCCTGATGGACGCGCTGCGACGCCTGCCTGCCCCGGTGACGGCGGGGAGGCTGGCCACGGAAA